>Ga0302321_100002712_pt1 | contig 15212 bp, 15 predicted proteins | sample Fen_T0_1_FD_202505 | JGI IMG/M metagenome (GOLD analysis project Ga0302321, IMG submission 202505) | Peat permafrost microbial communities from Stordalen Mire near Abisko, Sweden - Fen_T0_1 | ecosystem: Environmental > Terrestrial > Soil > Wetlands > Permafrost | place: Sweden: Abisko...
GGCGTAGTGAAGTTGTCGGCCAGGTCGGCTCGTGGTGCACCAGATGCGTTCGGAGCCAATCGATTGGGGCATGGTTCCATGCTAGGGAGTTCGTGTGACCGCCAGCTAACGGCCTTGCTAGTCCGACTGGCGGACGTTGAACACCTTGCTTGGCGTCGCCGTGCCGCAGCCTCTTCAGGGAGCGTCCGCTTGGTCATCGACTGGCGTCTCGGGCCGCGAAAAATGGCGTCGCTTTACAGTGACTCGTCAGAGTTTGTCATCGTGCAACGGGAGCATGCATCCGACACTGCCATCAGAGCCGAATTGATATCAGCATCGTTGCGTGGAACAGCGTGGGGTTACGGGAAACTTCAAGTCGGTTTGGAGAATGCAGATGGGTGAGCGATCAGCACCAGATCCGTCAGACCCGATTGAGGGCCGCGGCACGGGCTCCACCGACGCTGGCGCGCCTCACATTAAATGAGAAAAACGTTCACATAAAACGAGAATCGCGTTAGACGAGAAAATCAGCCAGATGATCCCGTGGCGAGTGGCCCAGCAACCAGAACGCCTCGAAGTTTGATCGTCTTCAGGCGTTCGAAGTCATCGACCAAATGACCGGAGACTGATGTCTGCCGTTCAGCGTCGCCACAGCAATGTCGTCTTGACGAGAGGATGCCGCTCAGCTCGATGGCATCCCAATCCGAGCGTTGGTACGCGCCAGTTGCCGCAGCAGTATGTCGTCATAGTCTGCGGCCAATTCCAACAGTTCTTCGATCTTTCGCACAGTGGTACGAAGTACCGACAGGTCGCCGAGGTCGTCGATGCTGCGTGAGTTGGATGCTCGATGATGAAGCGCTGCCATGGTCGTCTTGGCCATGGTGACGGACTCCAAGATTTGGTGGGATGAACGGCTCATGTGCTCCTCCAGTCACACAAAGTGCTGTGCGCAATTGCGTCGTCGTCATTGGAGTTTGACGGGCTGCCCACAGAATACACAAGGCATGCGCGCTGCCATCGGGTCACGAACTACGTGTCATCGAACGACGCGGCGTTGCACATGTTAAGCGCAGACGTCGTGATTCTGGATGATTGAGTGTCAACCGCCCGGCAGACGGCTGGCTGTGGGGGGCTTGTCCGGTGAGGGCGATGTTCGGTACCGCCTGCCACCCGGGGAGCGGGTCGATCACGCGGCGCATGCCGCCGCCGGTCCTCGCGGGCGCGTGTCGCGAGATCGTTTCGAAGCCCATCCGATCACGCCCAATCCGGCCAGCATCAACCACAGGCTCCGGGCTTCGGGCACGGCCGGTACCACCGACAGCAGGTAGGCGTAGCGTGTGTTCTGGAGTGCGTTGTAGGCCGAGCCCGTGATCCAGCCGTGGTCGTTGATCGCGTTCGCACTCTTGAGCGTCCAGCCGGCGGCCACGTCGGCTTGGCTGAGGAAGCTGTTGAGGTCGATGGTGGTCCCGCCGGTCCACGGCCAGACGCGGTTGCTCTCCGTCTCGAGCACGTCGATGTTGCCGACCACCTGGCCCAGATTGTTGATGTCGTTGGCCAGGCTGCCCGGTGCCCCGAAGACCGACAGGCCACTCGCCGTCCAAATCGCCGCGCGGGCACCCGCCTCGCCGTTTCCGATCCGCTTCCGCCACCCACTTTCCATGCCCTTGTCCGCTCGCCTTCAGCGCAGAGTTGTCCACGGCGGCGGGCGGGCGTCGCTTGCGACGAACGCGCGACCGCCGTGGTGGGCAACTCGTGTTCAGCGCCCAGGATGCGTGTCTTCGCCGACGCTGTTGTCATTGAGTCGGGCGCGATCAATGTCAGCAATGTGTCGCGCAGCAGGCTGTCGCGCGGCCGTTCCCTATGGCTCGACCCGGCCAGGAGCGGGTGCTCGTGACCGACTCCAATTGGGTCGGCATCCTGAACGATCGCGTTGACGCTGCACCTGGATCCACAGGACGCGCTGCCTATTACGTCCTTCTGAGGACGGCTGCGAACGCCGTGCGGGCTTGACGTTGGCGCCGAGGTCGCACATTCACGACATCGTCATCATATGCCGTCATCATCGGGTTTACCCAGGATGACGTTGATTGACGCAAGGAAGGGGCTCTCACGTGGAAGTGCGCAGGTTCGTGGCTCCGGCTCTGGCGGCGCTGCTGCTCGTGGCAGTGGGTGGCGGCATCTGGTTTTCCAACCGCAGCGTCGGCGACGAACGCGCGGCGCAGGCCACGGCGCAGATTGAGGCTGCTCGCCAGGTCAGCGCGCGCGGCCTCATCGGTAGCGAGAAGGAAACCTTCTTCGCCGACCCGCGCGTGGTGGCCGCGCTCGCCAAACAGGGCATCACGGTGACGGTGGAGAAGGCTGGCTCGCGCGCCATCGCCGGGCGCTACGACGCCAGCAAGTACGACTTCGGCTTCCCCTCGGGCGCGCCGGCGGCGGCGCAGTTGCGCGCCCAGGCCAAGGCGGCGAGCGTCTTCAACCCCTTCTACACGCCGATGGTGCTGGCCAGCTGGCGGCCCATCGCCGAGATCCTGGTCGCCAACAAGATCGCCGAGCGCCAGGGCGACATCTACTACGTGGTCGACCTGCCGGCGCTGATGTCGCTTATCGAGAAGGGTACGCGCTGGCGTGATCTGAAGGGCAGCCAGGCCTTCGCCACCGGCAAGGCGGTGCTAGTCAACTCCACGGACGTGCGCACCAGCAACAGTGCCGCCATGTACCTGGCGCTGGCCAGCTATCTGGCCAACAACCAGCAGATCGTGCAGAGCCAGGAAGACGTCGACCGCGTGCTGCCCAGCGTGGTGCCGCTGTTTCTGCGCCAGGGTCTACAGGAACAGTCTTCGGCCGGCCCCTTCGAGGACTACCTCGCGCTTGGCATGGGCAAGGCGCCGCTGCTCATGGCCTACGAGTCGCAAATGATCGAGTTCTGGCTCAAGAACCCAGAAAAGGCCGACCGCAGCAAGAGCGACATGGTGCTGATGTACCCCAAGCCCACGGTCTTCTCCAAGCACGTGCTGGTGCCCTACACGCCGGCCGGTGCGCGCCTGGGCGCAGCGCTTGAAAGCGACCCGGCACTGCGCGCCCTGGCCCACGAGTACGGCTACCGCACGGGCGGCGCCGAGAAGGGCCCCGAGCTGTGGACGCAGCGCGGCATCAAGGCCCCCGACGTGCTCGTCGATGTCATCGACCCGCCCAGCCAGGAGTGGCTGGAAAAGATGATCCAGGCCGTCGAGGCCCGCTTCAAGTGAGAAACACCGCCATGAACACCCCCGATTCGCAGACCATCACCGCCACCGCGCTCACGCCGCCGGACACCTTCACGCTGGAGCCGCCGGCGCCCGTGGCCGTGGTGCCCATCGAAACGGCCAGCGGCCGCGTGCGGCTGAAGGCCGAGGACGTCGCGGCGCTGGACGACCAGGTCAAGCAGTTCATCACCGACATCACCGCCCACGACAGCCAGGACCCGAAGTTCAAGGAAGCCGTGGCGCGCATCCACGCCATGGGCAGCAAGGACATCGAAGCCTCGGCGACGGTGTCTAACCGCATGCTCGACCGTCCTGTCAAGAGCCTGCAGAACGGCCTCTTCGACAAGGGTGCGCAGATCGGCCAGGGCCTCATCGATCTGCGCCGGCAGATTGAGGAACTCGACCCTTCTAAGCACGGCGACCTGTTTTCGGCGCGCAAGCTGCTGGGCTTCATCCCGATGGGCAACAAGCTCGCCGACTACTTCGACCGCTACCAGAGCAGCCAGTCGCACCTGAACGCCATCATCGAGGCGCTCAAGCGGGGCAAGGACGAGCTGATGCGCGACAACGCCGCCATCGAGCAGGAGAAAGTCAATCTCTGGAGCCTGATGGAAAAGCTCGAGAAGTACATCCACATCGGCAAGAAGCTCGACACGGAACTCGACGCCAAGGCGGTGGCGCTGGACGCGCAGGACCCCGAGAAGGCCCGCGTCGTGCGAGAGGAGATGCTCTTCTACACGCGCCAGAAGGTCACCGACCTGCTGACGCAGATGAGCGTGAACATCCAAGGCTACCTGGCGCTGGACATGATCCGCAAGAACAACCTGGAGCTGATGAAGGGCGTGGACCGCGCCACCACCACCACCGTGAGCGCGTTGCGCACCGCAGTCGTCGTGGCCCAGGCTCTGGCCAACCAGAAGCTGGTGCTCGACCAGATCAGCGCGCTCAACACCACCACCAGCAACCTGATCGCAGGCACCAGCGAGATGATGCGCGACCAAAGCGCGGCCATCCACCAGCAGGCGGCCAGCAGCACCATCGACATCGCCAAGCTGCAGCAGGCCTTCGCCAACGTCTACCAGACCATGGACACCATCGCCGACTTCAAGACCAAGGCGTTGGCCTCGATGCAGACCACGGTGAACACGCTCACCGACGAGGTGACCAAGTCACGCAGCTACGTCGACCGCGTGCGCCGCCAGGAAGCCGCCGAGGCCGTGGCGGGACCGGCCGGCGAGGTGAGGCTGTGAATCTGCGCGATGGCCTGCGATGGCTGGCAGGTGCGCTGCTGGCGGCGCTGGCCTTGGCAGGTTGCGGCAAGCGCGAAGAACCCGCGGCTGCAGCGCCGCAGCCGGCGGCGAAGGTGTTCAGCGTGCTGGCAGGGTCCGAAGTGCGCGACATCGAGCCGCTGCTCTTGAAGGCAGCCCAGGACGCCGGCATCACGCTCAAGCTGTCCTACGCCGGCACGCTGGACATCGTCGAGCGCGTCAACGGCGGCGAGCGTTTCGACGCCATCCTGCCGGCCAGTGGCGCCTACCCGGCGCTGGCCCTGGCCGCCAAGCCGCTGGCGCGCGAGAAGCTGTTCTATTCGCGCGTCGCGCTGGGCGTGAAGACGGTCAAGCTCAAGGCCTTGGGCTGGGACCGCCGCGCGCCGACCTGGGCCGACATTGCGCGTGCTGCCGGCGGTGGGCAGCTGCGCTACGCGATGACCAACCCGGCCAGCTCCAACTCGGGCATGAGTGCCGTCTTCGCGGTGGCCTCCGCCGTGGCCGGAAAGACCGAAGACCTGTCGGCGCAGGAGGTCGATGCCAAGGTGCTGACCGCCTTCCTGGCCGGGCAGAAGCTCACCGCCGGCAGTTCCGGCTGGCTGGCCGATGCCTTCGTCAAGGCACCGGGCGACTTGGACGCGATGGTCAACTACGAAGCCGTGATCCTGCGCGCCAACGCCAAGCTGGCGCCTGCCGACCAGCTCACGCTGGTCTACCCGCAAGACGGCGTGATCAGCGCCGACCACCCGCTGATGCTGCTGGCCGAGGCCCGCCGAGCCGACTTCGCCAAGCTGGTCACTGCCTTCAAGGCGCCGGCTTTCCAGCGCGATGCCTCGGCAACCGGCTTCCTGCGCCCGTCGGTGCAGGGTGTGCCGCTGCCGGCGGGGCTGGCCGATGCGGTGGCGGTGGAGCTGAGCTTTCCCAACCGGCTGGAGGTCATCGATGCCGTGCTTGGCGCTTACCAGGGCCAGTGGCGGCGGCCCGCAACGTCGATCTTCGTGTTGGACGTCAGCGGCTCGATGCAGGGCGAGAGGCTGGAAGCGATGCGCGCCGCGCTGAAGGTACTTGCCGGTGCCGAGGCCAGCACGGCCAGTGCGCGCTACGCCCGGTTCCAGAGCCGCGAACGCGTGGTGCTCATCGCGTTCAGCGATCGAGTCGAGGCCCCCGTGGTGGTTGACTTCGCACCCGACGCCTTGGACGCCGCACGCCGCAAAGTGCTGGCCTTCGCCGATGCACTGGCCGTCAAGGGTGGCACCGGCATCTACGCTGCGCTGCTGCAGGCCCAGGCCATCGCCGACCGCGAGCGAGCGCTGGACGCAAACCGATTCGTCAGCGTGGTGCTGCTCACGGATGGCGAGAACAACGTGGCCCCGGACCTCGCCGCCTTCCGCTCGAAACTGGCGCCGGGGGCAGAGGTGCGCACCTTCCCCATCCTTTTTGGCGAGGCCAGCAATGCCGAGATGGCCAGCGTCGCCGAGGCCTCGGGCGGTCGTGTCTTCGACGGCCGCAAGTCGTCGCTGGCGGTGGTGTTCAAGGAGATCCGGGGTTATCAGTGAACGCCGTACCCAACCTCCCTGCGCGGCCGCTGAAGACGCGGCTGCTGCTGTTTCTGTATAGCAACGGCAACATCGCCGGCTCTGCGCTGGCGCTGCTGGGACCGGCGCTGCTGTTTGCGGGGGTCATCGGCCCGGGCTGGGGCCTCATCACCGCCGGCCTCTATGCCGCCGGCTGGACTGCGGGCTGGGCTGGCCGCCGCGCGCCCGACATCGAACGTCGCATCGAAGACAGCCTCACGGTCGAGCAGACGCTGGAACACCTGGACAAGCTGGTATCGCAAGTGCAACCGCTGCTCACCACGGACATGCAGCAGCAACTGGCCAGCGTGCGCACATCGGTGGCCGAGGTGCTGCCGCGGCTGGTCGGCGCGCGCAACCACGACGCCGATCTGTTCACCGTGCGCGAGACGGTGCTGCGCTACCTGCCCGAGACCCTCGCCAACTACGTGGCGCTGCCGCCGGTTTTCCGCAACTCGCACGCACTGAAAGACGGCAAGACCGCCCGCCAGTTGCTGGCCGAACAACTGGCCTTGCTGGCGTCGAAGATGCGCGAGATCGTCGCCAACGTCGCGGGCGCCGATGCGCAGGCCCTGCTGGCCAACGGCAAGTTCCTCGAGATGAAGTTCCAGCAACCCGATTTCCTGGTCCGGTGAAGCGGCCCGCGCAACCATGGCCCGCACCATCATCGACATTCCCGATGCGCTGCTGCGCGAGGTGGACAGCCTTTGCAAGCTTCTGGCCGTTTCGCGCGCCGAGGCCGTGCGCCGTGCGCTGCGCGACTACCTGCAGCACAACGACAGCGTGAAGACCGATGGCTTCGGCCTCTGGGACAGCCCCGCCGAAGTCGGCGAGGTGAAGCCCGCGCACGGCGCGCGTCCCCGGTCGATCCGGCGCTAGCAACGCCATGCCCAGCGCCCTCATCGACACTGGCGTGTTGCTCGACTATCTGGTCGGCGACCTGCGCGCCAAGCGCGCCCTCGATCCCTATGCGCACCGCTCCATCAGCGTCGTCACCTGGCTTGAATTGATGTCGCGCTGCCCCGAAGGCTTGCTCGAACCCACGCGCGGCTTCCTGCGCAGCTTCGAGCGCCTGAGCATCAGCGAGTCGATCGCCGACGAGGCGCTGCGCCTCATGCGCCATCAAAGCAGCCTGCCGCTGCAGCGTGCACTGACCTGGGCTACCGCCAACGTCAACCAATTGCTCTTTGTCACGACCGACGTTGCCCATGTCGACAAGGACGACGCTAACGTGGTACTGCCTTACCGGCAGAGCCCGCGATCAGCATGAAGACCGCGCTTGTCGGGGCGGAGGCCCAACATCGAAACCAAGGCTGCCATGCGCGTCTTCACCGCGGCGCGTATCGTGGACTCGGAGGACGATTTCTGGCTCGTCGAGCACGAGCCGAAAGGATAGGTCGTTCAAACGAGGTCCCATGCGTGGCTTACCGCGCTTGGGCCGCCAATACTTCAGTAGTGCTTGAGTCGCAAGCCAGTTGTCGACGGCATGTCTCCTGTCTAGAACTTGACCGTGAACCCCGGCAAGGACGCCGATTCCTTCGTGTACGACACCCCGTCGACACGCAGGCCTTCCGCGTTGAGCAAGGTGATCAAGCCGCCCTTGTTTGACAGCGCCATAGGACTTTCGACCCGGACGCGGATGGTGTTTCCGGCGGCCAACTTGCCCTCGAGCGCGGTCTTCCTCTTCTCGCCGTCAGCGAGGGACCATCCGGCGAGGTCAAGCTCCGCATTGGTCGTGTTCAGGAGTGTCGCGAACTCGACCTCAGGCGACTCCGTGGCGTTCACGAGCGCTGCGACGATCCGAACGGCGCCGTCTGGGTGCTGAGGAGTGGGACGAGTGCCCGGGACGAACGGTGCAGGTTCGATGTCGTCGTCCGATGGCGGGCCACTGACGGGCACCTTGACCGTGTGACCGGTGTGATCGTCGGTGTGCCAGGACTGCGACTGAAACTTCAGGAAGATCCCAACCCATTGCTGCTGCCCCGGGAAGTGCAGCAGGAAGGCACCGTCCTGATAGACGCCGTTGTCCTTTGTGAACTGGCCGACATTGCCCTGGTTCATGTGGATGTCATGCACACCATTGCCCGGCTCGAACCCGAAGATCTTGTCGCGCTTGCCGGCCTCCGGCCCCCACCGCTCTCCAATCGCGTACACAAAGGCGTCTTCATCCGCCAGCGCACGCTGGATGTAGTGGTCGATCTTCTCGTTCAGATCGTTGTCCGGGCCCGGCACGTTAAACGGCAACGGCACCATCTTGCGCGGGTCGAACAGATTCGTCCGGATGAAGTCCAGCGCGGGACCGCCGGGTTTCGGCGCAAGCAAATGCCAGCCGGCCCCGAGGGCTTCGAACTGGGTTAGGAACGGGTGACTGAAGCGATCATCGATGAAGTACTCGAGCTCGGAAGGCTTGAGCTGCGATGCGACATTGATCGCAATGCGGTACCGATCGGTTTCGTCGACGACCAGCACCTGGTAATGCGGTGATTGGCCGGCGCCCAGCTGCCGATCGATGGCGCGTCCCTTCAGGACGCCATATTGCTTGAGTGCCATGAACTTTCTCCCTGATGTTCGCGCTGCACGGCGACAAGGTTTCCGATGACCTATGCGGTCGGGCTCTGTGACGCCGCGGACATAAGAATGCAGAGCCTACAAGCAGCACGCCATCACACTATCCCTAGTTTTGATGACGAGAGATCGTCATGGAGTAGCAACATTCTTCAGGCAGTGGATCGCCCTTCACCTTCAGTTGAAGCGGGGCAGCCCGCAGCGCAGCTGAAGGCGCAGATCCTGGCCGAGTGGTGCATGCCAGACGCGTCGGTGGCGAAGGTGCCGAGATCGCACGGCATCAACGCGAACATCCTGCACTGCAGGGGCCCAGCAATCACGCCAGCGGCAAACGAAACGGCAGAGGTCCGCTGTCGCCCCGCATGGATCGGACATCCATCCGATGGCGCCAAACCGCTCACAACGTGACAGTCTGATCTTTACCAATCCACTTGGAAGCAGAGCATGAACTTAATCAAGAGCGTGGCAATCGGCGTCGCCGCAGCCATCGTCGCAAGCGCTGGCAACGCAGCAACCGCGACTGCACCCGACACCGCCTTGCCCAGCGTCGTGATCATCCATGGTGCCTTTGCCGATGGATCCGACTTTGCCAAGGTTGTCCCCCTGCTACAGGCCAAGGGCTTGCAGGTGGTTGTGGTGCAAAACCCGCTGACCTCTTTGGGCGACGATGTCGCTGCCGCGAAGCGCGCCATCGACGCGCGGCCCGGAAAGGTCGTCCTGGTTGGCCACTCCTGGGGCGGTGCGGTCATTACCGAAGCGGGCGACAACCCCAAGGTCTCGGCGCTTGTCTACGTTGCGGCTTTTGCCCCTGACGCCGGCCAATCGGTCGGCGAGTCGGTCAAGGGCTTCCCGCGCGCTTCCGGGAGTGCCCACATGGTTGCGGACACATCAGGATTCTTGACCTTGACGCCGGAGGGCATGAGCCAACACTTCGCGCAAGACCTGCCTGCAGCCACCACCGCGGTGATGACTGCAACGCAGGGCCCGCTCCAGTCCAAAGCCTTCGGTCAGAAGGTATCGGTCGCAGCGTGGACCCAGAAGCCGTCGTGGTACCTCGTCACCGAGGACGATCGCATGATCGTGCCGGAACTGCAGCGTTCCCTGGCCAAGAAGATCGGCGCCAAGACCAGCAGCGTCGCCAGTAGCCACGTGCCCCAGCAGTCTCAGCCGGCCGCGGTGGCCGCCGTGATCCTCGACGCAGTGCAGGCCTCGAAGTAGGCACTGCCCCCAGGGCCCCAACGACTGCCTGTCTGACCTTCGCGACCTCCAACCACTCCCAGTCTCGCCGCCGATCGACGCGGTGAGTCTGCAGTGGGCGGCGATATCCATCGCTTGGCACTCAGACCTGCCCTTCATTCTCCTCACAACGATTCCTCCATCATGAACAACTCTTCTCCGACCTCTGCCAACGACAGTTGGCTGCGAACGCTGTACTTCACGCGCGCTGTCTTCTCCATCATCTGGGTCGCACTCGTCTTTACGGTGGCAAAGGGCTCGACCCCTGTGGCCAGCGTGTTGCTGGTGCTGTACCCGGCATGGGATGCGCTGGCCAACGTCCTCGACGCCAGGCGGTCCGGCGGGATCGCGGCGAATCCGATTCAGGCGATCAATGCCGCGCTGAGCGCAGCGGCTGCCATCGCGATGGCAGCCGCCGTTGGGCGAGGCCTGCCGGCCGTCTTCATTGTCTTTGGCATCTGGGCAGGTGTCTCTGGCTTGCTGCAACTGGGGGTGGCCGTTCGACGCTGGAAGCACTCCGGCGCGCAATGGCCCATGGCACTGAGTGGTGCGCAGTCGGCGCTGGCTGGCGCGTTCTTCGTGATGCAGGCGAACGGGCCAGAGCCCATGCTTCAACAGCTCGCGGGCTATGCGGCCGTGGGCGCCTTTTACTTCCTCATCTCCGCTTCGGTCCTGGTTTATCGCCAACGCGCGGCGCTCAGGTAGCCCGATCACGCGACTCAATCTTCATCCGTCGGCGAGGTGGACTTTCCCCCTCGTCTTTCTGAACGAACACTCAAGGTAGATTCATGAAACTGTCTCGTCGCCGCTTTGGCACGCATCTCTCTGCCGGCGCCGCCGGCTTGGCGTTGGCCGCATGCGGGGCTTCGGACGCGTCCGATGATGCGTCGGACAAACGCGCCGTCGTTCTCGTCCACGGCGCTTGGTTCGGCGCATGGGCCTATGCCGGCGTTGCGCCACGCCTCGCGGCCCAAGGCATCACCGCGGTCGCGATTGACCTCCCGGGCCATGGGCTCGCCGCCGCCTTCCCTTCCAGCTACTTCCAGCGACCGCTCGATCCGGTCGCATTTGCTACCGAGCCTTCGCCTGTGGCGCAGGTCAGCGTGGCGAACCATGTGAACGCTGTGCTCTCTGCGGTCGATGGCTTGGCGGCCGCAGGTTTCAATCGCGTCAGCCTCTTGGGGCACAGCCTGGCCGGCGTTGTGATCACGGCTGCAGCCGAGATGGCGCCGCAGAAGATGAACAAGCTCATCTACCTCAGCGCGTATATGCCGGTGACGGCACGTCCCGCGGGCGCGTATTTCGACACAGCCCAGGGGATGCAGAGTCAACTCACACGCCTGTTGCTGGCGGACCCCATGCAAGTCGGCGCGTCGCGCCTCGATCCCCGCTCTGTCGATCCCGACTACATCGCCGCCACGAAGAGCGCGCTGTGCGCCGATGCCTCCGACAACGTCGCCCGCGCGATGATGAACATGATGTCCTGCGACGAGCCCGCTTCATCGCTGTCAACCCCGACAGGTGCCACCGCAGCGCGTTGGGGTTCGATTGCCAGGTCATACATCGGCTGTACCCTCGACAACGCTGTCACTCCCGACCTGCAGGCGCTCTTCATCAGTGAAGCCGATGCGCTGACGCCAGGGAACAAGACGGACGTCAAGAGCCTCGTCAGCAGCCATTGCCCGTTTCTCTCGCAGCCGGATGCCCTGGCGGACATCATCGCTACCGTGGCGGCCTAGGACGCGCGGTCGTGGGCATGCATGGCATCGTCATCAACATGCGAGCGCATCCCTGAGGCCCAAGAAAGGCAAAACGCAAGTGAACAGTTCTCCACAACCCTTTTCTACCCGCCACATCCGTTGGCGCGGACAGGTCGACTGAGCCATGTCGCTTCAACACCCCTCTTCGCAGGTACCCATCTTCGACGCAGTCAAGGCACTGGCTTTTGTCGGTGACCTCAGCATGGGCCAACCGGTTGACCACTCGGCCCGTACTGCTTGGCTCGCCGCGCACATCGCCGAAGCGCTGGGCCTTGATGTCACCGTCCAGTCCAGCGCGAGCTATGTAGCGCTACTGCGCTGGTCGGGTTGCACCGCCAATGCCACAGAGATCGCCGATCTGGTCGGCGACGACGTTGGTGGCCGCAACATGATCCTGACGCAGGGCCTGCCGCCGCGGATTGCTGGATCGATGGGATTGGTGGCGCAGATCCAATGCGAGGTGTCCGGCGACGTCGCGCGCACGCTCGGTATGCCGGCGGCCATCGAAACGGCGCTACGCCGGATCTTCGACAACTTGAAAGGCGTTGGCGGCCACGGGGAGCACGGTGAAGCCGAGATTCCGGTCGAGGTCTTCATCGTGGCGGCCGCCAGCGACCTGGAGATCTACAGTCGCGTGTACGACTTGGCGCGTGCGCTGAGTCTCATCGCCAGCCGTTCCGGAACGCGCTATCCAAGCCACTTGGTCGATGCCATCCAGCGCCACGCCACCGACTGGCTGCACACGCTGGAGCAAGATCCCTCTTGTGTCGAAGCGGCACCTGCTGCGTTGATCCCGAACAGCATGGCGCCGCTGGAACTCATTGCCGACGTCATTGACCTTAAACTGCCGTGGATGACTGGGTTCTCGCGCCGGGTCGCCGAGCTTGCGGTCGCCTGTAGCCAACAACTCGGATTGGACGAAGCCGTGCAGGGGCGCATCCGCCGAGCGGCGCTGATCCATGGCATGGGCCGCGCGTCGGTACCAAACGCGATCTGGAACGAGTTGCGCGCCGTGACCGAATCGAACCTGGAGCGGCTGCGGCTGGTTCCCTACTGGACGGCGCGCGCGGGCCGTCGGATTCCCATTTTGGAGAGCGAGGCGGAGCTCGCATCGTTCGCGGACGAACGCCTGGACGGCTCCGGTTTCTTTCGAGGCGCCACAGGCGGGGCGATCAGCCTCGAGGCTCGCGTGCTGGGCGCTGCAGCGCATTGCGTGATGCTGCAGACCGACCGGCCGGGGCGGGCAGCGACGAGCATCGATGGCGCGCGCCAGGCGCTGCAGCGTGAGGCCGAACTCGGACGCCTCGATGAGGCGGTCGTGGCCGCTTTGAATGGCAGTCCTGCTCCGCCTGTTGCCAGAGCGGCCGCGTCAGTGCTCACAGAGAGAGAGATCGCGGTGCTGAGTCGCATCAGTCATGGCGACAGCAACAAGGAAGCTGCACGCGCGCTGGGTATCAGCCCAAGCACGGTGCGCACGCATCTCGAGAACATCTTCCGCAAGTTGGACTGCACCACGCGCGCTGCGGCCACCTTGAAGGCGATGACGACGGGCCTGCTCTAGGAGCAATGGCCTTCTCGACATTCGCGCTGATGCGCGGTACTAATCAAGGATAGTTTTGGAGCTCTTGATGATGATGGAACGCAATGTGTCGCCTTGGGCAGTGGTTACCGGCGCCTCCGGTGGCCTAGGCATGGAACTCGCTCGCGATCTCGCTCGCAGAGGCTTCCGCCTGCTTATCACCGCGCGGTCCAAACCGCGCCTCACCCAGGTCGCGCGAGAACTGGAGGCCGCACATGGCAGGCAGGTGCTCTACGAGGTGGCCGACCTCGCCACCGCAACTGGCGTCCAGCAGGTCTTCGCCCGCGCGCAACAACTTGATGTCTTCCCGGAAGTGTTGGCAAACAACGCAGGTGTCGGCATGTACGGCGAGTTCGCTGATCAGGATCTGGCGTCCATTCGCTCGATGTTGCAGCTTGACCTCATCAGTCTCACTGAACTGACCCATCTCTTTGCTGCTCAGATGCGGGCCGGCAATGGTGGCCGTATCCTGCTTGTCGGCAGCATGGCCGCCTATCAACCTGTTCCCATGATGGCAGCGTATGGTGCCGCGAAAGCATACGTACTTTCCTTTGGCGAGGCTCTGGCGGCCGAGTTGGCTCCACAAATCAATGTGTGCGTGCTATCGCCCGGAATCATGGAAACGGGCTTCGGAAGTGTCTCGGGGTACAAGCATCCGGACTCACTTAGGCCAATGATTCTCAAGGCGTCGAAAGTCGCGCAGATTGGCCTCGATGCGTTGTTTGCGGGTAGATCGGGGGTGATCGCGGGTCGGCTTAATGGGTTGATGGCACTGGTCAGCCGACTTCTGCCCAGACGGTTTTCCGCGCAGACAACCGTTCGCATGGAGCGAAAGACTCAACGCTAATGGGCAACAGTGTCAGGCCGCTTCGATCGCCGCGGTGGGAACGGCCCGCTTTCATCAACTGACTGGATCTGGTGGGGGTAAGAGTTGCCGACCTCGGCCGGTCGATCTGCAGTTGAATTGAACGAAGGCAGTGGGCCGCTCTGCCGGCTGAGCATCGTCACCTTCGGTCGCCAGCACCCAGCGACGCAACAGGTTGGCGTTCACGCTGTGGGCCATCGCCGCCGAGGCGATCGACACGCCGGGGCGAGTACAGGCAACCACTCTGCACTGTGACGCCTTCTGCGCCGCCGCTTATGCCGTCAGAAATGTCGCAGCTCAACATCGATGGCTGCAGATCGATGTTCTCCTTACTGCCTGCATGCGTCTGGCGATGTCAGGTCAGATCAAGCTGCGCCTGGGACTCGGCGATGTCATGCTCTGTGGGCTGCGCGGTTCCGGTCGTCACGATTTCTCCGGAGCGCCCCACTAACGATGAAGGGGGCGTTGCCCGTATCAGCCGCAACTCGACTTCGCGATCGACGTATTCCCACTCGCGTGTGGTGCGCAGCCGTGCGAGCAAAGTATCGAATGCGACTTCGTCCTGGGGCGCGAACTCGAACCAAGTCAGGAAGTCGAACGGCTGTGGGCCTGGCAGGTCCCGACAGTGGTGCAGCCGTCGCGCGATGGCGGGCAGGTACTCCATGCCGATGGCGATGTGCCGTGAGTCTTCCTCGATGACGGCCCTGCGCTCGTCCTGAGGCAGCAGCCACCACTGCGTGGACTTGCGGATGGGAATGAGCACGGCACACGTTGACTGCGCGCGGCCCAGCCCTTCCTGCCTTGCCGCTAGCGCCGACTTCTCGGAACGTGTTACGTACCGCTCGTTGCTCACAACGCCATGCAGGCACCACGACGCCCCGAGCTCCGGATCCCGCAGGCCTGCCTGCACCTGCAGATGGGTCGCGGGCGCCAGCGGTTCGCCACGATTGGGGACCATCTGGCGAACGCGCCAGCTGCCACTGGGACCTGCGATGAAGGTGTAGTGCCGTTCCAAGGATGGACTCCTCGCGGTTGCGGGATAGGGGGTCTGGAGCAAGAAGCAAGCCCCGGGGGAGCGACCGCGTGGTCACCGACAGGCGCCTCGGGCCGTCAAAATGGCGGCGCTTTCCAGTGACTCGTCAGA
>Ga0302321_100002713_pt1 | contig 15212 bp, 14 predicted proteins | sample Fen_T0_1_FD_202505 | JGI IMG/M metagenome (GOLD analysis project Ga0302321, IMG submission 202505) | Peat permafrost microbial communities from Stordalen Mire near Abisko, Sweden - Fen_T0_1 | ecosystem: Environmental > Terrestrial > Soil > Wetlands > Permafrost | place: Sweden: Abisko...
ACGGCGACCTCGGTGCCGACCACGAAGCGCTCGACCACGGCGGTGTCGCCGTAGGAGAAGCAGTTGACCATGGCCGGAGGGAGCTCGGCTGCCGTGCGAACCACGGCTGCACCGAGCGACGACCCGCCGCGGGCCGGTTTCACCATCAAGGGGAGGCCGAGGGTGTCTAGGAGCGCGGTCATGACAGCTCCAGCTCCGAGCTCCCGGAACGTCGTCTGGGGCAGCGCGACCGACAGAGGGGTGGCCAGACCGGCCGCCCCCGCCACCGTAGAAGCCGCAGGCTTATCGAATGCGACGCGGCAGGCAGCCGGACGGGACCCGACGTAGGGCAGCCCGAGCAGTCCGAGTACGTCACGCAGTGCACCGTCCTCACCGCTGGCACCGTGCAGCAGCGGCACGACGACCGATGGCGGGTCGGCCGCCAGCAGTGGGAGCAGGGCACCGTCGACGTCGAGCACGGTGACGTCGACCCCTGCGTCGCGCAGCGCCTCCGCGACCCGTCGGCCAGAACGCACCGAGACGTCCCGCTCGTGAGAGAGCCCGCCGGCCAGCACCACCACGCGCTCGCCGCCCACGGTGCTCACGCGGTCGCCGGTCCAGGAACGTCCGAGGGGGTACCGGAATCGCCGGCCGTCGTGGCCGGACCGAACGTTGCCAGCACGTCGAGCTCCTCTTCGATGACTGCAGCGAGCCGGCGGACCCCCTCGCGAATTCGCTCGGGTTCGGGGTAGCAGTACGACAACCGGAGCGAGCGCCGGCCCAGAACCTTGGCGTGACCGGCGTAGAACGCGGTGCCAGGCACGTACGCCACCCGCGAGGTGACGGCCCGCGGGAGCATAGCCGTCGCGTCGATGCCCTCGGGCAAGGTCACCCAGGAGTAGAACCCGCCGCCCGGGACCGTCCAGGTGGTGCCCTCGGGGAGCATGGCCGCCATCGCGTCCAGGAGCGCGTCGCGACGCTCTCGGTAGACCTCCCGGAAGACCTTCACCTGGTCGAACCACGGCTGGGTCGTCAGGTAGCTGCTCACCGCCAGCTGCGCGAAGGAGGACGGGCACAGGACGGAGGCTTCAGCGGCGAGTACGAGCTTCTCGCGCACACCGTGCGGGGCGACGACCCAGCCGACCCGCAGCCCGGGCGCGAAGGTCTTGGAGAACGAGCCGAGATAGAGCACCCCGTCGTGGTCGTCCGCACGCAGCGCCCGCGGTACGACGCCATCGAAACCGAGCAGCCCGTAGGGGTCGTCCTCGAGCACGGGAACCCCGAATTCCTGGCACAGGGCAAGGATTTCGGCGCGTCTGGCCGGGCCTTGCGTCACCCCGGCCGGGTTGTGGAACGAGGGCACCGTGTAGACGAACTTGGGTTGGCGTCCGGCCGCTGCGAGAGCCGCGAACCGCTCGCGCAGAGCCTCCGGCACCAGGCCCTCGTCGTCCATGGCGACGTGCTCGACGAGGACCTCGTACGCGGCGAAGACCGAGAGCGCGCCGACGTACGACGGAGCCTCGGCAACCACGATGTCCCCCGGGTCGCACAGGATGCGGGTCACGAGGTCGAGCGCCTGCTGCGAGCCGACGGTGACCACGACGTCGTCGGGGTGGGCGTGCACACCGACCAGCGGCATCAGCAGGCCGGCGATCTGGTCGCGCAGCTCGACGTGCCCCTGACCCGAGCCGTACTGCAACGACTCCGCGCCCCGCTGCGAGATCAGCGCCCCGAACGACTCGCCGATCGAGTCGAGGGCGAGGGCGGAGACGTACGGCATGCCACCAGCCAGCGACACGACCTCGGGCCGCGAGGCGACCGAGAACAGCGCGCGGATCTCCGAGGCCGTCATCGACCGCGCCCGCGCCGCGTAGGCGGACAGGAACGGGTCGAGCCGGGACCCTCGTGGCGGCCTGGACTCGTCGTTCGCGCCCTCGGGCCCGGCTCCGGAGGACGGGCTGTCCATGTCACCTCCGGTGGATCGTCGCCGTGCGCGGCTCGGGGGTACTAGCCTGCCGTACGGAGTCCATGACCGAGTCCACGACCCCCCGGAGGCGTTGGGTGAAGCTGATGCGGTGGCTGGTTCTCGCGGTCGTGATGGTCGCTGCTGGCGCGTTCGTCGCCGAGTTGCTGCGTCCCCGCACCCGCCGCACGGTCACCGGGGCGGCCGGGTCCGGCTACCTACCGCCCCAGCCGGCTGCGGACCGCTACGTCGTGCTGCCCAGAGACCGCTGAACCTCCATGGGCCGCCAGATCGTGCCGGTGACCGCCGAGGCGCTCAGCTCGATCGCTGTCCCGTGCGCGACGTGCACGTTCTGGGAGCGCGGTCCGGCCGCCGACCCGCCGCGTGAGGTCCGGCCGACGCCGGAGGCCACCAAGGAGCAGTGGCTCAACCGGACGGCGCTCGACTGGGGTACCTGCGGTCGGCTCGCCCAGGTCGACGGGACACCCGTCGGCTACGTCCTGTACGCGCCCATCGGCTACGTCCCGCGGGCGCACGCCTTCCCGACCGCACCGATCAGCCCCGACGCAGTGCTCCTCGTGACGGTGCAGGTGGTGCCCGAGCACCGAGGCAACGGGCTCGGCCGCGCGCTGGTGCGGGCGGCCGCGGCTGACCTCGTAGGTCGGGGCGTCCGTGCGATGGAGGCGTACGCGTCGCCTTCGCCGGCTGGTTGCCTGCTCGCCACGGGCTTCCTGACCGAGGTGGGCTTCACCCCCGTGCGTGAGCATGCAGTGGTGCCGCGGCTGCGGTTGGACCTGCGGACCACGCTCACCTGGCGGGACGACGTCGAGGGTGTCTGGGCGCGCCTCGGTGGCTACTTCGGGACTAGGTCGGGCAACCGGATCGACCCGGTCGGGGTGTCGTCCTCGAGCGGGAGGTAGAGCCGCTGCACGGCTGCAACCACAGCCTCGGCGACCGCATCGCGGAACGCTGGCTCGCCGAGCCGCGCAGCGTCGCCCGGGTGCGTGACGTAGCCGATCTCTAGCCGGACGGCTGGCATCCGGGTGCGGCGCAGCAGGTCCCAGGTCTTCTCGTGCACGCCGCAGTCGAGCAGGTCGGTGCGGGCGGCCACCTCGCGCTGGAGCAGGTCGGCGAAACGCTGCCCCACCGGGGACTGCCCACCGGGGAGCCGGTTGCCGTAGAAGTAGGTCGCGACGCCGTTGGCCAGGACGGATCCGCAGGCGTCGACGTGGATCGAGAGCATGAGGTCGGCGTCGAGCCGGTTGGCCGTAGCGGCCCGCTCGATGTCGTCGGGGGCTGACTCGTCGGACCCGAGGCGACCGCGGGTGAGGTACGCCGTGACCCCGGTGGCGGTGAGGCGCCCCTCGATGCGCGCCGCGAGGTCTTCGGTGAGCTGCGCCTCGACCAGTCCGAAGGCCACGTTGCCGGGGTCGGACCCACCGTGCCCGGGGTCGACCACGACGACCTTTCCAGCCAGGGTCGGACCGCGCCGACGAATCCGCTCGGCCTCCCGAAGGGCTGCCGGCGCGCCCCCGGTGACCGTACGGGACAGCCGGTCGAGGGCTTGGAAGGTGGCGGGGCCGCAGGTGCCGTCGGCGGGCAGCCCGACGCCGCGTTGGAACTCGCGCAGCGCGAGCTCGGTCTCGCGCCCGAAGATCCCGTCGGCGCGGCCGGTGTCGAAGCCGAGGTCGAGGAGGCGCTGCTGCAGGGCGGCCACGTCGTCGCCGCTCAGCAGGTGGCTGGGCGCGAACCACAGGACCCGGTCACCGAGGCGCCAACGTGCGTCATCGAGCAGGCGCCAGGTCTGCGGGCCGACGATGCCGTCGACGCTCGCACCACGCTGCTGCTGGAAGCCTCGGACCGCAGCGTCGACCCGGTCGTCGAATTCGGCGGTGGCGAAAGCGTCCGAACGGAGCTCGTCCACCCCGCCGGGCAGCAGCCCGAGGACGGCGAGCCGGGCGCGGATCTCGGCGACGGCCGGCCCGGTGTCGCCCAGGCGGTACAGCGGGCCACTCATGTCGCGCGCCACCTCCCCGGGCTCGTCCGTGTTCTCGGCGAACCGAGATCGTAACCCGGACGAGCCCCAGGGTGGGTGGGCGACCTCAGCTGGTCAGGAACGGCGCGAGGTCCTTCAGCAGCGCGGCCTTCGGCTTGGCGCCGACGATCTGCTTGACCAGCTCACCGCCGGAGAACACGCTCATGGTCGGGATCGAGGTGATGCCGTACGACGCGGCGACCTTCGGGTTCTCGTCGATGTTCAGCTTGACGATCCGGATGCTGTCGGAGTGCTCACCGGCGATCTCCTCGAGGATCGGGCCGACCGCACGGCACGGGCCGCACCACTCGGCCCAGAAGTCGACCAGGACGGGCTTGTCGCTGGCCAGAACGTCAGCGGCGAACGACGCGTCGGTCACCTTGCTGGTGTTGGTTCCCACGGGGATTCCTCTCGGGATTACGGTGCCGGGTCGGTCGTTCGGAGGTGCGGTGGTGCGGGCGGGTCGGCGGTGACGGACGTTCAGGCGAGCATCGAGACGCTGAGCTGCGCCGGGTCGCCGGTCAGCTGCGCGTCATCGAGGTCGGCGAGGTAGCGCTCGGCGTCCAGAGCCGCGGCACAACCGGTACCGGCGGCGGTGATGGCTTGCCGGTAGTGATGGTCGACGACATCGCCGCAGGCAAAGACCCCGGTGAGGTTCGTCCGGGTGCTGGGATGCGAGACCAGGACGTAGCCCTCCTCGTCGCGGTGCACCTGGCCCTGGACGAGCTCGCTGCGCGGGTCGTGACCGATGGCGACGAACAGCCCGGTGACGGCGAGGTCGCGCTCGGCGCCGGTGACGGTGTCGCGCAGGCGCAGCCCGGTCATCCGGTCGTCACCGAGCACGTCGGTGACCTCGCTGTTCCACGCGAACCGCATCTTGTCGTTGGCCAGGGCTCGTTCCTGCATGATCTTGGAGGCCCGCAGCGCATCGCGCCGGTGGACCAGGGTCACCGTGCGGGCGAACCGGGTGAGGAAGGTGGCCTCCTCGAGGGCGGAGTCGCCACCGCCGACGACCGCGATGTCCTGCTCCTTGAAGAAGAACCCGTCGCAGGTCGCGCACCAGGAGACGCCGTGGCCGGCCAGCCGCTTCTCGTTGGGCAGGCCGAGCTCGCGGTACTTCGAGCCGGTCGCGAGGATCACGGAGTACGCCAGGTGCTCAGCACCCGCGCCGTCGGTGACGCGCTTGATCTCGCCGGTGAGGTCGACCTCGGTGATGTCGTCGGTGACGAGCTCCGCGCCGAACTTCTCGGCCTGGGCCCGCAGGTTGTCCATCAGATCGGGACCCATGACACCGTCGGGGAACCCCGGGAAGTTCTCGACGTCGGTCGTGGTCATCAACGCGCCGCCAGCAGTGACCGAGCCCTCGAACAGCAGCGGCCGGAGGTTGGCCCGCGCTGCGTAGATGGCGGCGGTATAGCCCGCCGGCCCGGAGCCGATGATGATGACGTTGCGCACGTCGGCGGCGGTGCTGGGCGAGTTCACGTTGGCGGTCCCGGTCGACACGGTGGCTCCCTGATCGGATGGCGTACCTCTGGAACCGATCCTAGGCCGCGCGCATTCCGACCCTACGGACGCTGCACGTTCACGTAGTAGAGGATCGCCGGTTCGCTGGTCGTGCCGCACTGGGGTGTGGTCACGTAGGTCGTGAGGATCTTGGGGTCGGTGCTCTGGACGACCACCACGACAGCCGGCTTGTGGTCGAAGGTCCCGATGTCGACGGAGATCGCGCGCTGCGGCAGAACTGGGTTGGACTGGAGGGACGCGATGCAGCGGGTGAGCAACGCGGAGTCCTTGGTCAGCGGGACCATGAACGCGGTCTCGGGGGCTGGGGTTGCCGCGCTGGCGGCGGAACGTCCGGATGCGGCCGAGTCGAGCGCCAGCACCGAACCGCTCATGGTGCCCGCGCTGTAGTCGTGCCCGCTGGCGGTGACCAGAGGAGGCAGCGAGGAGTCACCGTTCGCCGGAGCGGCCGCAGCGACACCGGCCGTGCTCGACGACTCGTCGGACGAGTGGTGCAACGCCTTGACGGCGAAGATGCCTCCGCCCGCGACCAGGACGACGGCGGCTGCGGCCTGCAGGAGGCGCGGCGTGCTCGTGCGTCGTCGGCTTGCCAAGGGCACGACCGTCGTCGCCGCCGCCGGAAGGTCCTGCGCAGTCAGCTCGACATCCGGCTCGGCGGCGAGCGCGGCCTGGATCCGGGCGACTACGTCGTCGGGCATGGCTACGGCGGGCAGATCGGCCAGCAGGGACTGGACGAACGCGTCGTCGTCGGGGCTGAGCGTCAGGTCGTCGGTCTCGTCCGAATGCAACGGGTCGTGGTGCTCGGTCATGGTCGCTCACCCCCTTGCTGATGGTTCGGCTGGTCGTTCGGTTGGTGGTTCGTCGGGTCCTTCGTCGGGTCGACGCTTGATACGACGCGGGTAACGGCGTCAGGGTTCCGCAGGTGTTCGAGCAGGGGCAGCAGCCGGGCTCGTCCGCGTGAGCACCGGCTCTTGACGGTGCCGGGCGCACAGTCGAGCACCGCGGCCGCGTCCTCGACCGAGTACCCCTGGAGGTCGACGAGCACGATCGCAGCCCGCTGCTCGATCGGGAGCGTGCGCAGCGCAGCCTCGATGACGAGCGTGAGATCGCGCTCAGCGATCGCGTCGGTCTTCACCGCCGGCTGGCGGGACTCCTCCTCCGGCAGCGGCTCAGTGGGCCGGACCTTCTTGCGGCGGAGCAGGTCGAGGCAGGCGTTCACGACGATCCGGTGCAGCCAGGTGGTGACGGCCGCGTCGCCGCGATAGCTCGACGCGCCGCGGTAGGCCGAGATGAGGGCGTTCTGCACGGCGTCGGAGGCGTCCTCGGGGTTGCCCAGGGTCCGCAGCGCCACGCCCCACAGCCGGTCGCGATGCCGGACCACGAGCTCGTCGAACGCGCTGCGGTCGCCGGCCAGGTGTGCGGTGAGGAGCTCCCGGTCGTCCCGTACGGGATCGGGGTCGGGTGCACTGCCAGGCATCCGGCCAGCCTACGGCCTCAGCTGTGGAAGACCTGGATCTCGCTCACGCCACCCTGGTAGCCGCCCACGATCGCGGGCAACCGGGTCAGCCAGACCACGAGGTACCTGGCCCGGACGGGCGGATCGAGCGGGAGGGTCACGAACGCGCCGGTGGCGTCGGCCCGGCTGACCGCAATGGCGTCGTCAGCTTTGACGGGGAGCGAGGTCGCGGCCCTGATCTCGACCGAGGTGCCGTGCCCCACCAGGCCCAGACGGACCGCGCCGACCTCAGTGATCAGGCCCAGATCCACGACGAGGCCGACGCCGGGCTTGAGGCCGCCACAGTCAGGGCGGGTGTACGTCAGGGTGGTCCACGCGGTCGCGGGGTTCCCGTCCACGGCGAGGGGGACGGCGGCCGGATTCTCGCTGCCGTTTCCTTTGGGTCTCGGGTCGAAGTCGTGAACCGACAAGATCGCGAGTGCGGCCTGACCCGGCGCGGGCCCGGAGGTTGGACCCGACGTGCCGCTCGGCCCCGCGGGGGAGCCCGTACCGCCGGGGCGGGCCGCCTGCGGCGACGGCCCGACGAGGGACAAGCCGGTCATGACAGCGGCGGACACCACCAGCGTGAGGACCGCAGCGACCGCAGCGATACGACGGCCCTGACCGCGGCGAACCGGACCCGGCCGGTCGATGCCCTCATGATCGGCCGGCTCCGAGGCGCCCAGCGCCGGTCCGGTTGCGGGGACGGCTTCGAGTGCGGCGGCGACGTCCGCTGCCGTGAGCAGAGGTGCCCCCCGGCCGGACAGCCCGAGGGCTCGCGCCGCGATGTCGTCGAGCGCGGCCGGGACCCCGGCTCGGATCATCCGGGCGCGTACCGGACGGCCGCCCTGAAGCGGTGCGGCGGGGAGGGTCGAGTCGTCGGGTGCGCCCGGCCAGCGCGCGGTGAGGCAGGCGTACAGCAGCTCGCCGAGTCCGTAGGCGTCCGGGGTGGATCGCCCGGTGAGCACCGGGGCCACGGCGATGCCCAGGAGCCGGACCCGCCCCGCGTCGGAGCGGATGACCCAGCGGGGGGCGAGCGCTCCGTGCTCGAGGCCGTCTCGTGACACCACCGCCAGAGCTCGAGCCAGCTCGAGGACCAGGCGCCGGCTCTCGGAGTCGCGGAGCGGGCCTTCGGCCAGGGCCTCCTCCAGGGCGGTGCTACCGGTGAGCCACTCGACGATCAGGCAGGTCTCGTCCGCGTCGTCGAGGACGTCGAGGACCCGCTGGATCCGAGGGTCGTCGGTGCCGGCGGACCGGCGCGCGGCGTCGACCAGCGCCACCTCGCGCGGGTCACCCGCCACGAGCACCAGAACCCCTACGGCACGGTGCAGGATCGCGTCCTCGCCCCGCCAGTACGACCAGCCGGTGCCCTCGAGGACGCGGTCCTCGAGGGTGTAGCGGCCAGCCAGAGTGCGCACGGCCTTAGCCTACGGACCGCCTGGCGTCGAGGGCAGAACCGGACGAGTCGCCCCGAAGTACCCATCCAGGTACACCGGGACGATCTGGACGAAGGCGCCGGTATGTGGTGCCTCGATCATGTACCCGCCGCCGAGATAGACCGCGACGTGATGGATGGACGCGGGGTCGTTCGCGTTGGTCGCCCAGAAGAGCAGGTCGCCCGGCTTGAGCTCGCCCAGCGAGGGGTGCGGCCCGATGAACCACTGCTCGCGTGAGGTGCGGGGCAAGGCCAGGCCGGCCTGCCCGTACGACCACTGGGTCAGCCCGGAGCAGTCGAACTGATCCGGCCCCACGGCGCCCCAGAGGTAGGGGGACCCGATCTTGCTACGGGCGTAGGCCAGGGCCACCGCGATGGTCGACGGGGTTCCGTCGGGGACACCGTCGGGGGCGAACGGGTCGGTGTTCAGCGTGGCTCTGGCTCGGGCGGCGGCCTCGGCAGCGACCCGGGCCTCCTCGGCGGAGACCAGCTGCTGGACCGTGCCGTTCGCGTCGGCGAGCTCGGCCTGTCGCTCCGAGAGCAGCCCCTCGACCTTCGCCTTGGCCAAGGCAGCACTTGCTTCGAGCTGCGTCCGTTTCGCGGCCAAGGCGTCGAGCGCGGCCGTGGCGGAACCGGCTGCCGCGACGCTCTGGGAGTCCGCGGTGATGGCCAGCTGGTCGGCCGCCAGGACCCGGCTGACGTCGGAGTAGCGGCTGAGGGCCTCGCCGAGGTCGGCGCCGTCGAGCACCGTTGCGTAGAGCCCGATCGGCCCGCCGGCACGGTAGAGGGCGCGAACGCGGCCGGCGGCAGCAACGCTCAGGTCGTCGCCCTGCTGCCCCAGCTCGGTCAGGTGCTGCGACGCGGTGAGGTATTGGGTGACGACGGTGGCCAGCTGTTCCTGGACGGCGTTGTAGTCCTCGCTCGCACTCTCGGCCTGAATCTGCAATGCGGCCACCTGTGCGGCGATCGTGCGCGCCTTCGCCTTGGCGTCCGCGATGGACGGAGTGGCGCCGGCCACACCTGATGTGGCGGTCACCGAGGCCAGCGCCAGGCCGGCAATCAACCCGGCTGCGGTCAGGCGGCTGCCGAACCTCATCAGGTCTTCGCCGTACGGACGACGGTCGAGCTCGGCTGGGTGAGGTCGTCGGTGCCCGGAATGTGACCGAGCACGAGGGTGGTGGCGTGGTCCCGAACGGTCAGCGTGACCGTCCCGGCCTTCGTCACGGAGAAGTCGCCCGGTGCGAGGGTGGCGCCGCCGGCCTGGGCGACCGCGGCTGCAGCGGCGTACGCAGCCTTGCTGTCGGGGTGCGCGTGGTACGTGCGGGCGGCCTGGTCGGCGGCAAGGCCAGCTGTTCGTTCCAGCTGGTTGCCGGTCATGATCACCGACGCCGCATCGAACCCGACGATCCCGAGGATCGAGAGCCCGATCAGGACGCGGAACATAAACCCGATCAGGAACAGGCCGTCATCGCCGTGCGGACGCCGCACGGCCGCAGTGCATCGACTGGCCACGCCGTAAGCGTCGTCGTCCGAGGGCCTGGTCTTGAGCGTCAGCGACCCAGCTTCGCTGCGACCATGGTCAAGAGCTCGTTCACCTCGGCGATCCGGATCCGGCGGGCGACGAGCAGGAAGACGCCCACGACGACCGGGGTGACCACGAGGCAGGTGATCAGCGCCCCCACCTTGCCCTCGCCGACGCGGCCTGAGATCCAGAGCTCGACCAGCAGGGCCGGCCCGGCACAGACGACTCCGGCGAGGATCAGCCGGACCAGAGTCCGTACGGTCAGGTACGTGTCGAGCCCGTCCAGTCGACGTCGGAGCAGCGTCCAGAGGATGACGGCGGTCGCGGTGTAGGCGACGGCGTACCCCAGGGCCAGGCCGGAGACCGCCTGCTCGGGCGGGAGCAGCTGGTAGAGCGCGTAGCCGACACCGACGTTCACCAGGTTGAGGAAGATGTTGACCAGAGCCGGCGTCTTGGTGTCCTCCAGCGAGTAGAAGCCGCGCAGCAGGACGTAGTAGATGGCGTAGCCGATCACGCCGACCGTGAAGGCCTGCAGGACCTGACCTACCAGGCGGCCGGTGGCGTTGCTCGTTTGTCCGTACGACACCAGCAGCTGCCCCAGGCGTGGGCCGAGCAGCAGCATGGCGACCGTTGCGGGCACCATCGCTGTGGACACGAGCCGGATCCCGCGGGAGACGTCGCCGCGGACGTCGCCGATCCGTCCGTCGTGCACGGCGCGACTCATCCGGGGCAGCAGGGCGGTGACGATCGAGACGGTGACGATCGAGTTGGGCAGGACGAACATCAGGTGGGCGGTCGAGTAGATGTAGCTACCGGCGCCCTCGCGTCCCGCGGCGGCGGAGACGGCCCCCGCGGAGTTCGCGAGCCGGATGATGATCACGTACGCGACCTGGTTCACGGCGACGAAGAACAGGGTCCACTTCGCCAGGCCGACCGCCACGCCGAGCCCTTGCCCGCGCAGGTCGAAGCGGGGCCGGAACCGGTAGCCCGCCCTGGCCATCGGCGGCAGCAGGATCATGGCCTGTGCGACCACGCCGAGGGTCGTGAGGATGCCGAGAAAGGCGATCTGACCGCGGCTGATCGTGTCGAGGCCGGTGCTGCGGACGCTGACGATGAAGCCGATGCAGCCGCCGATCACCACGACGTTGTTGACGATCGGGGCGAACATCGGCGCGGCGAACCGGCCCCGCGCGTTGAGTACCTGCGAGTACAACGCGTACAGGCCGTAGAACAGGATCTGGGGCAGGCAGAGGTACGCGAACGACGTGGCCACCTGCAGCTGTCGCGCGCTCCACTGCGGGCCGGCGTAGAGCTTGGTCAGGAAGGGCGCCGCGAGCACCGCCACCACCGTGATGAGCAGCAGGGCCAGCCCGGACAACGTCAGCAACCGGTCGGCGTAGGCGTTGCCGCCGTCCTCGTCGTCCTTCATGTGCCGCACGAGCTGTGGGATGAACACGGCGTTGAGGGCTCCGCCGATGAGCAGGATGTAGACGATGTTGGGCAGCGTGTTCGCGGTCGAGTACGCGTCGGCGAGGAGCAAGGTGCCGATGGCCGCCGAGATCGCGCTGGTCCGCAGCACTCCCGTGATGCGCGAGACCACGGTGCCGGTCGCCATGACCGAGCTGGAGCGCAGCAGGCTCGGATCCGCCTCGACGGTCACGGAGTGTTCGCCTTCTCGCGCACCGAGGCGGTCGAGCCCGGGCGTCGGCCTTGGCGGACGGCCCGCCCGATCCGCACGATGAGCGCCACGGCGAGCAGCGCCAGCGCACCACCGACGATTGCTGAGGCGACCGCACCGAGCCCGGTGACCTGGACCGGGAAGGACACGGGAGAACCGTACGCCGCGCCGGCCGGTGTCGTGAGGGTGACGCGGACGGCGACCGCTCCGTTGCCGGCCGCCTGGGCGGCGATCTCGATGGTCTGCCGTTCGCCGGCGCCGATCGTCACGGCGCCGGGTTCGGTCAGCGTCAACCGGACCTCGGGGACCGCCCTGAGCAGCACCCGCACGTTCACGGGCTGATCGAGGTCGTTGGCCACGGTGACCGGGATCCGCCCGCTCTGCCCGGACAGCGTGATCGCGCCGCTGCCTACGAGATGCACTTTGGCCTGGGTGGCGGTAATCGTGGCGAGGACGTCCTGCGCGTAGATCCGCCCGCTCGCGGGAGCGTCGCGCCACGACGCAGACTCGGCGCGCAGGATCCCGCGCATCAGCGGGTCGACGATCGGCGCCGGCAGGGTGAGGACGGCGCTCAGGGTGCGGAGCTGGTCGTGCGCGCGGGACACGGTGGCCATCTGGGCCGGGTCGATGAGCGCGTCGGCCAACTTGCTCGGGAACGTCGGCACGCGCCGCGGCGGGCCGGTCACGCCCGCGTCGGCCCTGATCTCGGGCAGCGTGGCCAGCTGGGCGAATCCGGAGTCGTCGACGGACTGCAGCAGGCCCTGGATGTACGCGGCGGCGGGCGCCCAGTCTCGGGGTGGCGTCACGACCACGCTGCGCTGGACGCTCGGCTCCTCTGCCGTGATCATCGCGAGCTCGGCGAGGAACCGCTGCCGAGCGACCACGGATCCACCCTGCCTCGACACGGGCGTGGCGATCAGGGCCGACAGCACCCCGTCGGACGCCACCGCGGTGACCCCGGTCGTGCCGAGTGGCCCAACGGCTGACGCGGTGTAGGTCGTCGTGGCGATCGTCGGCGAGTAGCGGTCGGACAGGAGCAGCGACGTGAACCCGGCCAGCTTGAGGGCTGCTCGGGTCGGCACGTCGAGGGTTCCGTCGGCCGGCCAGGCGAGGTCGTCGCCGATCTCCGTCCCGGCGGGCAGCGCGGCGCGTACGGCGGCGACGCCGAGGCTGCGAGCGAGCGTGAGGTCGCCCGGGTGACCGGATCGCGTGGTCGCCACGAGGTCGGGGTCCGCGTACGGCAGGGCCATCACGTCGCTGCCACGCAGCTGGGCTGTGAGCGCCGCCAACCAGGCCGGGCCGGTCGCGTCGACCGTGTCGTCCTGCGCGGCTTCGAGCAGGTCGCCGTCCAGGGCGTACGTGACCCGGTGGCCGGCCGCGGCGTTCAGCAGGGTCTGCAACCGACCGGTCAGCAGGTCGGTCAGCACCGCGCCGCCGCCGGCTCCAGCGGCATTCCGTGTCGGCGGGGCCACGACCGGGACGACGACGGCGAGCTTGGTCGGGAGAACGGTGCCGCCCGAAGCGCCCCACGGCAAGAACGTGCGGACCATGGCCAGGGAGGCGCGGCTGCCCGAGGGCAGCTCTCCCCGAAGGTCGAGCGCGATGGGATACACCCCGAACCCGGCGCCGAGCCCGAGCCGGACGGCGGGGACGCTGAGCCGCCAGGGCGCGCTCTGTCCCGGCGCGAGGGAGGCCGCCACCGTGGCGAGGGCTCCGTCGACCGAATTGCCCGGCGACGGATCTGCGCTCTGGGCGTACTCCGCGACCGCGCCACGAGAGCCGAGCGGGTCGTGCGTGACCCGCAACTGGACCCGTAGGTCGCGCAGAGTGTCCTGGCTCCCGTTGGTCACCTGGCCGGTGAAGACGATGGGGTCGACCCCGCTCGCGGTCATGCTGCGCAAGGTGAGGACGACGGGATCGGGGGCGGTCGTCGCTGCTGTCGCCGACCCGGGGACGAGGCCGGCGGCCAAGGCTACGAGCAGCCAGCCGACAGCCAGGGCAGCGCGTCGGGTCACGTGGTCGCCGCCAGCAGGTGCTCGGCCTGGTCGATCAGGGCGCGTTCGTCTGCGTACGCCAGCCGTTGCCGGGCCTGGGTGAGCGTCAGCCACTCCACGAGCTCGGTCTCGACGTCCTGGTCGGACAGGTCACCGGACTCGGCCTCGAGCAGGAAGTGGTGCACCGTCTTGCGGATCCGGCGGTCGTCGGCGACGAACCAGTAGGTGAGGGTACCGAGCTCGCCGATGACGCGCCCGAGGATGCCCGTCTCCTCAGCGACCTCACGGACGGCCGCGTCCTGCGGCGTCTCACCCTCTTCGAGGTGTCCCTTCGGCAGCACCCACTCGAGCGCGCCGCGGCGCGTGCGGCGCGCGATCAGCGCGCCTTGCGGACCCTCTGCGGCCCGCTGGACGACCAGCCCGCCCGCTGACGTCTCGTGGACGACAGCTAGCCGCGGGCGCCGCGCGGGCTCGGAGGAGGGCACCGTGTGATGGTACGAGGCTTCGCGCCCCCTACCCTTGCTCCACGTGTCCACCGGTTCTGAGTCCGCGCCCCGCTCCGCCGCAGCTGCCGCGCGCCTGACCGAGGCCCAGCGGCGTGCGGTCGCCGAGCTGCTTCACCTTTCGCCGGTCATCGATGCGCTCGGCGAGCGGTTCGCGACGGCCGGCGAGGCGATCGCGCTGGTGGGTGGCTCGGTGCGGGACGCGCTGCTCGGCCGCCTCGGTGACGACCTCGACTTCACCACGTCGGCCACCCCTGAGCGGGTGCTTGAGCTCGTGGCCGGTTGGGCGGACGCTGTGTGGGAGGTCGGCATCGCGTTCGGCACCGTCGGCATCACCAAGGACGACTACCGGCTCGAGATCACGACGTACCGCTCGGAGTCCTACGACCGCGCGTCGCGCAAGCCCGAGGTCACGTACGGGGACTCGCTGGACGCCGACCTGGTCCGCCGTGACTTCACGGTCAACGCGATGGCCGTGGCCCTGCCGGGCCGCACGTTCGTGGACCCGTACGGCGGACTGGCCGATCTCGCCGCCGGGGTGCTCCGCACGCCTGCCACCCCGGAGGAGTCGTTCAGCGACGACCCCCTGCGGATGATGCGCGCGGCCCGCTTCGCCTCGCAGCTCGGTTTCGACGTCTCGCCTGACGTGGTCGCCGCGATGGTCGCGATGGCGGAGCGGATCGAGATCGTGTCCGCCGAGCGGGTGCAGGCCGAGCTGGTCAAGCTGGTCTGCGGCCTCTACCCGCGCGAGGGACTCGCCCTGCTCGTCGAGTCGGGGCTGGCCGCCCATGTGCTTCCCGAGCTGCCGTTGCTGAAGCTCGAGATCGACGAGCACCACCGGCACAAGGACGTCTACGAGCACACCCTGATCGTGCTCGAGCAGGCGATCGACCTGGAGGACGGACCGAACGGCGACGTCCCGGGGCCGGACTTCGTCCTTCGGTTCGCCGCGCTGATGCACGACGTCGGAAAGCCGCGGACCCGCCGGTTCGAGTCCGGCGGTGGCGTGAGCTTCCACCACCACGAGGTCGTCGGGGCCAAGCTGACCCGCAAGCGGATGCAGGCGCTGAAGTTCAGCAACGAGCTC
>Ga0302321_100002715_pt1 | contig 15210 bp, 9 predicted proteins | sample Fen_T0_1_FD_202505 | JGI IMG/M metagenome (GOLD analysis project Ga0302321, IMG submission 202505) | Peat permafrost microbial communities from Stordalen Mire near Abisko, Sweden - Fen_T0_1 | ecosystem: Environmental > Terrestrial > Soil > Wetlands > Permafrost | place: Sweden: Abisko...
TCGGCGACGGCGCGCGCGAGGTCTTCGTTGCTCGCCGTGATCAGCCACACGTCAGCAGGCTCGGTATGCGTGCCGCCCAGCCGACGCACGGCGCGGTCTTCGAGCACCTTCAGCAGCTTGGGCTGCAAGTGCAGGGGCAGTAGCGAGACTTCATCCAGGAAGAGCGTGCCCTGATGAGCGAGTTGGAACAGTCCGGCTTTGGCCTTGTGCGCATCGGTGAACGCTCCGCGTTCGAACCCGAACAATTCCGCTTCCAGGAGCTGTTCCGGAATCGCCGAGCAGTTCACTTCGACGAACGAACGCAGGCGCCGTGCGCTATCGCCATGCAGCGAGCGCGCGAGAAGCCCCTTGCCGGTGCCGGTCTCCCCCTGCAGCAGCACCGCGGGCAACCGCTCGGAACGCCCTTGGAGCAGCCGCTCGGCCTTGGCTCGCGTCTGGCAGATTGCGGGCGAGCGGCCGAGCAGCCTGTCCAGATCCGACATGGTCAATCGGACCATAATGCGGGTCCGGGGTGGTCAATAATCGACCAGTTGAGCGGTCAACTACTCTCGATTCCTTGTTGGATCATCAACGATTACAGATACTTATGTTGCACTCGGGGAGTGGCGCGGAAGGTGCTCAAGCGGTGCTGTGCAAAATCCACAAGCCTTCCCTTTTGAGCTCTCCGGCATCTCCTCGCTGATCGGTCGGGTCATCGACATCCAAGAATGGGCGGAGCGCGCCCGTATTCCCAACCGTAAGGGCCCGGGCTTTCTGGACGGTCAGGCCGTCGAGCGGGTGTTGGGTATCAGCGCCAAGAGCTGGGACCCCGAGCTGTTTGGCCGGATCGAAACCATCGCCCTCGTAGCTCGTGAGGCGCTGCGGTCCGCGAGGCTCGCCGCCAGTGACGTGGACGCGGTGATCGTCGTCACCTGCTCGCCCTACGAAAGCCTACTCGATCAAGATTCGTTCCGACTGCTCCGCATGCTCGGGATCCCGGACGCCGTCCCGCCGATCCAGCTCGGCGCCGGCTGTGCCGGGCTGGCACGCGCGGCGACGGTTGCAGCTCGGCTTCGAGCCACGAACGTGCTCGTGATCACCTACAGCTTGCCCAGCTGCGTGACCGGTGACGGTCAGGGAGGCGTGAGCGAACACTACCGCCAAAACACCGTGCATCCGCTGGGGTCCAGCCTGTGGGCGTCGCCGGGGATCTTTTCCGATGCGGCCGCTGCTCTGGTGCTGCGGCGCAGCGAGGCGCCACGCGGTCTCGCGCTCTACTCACGTGACTCGCAGGCGTTCGGGGATGAGCCCGGCTTCGTCGACCCGTTGATCCACTACTTGGGCGGTGGCGCGCAATGCCCTCCCCGAGGCGTCACGTCCGCAGCACTCAGTTGCTATGGCATGCACGGCGAGGCCGTGAAACGCTACTACACCAAAGGGATGATGCTCAATCACCGAGCACTTTTGGCCGCGCGCCCCGACTATGTCGACGAAGCGCGCCGGATCTACACCCATCAGGCGAGCCCCGCTCTCGTCTCGAGCTTCGCGCGATTGGCCGAGCTGCCGCTGGAAAAGGCTCCCACGAATTCGCGTGAGCTCGGCAATCTAGTCAGCCCTTGCACGGCCAAGATGCTACACGATGATCTCCGCAGCGGCGTAGTCAAGCCGGGCGACAGCGTGTGCATTTCCGTCGTCGGGGCTGGACCGGAGCGAGGCGCCTTCTTGCTGCCGCTTGCGGTTCAGGAAGTATCGAACCCGCCGGCCGCGTAGCGCGAGATTTTCGCGGGGCCCTAGGGAGATGTGACGCTGGCATCGTCCCGATACCGCTCTCGCACCGCCAGGCAGTGGGGCAAGATGTCGAGCAACGCCGAGACCGCGGCGGGCTCGAAGTGCCGACCGCTCTGGGCTTTGAACTCGGCCACCGTCTCGGCAACGGTCCAGGGGGCTTTGTAGGGGCGTGCGGAGAGCAAGGCATCGAACACGTCCGAGACCGCGACCAGCCGAGCGATCTTGGGGATGGCTTCACCGCTGAGCGCGTGCGGGTAACCGCTGCCGTCCCAGCGCTCGTGGTGTCGGAGCGCCACCATGCGTGCGGTCTGCATCAATTCCGAGGCATGATCACCCACGATTTCCGCGCCGATCACGGTGTGGCGCTTCATGACTTCCCATTCTTCGGGGCTGAGTTTGCCGGGCTTGAGCAAGATCCGATCGGGAATTCCCAGCTTCCCGACGTCGTGCATGGGGGCTGCCTGAAGCACGAGATCTGCCTCGGCTTCGCTCATGCCCATCCGCAAGGCCAGCAGCCGAGCAATGTGGCTCATTCTCAGCACGTGCATGCCCGTTTCGTTGTCTCGATATTCCCCCGCACGCCCCAGGCGACGAATGATCTCCAGGCGGGTGTCACTCAACTCACGAGTGCGGGCAAGCACCTCTTGCTCGAGCGAGCGATTTCGGTGATAGAGAGCGAGGTGCGACTTGATCCGAGAGAGGACCAGCGAAGGCACGTAGGGTTTGGTCAAGTAGTCGACGGCTCCGAGCTCCAAGCCGCGGCCTTCACTGCCGGCGTCCGCGAGAGTGGTGACGAAGATCACCGGGATCGGTGCGCTTTCGGGCATCGCTTTGAGCCGGGCGCAGACTTCGAAGCCGTCCATCTCCGGCATCATGATGTCGAGTAAGATCAGATCGGGAGGGGAGGCTTTCACTAGGTCCAACGCAATGGTCCCGTGGATCGCCGCTTTCACTTGATACTCCGAGCCGAGGACGCCGCGCAATACGTCGATGCTCTCGGGGGCATCGTCCACGATCAGTATCACGGGCTTGGAAGAAGACGGGGGCATCACGAGTTCAACCTACTTTCAACGCCGAACTCGTGCGCGAACGAGGCGAGCGCCTGCTCCAAGGCGTCGAGCTCGGCGCTTGCCTGCTCGAAGTCGTAACTGTCGATCGCCGCTTCCAGGCGCCGGAGTGGTTCCCGGGCCTTCGAGTGTTCGGTCAGGCTCACAGTGAGTGATTGTACGCATTCGATCGCGGCCGTGTCATGGGCCTGAATCAACTCCCTAATCCGAATCAGCAGCACCGACAGTCGAAGGTCGGGGTTGACTCTGGGCATGCTGGCAGAGGACACACGCAACGCAGCGGCCGCCGCACTCAGCGTGACCGCGTGCAGGCGATCCAAGTCGGTGACCCAATCCAGCAATCCGCCATCGTTGCTGGAAAGCATCGATTCGAGGGCCTGTGCCGCTCGCTGCAGCTGGCTCGCGCCGATGTTCGCGGCCGCCGACGCCAAGGTGTGTGCGATCTGCATTGCGGCCTTGGCGTCGCCTGCCGCGCGAGCACGTTGGATGTTGCGTGCGTCCTCGACGTGCGTCCGGAGGAAGCGCTGGAGCAGCCGGCGGTAAATGGCCTGATCGCCGTTTACCCGCGCGAGTGCCGTGCGCGAATCGAGGAGTGGACGGGTTTGGCCACGGCTCGGCGGGACAGTCTCATCGCCGCCGAGTCGCGGCTCCCCTCCGGCCACGCTCGTGCCCGGGTCTTGGGCGCAGATTTGTAGCAGTTGCGAGAGCAGCGCCGCCGATGCGATCGGCGTCCGGATGTAGGCGTCCATGCCGGCTGCGCGCGCGCGCCCGCGATCTTCGGGCCTGGTGCTCGCGGTCAGCGCGACGATCACGGTCGAAGCGTTCAGAGCGTCGTTGCGAATCGCGCGCGCCGCGCCGCAGCCGTCGAGCTCGGGCATCTGCAGGTCCAGCAGGATGACGGTGAAGCGCTGGTCCCGCGCGCAAAGGACCGCCTCACGCCCGTCCTTCGCGAGCGTCACCAGAGCGCCCCAGTGTTCGAGTAGTCCCTTTGCTAGCTCGAGGCCGACGGGGTCGTCTTGAGCGAGCAGCACGCTCCAACCGCGTAGTCGGCGCAGCGAAGTCGACGGAGCGACGCTCCCTGGCGCCGAAGCAGCGTCTCGCGAGCGCGCACGCGAGAGCGCGCGCAGCACACTTTGGGCGTGAAACGGCTTACCGATCGCGGCAGACGCGCCGGCCTCGCGAAACGAGGGGACTGACCAAAACTCGCTGTCGCTCGGGCCAATGATGAGCGCCGAGAGTTCGGGCTTGGGAAAAGCGCGTGTAAATCCGGTAATCAAAGTCAGGCCATCCATGTCGGGCAGGACCTGCGCCACCAATACGACGTCGAACGGGCGCCCGTCCGAGACCGATTTCCGGAACGTGCGCAATGCCACCTCACCATTTTTGCACCAAAACACTTCGCAACCACGGTGCGCAAGAATGCGTCTCAACGCCTCCGCTTGCGGTTCGCACGCCTCGACGATCAGCGCGCGCGAGTCGCGGAGGCCCCCCACCGATGGACTCTCGTCTGGCTCGACGACTCCTAGCGGGAGGCTGAAGCTGAAGACGCTGCCGAGCCCCGGGCTGCTTTGAACCGCGATCTCCCCGCCCATCATCTCGACGAGGCGCTTCGATATGGAGAGTCCGAGGCCTGTGCCGCCGTGACGCCGAGTCATCGAGCCATCACCTTGGGTGAACGGGCTGAAGATTCGAGCGAGCTCGGCTGAGCTCATGCCGATCCCAGTGTCCTGCACGGTAAACTCGATGACGTGTGGGTCACGCTCGAGCTTTCTGACTGACAGGACCACATGGCCTCGCTCGGTGAACTTCAGGGCGTTTCCGAGCAGGTTCAGCAGCACCTGTGACACACGCAGCGGATCCCCCTTGAAATGTACGGGAATGTCGCAGTGAACGTCGAAGACGAGCTCCACGCTCTTGCGATTGGCCGCCACGGAAAAAGTCCCGCTCACCTGCTCCAGCACGTCCTCCAACGAAAAAGGAACGGCCTCGATCTCCAGGCGCCGCGCTTCGATCTTCGAGAAATCCAAGATATCGTCGACGATCCTCAACAAGGCGCGCGACGATGCCTGCGCTCTCACCAAATGCGACTCCTGCTCGGCAGAGAGCACGGTCTCCAGACAAAGCTCGAGGTGACCGTGAATCGCGGTGAGCGGCGTCCTGACCTCGTGCGACATCATGGCGACGAATTCACTCTTGGCTGCGCTTGCCGTCTCAGCGAGCGTCCGAGCGTCTCGCAGTTCATCCGCTTTGGCCAGAGCGTAGACGGCTCCGCTCAAGTGACCGGCGACGTTCTCGAGTAACCACGCGCGCTCGACTTGCTTCGGGGCGTCGAATACCACGTAGCCCAGGGCTCGTTCCGCGAACACGAGGGGATAGATCAACAGGTCCAACTCGTTCGACATGGGCGCGCTCGTTGCGGCGAATAGGTCCCGAGTCGGAAACCCGGTAGGCCGGTCGAGCCCGCGCTGCGCGCTCGGGGGCACTGACCCCGGCAACGAACGCCACAAATCGCCAGCGTCCTGCAAGAGCTCGCTGCGAACGGATGATACGGCCTCGTAGTGCGCAACCGTCTTCGAGATGGTCCGCTCGGTATCGGCGACGAACAGGCACACGCAGCAATATTTCACGCCCAACCCCGGCAGACCGGCCTCGACCGCTCGCGCGATCATCGGCAGACTGCGCGCACCCGAAAGCGCGCTGCCCAGGACCCGCAGGGCATTGGCGCGTTGGACTTCGTACAGCCGCTCGAGCGAATGAACGCGCGCGGCCACCTCGTTCAACACCAAACGAACTCGTTCCAGCTTGCGCTCGAAGTCCCCTTCCGGCGCCGCGTAACGCCGTATCGCCTCGACCAAAGGTACGAGCAGGTCCTCCCAGCGCAGGGGGTCGAGCCCGAACTGGTAGGCGTCGAGCAGCGCGCGCTCGAATCCGACCAAGGCCTGCACCACGTCACGCTCGTCCTTCGACGACAGTGCGCGGATCACGGCATCGACGCCGGCCGTACCGGCGTCGCTCGGTCCGACCAATCGTTCCAGCTCCTTCACCAGCTCGGGTCGACGCTCGGCGAGCACGTCTTCCAAGCGCCGGAATCCAACGGCGCTTGCGCCGACCACGACGCGCGCTTGGGTGCAACCGCAGGAGCGCCGAAAGACAGGCTCTGCAAGCAGCACTTCATGCGCTCGGCCGGGCCGTCCCGAAACGCGCTCGATCAGCATTTCGACCGCGATCTCGCCGACTCGTTCGACCGGTTGAGTCACGGTCGTGAGTGGTGGGCTGTTGCTACGAGCGTGGTCATCGTCGTCGAAACCGATGATTGCAACGTCTTCCGGGACCCGCAGGCCGCGAACCCGAAGCTCGCGGGCTGCCCCTACTGCCATGGCATCATTGGCAGCCACGATGCCGTCCAGTTCGCTCACGGAGATCCCGTGTTGATCGAACAGAAGGCGGACGGCGTTCGCGCCCGAAGGTTCCAGGAACGTGCCCGGAACGATCCGCCGTTCGTCCACCGACACCCCGAACGTGGCCAGTACCGCACGAAACACGGCTTCGCGCCGTGCACTGTCTGGGTTGCCCGGGTTCCCCTGAATGAACGCCAGTTTGCGGCGCCCGTGGACCTCAATCAGATGCGATATCGCGGAGGAGAGTCCGCTCTCGGACTCGATGCAAACCTGAGGAAACCCCGGCAGCTCACCGACGCTCACGACCGGCACTCCGAGACCTGCGCAAAAGGCCCGTAGCGACTCGATGCCAACGTCACTCGCGAGAATGTTCGAGACGACGATCAGGCCGTCTACGGCGCTGGGGCCGGCGAGCTCGTACAGAAACGAACCGTCGAATGCCAGCCGATCTTCCTTGCGGTTGAGGAAGCTGCCCTGGAAGCCAAGGACCCGAGCCCCGTGTCGTTTGGCGGCGCGGACAGCCCCATTGAGCAGCCTCGCTTGATAGCGGGACAACAAGCTGTCGACCAAAATCCCCAGCCGAATGGGCTGATGCACTCGTTGCCTCCTGAATCCCGACTTCGCGCTACGAGGTAAGTACGTCCAAAGCCGTACTGCATTTAACCCCGCTCGATGCAATTTTTGCACGAATTGCAGCGCAAATTCTGCACCAGCCAAATGACGACCGAACGCCTATTTGGCAGGTAGCGATGCGGCAGGTGTGGGGACACGAGGCGCCGCAGGCCCGGACGAGCCGATTGCCGCCCCAATCAGCCCGATGCCGCGCGCCAAAAGAATCGACGCATCGGGCTCGAGCTAATACAACCGTGACCGGAGAAGGGATCTGTACCCATGAAACTGCTCAAGGACTTCAAAGAATTCGCCGTCAAAGGCAACGTCGTCGACCTCGCCGTCGGCGTGATCATCGGCGCCGCCTTCGGTAAAATCGTCACTTCCTTCGTTGGTGACGTGATCATGCCGCCACTCGGCTTGCTCACCGGCGGGGCAGACTTCAAGGATCTCGCGCTCACGCTGCGCGAAGCGCACGACACGCAACCGGCGGTGCTGCTGAAGTACGGAGCCTTTCTGCAAGCCGTCTTCGACTTCCTGCTCGTCGCGCTGGCGATCTTCAGCATGGTTCAGCTGCTCGCCAAGCTGAAGCGTAAAGAGCAGGCCGCGGCGCCGGCCGTCGTCGAGCCGTCCAAGCAAGAGCTACTGCTCGAGCAGATCCGCGACGCGATTCGTGCTCAGAAGCTCTAATCGCGCGCCGGCGCCCTGTTCTTACCGCTACTTCAACTGATCCCAAGCGCAGCTCGGCGTGCAGCCGATTTGCCCGTCGCACTCTTCGCCGCCGTTGACGCGGTGGTCGCCGCAGTAAGGCGCGAGCTTGCAGGCGTTGGTGCACTTGCCGGCGCCGTAAGCCGCGCCGCTGTTGCCGGCGCCGAGATCGCATTGTTCGGTGCCATTCTTCGTGCCATCGCCGCAGAAGTCCGCCGGGGTGCAATCGTTCTTGCAGGTGCCGTAGGAGCCGTCGTTGACGCCGTTGTCGCAGCCTTCGCCGCTGTCCTTGAGGCCGTTTCCGCACTTGAAGCGGCAGCGTCCATCACACGAGTCACCCACGGTACCGTTCAGCGCGGCGTGATCGCACTGCTCACCAGCGTCCAGCTTTCCGTTGCCACAGGTCGAGGGGGGTGAATTGTAGCCAGAGCAATCCAGCTTGCAGACGGCGGCCGCCGTGTTGCTATTGAGGGCGCCGTCGTCGCACTTCTCGTTGAAGGAGGTGTTGACGGCGTGGTCACCGCAGTAAGGCGCAATCTTGCAAGTCGAAGCGCACAGGCCCTTACCGTAGGGGTTAGCCTGGTTCTGCGCGCCGAGGTCGCACTGCTCGCCAGCGGCGTCGTCCAGCTTGCCGTCTCCGCAATAGGCGCCAAGTTGGCAGGTCGCGGTGCAGGTGCCGTAGCTGCCGTCGTTCTTGCCGTCGTCGCAGCCTTCATTGGCCTGTTTGATGCCGTCGCCGCAATAGGGTGCCAGGGCGCACGTCGCTTTGCAGCCGCCGTAGGCTCCCGTATTGCCCGCCGCCCCCAAATCACATTGCTCACCGGGGTCCAAGGCGCCATTGCCGCACTTCACCTTGCAAGTGGTGTCGCACTTGCTGGTCGGGCCACCGTTGTTTTGGCCATCATCGCAGGCTTCCGCGCCGTTCAGCACGCCATCACCGCAATACGCGGCGGGTTGACATTGGGCGGTGCAAGCGCCGGGTCCGTAGGCTGCGGCGGAGTTGGCGCTGCCCTTGTCGCAGGTCTCTCCGTAGGCCACGTCGACCGTGCTATCGCCGCAGTATGGAGCCACTTTGCAGCCCGGCGCGCAGCCGCTGGTCAGGCTGCCGTAAACGTTGGAGTTTAGGCCGTCATCACACTGCTCCGAACCGTTGATGCTGTGATCGCCGCAATAAGGCGCGAGCGTGCAATTGGCGTTGCAGCCGCCATAGCTGCCGTTGTTGGCGGTCGTGCCCAGATCGCAGGCTTCGTCGGCGGCCACCACGCCGTCGCCGCAGGTCGAGCTGCAAATCGACTTCGGCTTACCGAAGTTCTTGAGTGTGATGCCGAAGTTCGAACCGCACTGGTTGCGTTCGGCCTGGAACATGACGACTTCGTAGATCTTGCCCACGAGCAGGCCGAGCGGCAGCTTCGCGCCGAGCGCGCCGCTGTAAGTCGTGCCGTCGTAGAAAGACCCGTTGCCGTTGGCGGTCGCACTGCCATCGGCGGTGTCGGGGCCGTTGCCGTCGGTGTCGGCATCCAAGATGAAATAGCCGGTCTGCTTGCCGTGGAGCCCACCCAGGTCGACCGTGAGCTTCTTATTTACGAATACCCAGGTGTCATCGTCGCCGGAAAAATCGAAGCGCTCACCGCCTCGGTATTCGAACCAGAAGTGCGTCTCGGTCGAGAAGGAAACGTTGGTCGTTGCCCCGGCACCGCAGCCGGACGCCGTCTCGTCACCCTTCGCGACCCAGCCCGCGCCCGCCAGCGGATCGAACGCGGTCGAGTTGGCCGCCGCCAAGTTGGAGTAGGTCGCCGTCGGCACGTCGGTGAGCGCCAAGCTGAGCGTATAGGGCACGGTCAAGTTCGTACCGGCGACGTCCGTGTACCACTGCGAGAAGTTACTGGGCGTCGACAAATTCCGTCGAATCGAGGTGCCGCCGGCGCCGCCGTCGCGGTACATGTGCCCGGTGTTGTCGCAGGTGCAGGCAGTGGTGTCGCTGCACGAGCAGGGCGGGCGCACCAACGTAATGCTCTTGGCGCTGCCTTCGGTGCCTGCCGTCCAGCTCTCGGTGGTGGTTACCCACGAGGCGGCAGGTGCGCTTTCGTCACACGTGCAAGTCGTAGTGCTCAAGGGCGTATAGGTCGTGCCTTGCGTCACCGCGTTCACGTCGGAAGTCTTGTAGGGTAGCCAGCGCCATTCCGGCTTCCCGCCTGCCGAGAGCGCCGGCTTCACCATCTTGAAGATGCCGTTGCCGAGGTGGCGGTTGAAGTCCGGATGGTAGTTGCCGTCCGTGCTCGAGGAATTCTTCTGGCGGCCCAGCCCGATGAAGTCACGCGCGATGATCGGCAGATTCTTGGTCGTGGGCAGCGCACCGGCCGCGGAATCCACACAAGAGAAGCCGGGCTCGATGGTGCAGGTAGATGAGCAGCCGTCGCCGTTGAAAGTGTTGCCGTCGTCGCACAGTTCGTCGGAGAAGCGCTGGCCATCGCCGCAAGCGGATTTGCAGGCGCCCGCGGTGCAGTCGGGTTCGACCAAGCACTTGTAACAGCCGTCGAAGGGCAGGTCCGTCGCGCCAGGGAGAGTGTCATCGCACTGCTCGGTGCCCTCCTTCACCTTGTCGCCGCAAACCGTCTTGCGGCACGCGCCGGTCGTGTCACACACGTAGCCGGGCTCGAGCTGGCAACGCGAGTTGCAACCGTCGTTGTTGGCCACGTTGCCGTCGTCGCATTGCTCGGTGCCGAGCTTTTGCTTGTCGCCGCAAACCGTGCGGCAAGGCGCTCCGATCACCGGGCAGGTGTAGCCGGTCTCGAGTTTACACTTAGCGCCGCAGCCGTCGCCCGGCACCGCATTGCCATCGTCGCAAGTCTCACCCGCAGCGATCTTCTTGTTCCCGCACACTTCCTGGGCGCATACCGAGGGAGAGACAGAGTTGTCACAAGTCGATCCGCTCTCGATCTTGCAGGTTGGGGAACAGCCGTCGAGCGCGGTCGTGTTGCCGTCGTCGCAGGTCTCGCCGGTGGTGTAGCTGACTTTGCCGTTGCCGCAGTATTCCTTCAGCGTACAAGCTTGACCGGCGGTCGGGCACGAGTAGCCCGCTTCGACCTTGCAGTTGGCGGAGCAGCCGTCGTTTCCAGCCGAGTTGCCGTCGTCGCATTCTTCGCCAGCGTCGATCTTCGCGTTCGGACACGTCACCACGGCGGGGCTGCAAGCGCCGCCGGTCTCGGGACACGTGAAGCCGCCTTCCACGGTGTGGCAATCCGCACTGCAACCATCCAAGGGCACCGTGTTGCCGTCATCACAAGCTTCGTCGCCGGTGACGGCGCCGTCACCACAGACGATGGTCGAGACGCATACTTGCGGGCCGACGCCCGAGGCGGGCGTGCTGCACTTGCAGTTCGATTCCAGCCCGCAAGCGCCGTTGCAGCAATCGCCGGGCACCTTGTTGCCGTCGTCGCATTGTTCGCCAGTGTTCAGCGCGCCATCACCACAGGCCGCGTTCACCGTACAGGTCGCGCCGTTGCACGTGTAGCCGGGTTCGGTTTGACAAGTCGCAGAGCAGCCGTCGTCGGGGGTCGTATTGCCATCGTCGCAGGTCTCACCGAACTCCGTCGTGCCGTTGCCGCATTCGACGGCAGCGCTGGTCGCCGTGCAGGGCTTGCCGTAGGTCGGACAGGAGAATCCACTTTCTACGGTGCAGCTTGCCGAGCAACCGTCGCCCGACTTCTTGTTTCCGTCGTCGCAGGCCTCGTCCGGTCCGGGCTTGCCGTCACCACAGATCAGGGTGCTCGTGCACGCCTTCCCCGGCTTGCTGCAGATGTAACCGTTTTCGATCTTGCATGTGCCGTCGCAGCCATCGCCGCTCCTAGCGTTGCCGTCGTCACAGCCTTCCGTTGGATCGACGACCGAGTCACCGCACACCGGCCCGTCGACATTGCCGTCTCCGCCAGCGGGGTCCACGTTCGAGCTGCCCGAGTCGCCGACTGGAGTCACGTCGATGCCGTCACTGCCACCGTTCGTGTTCGCCATCCCTCCAGCTGCACCGTTGCCGGCGGCAGGACCGACGCCACCGTCCGTCGAGCTCACCTGAGGAACTCCAGAGCAGGCAACGGAAAGCGCGATCCCCACCAGCACTTGGGCGAAAGAAGGTAAGCGCAGGACACGGGTCGACGAGGGGACGAAAATCTTTCGCATGGCGTGATCTCCAAGAGTCCGACATCCGCGCCGCAGACCCAACCCAGAAAGTCGTGATCAATGCCGTTTTGTCGGGTAGCCGATAACGTCGTACGGTCAGGTGCGCGGCAGGGTAAGGCCCCCGTCGCCGGCGCGAATCAGCGCGGGGTTGCTCGAGCCAGAGTTTGCCGACAGCGACGTACGGTTGCCGCAGATGAAGGCCCGAGTCCGCCCGACCGGGACCCCCGGCTGGGAGCAGATCTGCCGCCTAACGCGTAGCCATGACCGGTTCGTCGTCGGGAAAGTTCCAGCCTTCTAGGTTACGCACCAGCGCACCGCGTTCGTCGAAGACTGCGATGCGCACGTCGTGATCGATGTGAAAGTCGTCGTAGGCGGCATGCACGCTGAGAAATCGGGCAAGCTCGCGAGTTTGCTCGCGCCCGCCGCTCAGCAAATGAAATGACGCCGGATCGAGTTCCTGCTCGCGTTTGAACGTGGCCAGGCGCGACGGTGTGTCCTGAAGCGGGTCCAGCGTGACCAGCACGAAGTTGGCGGAGCGGCCGCGCTTTCTGAACTCGCTCGCGACGCGTTTCAACTTATGGATGGTCATCGGACAGCGCGAACGGCAGGAGCGAAAGACCATCGTCAAGAGCAGTGGCGAGCCACTCCATGTCCGCAAGTTGACGCTTCGCTCGTGCTCGTCGAGCCAGCTGCGATCGAACAACGAGCGAGCTGCATTGGGCGCACGGGGCGGCATTTCTGCGCTGGAACGCGGTCCTGCGCAGCCGAAAACGACCGCCAGCAGCGCGAGCCGCGCCAACCTCAGCCGCAGAACGCGCACCCGGTGGTTCACCCCCCGGCAAACGACCGCGCTGCGAGTTGAATTTAGCGATAGTGCGGTCACGGCGTCCGCGGAGCCCCCTGTCCGATCGAATGTGGGCGGGGCATTTGTTCCGCGGAAGGCCGTGGCGGAATGCGGCGCGGGCGCCGCAACTGGTTGGTTTTGCCGCGTTGCGCGCTGGGCATGGACCATGCACTCGGTCCAGCAGCATGTGCCGCATCGGACGGGGACTGCGTGCGCTCCACCTCGCCTTGGCGTTGCTCGGATTGATTGCGCCCGCCGAGGTCAGCGCGATGTCCAACGCCCGCCGCGGTCCCGTGGGCTTCGTCGTTGCGAACGACGGTCTGTCGTGCGCCGGAACGCTCATTCAACTCGGCGACACACCGGATCGCGTGGCCCGCCTATGCGGGGCCCCACTCAAAGCGACGCACTGGGTAAACAGGTGGCACGGCAAAATCGGCGTCCTCGACATGTGGAGCTACGAACGCAACGGCTCCTTTCCGCGTATGCTCCGCTTCGAAGACGGCGTGCTCGTCTCGATCGCGGCGATTAGCTGGTTGGGCGCCCGCGATCCCGCATCGCACCTCGCGTATCGGCTGCATTCCCGGCACTGCTAGGCTTCGCTCATCTGCGCGCCGCCGGCTGCGCCTCGGACAATTGCGTCCGAGCGACCCTGAACTGATGCGTAGACAATACCAGGCACGCGAGCGCGAGCGCCACGGCGGTGCCCCACCAACTCCCACGCCTCAAGACGAGCGCGAGAGCCGAAAGCGCGGCCCCGACTCCCGCAATGAACAGTGCGCGGTCGAAGCCATGCGTCGCGCGGCTCTGAATGTCGAGCGCTTCGAGCGATGCGTCGGCCGAAGCAATGGCATTCGCGCTGGCCGCGGCCGAACTGGGCGCGACCAGCATCGTCGTCGCTCGTAGCGAGCGCGTCCGCCAAGTATCGAGCTCTCGGGCTTCAGCCCGGAGCAGCGCACCCAAGAAGATCACCATCACCCCCAGGAGCGCCAGCGACGTCCCGATGTGTTGGGCAAATTCGTACGCTGCACGGGGGTCGTCGTTACCTGCGGCGAGTGCCCCGCGGCTCGAGTCTTGTCGACTGGGTTCAGTGGGTGTGAGCATGCGCTGTGCACACCCACTGAGCATCGAACGTGCCGCGCACCGCAACCGCAAAATGCCGGGGTTTTGCCAACATCCAGCGAGCACGTCTTTCTCAAATTGAGTCAACTGACACGCATGGGCTAGACAGAGCGGGACACGGCTGTCGGGGCGAAACCCTGGCGTGACCAGCCTGCGCAGCTGCGCGCCGAGGTGGTGATGCCCAGTGCCGGGACGCGGCGCATTTCGAGCGCTTGGCGCGCGGAGTCGGCACCGCCGCGCTCGGCGACATCGAGATCGCCCCCAATCGCCGTCTACTCGTCCAAGTTCGCCGTCCTTTCGCGGATGACTCGAGCCGACCTGCGGCTTGACGTGGTAGACCGGCGAGACCAGATCATCGCCCGATGAACAGCTCTGTTTCGATTGCCGCGGCGCTGGGCTGCGCGTTATTCTGGTGCGGCTGTCGGCATTCTCCAGTCCAGGAGTCGCAAGCGATGACCATCGAGAAGCAAGGCATCGACGTTTACGGTCTGTCCGTGAAGACATTGGAGGCCCAACCCGTGCAGCTCGCTCAGTATCGCGGGCAGGTCACCCTGCTGGTCAACGTGGCGAGCGCCTGCGGGTACACCCCGCAATACGCGGGGCTGCAGCGCGTCTACACCAAGTACAAGGCCAAAGGGTTTGCCGTCCTTGGCTTTCCCAGCAATGATTTCGGGCGGCAAGAGCCAGGGTCTCCCGAGCAAATCCGCGAGTTTTGTTCGAGCAAGTATCGCGTCGATTTTCCGATGTTCGAGAAGGTGCAAACCAAGGCTGGAGCCGGACAGGCGCCGCTGTACGCCGCCCTCGAGCAAAGTGCGGGGGTGTTACCGTCATGGAACTTCGGCAAGTACCTCGTTTCGCGATCCGGCAAAGTGCTGAAGTTCTTCCCCTCGAACGTCGAACCCGAGGCCCCCGAACTGGTCCAAGCCATCGAGGGCGCCATCGCGGCAGGCGCGTGACGGTACGTCATAGACGCCTGCCCGCCCCGCGGTCCGTGGCATCGCTTCGGATTTGCTGCTCGTAGCGGGGAGCGCTAGTTAACCGCATCGCTTGGCCGCCTTCGTCGTCTTTACCGCGTTGGTCTTTTGGGCTGCTGTCTTCGCGCTCTTTTTGACCTCACAGGGCACGAGTCCGCGCGAATTTCTGTTCGGGCGGTACGAGCCGCCGCCCGAACATCTGAACAAGTGGCTAGACGTGGGGCTCGAGCAGGGTCTCTTGCGCCAGGAACGCCTGCTCTTCCCGAAGGAGCGTCAGAACGGTCCGGTCTTGCTACGGCAAGTGCGCTTTAGAGATCCGCACAGCAATCAGATCGTGAGGGTCTGTCCGGAAGAACGCGTGCGCCGACGCCGAGTCAGCGCGCGTGGCTAGTTCGGCCCCGAGCCTCGCTCGGTCACTCAGCAGTCCGAAACGAACGGGCTAGAGCGCCGACCGGTTTGAAACCAATGCAGAAGCGAGGGAGGCCGAAGCGAAACGCACGCCCGAGGAGCGAGCACCGGAGGAATAGCCGCGCTAATTCGAGGACCGCTGC
>Ga0302321_100002716_pt1 | contig 15203 bp, 12 predicted proteins | sample Fen_T0_1_FD_202505 | JGI IMG/M metagenome (GOLD analysis project Ga0302321, IMG submission 202505) | Peat permafrost microbial communities from Stordalen Mire near Abisko, Sweden - Fen_T0_1 | ecosystem: Environmental > Terrestrial > Soil > Wetlands > Permafrost | place: Sweden: Abisko...
GCTACGAACGACTCTGGGATGGCTGAAACAACTCTGGGACAGGGTGGACGATGAAGCGATTCCTTGCGGGAGTGGTGGTGACGCTGGTCGTGCTGGCGCTCGGCGCGTTCGTCGCGATGGGGGTGGGCATCATCGACGTGACCGCCAACGCGGAGCCGGGCCTGCTCGAGAGGCAAGGGGCAGGGATGGCCCTCGACGTGGCCATGGACCGGCACGACTCTCACCGCCCCAACCCCTTCCTGCCGGACGACGCGACCCTGGCTCAGGGCGCTCGCCTCTACGAGGCCAACTGCGCCTCCTGCCACGGCGGCGCGGAGAACCCGGTCGGCCCGCTCGGACTCAAGCTGAGCCCGCGCGCTCCCCAGTTCGCCCACGGTGGACCGGATGATCCCGACTCCCGCCTCTTCTGGCTGGTTCAGAACGGCATCCGCTGGACGGGGATGCCGGGCTGGCAGGGGATCCTCTCCGACGACGACCTCTGGAAGGTGGTCCTCTTCGTGAAGCGTACGGACAAGCTCTCGCCCGCGGTCCAGGCCGAGTGGAAGAAGGCGGCTAGGCCTTCGGCCCCGGTCAAGTGACCGGCGGAACGGCGGAACGGCGGGGCGTCCGCTACTCTCCTGCGGCCTCGGCGTCCGGCGAGGTGGGCTCGGACTCGAGCTCCGCGCCGGGCGGGAAGTGGCGATCGATGAGCTGGGCGACATCGGCGACCGAGCGCACCCCCTCCACCTCGCGCCGGAATGGGGCCCCGCCCTTTCGACCGCGTGTGTACCAGATGAGGTGCTTGCGCATCTCGACCACCGCGTGGCGCTCCGCCGCGGCGGGATCCTCCTGCCCGCGCCGCTGACCGGCACGGTGGGCGATCTGCATCTCGACGTGGCGCAGGACGGTCGCGACCCACTCGTCCCGGCTCGGCGGCGGAGGAGGGGGCTCGCCCCGCTCCCAGGCCCGCAGCTCCCGGAAGATCCACGGATTCCCGCAGGCGCCCCGCGCCACCAGGACCGCGTCGCAGCCGGTCTCGCGGTGCATCCGGACGGCGTCGTTCGCGGTCCAGACGTCGCCCGAGCCCAGGACCGGGATCCGCACCGCCTCCTTCACCTTGCGCAACATGCCCCAGTCGGCCTTGCCCGAGTACATCTGCGCCCGCGTCCGGCCGTGGACCGCCACCGCCGCCGCGCCGCCCACCTCGGCCGCCTGCGCCACCTCGGCGCCGTTCTTGAGCGCGTCGTCCCAGCCGGCCCGGATCTTGACGGTGACCGGGACGTTCACGCTCCGGCACACCTGACGGACGGCCTCCTCCACGAGCCGTGGGTCGCGGCCCATGGCCGCCCCGGCGCCGGTCGAGCAGACCTTCTTGACCGGGCAGGCCATGTTGATGTCCACGATCCCGGCGCCCTGCTCCACCGCCAGCACCGCGCCGCGCGCCAGCACGTCGACGTCCGAGGCGAAGATCTGGACCGCGAAGGGGACCTCGTCCGGATCCCGATCGAGGTAGCTCGACGTCTGCTCGGTCCCGTGGATGAGCCCGTGGGCGCTCACCATCTCGGTGTACGCGAAGGCCGCGCCCATCCCCCGGCAGAGGGCGCGGAAGGGGCGATCGGACACCCCCGCCAGAGGGGCGAGGAAGAACCGTCCTGCGAAGGCGTAGGGTCCGATCTGCATCTCGAGTGACCACCAAGGGGGCGCTCGCCCCATCTAGCACGTCGAATCTGGGCCGTGAACCCCGCTGGAACAGGTCGGGCGCGGCCCTCTCCCGTTAAGCGACAGGACACCCGCGCGCAAGGCTCGGTGAGCCGTACGCTCTGTGGGTGGAATTGGGGGGAGTCCGGAACGGTTGTCTTGAAAGAGGTGAAGAGCAGGCAACCTGCCGAGCGGCTAGGGATTTCCCTTTCGAGGGGATGCCCGGTACGATAGAGCGTGGCGGGGTGCCTTCGCCCCAGCCAGGCGGTGGCCGCGCGGCCGCACACGATACAGCCAGGAACCGATGACACGCACGACCCCCACTCTGTCTTTACTCTTGGCGTTGGCCGCTTTCCCCGCTGGGGCCGAGGAGATTCAGACCTCCGGAACCCCTGCGGCAAGAACGGCCGACTCCTCCCCGACCGCCGCCGCTGTCGCATCTGTCGCATCTAGGGCGCCGGTTGAGGTGGGGGTGGGAGCCCCGATCGGCGACGCCACCGCGCTGACCGCACCTCGTCCTACACGAACAGTTGATGAAGCGGACGCGGACGAGGCGAGCAGCGACCTCGACGGCGCGGACGAGCCCGAGATCCAGCAGGAGATCCAGGCCGAGTCCGCCGAGCTGGAGGAGCTGCGCCAGGCCGAGGAGAGAGCCAAGGTGCTGGAGCCGATGCAGGCGGACGACAGCGCGCTGCGCTCGTCGGCGCGGCTGGGCTTCGAGTCGCCGCTTCGGCTTCGGCTCCGCGACGCGTTCGGCCGGGAGATCGCGCCTTCGGCTCCGCAGGAGCAGGGTGGCCGGATCGCGCTCCTCCCGCAGCTTGGCCACGACCTGCGGCAGCTCCAGTCCGAGTACGACATCCCGGTCGAAGTGAACCAGGACGTGGCCGCCTACGTGCGGTTCTTCCAGACCGAGCCGGCCCGCAGCCACTTCGTGCGCTGGCTGGAGCGCTCCCACCGGTACCTCGACCGCTACCGAGAGATCATGCGTGAGCACGGTCTCCCGGAGGACACCGTTTACCTGGCGATGATCGAGAGCGGCTTCGCCAACCTGGCCTACAGCCGCGCCAAGGCGTCCGGCCCCTGGCAGTTCATCGGCTCCACCGGCAAGCGGATGGGGCTCAAGCAGGACTTCTGGGTGGACGAGCGGCGCGACCCGGAGAAGGCGGCGCACGCGGCGGCGAAGTACCTGCGCGAGCTCTACGGGCAGACCGGCGACTGGCGGCTGGCGTGGGCCGGCTACAACGCCGGGGTGGGGAAGATCTTCCGGGCACGGCGGGCGGGGCAGACCGACTTCTGGGCCATGACCCGGGGGCGGGTGCTGCGTCGGGAGACCAAGGGTTACGTTCCGAAGCTGATGGCCGCCGCCATCGTCGCCAAGCACCCCGAGGCGTTCGGCTTCAAGCCGGACGAGATCGATCCGGAGAGCTGGATCGACTACGAGCAGGTGACGATCTCCGGGGCGGTGGAGCTGGGCGCCGTGGCGCGGGCCGCGCGGGTGCCGGAGCGGACCGTGCTCGAGCTCAACCCCGAGCTGCGCCGCTCCTGTACGCCACCGCACGCGTACCAGATCAAGCTGCCCAAGGGCACCTCCGAGACCTTCGCGCAGAACTGGCCGGAGGTGGAGAAGTCGGCCCGCGTCTCCTTCGCACACCACCGGGTGCAGCGCGGCGAGGGGCTGGCTGCCATCGCCGCGGCCTATGGCGTCTCGGCCGGCACCATCGTGAAGATGAACGGCCTGCCCGCGCGCCGACGGATCCGGCCCGGCACCGAGCTGGTCATTCCGCTCTCGGCGCTGGCGCGGCACGCTGGCGCGCCGAGCACCGAGGTGGCGGCGCGGACGCGCATCCACGAGCTGCAGCGGCGCAACCCCGAGCTGGTGGAGCATCCCCCCGAGCCGCGGGCGCCGGTGGCGGTGGCGTTGGTCACGGCGGAACCGTCGGGCCGCATGCGGGCCAAGGTGCAGGTTCAGGAGGGCGACTCGCTCTGGGTGATCGCGCAGCGCTTTGGGGTGGGCGTGACCGAGCTCTGCCGCTGGAACAACATCCGGAATCCGCGGCGCAAGAAGCTCCAGATCGGCCAGGAGCTGGTGGTCTTCCCCCGCGCGTCCGGTGGCTCGGCGCCGGCTCGTGCCGGGGAGCGGAGCTGAGCTGAGCCCTTCCGCCCGGTCGCGAGGGGTGGGGCCTGGCTTCCGGACAGGGAGCTGCGTTAAAACGGGGGCCGTCTGTAGCTCAGGACGGCGGTCTTCACCCGCTTGAATTTCGGGCGGGGCCGTCCGTCAGCAAAAGGTGAAGTGCCACCCGGGAAAGGACGTGTCGATCATGAAGCGAACCCTCTCCGCCGCCGTTCTCGCCGCCTTCGCGCTCGGGGCCGCTGGCTCTGCGCGCGCCGAAGACGCGGCCGCGCTGTACAACGCCAAGTGCGCCGTCTGCCACGCCAAGGACGGGAAGGGCGACACCGCCATGGGCAAGAAGCTCGGCGTGAAGCCGTTCGCCGCCAGCGCCAGCGAGGCCGACCTCGCCAAGGTGACGACCGAAGGCAAGGGCAAGATGCCGGCCTACAAGGGCAAGGTCTCGGACGCCGACATCCAGGCCCTCGCCAAGTACATGAAGACCCTCAAGTAAGTAGAGGCACCTTCTACCTGTGGTGGGGGCTGGTCTCCCGCCGCCCAAGATCAATCCTCGATCGAGGCCGCTCCGGCGGCCTCTTTTCATCTGGTGAAACGCGCGCAGGCGGTGCTCTCACTTCGCGCGAAGATTACCGCGGGTGACTAGAGTCCGGTTGGGCCCGCCGCCAGTCCGGCGATCCGACCCAGGCCGGCGACCACCGAGGTGAGCGCGTCGGTCTCGCAGATCCGCGCCTCGCCGAACCGGTCGGCGAAGAGCTTCCGGACCGATGGGACGCGGGAGGTGCCGCCGGTGAGGAAGACCGCGTCCGGCGTCGGCCCGCCCGCGCGCGCGAGCACCTCGTCCACCGCGGTCGAGAGCTGCTGCCGCAGCGGGGCGGTCCAGGCATCGAACTGGGCGCTGGTGATGGTCTCCTCGATCTCGATCCCGGCCTGGTGGAAGGAGACGGTCGCCTCCGGCTCGGCGCTGAGCTGGCGCTTGGCGGCCTCGACGGTCCGGTAGAGGTGGAAGCCGAGGTTCTCGGAGGCCAGGGTCATGAGGCTCTGCACCGCCGCCTCCGCGTCCGAGGACTCCAGCACCCGCTGGAGGAAGGCCATGGTGGAGCGCTCGCGCAGGAGCGAGAGCTCGTGCCAGGCGAGCAGCTTGCGGGTGATCCAGGCGGGGATCTTCTGACGGGTGGTCAACCCCATGTACGTCGAGCCCTCGCCGAAGAGGGGCAGGAGGCGGTGCTCCACGATGGCGGAGTCGAAGCGATCGCCGCCCACGTAGACGCCGTAGGAGGCGAGCACGTCCTGCCGGCGATCCGGCGCCCCGCGGCGGCCGGGGCCCAGGCGCATCAAGGTGAAGTCGCTCGTGCCGGCGCCGAAGTCGGCCACCAGCACCAGGCTGTCGCGCGACAGCGTCGCCTCGAAGTCGATGGCGGCGGCGAACGGCTCGATGGCGAACTCGGGCTCCGGAAACCCGGCCTCCAGCGCGGCGCGCGCGAGCCGGCCCTGCGCCAGCGCGTCCGCGGCTGGATCCAGGGAGAAGAGGGCCGGTCTTCCCAGGACCAGCCGCCCCACGCGCGCTCCCGCGCGCTGCTCGATCCGCTGCCGGAGGTGGGCCAGCAGCGACCCGACCAGCGCCTCGAGGCTCCAGGACTCGCGGCGGATCTGGGTGCGCTTGAAGAGCGGGGAGGGGAGGAAGGTCTTGATCGACAGGAGCAGGCGGCCGCCGCCCTCGGCCAGGTAGCGGGAGATGGCCGGCGCGCCGAAGAGGAGGTCCGGGCTGTCGTCGGGGAAGAACAGGACCGAGCGGAGGAGGCGCGCGTCCTCGGCGCCGGGGTCGATCTCCACGACCTGGGACTTCGCGCCGTGCGACGGCGGCGCCAGCGCCACGGCCGTGTTCGAGGTTCCGAAGTCGATTCCAACCGAGAGCTCAGCCACTGCCGCCTCCGACGTGTCACTCCGCGCGCGATCCAGCGACGAGCAGGGCTGCCGTTCACCGCGGGCGCTGCTCCTCCCCATCCGGCGACGCGGCCAGCACCGAGCGGAGCGACGTGTTCCGGAGCGGGTGCGGATATCGCGGCTGAACGGGGGGCGCACTTTAGCATGAGTGCGCTGGGAGGTGCCGCTCCGGTTCGGGGCCGCGCGATCCTCAGAAGTCGACCAGGGCGCAGCGCGTGAGCGTCACGCGCTCGCCGAGGACGGGGGCGTTGGCCAGGTGCCAGGCGGGCGGCTGGCGCTCATGACGGCATGTCGGGTGCGCTCCTGTCTGGTTCACGAACAGGACACGTTACCCGGGAGCAAGGAGCCTGGTGAGGCGGAAGACGCGCCCCCAGCCGATCGACCTGCCTACTTCAGGTCGGACGCGAGCGAGTTCCTGTTGATCTTGGATGACCCGCCGTAATACTTGGCGAAGATGCTCAGGTACGTTCCGTCCTTCTTGATGAGCTTCATCCCTTCCTGGTACTTGGCGAAGTAGGCCTCATAGCCGGGGAACTTCGTCGAGAAACCAAGGTCGACGGGCGAGCTGTATACGGACTTGTACTTGAACGCATCGGCGCTGGCCGGCACGTACTTCTTGAAGTTGTAGAGCCCCACCAGGTCGCCGAGGACGATGACATCCAGCCTTCCGGCGTCGAGCATCTTCACCAGGCTCTCGATGCTGACGACCGTCTCGAACGGCACGCCCGCGCCGGTGAAGACGGCGATCGAGCCTGTCCCCTGTAACAGCCCGACCTTGTACTTGCTCAACTCCTTGACCGTCTCGAACTCCAGTCCCTTTGGCACTTTTCTCGTATCGTAAAATGCCACCATGTCGATGTTGAACATGGGCGGCGCCTCGATGACGATGACGCCCTTGTCGTTCTCGAAGGTCTTCACGCTGTTGAAGGCGGCCAGCATGCGGCCGCCACGCGCCATCTCGTTGCACCGAGCGGATGGCAACACCTCCCAGTTGACGGTCGTTCCTGCGACTTTGAAAGCGGCGTTCGCGAGCTCCGCCCATATCCCGACGCCGAGATCGGACTTCGTGTACGGCTGGTAATCCACCGAACAGACCGACACCGCGTCTTCGGCCAGGGCAGGCATTGCGGCGAAGGCCGCTGCAAGGAACACGAGGCGGCGAAGTGCCATTTTCATGTTGGACCTCCTTGGGGTTTGATTCGTTGGGGTTTGATTCGTCGTGACCCGACACGATACCCGGTGGGTCTGGAAGCAAGACCTGAGCCGACCAGGGTGCTCGGAGTTTTGGCTCGAGTCCCTCGGAACGGCACTCGGGAAGGGAGGCCATCATTCCGGGGTCGGCCCCACTCGCACCCCGGGTCAGCGTAGACTCTGAGGTAACCCTCGGCGACCCTGCGTCATCTCGTGGTACAGGTCTTGCGAGAGCGTCCTCGGGGCGCCGGCGAGCACGCGCCATCTCCACGACCCGATGTCTTCGCCGGCGCCGCCCGGGAGAAGGCGGAAGAGGGAACTACATGAGCGGAACGGCCGAGTACAAGGTACGAAGCCTGCGAGCGGATTTCATCCTGCTGTGCGTGCCCGTCATCACGTTGGTCCTCGTGGCGCGCGGCGCCATCCAGTACGTGAACGAGCGGGCGCAGCTCACGGCCATGCAGACGGCGTCGATCGATGGGGCCGCTGCCCGCCTCTCGGTCAGCCTCCCGACCACGGTCTGGACCCTCGTCAAAGCGCAAGCGGCGACCCAGATGACCGGCGAGATGGCGATCTCCGACATCAACGCCATCGTGGTCAGGGCGGACGACGGCTCCGTCTTCTCCGGCGTCCTTCGGCAGGGCGACCAGGTGATCCCGCTCCCCGCGTCCTTTGCTCCGCCTGCTGGGGCGCGCTCCAAGGTCTTCGAGATCCGATGGGAGAACAAGCAGATCGCCCAGGGCGAGATCTTCTTCGTGCAAGATCTACTGGTGAAGCGACTTCAGGAACGGCTGGTCGGGACGCTCGTCGATACACTCATCGTCGATGCAATCCTCGGAGTGCTCCTGCTGCTCGCCGTCTCCTCCATGGTCACGCGCCCGATCCGGACGCTCACGCAGGCGACGCGGGAGATCGCACGCACGGGGGATCTCGATCAGGTGGTCGCGATCGTTTCCAGGAACGAGGTTGGCGTACTCGCCGACTCGTTCAGGGAACTGGTGCAGAAGCTGAAGAAGAAGACGAAGGAGGCGGAGGCGATCGCCGCCGGCGACTTGACGGTCGACATCGCAGTGGCCTCGGAGCGGGACGCCTTCGGGAGGGCCTTCCAGGAGATGGTTCGAGAGCTGCGGAGGCTGGTGGGCCAGCTTCGCGACGCCGCCGCCCGGGTCGCGACCGGCTCCGGGGAGATCAGCGACGCCAGTCAAGCGCTCTCCCAAGGCGCCAGCGAGCAGTCGGCATCCCTGGAGGAGATATCCAGCTCGAGCGCCGAGGTCGGATCCCAAGCCAAGTCGAGCGCCGACAACGCTGGTCAGGCCGATCACCTGGTTGCAGCCGCCCGGCGAGCCGCCCAAAAAGGCGACGCGCAGATGAAGTCGATGGTGGGGGCGATGCAGGAGATCGACTCATCGAGCCAGCAGGTCGCCAAGATCATCAAGGTCATCGATGACATCGCCTTCCAGACCAATCTGCTTGCTCTCAACGCCGCGGTCGAAGCGGCGCGGGCAGGCAAGCACGGCAAAGGGTTCGCAGTGGTCGCCGAGGAGGTGCGAAGTCTGGCGGGGAGGAGCGCCAAGGCCGCGCGCGAGACTGCCGAGTTGATCGAGGGTGCCGCCGAGAAGGCGGGAAATGGGTTGGCGGCGGCAAACGGCACCCAGCAGGTCTTCGACGAGATCGTCGAGAACGTGACCAAGGCCGCCGACATCATCGGCGAGATCACCGCTGCAGTCCGCGAGCAGGCGCAGGGCATCTCTCAGATCTCCGAAGGGCTGGGCCAGATCGACAAGGTGGCGTTGCGCAACACGGCCAGCGCCGAACAGACGGCCTCGGCGGCGAAGGAGCTGTCGGGCAACGCTGACCATGTGCGCGAGCTCTTGCGCCGCTTCAAGGTGGGGAACCTCCAGCACGGAGGGGAAGAGGAATCCGGGCCAGGGCTCTCCGGCTACCGGGAGCGGGGCCTCGATTCCAATCGAGACGACGGCATCGCTCGCGAGTGAGACGCTCGAGGCGAGGCGCACCCAAAGGCAACGCCAGTCAGCCGATGGCCCGCGCCGGCTCGATCCGCCCCGCGGCCCGCGCGGGCGCCAGCGCGCCGAGCAACGCCGCGCCGAGCCCGACCGCGATCCCGAACAGGAGCACCCACGCCGGGAAGTGAAAGAAGGTCTCCGGCCGGAAGGGGAAGTCGGGCAAGAGCCGCGCCGCGGTCCTGTCCGCGCCCCAAGCCGCGAGCCGCGCCAGCGCCACACCAACCACGCCGCCGGCAGCCCCGACCAGGCCCGCCTCGGCCAGCACCAGCGCCCGCACGTCACCCAGCGTCGCTCCGACCGCCTGTAAAATTGCGATCTCCCGCGCCCGCGCCCGGATCCCGGCCGAGAGCGACTGGGCGATGGCCAGCGCGGCCAGCGCGCACATGAGCAGCGCCACCAGCGCCAGCGCACCGGTGGTCACCTGGATGGCCGTCCCGATCCGCTCCGAGGCCGCCCGGTCCCCCTCGTCCACCGAGAACCCCATGCGCCGGACCGCCGCGGCGACGCGCGGCACGTCCTCCGGCTCCGCCGCGACGAGCGAGACCCCGCTGTAGCCCGGGTCCTCCTTGCCGTACTCACGGTGGAGCCGCTGCACCACCGCCAGCGGGAGCGCCAGCTGGTAGACCGGGATCCGGTCCGAGACGCCGACCAGCTCCAGCCGCGCCTCGTAGACCTCCGACTCGGTCTTGAGCGGGACGATCGAGTACCCCACCTGCACGGGGAGCTGCACGCCCACCAGGGCCAGTCCGGTGGGAAGCTTGCGCAGCCCCCATGAGCTGCTGATGGTCTTGTTGTAGACCTCGAGCAGCCGGCTGGAGATCACCGCCGGCATGGGCTCGTCCCGCCCGCGATCCACGAACCGTGCGGCAGGGACGTCTCCGCCCAGGAACTCGGCCTCCACCCCCACCACCGGGATCTGCACCACGAACCCCTGCGGCCAGTTGTATCGCATCCCCTCCGGCTGTCGGTTGGCCGCGATCGGCACCCTCAAGTTGAGCTTCCGGTGCGCGCCGGTCACGCCGGGCAAGGCCGCCAGCCGCGCTACCGCGGCGTCGTCGAGCTGCCCACCGCCCAGGATCGGCCCCAGCGAGACGCTGGCCGGCACGACCTCGATCAGGCGCGCCTCGCGCGGGAAGATGCGGCGCGCGGCGTCGTTCACGCCGAGTCCCAGCGCCACGAAGAAGACCAGCGCCGCCACCCCGACGCAGGCCGCGGCGGCGTTGACGGCCGCGCCCTTCCGGTCGGACTGGAGGTTCTGTACCGCCAGGTGGAGGAGCATGCCGGGCCTCACCGAAGCCTCCCTCCTTCCAGGTGCAGGACGCGGCCGGCCGCCTGCGACACGCGCTCCTCGTGCGTCACCACCAGCACCGTCATGCCGCCCGCGGCCATCTCGCGGAACAGGGCGATGATGCCGGCGCCGGTCGTGGCGTCCAGGTTGCCGGTCGGCTCGTCGGCCAGCAGGACCCGAGGCTGCGCGAACAGGGCCCGCGCGATGGCGATTCGCTGCCGCTCGCCCCCGGAGAGCTGGGCCGGCCGCTTGGAGGCCTTCGCTGCCAGTCCCACCCGCTCCAGCGCCTCCAGCGCCCGCTCCCGCAGGGCCGAGAGCCTGGCGCCCGCGTCCGTGCCCGCCTCGCTCCGGAACAGCCCGGGCAGGAGCACGTTCTCCACCGCCGGCAGGCCCGGGAGCAGGTTGAACGACTGGAACACGAACCCGACCGTCCGGTTTCGGAACGCGGCTCGCGCTCGGTCCGACAGCCCGCGCAGCGCGCGGCCGTCCACGACGGCCTCGCCCTCGAAGTCGGCGTCCAGCCCTCCGGCCACGTAGAGCAGCGTCGATTTGCCAGCGCCCGACGGCCCGACCACCGCCACCAGCTCGCCCGCGGCCACCTCGAGATCGACCCCGTCGAGGACAGGGCTCTGCTCGCCGTCGCCGAAGCGCTTGCGTATGGACCGGAGCGAGATCACGGTGCGTGCTGCTCCGGGGGCCGCAGCTCGAGGACCAGCTCGAACACCGCCGCGTCCCCGGCCAGGTCGAAGCGGAGCGAGGCGGCCTTCATCCGCGCAGCCGGGTCGAGGTAGCGGTCCACCAGGGAGCGGACCACGAACCGGTCCGGTCCAGCTCCGAACGCCTCGCTGGGCAACGCCTGCACGGCGCTGGAGAGCGCCCCGAGATCCAGGACCGCGCCGGCCACGCCCCCCTCGATGGCGGCGCGGGCGCTGTCGGTGGGCGGAACGTAGCCGCCCTTGGGCGCCGCGGTCCGAGCCTCGGCCGCGCTCCAGGCCGACAGCCGATCGCCGGAGAGCGTCCAGACCAGCGCGCCTCCTGGGAACGAGGCGGACCAGGCCGTGGCGCCGTCGCCTCCTTCGGCGACGGGCCAGCTCCGCACCGTTGCCCCCAGCTCTGGGCCAGCCTTCACCAGTCGTTCAAAGAGAGCGCGCGCCCGCCCCGTGTCGCGCACCTGGGCCTCCAGCCGGAGCGAGAGCGCGCGCAGCAGGCGGAGCTCCTCGGGCGCGGTCCGGCTGGCGTTCAGGTCGGCGACGGTGAAGGTGGGAGCCGGCGAGATCGCCATGGCCGCGCCCGGGGCGAAGATGGAGAAGACGTCCTTGGCCGGGTCCAGGGCGGCCGCGGTGAGTCGGCTGGTCATCCACGCTGGGAGATAGGGGACGAGGCGAGCGCCGAGCGCCGACAGGTCGCCGCCCCAGCGGATCGCCAAGGACGATCGCGGGGAGAGCCGCGCCAGCGCGTCCCGGCCGGCCTGAGCTGCGATCGCGGGATCGGCCGGGCTCGGGATGAGCGCGCGCCAGTAGGCGGCGCGGCCGGTCGAGGTCAGGAGCAAGGCGGCCCGGACGCGCACCCGATCGCCGGCGGCCTGGAGCCCGATCGCGGCGCCGTCTCGCAGGAGCGCCAGGCCGGGCACCCCCGCCAGGCGCGAGGGCTGGCTCGTGCCGGGCGGCACCAGCACGATGGCCGAGCTCCCGTCCCCCACGGCGCTCCGCGCCGACGTCCAGGCCGCGCTCGCTGCCAGCGATCGTTCCAGTGGCAGCGCCGCGGCAGCCTTCACGACCTCGGGTGAAGCGGGTCCCGCGGCCAGGAGCGCCAGGCCGTCCTGGATCAGGTACGCGACCGACGCCGGCCCACCAGCCGCGTGCGAGAAGGTGACCAGCTCTCGCCCGGAGGAGCGCGCCACGTCCCGGCGCTGCGCGTCGAGCCGATCGCGGGCCAGGCGTCGCAGCGTGGCGTCGAGCCTCCCGGCGTCGGAGACGGGGAGCACGAGCAGGGGCGGGGAGCAGCCGAGGCAGACCGCCGCGCTGCCGTCGGGATCGAGTCCAGCGCTGGTCAGGCCGGCCGGGTCGAGGAGGTCGAAGCCGAGCTGTCCGGAGAGGCCGGTCATCCACTCGGAGAGGCCGCTGGTGGCCGGGATCGCGGCTGCGGTTCCGAGCAGGCTGCGGGCGCTGGCCGCGGCCTGCCGGAGCGACTGGATGATCAGGGCAAGGGGCGCGTCGGAGCCGAGAAAGCGCTCAGGCGGCGGCCTGGGCTCCCGGCTGCCATGGCGGGAGCAACTGGACGCGAGCAAGGAAGCCAGGAGAGTGACCGCGACGGACACCCGGGCACGGGCCATCGATTCCTGTTTACACCAATCATGATAAACAAGCCCGCCCATGATCTTCCTGGCCGAAGATGACGCCCCCATCGCGCAGGATCTCTACCCGGACTGGAGTGCCATGTTCGGCCCCGCCGCCGACAGGATGGAGCTCGAAATTGGCTCGGGGCACGGCGGGTTTGCCCTCGCCTTTGGCGCTCGCCACCCCGACCGCGCCCTGGTCGCCATCGAGCAGCGGCGCAAGTTCGCCACCGAGCTGGCGGCCAAGGTGGAGAGCCGGAGCCTCGGGAAGGTCCTCGCGCTCCTTGGGGACGCGCGGCTCCTCATCCCGCGCCTGTTCCGGCCCCGCTCGCTGGCCGCCATTCACGTCCACTTTCCGGATCCCTGGTGGAAGCGGAGGCACCACCGGCGCCGCATCCTGGACGACGGGGTCTCGCGCCTGTTCTTCAACCTCCTGGCACCGGGCGGCGAGCTCGACTTCCGGACGGACGTGGAGCGCTACGGCCGCGATGCCCTGGCCGTGCTCGAAGAGGTCGGGTTCCAGAACGCGGCCGGGCCGGGCCGATTCGCGGATCGGGCGCCGGACGAGCTCCCGTCCACCCGGGAGAAGCGCTACCTGGCCACGGGTCAACAAGTCTGGCGTCTGCGAATGGTGCGGCCTGACTGAGCCGGGGCGCCCCGGATGGGGCCAGGCACCAGGCACTGCTCGATGTAACGAAGAATTACTCTGGGATAGGATGGCGCCGTGCAAGCGTTTGGCCGGTACCAGCTGATCGAGCATCTCGCATCGGGTGGAATGGCCGACGTCTACAGGGCGGAGGCGCCCGGACCGGCCGGGTTCCGGAAGGAGGTGGCCATCAAGGTCATCCGTCCTGGGTTCGGCGGCCGGTCGGAGTTCGTCCGGATGTTCATCAACGAGGCGCAGCTCGCCTCGCGGCTCAACCACGCCAACATCGTGCAGGTGTTCGACTTCGACCAGGTCGAGGGCCGGTACTACATCGCGATGGAGTTCGTGCGCGGCCGGACGCTGCTGGAGATCATGGACGCGTGCCGGGAGCGCGGCCTCTGGCTCGACCTCCCGCAGTCGCTCCACATCTGCGCACAGGTCGCCAGCGCGCTCTCCTATGCCCACCGGCTGACCGACTCGGGCCGGCCGCTCTCGCTGGTGCACCGGGACGTGTCGCCGCAGAACGTGCTGGTCTCGTTCGAGGGTGAGGTGAAGTTGGCAGATTTCGGGATCGCGCACGCCATGGGCGCGAGCGCCATGACCGCGCCCGGGATCGTGAAGGGGAAGCTGGCGTACATGGCGCCGGAGCAGGCGCGGGCGGAGCGGGTGGACCCGCGCGCCGACGTCTTCGCGCTGGGGGTGGTGGCCTGGGAGCTGTGCACCGGGAACGACCTCTTCGCCCGCGACTCGGACGCCGCCAGCCTCGCCGCGGTGCTCGGCCCGCAGCCGGTCATCGCGCCGCCATCCAACTGGAATCCGAAGGTGAGCCCGGACCTGGACCTGGCGATCATGGCGGCGCTGGAGCGGGATCGCGAGCGCCGGACCGGGAGCGCGGAGGAGCTGGCGACGCAGCTCTCGGAGGTGTTGCTCAAGGTCGTGCGGAGCTCGTCCGAGACGGACCTGCGCAAGCTGATGCGCCGGCTCTGGCCCGAGGGCTCGGACAACGTGATCCCTGCGAGCGTGCCGATGCAGCCGACGGAAGAGTTCGCGCCGAAGGGGCGGCCAGCGACGCCTCCTCCGGTCGCGCCCCCTGCGACCGAGGCTTCGCCCGCGGTCACGACCATGGTGCTTCCGAACCCGCGTCCTGCTCCCGGGCAGGCCAAGCCGCCGGAGCGGAAGCGATCGTCGCGGCCGGGGGTGAATGGAGCGGGCGTCGAGGCGGTCCGGGAGCGCAACAGGCCCGAGGCGGCGGCACCTGGACGAAGCGGGGGCGCGTGGGTGGTGGCGGGAGCAGCGGCGCTGGCGGCCATCTCCGCGGTGGTCTGGATGGTCGTGGTGCGCAGGGCGCCGGCGCCGGTGGAGGGTCGGCCGGTCGTGGAGGCGCAGCGGGTCGAGGCTGCTCCAGCGGGTCCGGTCCAGATGGTGCCGACAGTGATCGCGCCGGCGCCCACAGCGCCGCCGACCCCGGTTCCAGTGGTGAAGACCGTGAGCGCGTCGGGGGCGGTTGGACCGGCGCACGCGGTGAAGCCAGCGGCGGTGACGGAGCCAGGCTCGACGAAGGCGCCCGACGGAAAGCAGTCGGGGGAGGATCACGCGGCGACGGTCAGTGAGACCCCGGCCGGGAAGAAGAGGAAGGTGGGCCCGCCGGTGGCGGGAGGGAAGAAGGACGCGACGGTGTCGAGTGTGGAGAAAAAGCCTCCGGTCGAGACCGGTGGGGACTGGGTCGCGTACCTCGACGCGCAGGTCCCGGCCGACGCGACCGTGTATCTCAACGACAGGCTCCTTGGGACCGGTTCGGCTCGCTACAAGCTCGTGCCCGGGAGCCATCGCCTCACCGTCGAGGTAAACGGGGTGAAGACGGAGGAGGAGATCAAGCTCTCTTCCGGGAAGACCCGCGTGTTCAAGCTGAAGGCCAAGGACTAGGGGGAGCGCGCCGGACCGGCGTGCATGGCGGGCGTGAGCGCGCGCGGCGG
>Ga0302321_100002717_pt1 | contig 15202 bp, 13 predicted proteins | sample Fen_T0_1_FD_202505 | JGI IMG/M metagenome (GOLD analysis project Ga0302321, IMG submission 202505) | Peat permafrost microbial communities from Stordalen Mire near Abisko, Sweden - Fen_T0_1 | ecosystem: Environmental > Terrestrial > Soil > Wetlands > Permafrost | place: Sweden: Abisko...
GATGGCGGCCGGCTGCCCGATCAGGAAGGGCCACTGGGCCCGCTCGTCCGGGTGCCCCAGCGACTCGAGGTAGCCGCGCTGGCGTGACAGGCTGTCGGCGGGCGTGTCGTGCGGATCGAAGCTGACCGTGAGGGCGCGGAAGTCTTTCCCCAGAGTGAGCCCGGTCTCACGCATGGAGCGGGTCATCCCGGTCAGGATCAGACCGCACATCATCGGGCAGGTGTAGTAGACGAGCGACAGCACGACGGGCTTGTCCCCGGCGATGACCTTCGAGAGCGCCACCGGCTGGCCGCTCGAGTCGGTGAAGGTCAGGTCGAGCGGGACCTGGTCGCCGAGCTTCTCCACGAGCTCCACCCCCTGCAGCATGGCGGGAGGAGGGGCGGTCACGGCTTGGGACTGGGCCGTGGCCGATCCGGCCCAGAGGGCCACGAGGACAGCGGAGATGTGGCCGGGACTCATGGTTTCACCCCCTGTGCCGCGAGCTCCATGGCCCGCTCGATGGGGAGGTGGATCAGGCCGCGGGGCTTGTCGATCCACCCGTACTCCTGCAGGCGCTTCCGTGCCGGACCCTCGGTCTCCTCGACCGTGGTCTGGTTCTCGAACTGGACCTGCTCGGTCAGCCCGATGGTGCGCTGTCCTGCCTCGGCCGGGACCGGCGGCGGGCCACCGGGCCAGTACTCCTTGCGGCTCTGGATCAAGACCAGCGTGGACACCACCGAGGCGAGGACGAAGACGACCAGCGCGCCGATCCCCACCCAGGCGATCTTCGCGGTCGGGATCTCGTCTTCCTCCGCCGCCGGTCTGCCGTGCGTCGAGGGGGTCGTCGAGTCGCTCATTCGGGCTGATACCTCAAGGAGTCGTCCAGGTAGGGATCGCCGATCGGCACCGTGGCCTGGCCGCGCATGCGCCAGATGGTGAAGGCCAGGGCCACCGCGCCGATCCCCACCAGCGCGGTCAGGTCGGTCCAGGAGGGAGTGGGCGCGAGCCGGCTCACGCGCGGCATCAGCACCCAGTAGAGGTCGAGGTAGTGGAAGACCAGGACCCAGACCGCCACCGCCGCCAGGACGGGCGGGCGCTTCTTCACGTCGGCCGAGATGAGCGCGAAGAACGGGACGATGAAGTGGCCCACGATCAGCGCGATGGCGACCGGGGCCCAGCCGTTCCGGTTGCGCACCAGGTACCAGGGCACCTCGTCGGGCAGGTTGGCGATCCAGATCAGCAGGAACTGCGAAAAGGCGATGTAGGCCCAGAAGGCGACGAAGGCGAAGAGCAGCTTGCCCAGGCTGTGCCAGTGGTTCGGGTTGAGGTAGCGGCCGAACAGCTCCTCCTGGCCGCGGGTCGCGGTCGCCGCCAGGATCACCACCGCGATGGCCGCCACGAAGCTTCCCGCGAAGTAGTACACGCCGAAGATGGTCGAGGAGAGGTGGGCCTCGAGGGACATGAGCCAGTCGAAGGCGGCGAAGCTCATGGTGAGGGCCAGGAAGGGCAGTCCCCCGGCGCCCAGGCGGCGCTGCCGGACGGTCCACTCCAGCTCACGGGTCCGGTCCTGGCGCACCGACCAGGCGTGGAGCAGGGAGCCGAGGACGATCCAGACGCCGAAGTAGACGGCGGCACGGATCAGGAAGAAGGGGACGTTGAGGTACAGCCGCCGGTGCTCCCAGAGCCGCTGGACCTCCGGCTCCTGTCCGGTTGGATTCACCCACGGGAAGATCCGCCCCATGCCGAGCGCGATGGGGATGAAGAGCACCAGGAAGAGCGGCAGGCTCAGGCCGATCACCTCCAGGATACGCCGGAGCACCACCGGCCAGCGCGCCCGGGCTGCGTGCAGGATCATGAGCAGGATCAGGACGCCCAGCGCGATGCCCAGCCAGAAGGTGAAGGCGGCCAGGTAGGAGAGGAGCGTTCGCTGCAAGTTCACGGCCGCGCCGATCGCGGTGAGGGCCAGGCCGAGCAGGCCCACGCCCGCGGAGGCCAGGCCGAGTCGCCGGCCGCCCTGGAACGGTCCGAGGTTCATGGCGATACCTTCTGGAGCCGGGCCTGCTCATCGGGCGGCGCGGCGGAGAGGGGGGCGTGCTGCGAGAGCTGCAGGGCCCGGACGTAGGCCACCACCGCCCAGCGCTCCTCGACAGAGAGCTGCGTCGAGTAGGAGGGCATCATGCCGTAGCCCTGGCTGATCACCTGGTAGAGGAAGCCGTCCGAGCGATCGCGGAAGTCGTGGATCGACGGCGGCGGGCGGAGCGACATCTTGGTGGCGACCACGCTGTGGCCGTCGCCTAGCGCCCCGTGGCAGGTCGCGCAGACGATGTCGAAGCGCTTGCGGCCGGTGGCGAGCAGCGCCGGCGTGACCGCCACCGGGATGGTCTGGAGCGGCTTGCCGTCCGGACCCAGACCGGCGGTGATGCCGGGATCGAGCTGCGTCCCGTGGACCACGGTCCCGGCCGGCGGCGCTCGCATCGACAGGCCGTCGGCGTAGAAGTCGCTCGCCTGGTACGCCTTGACCTTCTGCTGATGGCGCATGGGGTCGACCGCATCGCAGCCCGTGGCGAGGGCGAGCGAGACCGCGGCGATCCAGAGCGCCGGAGCGGTGAGGGCGCGGGAGCTCATGGCGTGACGACCTGAAGGTCCTCGGGGACGATCGAGACCTGGCCGGCGCCGAGCGTGCGGAGCTGGTCCACCATTGGATGGGCGTCGAGGGACTCGACCTCCGCGCTGAGCCAGATCCCGTCGATGGACGCCGAGCGGAAGCCCTCCACCTCGAAGACCGGGTGGTGTGTGCGCGGAAACCCGGCCAGGATCATGACGCCGAAGAAGATGGCGCCGGCCGCGAAGAGCACCGTCAGCTCGAAGATGATGGGGATGAAGGCGGGGAGCGACAGGGGCGGCCGGTTTCCCACGTTGATCGGGTAGTTGAACCCGACCATCCACCACTGCATGAGGAAGGCGGTGGCCGCGCCGGTCAGCCCGGCCAGGAGCGCCAGCGTCGGGATCTTGGACGGCCGCAAGCCCAGCGCCTCCTCGGCGCCGTGGATCGGGACCGGCGAGTGGATGTCGAGGGCGCGGTGGCCCCCCTCCCGCAGGGCGCGCGCAGCGGAGAGGACGGCGCCCTCGTCGGCGAACTTGGCGAGCACGTAGGTCTTCACGACGCTTCCGGTCTGGTCTGGGAGAGGTGGGGTACGGCGTGGGTGCCTCCTCCTGCAGCCTCGGCGTCGAGCTGGCGCCGCAGCTCCTTCACCTCGGAGGCCGAGACCGCCGGCACCGCGCGCAGGAAGAGGAGGAACAGGGTCCCGAAGGTGGCGATGGTCCCGATGAACAGGCTCCAGTCCACCCAGGTCGGCGTGTAGATGCCCCACATCGTCGGCATGAAGTCGCGGTGGAGCGAGACCACGATGATGTTGAAGCGCTCCAGCCACATCCCGACGTTGACCAGGATGGAGATCACCCAGAGCACCGCCACGCTGGTTCGCAGCTTCCTGAACCAGAGGAGCTGGGGCACCAGCACGTTGCAGGTCATCTGGGTGAAGAAGGCCCAGGCGTATGGACCGTGGGAGCGGTTCCAGAAGGCGAACGCCTCGTACGGGTTGCCGCCGTACCAGGCGAAGAAGTTCTCCATGACGTAGCCGTAGTCCACCATCAGTCCGGTGGCGAGGATCACCTTGGCCATGTTCTCGAGGTGACGCATGGTGACGAAGTGCTCCAGCCCCAGGTAGCGGCGGGCCGGGATCATGAGCGTCAGCACCATGGCGAAGCCGGAGAAGATGGCGCCGGCCACGAAGTAGGGCGGGAAGATGGTGGTGTGCCACCCGGGGAGGACCGACACCGCGAAGTCGAAGCTCACGATGGTGTGCACCGAGAGCACCAGCGGGGTGGCCAGCCCGGCCAGGAGCAGGTAGGCGATCCGGTAGTGGCGCCAGTGGTGAGCCGATCCGCGCCAGCCCAGCGCGAAGATGCCGTAGACCATCCGCTGCCAGCGGTGCTTGGAGGCGTCGCGCAGCGAGGCCAGGTCCGGGATCAGCCCCAGGTACCAGAACAAGAACGAGACCGTGAAGTAGGTGGAGACCGCGAAGACGTCCCAGAGCAGCGGGCTCTTGAACTGCGGCCAGAGCCCGAGCGTGCTCGGGTAGGGGAAGAGCCAGTAGAAGAACTGGGGCCGGCCCAGGTGGAGCAGCGGGTAGGCGCCGGCCATCATGACCGCGAAGAGGGTCATGGCCTCGGCCATGCGGTTGATGGAGGTGCGCCACCGCTGTTGGAAGAGGAGGAGGATGGCCGAGATGAGCGTCCCGGCGTGGCCGATCCCGATCCACCAGACGAAGTTGGTGATGTCGAAGGCCCAGGCGACGGGGATGTTGTTCCCCCAGGCGCCGATGCCGACCGCGAAGGTGACCGTCACCGCGAGCCCGAACAGCGCGACGCCGACCGAGCCCAGGCCCACCAGCATCAGCCAGCCCTTGCGCGTCGGCCGCCAGATGGGCCGGAGGACGTCTTCGGTGACGGTCCGATCGTCGGGCCGGCCCACCATGAGCGGGTAGGGCTCGAGCGGGTCGTCGGCGAGGAGCTGGTTGGGAGCGGTGCTCATGTCAGCTCCGGGTTGGGGTTGGTGATCCGGACCAGGTAGGCGGTGCGGGGCCGCGTGCCCAGGTCGTGGAGGAGGTCGTAGCGGCGCTCGTCCCGGTGGAGCGCGGCGACGCGGGAGGTCGGGTCGTTCAGGTTCCCGAAGGCGATGGCCTCGGTCGGGCACGACTGCTGGCAGGCGCTCTTCACCTCGCCCTCGCGGATGGGTCGCCCCTCCACCCGCGCCTGGATCCGGGAGCGCTCGATCCGCTGGACGCAGTAGGTGCACTTCTCCATCACCCCGCGGACCCGCACGGTGACGTCCGGGTTCATCAGCATCTTCTCGGTCGGCTCCATCTCCCCGCGGTAGTCGAGGAAGTTGAAGCGTCGCACCTTGTACGGGCAGTTGTTGGAGCAGTACCGGGTGCCGACGCACCGGTTGTAGATCATCTCGTTCAGCCCCTCGTCGGAGTGGACCGTGGCGTTGACCGGACAGACGTACTCGCAGGGCGCGCTCTCACAGTGGACGCAGGCCACCGGCTGCGAGATGGTCACGGGATCCTCGGCGGTGCCCGAGAAGTACCGGTCGATGCGCAGCCAGTGCATCTGCCGGCGGCGTTGCACCTGCTCGCGCCCGACCACCGGGATGTTGTTCTCCTCCTGGCAGGCGATGACGCAGGCGCTGCAGCCCGTGCAGCGCGACAGGTCGATCGCCATCCCCCACTTGTAGGCTTCCTTGTCGTAATTGACCGGCTCGATGATGACCGGCTGGGGGCCGCGGTGCTCCTCGACCTCGTGCGTCCCCTGCTTGGGCCAATCACCGTTGGTGTAGGAGAGCGCGTGAGGGCGCCCCTCCTGCGCGAAGTCGCCCTGCTGCACGGCGAAGGTCCAGCGCCGGCCAGTGGCGGTGACGGCGAGGCCGGCGTCGAACCAGAAGGCGGTCGATCGGCGCAGGCGGTAGGCGTCGAAGCCGATGCCGTTGGCGAGCGGCTCGGGTTTGTTGTCGAGCTCCACCGGCTGCGGGACGGTGGTGGCGCGGCCGTAGCCGAGCGGGAGCGTGACCGCGCCGTCGGCGTGGCCCGGGACGATCCAGACCGGCGCCTCGATGCTCCGGTCACGGCAGGTGAGCTTGACCACCGCGCCGTTGTCGATCCCGAGCTGGCCGGCGGTGGCCGGCGAGACCTGGGCGGCGTTGTCCCAGCAGAGGCTGGTGATGGGGTCGGGCAGCTCCTGCATCCAGGCGTTCTCGGCGAAGCGGCCGTCGAGCACCTTGGCGTCGGGCGCGAAACGGACCTCGAGCCCGCCCGTGGGGAGCTTGACCGCGCCCACCGCGGCGGCGATCGCCTCCCAGCGTGGAGTGGCCCGCACCACCGGCTCGGCGGTCGCCGGGACGATCCCCTGCGCCAGCCAGGCGCTCCAGGCCTGCTCGAAGGCCGGCCCAGCGAGGCGCGCCCGGGACCGCCACAGGTCGCGCACCTGGTCGTAGGTGCTCCTGCCCTCTCCCAGGATCGCGGAGAGGAGCTCGGCCTCCGAGGTGGTCTCCCAGAGCGGTGCCAGGAGCGGCTGCACGATGCTGGCCGTCCCGTCCCGGCCGCGCGCGTCGCCCCAGGACTCGAAGGGGTGGGTGGCGCCGAGCTTCCAGTTGCACCGGGCCCAGGTCTCGTCCTGCCGCGTGCTCAGGTAGATGCTGTGGGGCACCTTCCGGAGCAGCCCTCCGAAGTCGAGGTCGGCAGGGGCGCTGTAGGCCGGGTTCCAGGCCGTGCAGACCAACGTGTCCACCTGGCCGGCTGCGATCTCCGCGGCCAGCTCCCGGAGCCCGTCCGGGCCGGTCTGCGTGTCGTGCAGCACCGGTTGACGGTAGGTGATCGTCGCGCCGTCGGCCCCGAGCGCGGCGTTGAGGGCGTGCCCCAGCGCGTGGACCGCCGGCGGCTGGCCGGGACCGACCGCCACCAGGCACTTCCCTCGGCTGCGGGCCAGGTCGGCCGCCACGGCAGCGGCGGCGCGCAGGTGCGGTGAGCCGGCCGGGAGGGAGTGCCCCAGCGGGCGGAGCTGCGCCAAGCCGTGCCGCTCCGCCAGCGCCGCGGCGATCGCCTGACCGAAGCCGAGGACCTCCGACGGGCGCATCCGGAACCGGTGGTCGGCGAACCCACCCGTCACCGTGAGCGTGGTCTCGGCGACGTAGAGCCGGTTGAGGTCGGGTCCGGGGTTGCGCCTGGAGGTGAACTCTCGGCTCTGGCGGAGCGCCTCGGGGTCGGTGCCGAAGAGATCGGCGTCGAGCGCCAAGACGACCGACGCCTTGTCGAGGTGGAGGCGCGGGTCGAGCGGCTGGCCGAAGGCGACGCGGCTCCCCTCGGTCCGAGCGTCCTCCGAGAGTGGAGCCCAGGTGCGGAACCTCGCCCGGGGGAAGCGCTCCAGGAGCCGGCGCCGGAGGTCTCCGATCAGCGGAGAGCTCGAAGGCCCGACCAGGAAGCGGAGCCGCGCGCCCTTGTCGGCGTCGTGGCTGGCGGCCAGCTCCGAGGCGCGGACCAGGAAGGGCCGCAAGGCGAACGGCTGTCCCAGGACCTCGCGACCGCGGGCGCGGCCCGGGTCGTAGAGGTCGAGCAGCGTCGCCTGCTCGAAGGTGCCGATGGCGCCCAGGCTGGACGGGTGGGCGGGGTTGCCCTCCACCTTGGTTGGCCGACCCTGGTAGCTGGTCACCAGGACGCCGGTGGCCAGGCCGTCGATCGCGACCGCGGTGGCGTAGGCCTGGGGGGTGCCCGGCGTGACCTCCACCGGCTGGTGCACGTACGGTACGAGCTTTTCGTGGGGAGGCCTGCAGGCGGCGAGGCCCATCACCGCCGCCGAGCCGCCCAGCACCTGGAGGAACCCGCGGCGGCCGAGGTGGACCAGCTCTCCCACCTCGGGCGGGATCTCCTCGGGGGAGATGGACGGGGCGCCGGCCAGCTCCGTCAGGTTGCGCCAGAGCTTGGGCAAGGCGGCGCGAGAGTCGGGACGCTCGCTGCGATCGCCGTCGCTGGGGGCGGGGAGGCTGGGTCTGTCGCTCATCGATGGCATGTCGTGCAGCTCGTCCGCGAGTGAACGTCGTAGCGTTTCATGAGCTCCTGTCCGATCGCCGCCGCGTCCCCCTCCGGCCGCCACGCCAGGTTGGTGATCTGATCCGGGGGGCGGAGGTGAGGGGCGGGGTTGCGGTGGCAATCGAGGCACCAGTTCATCGTCAGCGGCGCCACCTGCTGGACCGCGGCCATCTGGTCCACGCGGCCGTGGCAGGAGGCGCAGCCGACGCCCTTGTTCACGTGGATGGCGTGGTTGAAGTAGACGAAGTCCGGCAGGCGGTGGACCCGCAGCCACTCGATGGGCTGGCCCGTGGCGCCGCTCTGACGCACCACGTCGAGGAGTGCGCTCTTGTTCCAGATCTGGGAGTGACAGTTGAGGCAGAGCTCGGTGGGGGGAATACCGGCGCTGGCCGAGCGGTCTACCGAGGTGTGGCAATAGCGGCAATCGATCCCGTCGTCGACCACGTGGTGTCGGTGGTCGAATTGGACTGGCTGGGTGACCGGATCGAACTGGTTGGTCCCGAAAGGGGTCCTCGCCCAGGTCATGAGCGTGACCGGGATGGCCAGCACCACCACCACCCCGATGAACAGGACGGTCCGGAAGAGGATGTTCGAACTGGGTTTGAAGAGTGCGCTCATCGCGTTTGGCGACCCGTGAGGTCTCTGGCTGGCGGCTCAGGCGTCGGTGGCCCTTTTGTGCCGAGCATGCCGTGCCAAGTAACGTCCGAAATGGTCCCTTACCCAGTCCGTTTTGGGGCGTAAGCAGAACATTACCAGGACGCGCGCAGGGTGATGTCACCCAGCGTAGATGACCCGGAGTGGGTAGAAGTGCGCGAGCGCGGACGGCGGCGGCCGCGGATCAGGGGAGCTTGACGAGCAGGGCTCGGGCGCGGGCCTGGTACCGGAGCTCCTCGGGCGCGTCGTATTGACCTGCGGGCAGGGAGAGGACCTCTTCCAGGAGCTTGCGGGCGTCCTTCGGGTGCTGCTGGCGTAGGTAATCCTCCGCCAGATAGACCCTGGCGCGGACATTGGCCGGGTTTTGGCGCAGGGCGAGGCGGAGGTGGCGTTTGCTCTCGTCCAGGTCGCGCTTGGGCCAGGGGGCTTCGGAGTAGAAGCGCCCCCAGGCGTTCTCGATGGCGCCGTCCAGGAAGGTCGGGTCGAGCTGTTGGGCCTTCTCCAGACGCTGCTTGAACCGGACCTCGATCCCCTCCGAGAGGGCCTTGAGCACGCCGATGCCGAGCGCGTAAGCACCCACGCCGGCCGCGCCGAAGAACCAGCCCTCCACCCGGTCAGGTCGCGCCGTCGTGGCGCGGTCGCCGTAGCTCCAGCCCTTCTTTCCCATGAGGCTACGTGCGTCGGCGGAGAGCTGTGGATCGTCCGCCATCCAGAAGTCGTACCGGGAGAGCCGCCAGAGGACCTCGAAGTCGTCAGGCGCGATCAGCTCGGCCTTGACCAGGTCGGCCCCGAGCTGGTCGAGCTGGTTCGGGTCATCGCGGTGCTGGTAGGCGGCGTCTGCGCGGGAGAGGAGCTCCTTCAGCTCCGCAGGGGCGGGGCCCCCGTCGGCCTGGAGCGCCGGTTCGGTCCGGACGGGAGCGGCCCCGTCCGCGGGCGCGCGCTGAGCCAGGAGTGAGAGCAGGCAGGCGGTGACGGGGCGGAGCAGAGGCGACATATCCGAGAGATGTGCTGCGCGCGGGGCAGGTGCCACATGGAAACCCGCCTGGTCGGCGCTGAGAGGGCCCCGTGCCGCCGGGCCCCGGCTCCACGCGAGCTCCCTTCTCCCCCCCGCTCGCGCCGAGCGTGCTAATCTCGGACCCAGTCTCAGCGTGTACCGGCAAGCACGAGGGCAAGGACGAGGGGGGACTCCCGAGATGAAGTGGATCCACGGACGCGCGATCCGGAGCTTGCTCCGAGCGACGGTTGCACTGCTGGTTCCAGGCCTGGCCCTGGCCGCCGGCATCGAGGACCACCGCCGGACGACCCGGGAGTCGTTCTCGGTCGAGGTGCAGCGCACCGTCCTCCCCAACGGGCTGGTGGTCCTGCTCTCCCCCGACCCGAACGCCTCCAGCGTGGCGGTCTGGATGAGCTTCCGCGCCGGTGCGCTCTACGAGGGGAAGGAGCACGGCGGTCTGGCGCACCTGGTGGAGCACCTGATGTTCACCGGGACCACCCGCGACACCAACTACGCCGCTCTGCTGGAGCAGCGCCGCGCACGCTACATCAACGCCCAGACCGGCTTCGACACCATGACCTTCGAGGCGGTGGTGCCGGCCGAGGAGCTGCCTCTGGCGCTCTGGGTGGCCGGCGATCGGCTGGCCACCTTGCCTCCGCGCATCGGAGCCGCGGCCCTGGAGCGCCAGCGCCAGGTCATCCTTCAAGAACGCGCGCTCCGCGACGTGGACGTGCCCTACGGCCTGGTCCACGAGCGGATCTTCAAGGAGCTCTATGCCGCGCCCCACCCGCTCCACAGCGGCGTGATCGGCTCTCCGGACGAGCTCGCGGCCATCACCCTCGACCACGTGCGGCGCTTCGCGGCCGAGTACCTGGTGCCGGCCAACGGCGTCCTGGCCGTGGCGGGCCGGTTCGATCCGGTGGTGGCCCGGCGCCTGGTGGACCAGGAGCTGGGCCGACTGCCCGCGGGCCGCCCCGCGCCGTTCCCGGCCGCGCCGCCGCCGATCGACCCGCTCGTCCGGCAGCAGGCGGAGCCGCTCTCGCGCCTGCCGCGCGTCACCTTGGCCTGGCGCCTCCCGGCCATCACCCACCAGGACGCGGCCGCGCTCGAGCTCGGGGCGATGCTCCTCACCTTCCTCACCGACGGTGCCTGGGGGATGGGGATCGGCGCGGACCTGGAGGAGTACACCGGCGAGTCGCTCTTCACCATGGAGCTGACCGTGCCCTACGACGAGAAGGCCAGCGCGGTCGCGCAGGACGCGAGCGCCTTTCTGCGGATGCTCACGCTGCGTGAGATGCCGCTGGAGCTGATGACCGCGGCCAACCTGGCGCTGGACCGGAGCGTCCTGTTCGCCCTCGACTCGGTCGGCTGGCGCGCGCAGGTCCTGGCCCAGCACGAGCTGCGGGTCGGGCCGGAGATCGAGCTGACCGACGAGCTGACCCGCCACTGGAGGCTGGAGGGAGGCCAGGTCCGGGACGTGGCGCGCGCCTATCTCAAGGAGCCGCACCTGGTCCTGCACGCCCGGCCCACCCGGCCCAGGCCGGCGCGCGCGGAGCGCGAATGAGATCGATCCTGTTCGCAGGGCTGGTGGCCGCCGCGGCGGGGCTCGCGTCCCGGTCGGCTGGAGCGTCACCCACGGTCGCGACGCAGCCCGCGGCGTCCGCCGGCGCCTGGATGGCCAACCCCCCACCCCCGCCGCTCGCGAAGCCCGTCCTGGCCGTCCCCGCCTGGAGCGAGCTGGAGCTCCCCAACGGGCTCCGGATCGTCGCGATCGAGCGGCACGGCCGGCCGGTGGTGATCGTCCGCCTGCTGCTGGCCCGCGGCGCCCTGACCGATCCGCCGCTCGCCGCCGGGGCGACGTATCTGGCGGTGAAGCTCGCCGGGGACTTCCACGAGAAGTCGGAGTCGGGCGAGGAGCTGTTGGAGGAGAAGTCTCTCCGGCGCAAGGTGAATGAGCTGGGAGGGGCCGCCTCCTTCGAGGTGACCTCGGACGACTCGGTGGCCGGGATCTCCGGCTACGCCCAGGACACCGGCAAGTACCTGCGAATGCTGGCCGACGCGGTCCAGGTCCGGCGGCACGGGGCCCAGTCGTTCTCCGAGCGTCGCGATCTCCTCCTCGACACGGTCGAGGACATGGAGTCGTCGGATCCGCTGGCGTTCCAGCGCGTCCTGACCGAGGCGGCCTTCGGCCCCGGGCATCCCTATTCGCGCTCCGTGATCGGCACCATCGCCAGCCTGACTCCGCTCGGCATCGAGGAGGTGGTCGCGCAGCAGGATCAAGTCTTCGTGCCGCGCGGCGCGACGCTGCTGGTGGTTGGCGACGTGCGCGCCGACGTGGTCCTGGCCGACGCGCGCAAGGCCTTCTCGGTCTGGAGGGGACGATCGGCGCCCTTGCCGTCGGTGGCTGCCGTCTCCGTTCCGGTGGGGAACCAGGCGGTCGGCTTCCTGAAGCGGCGCCCTGCCAGCACGCTGGTGGTCTGCGCCACCCGTCCGCTGGCGGAGCGCCGCACCGCCGACGCCACGCTCGACCTGCTCGCGGCCGTCCTGGGCCAGGGCACCCAGAGCCGGCTGTCCGCCGCGCTGCGCGACGGGAGCGGGCTCACCTACGACGCCCAGGCCGAGATCGTGAAGCGCCGGTACGCCCGGGCGCTCCTGGCGTGCTCGCGGCTGCGGGCGGATCGGGCCGGCGAGGGGATCCGGCTGTTCCGGGAGGTGCTGGCGTCGGCCCGGACCACGCCGCCCTCGCGCGAGGAGCTGGAACGGGCCAAGGCGATCCGGCTGGCCGAGCTGGACGCGGCGTACGACGACGCGGCCGGGATCGCCGAGGTCTGGGAGGAGGCGATCGCGCAGGGGCGCGGCCACCCTCGCCTGGACGAGGAGCGGGCCGAGCTGCAGAGCGTGACCGCCGAGGCGGTGCAGGCGCTGGCGCAGCAGGTGCTGCGGCCCGAGACCATCCGGTGGATCCTCTCCGGCGATCCCCGGGCGGCGACCGCGGCCGTGGAGGCGAACCAGCTCGGGACGCTGCGACCCTTCTCGTTCGGGAGGTAGGAGGTAGAGTGAGAGCGCGCAGGGCGGCAGGCTCGCCGTCGCGATGGCTGGCTTGACCAGCCGGAGAGGAACGAGACCATGACCTACCTGGCGGCCGAGGGTCGTTACGGAGAGATGCGTTACAACCGGTGCGGTCGGAGCGGCCTCCAGCTCCCGGCCATCTCGCTCGGGCTCTGGCACAACTTCGGCGGGGTGGACGCGCTCGAGAACGGCCGGGCCATGCTGCGCCGGGCGTTCGACCTGGGCATCACCCACTTCGACCTGGCCAACAACTACGGCCCGCCGCCCGGCTCGGCCGAGGAGTGCTTCGGTCGGATCCTGAAGCAGGACCTGGCGCCGCACCGGGACGAGCTGGTCATCTCCAGCAAGGCGGGCTGGGTCATGTGGCCCGGGCCTTACGGCGACTGGGGCTCGCGCAAGTACCTGGTGGCGAGCCTCGACCAGAGCCTGCGGCGCATGGGGCTCGACTACGTCGACATCTTCTACCATCACCGGCCCGATCCCCAGACGCCGCTCGAGGAGACCATGGGCGCGCTGGACTTCATCGTCCGGAGCGGGCGGGCGCTCTACGTCGGCATCTCCTCGTACGGCGCGGAGGAGACGCACGAGGCGGCCCGGATCCTGCGCCGCCTGGGGACGCCCTGCCTCATTCACCAACCGAAGTACAGCATGCTGGTGCGCACCCCGGAGCTGGCGCTGCTCGACGCGCTCGACCTGGAGGGGATGGGCTGCATCGTCTTCTCGCCGCTGGCCCAGGGGCTCCTCACCGACCGTTACCTGAAGGGGATCCCGGAGGGCTCGCGCGCCTCCAAGGGGCCTTTTCTGAAGGCTTCCGACGTCACGCCCGAGCGGCTGGCGGTGATCCAGAAGCTCGACGAGGTGGCCCGCGGGCGCGGGCAGACGCTGGCGCAGCTCGCGCTGGCGTGGGTGCTGCGCCGGCCCACCGTCACCTCGGCGCTGATCGGCGCCAGCCGGGTGGCCCAGATCGAGGACGCGGTCGGCGCGCTCCGGGGGCTCGCCTTCTCCGAGCAGGAGCTGCGCGCCATCGACGCGATCTTGGGCTGATATCGTTGGCCGGCGCTCCGACGGGGATGCAGCGGACTGGAGGGGCTCCGGGATAAAGTGACCGAGTGACCGTCTTCCGACTCCCGAGGGAGCCGATCTTCCCAGACCCGGCGCTGGCCGAGCCGGACGGCCTGCTGGCCGTGGGCGGAGATCTCTCGCCCAACCGGCTGCTGGCGGCCTACTCGGCCGGGATCTTCCCCTGGTTCTCGGACGACGCGCCCATCCTCTGGTGGTCGCCGGATCCTCGGCTGGTGCTGGAGCCGGCCGAGCTCCACGTCCCGCGCTCCCTCCGCCGCACCCTCCGGTCGGGTGAGTTCACCATCCGTTCCGACACCGCCTTCGAGCAGGTGATCCGTCGCTGCGCCGGGAAGCCCCGGCCCGGACAGGCGGGCACCTGGATCACGGACGAGATGGTCCAGGCCTACGTCGCGCTCCATCGGCTGGGTTACGCCCACTCCTTCGAGGCCTGGCGCGACGGGACGCTGGCCGGCGGCCTGTACGGCGTCTCGCTGGGGGCCGCCTTCTTCGGAGAGTCGATGTTCGCCGATCAGCCGGACGCCTCCAAGGCGGCCTTCGCGCGGTCGGTGGAGTGGCTCGCCAGCCGGGGCGTCGAGCTGGTCGATTGCCAGGTGACCACCGCCCACCTCCTCCGGTTCGGCGCCAAGGAGATGGCCCGGCCGGAGTTCCTGAGACGGCTCCAGCGGGCGCTGGAGCGGCCGACCTTGCCCGCAAAGTGGGAGCTGCCCGCCGTCTGAACGTCACCAGAAACGCGGCCGGAGTGCTTCATCGCGATTGCGCCGGGGTGCGCGCCCCTCTACCATGCGGGCAGGGTGGATTTCCGGGCAGTGGGGACGGCGCCGGAACGGACCAACCGACACAGCGCGCCGCGCGCCGGCGCACGAGAGGACGGATCGTCATGGCTTCGACCGGGTTCTTCGCCCGCCTCGGCAACCTCTGGAAGGGCTTCCTGAGCATCTGGGTCTCGGACGTGGAGAAGAACCACCCGGAGATCGCCTACGAGAACGCCATCAACGGCATGGTGGAGAAGTACAGCGCGCTCAAGCGCGCCACCGCGGCCATCATCCGCCGCCGGGACGAGCTGGCGCTGCGCCACACCGCTCAGTCGAAGGAGCTGGCTCAGACCACCCAGGATCTGAACGTGGCGGTCGAGACCAACCAGGACGACCTGGCGCTGGTCCTCATCCAGAAGAAGAACCAGCTCGAGACCGAGGTGGCCGAGCTCCAGGGCGAGATGGAGGCCGCGGCCAAGGAGGCCGACTCGGCCAAGACCTCGCTGCTCCAGGTGCAGAGCGAGATCAAGAAGCTCAAGTCCGAACGGGACGCCATGATGGCCAAGTTCCAGTCGGCCCAGGCGCGCCTCCGGATCCAGGAGCAGCTCGACGGCCTCTCCATCGACGCCGAGGTCAAGGCGCTCGACAACGTGCGCGACCACGTCAAGAACACCGTGGCGCAGGCCAACCTGGGCAAGGAGCTGTCCGAGTCGTCCCTCGACCAGCGCCTGGCCAACCTTCGCGCCCAGAGCGGCGACGTGGGCGCAAAGGTTCAGCTCGAACAGCTCAAGGCCGCCGCTGCCTCGGCCAAGGCGAACGCCCAGAAGAAGACCCTGTGAACCTGAGCGCGGGCCGACGATCCGGTCCGCCGGCCCTCGCTCACCCACGGTCAAGATGCCGGGCGCGGTGATGGCCTGCGTCCACCGAATGGGCTTGGCGACACTCTCTCACCGTGAAGGTGCTCTGGCGCCTTGGGCGGCTCCGCCGCGGGGCGCCGTGGTTCCCGGGCTGCGCCCATCGGCGAGGTG
>Ga0302321_100002718_pt1 | contig 15200 bp, 15 predicted proteins | sample Fen_T0_1_FD_202505 | JGI IMG/M metagenome (GOLD analysis project Ga0302321, IMG submission 202505) | Peat permafrost microbial communities from Stordalen Mire near Abisko, Sweden - Fen_T0_1 | ecosystem: Environmental > Terrestrial > Soil > Wetlands > Permafrost | place: Sweden: Abisko...
GACGGCCCTGTTCATGGCGGTCGACCTGACCAGCGAGCCTTCAATCGCGGCGTTCGCGGCCGAGGTCGAGCGCGAGCATGGGACCGTCGACATCCTCGTCAACGGCGCCGGCTGGGGACGCACGCTGCCGTTCTGGGAAGGCACACCCGAACTGTGGGAAAAGCTGGTCGCCCTCAACTTCATCGGACCGATGCGCCTCGTCAAGGCGCTTCTGCCGAAGATGATCGAACGCGCCAGCGGCAAGATCGTCAATATCGCCAGCGATGCGGGCCGGGTTGGCAGCCTCGGCGAGACCGTCTACTCCGGCGCGAAGGGTGGACTCATCGCGTTCACCAAATCGCTGGCACGCGAAACCGCGCGCTACAACATCAATGTCAATTGCGTCTGCCCGGGCCCAACCGAGACACCGCTGCTGTTTGCAGTCCCGGAAAAGCACCTCGAGGCGTTCAAGAAGGCCATTCCGTTCCGCCGCTTCGCCAAGCCCGCCGAAATTGCCGACGCTGTCGTATTCTTCGCCAGTGACCGCGCGAGCTACATCACCGGCCAGGTGCTGAGCGTGAGCGGCGGCCTGACCATGTCCGGCTGAAGCTCGACCCGACCACCCACGAAAACCTTGGAGCAGACTATGATGAAACGCGTGCAACTGGCGAATTACAGGGCCGCGCATTTTGGCTACGCCGTGACCGGCAAGGTAGCGACCATCACGCTGAACCGGCCCGAGCGCAAGAATCCGCTGACACTCGAGTCGTACGGCGAGCTGCGCGACCTGTTCCGCGAAATGGTCTACGCGACCGACGTGAAGGCGGTCGTGTTCACGGGTGACGGCGGCAATTTCTGCTCGGGCGGCGACGTCCACGACATCATCGGCAAACTGGTGAAAATGGAGATGCCGGAGTTGCTGGCGTTCACGCGGATGACCGGCGACCTGGTCAAGGCGATGCGCGGCTGCCCGCAGCCGATCGTCGCCGCAATCGACGGCGTCTGCACCGGCGCAGGGGCACTGATCGCCTGTGCCGCGGACCTGCGCTATGCGACGGCGCGCAGCAAGCTCGCGTTCCTGTTCGTGCGGGTCGGTCTGGCGGCCGCCGACATGGGCGCGTGCACGCTGCTGCCGCGCCTGATCGGACTTTCGCGCGCCGCGGACTTGCTCTATACGGGCCGCGTTGTCGGCGGCGAGGAAGGAGAGCGCTTTGGCTTTCACAATCGCCTGGTGGAGCCGGAAAAGCTGTTCGAGGAAGCCATGGCGATGGCCGTGAGCCTGGCCGACGGACCGACGTTCGGCCACGCGATGACCAAGACCATGCTTTGGCAGGAATGGAGTTCGGGCCTGGGCGAATGCATTGAGGCCGAGGCGCAGGCGCAGGCGATTTGCATGCAGACGAACGACTTCGAGCGCGCCTATCACGCGTTTGCGGCAAAGCAGAAGCCGGTGTTCGAAGGCAATTGATGGCGGAATCCTGTCATCTCGACTGGCCGTTCTTCGATGCCGGCCACCGTGATCTCGCGCGCGACTGCGGGCAGTGGGTGGACGCCACGCTGCCGACGCTGCACGCAGGCGCCGATGACAGCAGCGACGCCGTCTATGCGTGCGTTGGCCGGCTGGTGCGTGCGCTGGCCAGGGGAGGGCTGCTCCGCGCGTGCGTGCCGGCTGCGTACGGCGGCCTGCACGAAGCCGTGGACGTGCGCAGCCTGTGCCTGATGCGCGAAACCCTGGCGTGCGCCTCGGGCCTCGCCGATTTCGCGTTCGCGATGCAGGGACTGGGGAGCATGCCGGTTACGCTGTTCGGCAGTGACGAGCAGAAGGCGGCGCTGCTGCCAGGAATTGCCGACGGCAGCCTCATCGGCGCCTTCGCACTGTCCGAGCCCGATGCCGGATCGGATGTCGGCGCGCTTGCCGCGACGGCGCAACGCGACGGCGCTGGCTGGCGTCTCGACGGCGTCAAGACCTGGATCTCCAATGCGGGCCTCGCCGATCGCTACATCGTGTTCGCACGCACCGGCGAGGGTCCGGGAACGAAGGGCCTGTCGGCATTCATCGTCAACGCCGACGACGCCGGCTTCGACGCTTCCGAACGGATCGACGTCAGCGCGCCGCATCCGCTCGGAACCGTACGGATGACCGGCTGCAGGGTTCCGGCAGGCGCGCTTCTGGGTCGACCCGGCGAGGGCTTCAAGGTCGCGATGGCGACGCTCGACGTATTCCGCTCGACTGTCGGCGCGGCGGCGCTGGGCTTTGCGCGGCGCGCGCTCGACGAGGCCACCGCGCGGGTGCAGAAGCGGCAACTGTTCGGCCACGCGCAGGCCGAATTGCAGCTGACGCAGGCCAGGATCGGCGCAATGGCCACAGCGACCGACGCATCGGCGCTCCTCGTCTATCGCGCCGCGTGGACCCGCGATGTCCTGGGAACGCGCGTCACCCGCGAGGCGTCGATGGCCAAACTGTTCGCCACCGAATCCGCGCAGAAGACCATCGACTCCGCCGTGCAGCTCTTCGGTGGCCTTGGTGTCGTGCGGGGAATGACGGTGGAGCGCCTCTACCGCGAAATCCGCGCGCTGCGCATCTACGAAGGCGCGAGCGAAGTGCTGCAGCTCATCATCGGTGCCGATGTGCTGAAGTCAGCCGCCTCCATCAAACACGCGGCCGATGCGTCCGGCGCGATCGCGCACGAGCGCATGGCGTTATGAACGCACACGTATCGGGACGGCGCTGGGTCGCTGCCGACGGCATTCACATCGACGTGCGCGGGTTGTCACCGCCGGACCCGCTGGTTGCGATTCTGGAATTGGTCGGGTCGATCGGCGACGCCACGCCGGTGATCGTTCACCATGAGCGCGATCCGCGGATGCTCTATCCGGAATTGGCGGAAATCGGCTGGACGGCGGAGCGAATCACCGGCGAGCCGGGTGAAATACGTCTCAAGCTCGAGCGCGCGACGTGAGGGTCTCGGGCATCGCCTTCATGGGCGGTGCGGCCAGCCGCCTGCTGCCCGCGTCGATCCCGTTCCGCTTTTTCGGCGCGGCTGCGGCGTATCAGCTGCTGGCGTGGATCGCGCTGCTGGCCGGCGCGTCGGACGTGCCGCGCTTTGCCGGAGGACTTGGTTGGCCGCTCGCGGCACTGCATCTCGCCACCTTGGGCGTTCTGGTGATGACGGCGATGGGGGCGAGCCTGCAGCTGCTGCCGGTGGCAACGCGCAGGCCCGTGGCAGCGCACCGCTGGCCCGCAACGATCTGGTGGCTGTATACACCCGGTGTGGCGGCGGTCGCGCTCGGCATGGGTCTGCCCGCGCCTGTCCTGCTTGCCATCGGCACGGTTGTCGTTGGCGTGGCGCTGGTCGCCTATGCGGTGCTTCTTGCGCGCAATTTGCTGGGCGCCAGTGGCATGCCCGTGGTGATTGCGCACGGCTACGCTGCGCTCGCGGCGCTGGTCGTGGCGCTGGTGACGGCCGTCTCGCTCGTGTGTGCGTATCTCGGTATCCCCCTGTTCGAACGCAGCTCGGCGCTTGCCCTGCACATGACGTTTGCGGCCTATGGATTCATGGGTCTGCTTGCGTTCGGCCTCTCCTATGTCCTGGTGCCGATGTTCGCGCTTGCCGCGGCGCCCGACGAACGGCGCGCCCGGCTATCGCTGATACTCGCGGTGACCGCGCTCCTGCTCGCGGCAGCGGCTGCGGCCGGTGTCGCGCCGCAGCCGCTGCGCATCGCCGCGGTCGGCACGGGAGCGGGTGCGGTGGTGTTGCATTGGCGATTGATGAACTCCGCGCTGACGACGGGAATGCGCCGCAGTCTGGGACGGTCGGTCACGCTGATGAAATTTGGCTGGGCCTGCCTCGCGGCCAGCCTGGCCGCGGGCCTCGGTATTGCTTGCGATGTCCCCTTCGATGGCACGGCAGCGCTGTTCGGCCTCCTGCTCGTCGCTGGCTGGCTGCTGACGTTCCTGCTCGGCGTCCTGCAGCGCATCGTGCCATTCCTGGCGTCGATGCACCGCGCACCCGGCAAGCGATTGCCGCCCACGCCGTCGTCGCTGACCGCGGAACGGCCGTTGGCGATCCATTTCGCCTGTCATCTCGCGGCGCTGGCGCTGCTTGTGGTGGCGATCGTTGCCGGCAACCCGTGGTTCGCAGCCGCGGGTGCGCTCGCGGGCGGCGCGGGTGCGGTGGCCTTCGGCAGCTTTCTCGCGACCGTGTTGAGGCGGATGTCCCTCCCTGACGTGCCAGCCGGTGCCCGCGAGGCATCGGTGGGTTGATCCGGATCAATGTCGCACGGTTGCCAATTACCGTATTGTAATACCGGAATACGAGACCAAGGAGCGGCATGAATTTTCAGCGGCAAGTGAGTTGTGCGCTCGATGCGGAACACCGGACGTATCTGGAGTTCCTGGGCCGGGTCGAGCAAGCGTTTGCGCGTGCTCCGCGAGCGTCCAATACCGGGACTGACGAACTCACCCGGCTGGCGGCGTCGCTCGCGCGGCAGATCGAGCATGACATCGGGCGCCACTTCGACTTCGAGGAGCGCATGCTGTTCCCGCTGCTCGAGGAGGTCGGTGAGGGCGACATCGCGGGCCTGCTCGGCGACGAGCATGGAGCAATCCGCGAAGTGGCCGCCGAATTGCTGCCGCTCGCCCGCGGAGCTGCGGCCGGGACACTCGACGCTGCCGGCTGGGATGCATTGAAGCGTGGCGCAACCGAACTCGTCGAGCGGCAGGTCGCGCACATCCAGAAGGAAACGATGGCGCTGCTGCCGATGTTGGACGATCTGCTTGACGAAGAAACCGATCGCGAGCTCGCGTTCGCCTACGCGGCGACCTGACGCCGGACAATCGTCGGTTAACCGGGAACACCCACATGGACGCCACTGCCTTGCAGCGCTTCGCGATTCGACCGTTACGGCGCGACGATCTGGACACCGTCGTCGTGATCGACGCGGCCAGCGAAGGGCGTTCGCGCCGCGCCTATTTCCAGCGGCGCCTGGACGCCGCGCTGCGGGAGCCTGCACTGCATGCGCAGTTCGCAGCGGCGGATGACAAGGGTCTCGCCGGATACCTGCTTGCGCGCGTGCTGGAAGGCGAATTCGGCCGCAGCGCACCCGGATTGCGCCTGGAGGTGATCGGCGTGCGCGGCGACGTGCAAGGTCACGGGGTCGGCGCCAGCCTCTTCACCGCTCTCTGCGACTATGGCCGCCGCCACGCGCTTGCCGACGTGCGCACGGCGGCTGCGTGGAACGCCCACCGGATGCTCGGCTGGTTCGATGCGATGGGGTTCACGCTGGCGCCGAACTACGTGCTCGATTGCGCAGTCGCCGGCGGCCAGTACACGCCGGAACGAGATGATCGCGTGACGCTTCCCGACGGGCAGGGGCCGGCCGACGAGATCGACTATGGCGGCCGGCCCGGCAACGACTTCGAGCGCCTCGCCCGCGACTGCGCCGATGTCCACGCGATGCAACCTGGCGATCTTGCCGACATCGTGCGCATCGACCGCAGCATCACCGGACTCAATCGCGAAGGTTACATGAAGCACCAGCTCCGCGAGGCGATGAACGATTCCGCGATCCGCGTGTCGTTGACCGCTAGATTGGAGGACACGATCGCCGGCTTCCTGATGGCGCGCGTCGACCTTGGCGACTTCGGCCGGACCGAGCCCGTGGCCGTCATCGACACCATCGGCGTTGCTTCCGGATTTGCCCATCGCGGCGTCGGCCACGCACTCCTGTCCCAGCTCTTCGCCAATCTCGGTGCACTGCAGGTCGAGCGCGTCGAAACCGTGGTGGGACCGCAGGATCTCGCGCTGCTCCGGTTTCTCTACGGCGCCGGATTCGCGCCGGCGCAGCGCCTGCCGTTCGTGCGGCGGTTGGCCTGACCGATGTTGCCGAAGGTGGCGCTGCCCGATGACGACGCAGTGCGTGAAGCGTTGCGGCAGGTGGACGACCCCGAGGCGGGGATGAACATCGTGGATCTCGGGCTCGTCTACGGCATCGAGGTGGCGGCCGATGCCGTGCATGTCGATCTGACGATGACCACGGCCGCGTGCCCGATGGCCGACATGATCACCGACCAGGCGCGTGACGTCATCAAGGCAATCGTGCCTGCAGGAACCGCGATCGAGGTGCGGCTCGTATGGGATCCGCCCTGGACCCCCGACAAGATGACCGGCGCCGCCAGAGAACACTTCGGCTGGTCGTTCTGATGCCCGCGCCGTTGCCGGCGGCCGCGGCGGACTCGCGCAGCAAGCGGGGCGACCTGCGCCCGCTGTATCGCGTCCCATTGCTGATTCTCGGCTTCGCCGGTCTATTCGTCGGCACCGGCGCGGGACTCTCGCGGCTCGGCTGGAACGTTCCGGCAGTGGCCGTCGCGATGGTGTCGCTGCACGGGCCGCTGATGATCTGCGGCTTTTTCGGCGTCGTGATTTCGCTCGAACGTGCCGTGGCGATCGGCCGTTACTGGGCGTATGCCGCGCCGCTGCTGGCGGGCGCCGGAGGCATGGCCACGATCGCCGGTGCCGAGGCGCTTGCACCCTGGCTCTTCATCGGGGGCAGCGCGGTGTTGCTCATGGCGTCGCTCGACGTGTTCCGCCGGCAGCGTGCGCTGTTCACGTTCACGCTCACGCTGGGTGCAGCGTGCTGGACGGCCGGCAACCTGTTGTGGGCGACCGGCTCTGCCATGCACGAGATCGTGGCGTGGTGGCTTGCCTTTCTCATACTGACCATCGCCGGCGAGCGCCTCGAACTCTCGCGCTTCCTGCCGCCGTCGCGGACCGCGGGGCGGGTGTTCGCTGCGATCGTGGGTGCCATCGTCACCGGACTGCTCGGCTCCGGCTCGCGCTGGGGTGTGCCGATCTTTGCGGCCAGCCTGGTCGCGCTCGCGGCATGGCTGGTCAAACAGGACATCGCGCGCCGGACCGTCCGCGCGCAGGGTCTGACGCGTTTCATCGCCGTTTGTCTGCTCTCGGGATATGTCTGGCTTGCGCTCGGCGGCGGCATCATTGTCGCCGCGAAGGGACTGCACGCCGGCACCACTGCCTACGACGCCGCGGTCCATGCGCTCGCGCTCGGATTCGTGTTCGCAATGGTGTTCGGCCACGCGCCGATCATCTTCCCGGCGGTGTTGCGTGTCGCCGTGCCCTACCACCCGACGTTCTACGTGCCGCTTGCCCTCCTGCAGGCATCACTGGTGCTGCGGCTCGCGGGCGACGCGCTGGGCGACTTTGCCCTGATCCGTGCCGGTGGCCTGGGCAATGCGCTGGCGCTCGCCGCGTTCATCGCGAGCACGGTCGGTGCAGTGATACGGGGCATGCGTCTGCGCGCAGCACCTTCCGGCCCGCAGGGTTGAATCACCCGTGCAGTGATTCGTACTTGGCCATGAGTTCGTCCGGCGACTCCTGAAAGTCCGGATGCACGACGATGCAGTCGGCGGGGCAGACGAGCTTGCATTGCGGCTCGTCCTCGGCGCCGACGCACTCGGTGCAGCGCAGAGGGTCGATGACGTACAGCGGATCGCCCACGCTGATTGCGTCGTTCGGGCACACGGGCTTGCAAGCGTCGCAGGCGGTGCAGTTGTCGTTGATGAGCAGGGCCATTGCATTCTCCTGTCGCGCTCAAGCGGCGGCGCATTCCTGCAACGCGCGCAGTTTTTCATGACGAAAGGCGCCCCACAGCGCGGCGCCGATCGCTCCGGCATAGATCGAATCGGGATGATTGACCGCCGCGACGTTGAGCTTCTCGTTCACCATCTCCTCCTGGATTGCCGCCAGAAGCCCGGTGTCGAGTGCGAGGCCGCCGGTCAGCAGGGCCGTGCCTTCCTTGATGCCGGTGACCTTGAGCAGCTTCACGATCCTGGAAGCCATCGAAAGGTGGATGCCTTTCAGCACGTCGGGGGTCGCGATGCCACGGGACACCATGTTGATCACGTCGGTTTCGGCAAGCACTGCGCAGATCGAGCTGCATTTCTCGGGATTCTGCGAGCTCTGCGACAGCGGGCCGATTTCCTCGATCGCGACGCCCAGATAACGGGCGATGTTTTCCAGGAACTGCCCCGATCCTGATGCGCATTGGCTCGTCATCTTGTACGAGAGCACCTTGCCACGCTTGTCGACGTAGATCGCCCGGCCGTTGAGCGCGCCGATGTCGACGACTGCATTCGCGTCAGGGTGCAGGAACACCCCGCCGCGCGCGTGCGTGGTCATCGAATAGAAATGGCCGGTGGCAAACTTGACGTTTTCGCCTTCGCCGGTCGTGGCAATGTAGCCAATGTCGTCCGGCGCGAGTCCCGCTTCCGCGAGCACGCCGTCGAAGCCCTCCTGCGCGAGCTGCATCGGGTCGCGCCGGCGGATGCGCTCGCACCGTTTGGCCAGCCATTTCTGCTCGCTGCCGTCAACGCTGAACAGTGCACTCTTGACCGCGCCGGAGCCGATATCGATGCCGATGGTATAGGTCATGTCCTCACCTCCGAACGGTTGTGGTTTGCGATTCGCCCAGTTGTCGGCTCGCGCGTCTGCTCGCCCCAGTCGCATCCCCTTGTCGCTGCGCGACGCGTGGCCCCTGCTTCTCGGCTCACGTCCGCGCCTCCGCCGTTCTGCCTTCCTCCACGACCGCTCGCCACGCGAACGTCGCGCCGCCCAGCGCACCAGTGTAGATCGAGTCGGGATTGATGTTGAGCTTCACTTCACCATAGTTTTCGCGTACCAGATCCTTCAACGCCTTTACCGCCGCCTCGTTCTTGGCGACGCCGCCGGTGAACGTGAACTCGTTGCGGATGCCGCCCGAGCGCGCCAGTATCGACATCGCGCGCAGGATGATTGCGCGGTGCAGGCCGGCCATGATGTCCTCGCGCTTGTCGCCGAGCGACAGCCGGTCGCGGAGCTCGGCGCCGGCGAACACCGTGCAGGTCGAGTTGATGCGGATGGTCTTGGTCGACTTCATCGCCATGGGCCCGAGCTCGTGCAGGCCCATGTTCATTTCGTCGGCGATGTATCCCAGGTACCGGCCGCAACCGGCGGCGCAGCGATCGTTCATCTGGAAACCCTCGACGATGCCCTGCGGATCGACCTGGATCGCCTTGGTGTCCTGGCCACCGATGTCCAGCACCGTCGCGGTGCCCGGATGCATCACGTGCGCGCCTAGTCCGTGGCACAGGATCTCGGAGCGGACGTGCTCCTTCGAGAAAGGCAGCCGCGCGCGCCCATAGCCGGTGCCGACGACGTACGTCTCGTCCATCGGCGTGTCGAGGATGCCCTTGATCGGTGCTTCGACCTGATGCCGGCGGGCCGCGGTGCCGGGCAGCGCAACGAACGTGCGCTCCAGGGCGGCAAGCAGGTGACGCCTGATCGAGTCGCCGTAGACGCGATTCTCGACCTCGATGATCGAGCGGTCGAACACGTTGAGCAGGAAGTCGTAGCGAATGCTGGACTCCTTTGCCACGGCCTCGCCGGTGGCCAGGTACTGGCTGCCGGCAATGTCGCGGAAGAAGTCCGACTTGCGCTTGGCGCCCGGCGTGAAGAGCGACGGAGCTTCGGCGGAAAGCCGCCGGAACACTTCGGTTAGCGCGTCGCCGACTGCCCGCGTGCTGTCGCCGAACTTGGCGGTCGCAAGACTGCGCTGACAGGTCGCGTCGAGGTCCGCCAGCTGCTCCAGGTACTGCTCGGAGCGGAAATCGCGCTCGAGCTGGCCCAGGAACGCATCGAGCGCGCCGTTCAAGGCCCGTGTGCTGCCGAGCGCCTGGCGGAACAGGTAGAAGCGGCTGTTGACCAGCGCTTCCTGCTTCGCGATCGACGCGGCCGTATCGTAGTTCGAGCGCGAGTTGGTGATGCCGCGCCCGAGGATGTTCTGGTTCTCGTCGATGACCACCGCCTTGGTGGTCGTCGAGCCCAAATCAATGCCGATGAAGCAGCGCATGGAATCCTCTCGGCTGTCGTCAATGCGCAGCCACGGCGGCCGCGCGCTTCTGCTTGACCATCTGGAAGTAGCTCTCCAGACGGTTCTTCACGTTCGCCGCGGAAAAATAACGCGGATCGACGAGGTCGGTTTCGATGAACGCGGCCGGCTTGCCGGTGCGCTTCTCGACTTCCCGCATCACGAGGAGCTGGCCAGCCGAGAAACTGTTGCAGCTCTTGATCGAGTTGATCAGCAAGCCGTCGGCCTGGTACTCGTCGATGTACTTGCAGATCATGTCGATCCGCGACGGCAGGTTGAGATTGGTGTAACAGCCGAGGCAGTATTCGGCCAGCGATTCGAGCGGATGGTCCGGATCGTGGCGGAAGCCGAAGTCGTAGACGCCGCCCACCTTGGCGTAGGTCGACGCGACGACGACGGCACCTTCATCATAGAACATCTTCCAGAACTCGCGGAAGCTGGTCCAGTTGGGCGGGCCCTCGACGACCAGCCGGTATTTCTCCTCGCCCATTTCGCCGTCGGGCGTGACCGGACCCTTGCCCTCGCGGATCCGCTGTTCGATCTCCAGCCGCAGCAGGCGGTAGTACTCGGTTGCCCCGGGCAGGCCCCGGAACGCGGTGAAGATCGGTCCGATGTAATAGACCGCGCCGAAGTAGCCGTCGATCGGTGACGGCCGGTGTTTCGCGGACTGGAGCACTGCGACCAGGTCGTCCTCCGCTTTCGCCGATTCCCTCATGTACTCGCGCAGCCGGTCGATGTCGAACTTGACGCCGGAGACCCGCTCGAGCGTCGGGATCACGGTGTCCTTCAGCTGCTTGACCACATAGTCGCGCATGTTCGGCATGATCCTGCCTTCGCCCTGGTAGGGCACATGCAGCATCACCGTCTCGCAGCCGTACTTGTGCCGGATTAGTTCGAACCACTTCATGAACGTGAAGCAGCCAGTGTACGAAAGCAGCAGGATGTCGGGCGTCGGCAGGACCTCGCCGGTGGGGCCGACTTCGCCGCCGAGCATCATTCCGAGGTCGGCCTTCACGTAGGTACAGACGTCCTCGGACTGGCCATCCCGCTCGGCATCCATGATCATCTTGCCGGACTTCTTGCGCATGCCGTTCTGCAGCGCGTTGGTCTCGGGGAGGCTCCGCGCGAAATCGAAGCACATCAGGAGCTCGTTGAGATTGCCCGGCACGAACGTCGCCGACACCTTGCGACCCTGGTCTCGCGCCTGCGCAAGCTCGTGGTAGTTGTTGTTGATCAGTTCCTTCTGCAGCCACATCGCATCCTCTTTCTGGACCTGCGGCTTCTTCGTGCTGGCGGGCATTGCGGCGGTGGCGGTCATGGCCTGTTCCTTCCTGGATCGCTCTCGAGACTGGGAATGTGCATCGAATCGGGGCTCACGCCGCACTCCAAAGCTTGATCGAGTCGGCGAACGTTCCCGCCTGTTCGCGTATCGGCGCCATCTGTCCGGTGTTCTCGGCATACTTGAACGCCGTGTGCGGCACCTTGTGCCGGGTCAGGATGTCCTGCAGCATCGGGCGCTCGAGCAGCGCCGGATCGCAGAACGAAGGCGCGGCGAAGATCACGCCCTCGGCGCCGCCTGTCTTGATCTGCTGCAACAGGTAGACGCCCTTGTCCTCCCGCTTCAGGTCGTACTTCGCAGCCGTCGACGCCGATCGATGGAGGAATGCCTTGGAGAGTTCGTCGAGCGGATCGCCGTCGGCCGGCACTTCGTCCAGCAGCCAGCGCGTCACGAGCATGAAGTCGTCGTCGACGATATAGCAGCCGGCCATCTCGATCGACTTGATCAGTCCCAGCGGCGGCTGCTCGCAGAACGAGCCGTTCAGCACGACCCGCGCATTGTCGCGCCGCGGGCGCGCCAGGGCGTCGGCTGCGGCGATGTAGTCGCGCACGAGTTGCGTGTGCGCCTCTGGCGGCAGCACCATGCCGGCGCGCAGGACGAGGTAGACCTCCGAAGTCGGCGCCTGCCACGGTTTGGCAGCGCGGTAGGCGTAAAGATCCCGCACCGCGCGGCCATTGTCGTTGTAGACGCGGATGGAGGCATTGAGCTCCGCGTCGGTGATCGGCGTGCCGCGCAGTCTGGCCAGTTCATCGCGCAGCGACTGGAGCTCGTTGACGTAGAACTTGCCGCCGATGGCGTCCTCGTAGTTCTGCGGGAGGTCGACGTAGCGCACGAACTTGTCCTTGAACAGGATCTGCCACATGCCGGACAGGTTGCGGATCACGTCGCAGATCGACGGGAACAGCATGCCGTCGAGGCAATCGAGGCGGCCGGTCAGCCCCAGTTCGATCGTCGAGCGTGGTATCCGGCAGATGTAGCTCTGATAGTAGGCGTCGCCCTGGATCACCTCGAGCTGGTCGCCGCCCCCCATGATGCCGACCGGCAACATTCCCGCTGCGTGTATCAGTTCGCGCGGCACGTAGATCGGCATGTACCCGATGGCCTTGCGGCCGGGCACCTCCGCTTTCCATTGCTTGACGGCGTTGAAATCGAGGTCGTCGAACAGCGCCTGGCAGCGTTCGACGATTGCAAGGACAGGCGGGATCGTGGCCATCAGCGGTGCTCCCATTCGGGTGGGCGTTTGGCAAGAAATGCGGCGAGTCCCTCATTCGCGTCGTGGGTCCGCATCAGACGCTCGAGGTAGATTTGCTCGAACAGGGCGAGCCGTCGGCGCACGTCCGCGATGTAGTCGCCGCGCGCCGCCGCAAGCGCACACGCGAGTGCGGCGGCACTCTTGGGCGCGAGATGCTGCTGGAAGTAGGCCAAGGCAGCGGCTTCCGGATCGGCGGCGACCGCCTGTACCAGTCCGACCGCAAGTGCATCCTCGCCGCTGATTGAGCGGCCGGAAAACAGCAGGTCTTCCGCCACGGCCTGGTTGACGCGGCGGGGCAGCAGGCATGTGGCCGCCGGTGCGAACACGCCGAGTTTCATCTCGGGCTGGCCCAGCTGCGCGTCGGGCGTGGCGAAGATCAGGCCGCCCGCCATCGCAACTTCGAGTCCGCCGCCGAGACACTGACCGCGCACGGCGACGAGGATCGGTGCCGGGAATTCCAGCATCGCGAGGATCAGCGCGTGCAATGCGGAAAGCATCGCGGCACAGCGCTCAGGCAGGTGCTCGTCGACACTCGCCCCGAAGCTGAAGTGCGAACCTTCGGCGTCGAGCAACACGCCGCGCAGTTCCCGCTGTTCACGGCCGGTGACCAGGGCGCCGCGTAATGCCGCGATCATCGCGGCGTCGACGAGATTCGCCTTGGGCCGCGCGAGCCGGAGGCGCAACAGTGCGCCATCGTGCTCGATCCAGCTGGCAAGCGGAGATTCGCCGGGCATCGATCAGCCTTCGCGGCGGCGCTTTGGCTGGATCGAGTCGTGCAGGGGGCCGACCCATCCTTCGCCGGCCGCCAGCTTCTGCCTCAGGAGCACGAAGTCCACCTCGCGGTCGTCCTTCGCTCCGTCGTTGAACGCCGTGAAGCCGGCGCGCGCCTCCGTCATCATGTTGAGCGCCAGCCATGCGCGCGAATTTTCCTTGTTGCGGTTCCACGCGTCGAGCTTGGGCTTGCGCAACTCCTCAATCGTCTTGGTCGTGCAGTCGGGGAAGGTCAGCAGCAGCTTGGCGCAGAGATCGTCGACCCGGCCGTCGAGCAATGACAGGTCGACCGTGCCCTTGGCCAGCAGCGCCTTGCCTTCCCTGGCGGCGTCGCCGGTCTTGAAGTCGCCGAACACGATCCGGCCGTATTCGTCCGCATAGCGTTGCGTCTCCACCAAGGGATTGGCGATGAACTTGCCGTCGACCTTCAGCGCCGGCACGACGTCGGCGATCATGCCCCAGTGGCAGGCCTTGTGCGCCGAGAACGGTTCGCACAGAACACCTGCGACCATCGCTCGTTCGTTGCCGATCATCGGCGGCAGGAAGTCGGTCGCGCCGCCGATCGGCGCCGAGCCGTGCTTCGGACCCGCCTGCCCGAAGCGGGCGAGATCCTGCGCGACCGAGAAATCGCAGGCCATGCCGATCTCCTGGCCGCCGCCGACGCGCATGCCGTTGACGCGGCAGATCACCGGCTTGTCGCAGGCGAGGATCGCCGAGACCATGTCGTTGAACAGCCGGATGTACTGGCGATATTCCTGCGGATGGCCGGCGTAGTACTCGGCGTATTCCTTGGTGTTGCCACCGGTGCAGAACGCCTTGTCGCCGACGCCGGTGAAGACGACGCAGTTCACGTCGCGCGCATTCGACGCTGCGCGCAAGGCAAGTATCACGCCCTTGACCATGTCGGTGGTATAGGAGTTGTACTGCGCGGGGTTGTCCAGCGTGATCCACGCGTTGTGGAGCCCAGGCGCCGTCTTGCCGTCGGGTGTCCTTGCCGGTCGCTTCTCGAAACGCACGCCCGGCTTGGCGATGTCGTCGACGAGGTCGTGGTTCTTGAAGGCGCGCAGTGGAGTCATGGCATCGGGAGCGTTCATGGGGATTCCTCGTTCAGGCCGGCACAAGTACCGCACGCTTGCGGATTTCGCGGTGGTGGACCGCCGCGAACACGTGATTGATGTCGTCGAGCGGATGGGGTTCGACGAACGGCTTGATGGCCACCTTGCCGTCGAGCACGAGGTCGAGTGCGGCCGCGTAGTATTCGGGAGGGCAGCCCCAGTTGCCGAGTGCCCGCGCGTCGTACGCCATCAGGTTGGACAGACGCACTTCCACCTTGTCCATCGTGAACCCCACCACGGACAGCGTCGCGCCGTGGACGAGCAGGCTGAACGCCGTCAACTGGCCGGGCGCCGTGCCCGAGCATTCGAAGATCAGCCATTCGGTCGTCGGGAGCGCATTGCGCTTCGCGAAGTCGACGATGGCCGCCTTGATCGCCTTGCCATCCTGTGTCCGCGAATTCAACGTCAGCGCGGCGCCGTGCGGGACGAGGGCCGCGAGCTTGACGTCGTCGATGTCGATGGCGACGACCCTGGCCCCGAACGCGTTCGCGACTTGCACGCAGTAGCCGCCGACCCCGCCGGCGCCCACGACGATGGCCAGGCTATTCGGCTTGACTCCGGCGCGTCGCACCGCCTGGTAGGGCGTCGTCAACGCATCCGCGACAATTGAAACATCGGCCAGCGTCAGACCCGCCGCGGCCAGGCGCGCCTCGTCGACCGCGCACAGGCCCCGCGCAGGGACGACGATGTGCGAGGCAAATCCGCCATGGATGTCGTTGCCGGGCATCTTCTGCGACCGGCAGATCGTGGCCAGGCCGCGCCGGCAAAGATCGCATTCGCCGCAGGGCAGAACGGCAGGAACGATCACGGCCTTGCCCAG
>Ga0302321_100002720_pt1 | contig 15190 bp, 16 predicted proteins | sample Fen_T0_1_FD_202505 | JGI IMG/M metagenome (GOLD analysis project Ga0302321, IMG submission 202505) | Peat permafrost microbial communities from Stordalen Mire near Abisko, Sweden - Fen_T0_1 | ecosystem: Environmental > Terrestrial > Soil > Wetlands > Permafrost | place: Sweden: Abisko...
TTCAGCTATTTTTAGGTAATAGCTGGCTGTTTTTAAGAGAGGAAAAGCGTGGTAATTGGGTCTCTTTAAAGTCGCTGACTCAACATGATCGCCAGTCCTACGCGCGCAACCACTCGGCGACCTGGGGCGCGAAGTATGTAATGATAATATCCGCTCCTGCACGTCTGATGCCTGTGAGCATCTCCATGACGATACGCTGCTCATCAATCCAACCATGCTGGGCCGCAGCCTTGACCATTGAATATTCACCACTCACGTTGTACGCAGCAATAGGCAGATCATAGCGATCTCGTACCTGGCGAATGACATCCATATAGGCAAGCGCTGGCTTGACCATCACAATGTCCGCTCCCTCTTCAACGTCCAGATCCACTTCACGCAACGCTTCACGAATATTGGCCGGGTCCATCTGATAAGAGCGGCGATCACCAAACTGCGGTGTTGAGCCTGCAGCTTCGCGGAACGGACCATAAAATCCTGAGGCAAACTTTGCCGAGTAGGCCATGATGGGCGTCTGGTTAAAACTATGCTCATCCAGCGTATGCCGAATTGCACCGACACGACCGTCCATCATGTCCGAGGGCGCGACGATATCCGCTCCTGCTTCAGTATGTGAAAGCGCCATACGTGCCAGCAGTTCAAGCGACTCATCGTTCTGCACGGTGCCATTATGAATGACACCACAGTGACCATGACTTGTGTATTCACACAAACAGACATCGGTGACGACCAGCATTTCTGGTGTCTCGGCCTTTATACGACGGATCGCCTGTTGAATGATGCCCTCGTCTGCATAAGCCTGCGTGCCCACTTCATCTTTCTCGTTGGGAATCCCAAAAAGCAAGACAGAGGGGATTCCCAGGCCAGCAATACGCTCGACTTCACGCCCCAGATGCTCTAGCGGCCACTGCATGATACCTGGCATTGAGGTGATCTCTTGTGGCGCTGTAATCCCTTCAGCTACAAACATTGGATAGATTAGCTGATCAACATTGAGACGCGTTTCGCGTACCAGGCCACGCAATTTGTCGTTTTGGCGCAAACGGCGCAGACGAACGGTCGGAAAATTACTCATGCTATTACCTCTCTGCTTGTTCGTTCAGTACACCAGCTATCACACCCACGGTCTCCTCGATCATCGTATCCTCAAGGGCAAGCGAGATGAAACACGCTTCAAACTGCGAAGGTGGCAGATAGATACCACGCTCTAACATAGACCAGAAATAACGCGCAAAACGTGCGGTATCTGATCTCTTTGCTCCTGCATAATCCATTACCGGCTCCTGCGCAAAGTAGAGACAGAACATGGCCCCAATGCGCTGGAATTGAGCAGTGGTCCCTGTATCATGCAGTACTTTCTGGATTCCATCGGCCAGAAGCTGGCTTTTACGTTCCAGTGCAGCATATTGCCCCGGTTTGCGCAACTCTTTCAAGGTTGCAATGCCCGCAGCCATGGCAAGTGGATTTCCAGAAAGCGTACCTGCCTGGTACATAGGACCGGCTGGCGCGACCAGCTGCATTATTTCGCGCCGCCCGCCGTACGCTCCAACTGGCAAACCACCACCAATAATCTTGCCAAAGCAGGTTAGATCGGGCGTAATACCCACACGTTCCTGCATACCACCCAGAGCAACACGAAAGCCTGTCATTACTTCATCAAAGATCAATAAGGCTCCATGCTTCTGCGAGAGCTCATAGAGGCTTTCCAGAAAACCTGGCATGGGTAGTACCAGACCCATATTCGCCGCAACAGGCTCCACAATAATCGCAGCTATCTCATTTGGGTAGGTGAGAAACAGTTGCTCTACGGCAGCAACGTCATTGTATGCAGCGGAAAGCGTATTCCGAGTGGTTTCAGCCGGGACGCCCGGGCTATCCGGTAACCCCATCGTTGCCACACCAGAGCCGGCCTGCACTAGGAGCATATCGGCATGGCCATGATAGCAGCCGCTAAATTTAATAATTTTGTTGCGCCCGGTATACGCACGAGCCAACCGTAACGCACTCATCGTCGCCTCGGTACCCGAATTGACGAAGCGAATCATCTCCACTGAGGGGACGCTTGCAATGACGAGCTTTGCTAATTCGCTTTCGGCCTGTGTCGGTGCTCCAAAGCTAAATCCATGCTTGCTCGCCTCTACGACAGCATCCAGAACCGTAGGATAACTATGACCGAGAATCATTGGTCCCCAGGATTGAACATAGTCGAGGTAGCAATTGCCATCAACATCATAGAGATAGGGGCCCTCTGCACGCTCAATGAAAACCGGATCGCCCCCTACACCACGAAAAGCTCGTACGGGGCTATTGACTCCACCAGGTAGGAGATTTTGAGCTTCCTGGAAAAGAGCATGCGAACGTGTCAGCGTCAACCCATGCGATCTTTGTGTCTGTTCCAATTTTCCAACCACCTTATCCGCAAAGAGAAATACGCACACTTTTATGCGACACTTCTCGACTATGCTCCAATTGAATCTAGAATTTCGTCCAATGGCTGGGCAACACAAGTATACATAGGCGTATCGCGCAAAGTATATTGACTCGCTTCAGTCTCGCGTAGTTCCTGCACAAGGTCAAGAAAGTCTGCGATAAGATCGGTCTCGAAGGCCACAACAAACTCTTGATCATCCACACCAAAAGAATAGGTCGTATTCAACGAAACGCTGGGATATTTCAGCCCAACACGAATATGCTCGTTCATCATGCGCTTGCGATCTTCCAGCGACAATCTATACCAGGGGCGCGTCTTCACAAAGGGATAAACAAAGAGGAATTTTTTATCATCAGGGGTAATTACCAGCCGAGGATCATGAGAGCCACGAGCATTTTTACCAACATAGACTGAGCGTTTCGTCATTGAGAGCATCGACTGCGCCTCTCGCAAATATGGCCCCATCGCACTACGGCGAATCTGACTGCTCAACAGACGCAAATTGTCAATGTCATATGTTGCCTGCCACAGCATGAAGTCGCAATCTGAACGCACGCCATACAAAGCAAAGCTACGAATAAGCTCATCATTCGCATAATCATCGAAGATCTGTTTGAGCTGCTGCTTGCCCTGCTCACGTTTTTCAGCTGGCAGTAATTGCCACTGTTGATCAAGCTTATAGAAGGTAAAACGGACAAGCTGACGTGGCTGCTTTGGCTTCGGTTGCTCAACAGCTGGCTTCGTCTCTGGCTGGACACCATTAGTTTGGGATGTAACTGTTTGCTCTATCATGCTTTTCCTCGTGCAGAACTATTGCATTCACAAGACCATCGATTGTGAACTCTTTTGCCTCAATGTCAACGCGTAAACCCAGCTCACGCGCAGTTCGCGATGTAATCGGACCAATGCTCGCAAGCTGTGTATGCTGGGTAATCTGCTCCAGAAAATGGCCAGATTGCCCGCTAGCATAGCCCTCTACCCAGGCCACAAAGTTACGTACAGTAGAAGAACTGGTAAAAGTTAGTAGATCTAGCTGCCCATCCTGTAACAGACGTAAAATCTCACGTCCACGCTCGTTATCACGTGCTACAGGGACAGTATAATAGGCAGGCACCTCATCCACCAGCGCCCCGGCTTGTTGCAGATCTGTAAAAAGCACCTTGCGTGCTTCAGCGGCACGCGCCAGAAGAATGCGTTGGCCTACTAACGATATCTGTCGTTGCCGTGCGTCCTCTAGCAAGGCTCGTGTCACCCCTTCAGCAATATACTCATCAGGCACAAGATCCGCAGAGACGCCATATTGCCCCAGAGCTGCAGCAGTTGCCGGACCAATGGTCGCAATGCGCACACCACTCATCGCACACGGGTCGTATCCTAGCTCACGCAAACGCTGTAGACAGATATGCACGCCATTAGCGCTGGTCAAGACAAACCAGGCATAACCACTCTCGTCAGAGACGTAAAGACGCTTCAACGCTGCATCTAACGCTTGCCAATCAGTTGGAGGGACAATTTGAATCGTCGGAAACTCTACGGGTAGAGCCCCCAGTGCACGCAATTTCTCACTTAATACGCTCGCCTGCTCACGTGTTCGCGTGACCAGCACACGCCTTCCTGTGAGGGGCATCACTGTCGATCTAGACATGCAGGCTCTCCTGCTCTCTCAATACAGAGAGTGTTTGGATAATCTTCTGTGCTCCCTGCATCAGCGCCTGCTCTGCAACACGTATACCAAGTTGTTCAGCATCTGCAAGTGTAGATGTCGCAGTCCAGGGCATCTGCTGCATAACGTCGATACGCTGCCGCCCATCTAAGCTTGCCACCAGTCCACGCAATGTGAGTATATTATCCACAATAGAGCCATAAGCCGCGACTGGCAAGTAACATCCAGCTCCTAGCCTGCGCATAAACATACGCTCGGCACTTGTTGCGGCATGTACGATAAGATCCTGCAGTGGGGCCAGTAGTTCTTGTACCATAGCCTCATCACGGCACTCTAAGGCAAGCGCCCCCTGACCAGGAGCGGGCAATACCATCTCAACAGGAAAATAGGTTAGCCGTCCGACAAGGCGAGCAGGCAGGTCCAGACGATGCAGGCCAGCAGCAGCCAGAATAATACCATCATACTCGCCAGCATCGAGCTTTCGGATACGCGTATCTACATTGCCGCGCAAGGGCAGTATCTCTACATCTGGACAAAACTCGCGAATCTGTGCCGTACGCCGCAGGCTACCTGTTCCAATATACAAAGGTGTATGTACCTCTGCATCAACATCTGCAGCAATTAGTCGTCCATCGGCGATAAGAAACTTCTCCCGCGAAACGAATACATCGCGCACATCCTCACGTGGACCCACGACAACAATGCGCAGATCTTCTGGCTGCACGGTCGGAAGATCTTTCAAGCTATGGACGGCCAGATCTATTCGATGCTCCTGCAGGGCACGCTCTATCTCTGTTACAAAAACACCGTCACCACCAATCTGCGCCAACGGCACATTTGTAATGCGGTCGCCAATTGTTCGTATCTGCTCAATCTCGACATCCAGATTGGGCCAGAGCTGATTTAGTCGTTGTGCTATCCACCGGGTCTGAAACATGGCGAGCTTGCTTGCTCGCGTTCCTATCGTTATTTTCATATGTCTTATTCTCTTCTAAATCAAACAAAAAGCGCATAGCCTCAGCATAAACATGCCCTTGACCAGCTGCCGCCGCATCCTTTAATCTCAACATCGGTGTATGTAACAATTTATTTATTAGTCGATTCGTAAGTTCCTGGACCGCCGCTACTTCATGCTCAGATAGAGTAGATGATAACTGGCGCATTGTCCGTGTGAGTTCCTGCTGTCTCAGCATATCTGCATGGCGGCGCAGATCGCTGATCGTGCCCACAACACTCAAAGAGCTCAACCAGCGCTCAAACTCGTGCACTTCTTCGTCTATAATTGCTTTTACCTGCTCGGCCTCTTGCAGTCGCAACTGGATGCCTCTGTCAACCTCTGCCTGTAGATCGTCCAGATTATAGAGATGGACTCCAGGAAGCGCCCCTACGGCAGAATCAACATCACGCGGAAGCGCAATATCAATAAGCACGAGAGAACGTCCCTGGCGCTCAGCCATAACACGTTGCGCCAGCTCTCGGCTGACAATAACATGTGGCGCTTTGGTCGAGCTGATTACGACATCGGCTTCCACGAGCGCTTCTGTCAGTTCAGAAAAAGGTCGGTGCACTGCCTGTAATGATTCAGCAAGCTCTATCGCTCGTGTCTGTGTCCGGTTAACAATAACTAACCGCTCGGCCCCGTTATCACGCAGGTTACGAGCGGCTAGTTCACTCATTTTTCCTGACCCTATGAGCAACACACTGGCCTTCGCGAAGTCAGGAAGCAGATGCTTAGCCAGTTGCACAGCTACATGGCTCAGCGAGGCCGCATTCCGGCTGATGCCTGTCTCACTGCGAGCACGCTTACCAGCCACCAGTGCCGCCCGGAAAAGGGCCGATGTAATAGGCCCGCTATACCCTCCTCCCTGAGCAACCTCAAGCGCATCCGCGACCTGACCTTGAATCTGCGCCTCTCCTGGTACAAGCGAGTGTAGACCACTGGTGACTGCAAAAAGATGGGAAACTGCAAGCTCATCAACAAAACTATAGCAATGTGCTTCCAGTTCGTCGTAGGCAACCTGACGCGCTTCACTCAATACATGGAGTAAATCTAAGCGGCCCTGGATTGCTTCGTCACAAACGGCATACAATTCTACACGGTTACATGTAGAAAGTAAGACACTCTCCTTGCTTATTTGCTTAGACATCTGCAGTAGCTGTGATATTTGCCGCGTAGAGCACGCGAGACGTTCACGCAAAGCAATTGATGCTGTGGTATGGTCAACGCCAACAACGACGATATGCATGGAAACCTCATAAAACTCTAGTTAGTTTTTAGTTCTATAGAGATTTTAGCGTTTTTTTGTAATTAGTCAAGGCTTTTTTCTCCTATATCTTATCAGATTAGCACCTGATATTCCCTATACGCCGATTTTGGATACGGCAAACTCTCTCTGAGCTTGTTACTTTGTCCTGCTGGGTATATGACAAAAGGCAAGAAAGATGAAAATGAGGCAGACAAAATGCTGAATTTCTGCGAAAAGCGTTTCAATATTCTTTGCTAATTAAAGATAGACAAAACATTGTATTATATACCTATGGCTTTAGATCAACCATGGTATGATGAGAGTGGCTTCTTCTATTTTTTAAACCGCTCAAGCCAAGAATTAGCGCATGCCAAAAGAGGGAATGAGATATGTTTCAACTTGATGCACGTCTGATGACGGTATTTAGTATCGTTTTCGTGGCTTTAGGTATCTTTAATCTGGTTGTGGGGCGCAACCGCATGGTACAGATGAAAGCCAGTGGACAAACACTTCCCTGGTATCGGCAGATGCCTATCTTGACCGGCACCGAATATGTCCTGCTGGGTGTGGTCTTACTGCTGAATCTGGGTATTAATAACGGCTTCTTTCCAGCTGCGTTAGCCGGACTCATCGCTCCCTTGTATACGTTTGTCCTGATTGTGGCGGCGGTCGTACTGGCAGTCATGCTTTTTCAGGCTCTACAGAGCAGACGTACACAAACTGTAGCACAAACCCCTATGACGACAATCGATACACAAACAAAAGAGCCTGAGCACGACGGTCTATCTGCAGAACAGAAGGCTGCATCTGCCCAGAAGCGGCGCGACCGTCGCCAGAAGGCTGCATCAGCTCGCCGCCGACAATCAGGCCGCGTATAATCATTTAATCAGACCAAATTGAGCATGTCGTTTGCTGTAATCTTCTCGTCAGTTCCTTCACTCGGAAAAATAGAGAGAGTGCGCGGAAGTTCTGCACACTCTCTGACTCATCAAAAGTTTCTTTATTGCTACGACCACTAACTATGCGTATTTTCCGCATGTAAGCTGGCCTGATACCATGCGGCCTTCACACATTGTTTCAGCAACAGAGCGTTCGTTAATGGGCCTACACCACCCGGCGTGGGAGTAATCGCACTCGCGACTTCCTGGACGGTGGCAAAATCTACGTCACCAATGATGCCGCCTTCTGGCAGAGCATTCGTTCCTACATCAATTACGACGGCACCCATACCTACCATCTCAGCTCGCACCATTTTGGGACGGCCAACGGCTGCAACCAGCACATCTGCCTGTTGGGTAAAAAATGAGAGCTCCGGCGTTCGTGAATGGCAGATGGTAACAGTCGCGTTTTTCTGCAAAAAGAGTTGAGCCAGCGGCTTGCCAACGACATTGCTACGCCCAAGGATCACTACATGTTTTCCTTCCAGTGGCAACTGGCTCCGCTCAAAAATCTCCATCACTGCGGCAGCCGTCGACGGCAGAAAACCTGGGACACCAAGGCAAAGGTTGCCCGCACTTAGCGGGCTGATGCCATCAATATCCTTTTCTACAGCAATCGTATTGGTGACGATCTCCTGCGTAAGGTGTGTGGGCAAGGGCATCTGGACAATAATGCCATGAACGTTCACATCGCTATTGAGCTCAAGCAACGTAGAGCGCAATTCCTCAGGCGTTGTTACGGCTGGCAACAATTCCAATCTGGCGAGTACGCCGATGTCATTTGCAATCCGCAATATCGCTCTGCTATACACACCTGAAGCGGCATCCCCTTCCACGCGCACAATAACCAACCCTGGAGCGTTCCCATAGCGTTGGACATAGCGCTGGACATCATCACGTAGCTCGACTTTTAACTCAGCACTCATCGTGCGCCCATTTAAAATAGTTGCAGTCATGCTCGCTCCCCCACAACACTTACGATCTGCTGGCTCGTCATTGTAATTGTATCCAGTGCTGCACTCAAGCGGATACTCAATGCTTCTATCTGCTGCAGGTCTTTCATTGATCGAAGATTTGTGCGTACCATCCATGATGCTCCCGTACCAGCGCTGGAAACCAGTGCCGTGGCGGTGGCAATATCGCTCAACACGTTTTTATTACCAATCTCGGCGATACGCTGACAATATTGAACGAGCTGCGCCGCCTGTTCAACCATTTCCAGTGGCACCAATGCAGCATTTAACAACGCCGCTTGCACGGATTGTATACGTGCCGCACGCTCTTGCTCTGTGGTACGGGGCATTTTGAAGCAGGCTGAAAGCTGACCATAGGCATCTATATCTGCTTGCATGAGTTGCTGAAAGCGCTCAAGCACCTGTTCTGAGTTCTGCAACAATATCTCTATCTCTGGATGCACGGCCGCATAATCGGCCTTGATTAATGTCAGACGAGCGACCATACAAGCCAGAGCAGCGGCCATGGCCCCGCTTAAAGCAGCTGCCGAGCCTCCACCTGGTGTCGATTTTGCTGAGGCTAGATCTGCCAGATATTCCTCTAGTGGTTTATTTAAATACATGTTATGTTTCTTCCCGTTACTATTTTCGCACTATTTCCTCTACAGGAAACACTATAGCATTCTAACATCAGACAGCGCGAGGCGTCGAGTGATATCGTTATCATCACAATAAGGGAGCATTGCGATCATCGAGCTAATGGCGCAAGATATACACATCGGACCAGTCGCCAAAGTAGAGTCCCTCGCCATTTAACGTTACGCCATGCACCCAGAGAGGAATAACGGCAGCTAGAGTTGGATGGTCGAGTGGGGTAATCACGGCCTCAGATAGAGCACGCACTTCTGCCTGATGATAGAGCGCCAGGCGTTGCTCGCCCGTCTGCACTTCTGCCTGTGCTACGATCCGCTCGAAGTTTGCATCATACCACAACCCACTATCACGATCCGAGGTCGATACAAAACGCGCGAGCAAGGCAGAAGGGTCTGGAAAATCTGCATCCAGCGCATAAAAACCGAACTGGACGACATGACGCTTCATCTCCTGATCATATGCATTCGGCTCTACAGGGCGCAGCTTCACCTGAACTCCAAGTACCTTCTGCCACATGCTCTGTAGCATTGTTGCCTCTTGCTCGCTTACCTGAGAAGCTGGATAAGAAAATGTTACATCTGGAAACATGGCCTTATCAGGATAAACTGAATGCAAAAGTGACCGTGCCTGGGCCACATCATAGCTCTGCCTCTCCGCCTGGTATGCAGGCATAGCGGGCGGCAATAGAGTAGTTGCAGGTATAAGCGCATCATCGAAAATGGTATGCGTCAACGCCTGCCTATCAATCGCTCTGGCGAAAGCCTGACGGACTGCAAGTGAGTCAAAGGGTGGTTTTGTCGCGTCAACAAATAGAGCATCGGTCTGCAAGAGTGGTACCCGCGTAAATCCTGCAGATGTGCTAGAGGCCAGCTGGTCCTCTGGTGTAATCTTCCATACGAGATCAGTCTGCCCAACACCGTTGAGCTTGAATGCTACGCGGGGATCATTCACAAAAATCGCGACGACCTTTGTTAGAGCCGTCTTGCGACCATAATAATGCGGATTGGGCACAAAGATCATCTGGTTTGCAGGCTGCCATGTTTTCAATATAAACGGACCGCTTCCTACCCCAGCTTCAACTGTGGATTGCGGCCAGCTGTCACGATCATAACGCGCAACAACCCTCTGATTAAGCGGAAAGAAGAGCGGATCGGTAAGCGATGCCAGGAAATATGCTGTAGGCCTCGTTAATGTAACCTGCAAAGTTGTGGTGTTTAGAGCTTTGACGCCCGTCAAGTTCTGCGTTTTGCCGCTGTGTACCTCTTTTGCTCCCTGAATAGGGGACAATAGGGAAAATGCATGGAGAGAGGCGGTTACGGGCAATAATGCACGTGTCCAGGTGTAAATATATGACTGAGCGGTGATGGGAGTAGCATCAGCAAATGTGATATGTGGCCGGAGCGTAAAGGTATAGACTTTACGGTCGGCCGAGAGTTGCCACGTGGCCTGATCGGGTATCACATTCAAGTTCTTATCGGTTCGCACAAGGCCACTATAGAGCATATTCATCACGAGCATCTCATTATAGCCGTGGAATTGAGCGGGGTCGAGCGTCGCAATATTCATCGTTCCCACCAGTGGAAACTTCAAAACCTGTTGTGCAGCTGGAGCTATTGGCGCAACACCCTTCGTGCCATTCCCATCACGATTGCTACTACATGCCACGATGGAGACTATAAGAAAAGTGCACAGCAAGAGCGCTGATAAACACCTGTTAGCACAAGGACGACGCGGGATTTGACCCATAACAAAAAACCTCTCTTTACAAAGCCGCTCTTGATAATTGCAAGCATTGCATACACACAAGTGCATGCCTACAACCTTCTCATCTATTATATCTAACTTGCTTCTTTCTTGCTCTTCCGGTAATCTACATCTATCTTCTCTTATTTATAAGCAAACTTACAACTTCATTTACCGGTGCTTAAATGGTAAAATTATATGTATCAGAGATTGAAGATGAGGAATTTAAAATGACACAACTTATTACACCGCCCACTCATTTAATCCGCGTTTATGATCTACTCGTTGCTACTTATGGTATGCCACAAAACGAGCCAGATTATGATCCTCTGGGTGGCCTTATTGGTACTATTCTTTCGCAACATACATCCGATATCAATTCTGGACGCGCCTATCAACAATTGATCGCCACTTTTCCGACCTGGGAAGAGGTTCGCGATGCGCCAACGCATGAAGTAGCGGCCGCTATTCGCTCGGGTGGATTAGCAAATGTCAAAGCACCCCGCATTCAAAACGCCCTTCTCACATTAACAGAGCAGCAGATTGAAAAGGGCGCTACCGGGTCGCTCTCTGATTATCTTTATAGCGAACTGACACAACGTACACCTGAGGCAGCCTGGCATTATCTACAAAGCCTGCCAGGGGTAGGGCCAAAGACAGCGGCATGTGTGATGATGTTCAATCTCGACCGTGCCATTATGCCTCTTGATACACACGTCCACCGCACCAGCCAGCGTTTAGGCTTGATTGGACCAAAGGTAAATGCAGACAAAGCACATCTCATCTTTGCCAGGGTCTTGCCACCCGAATGGGTCTACCCGTTACATGTCAATCTCATCACGCATGGACGACAAATTTGCCACGCACAACGACCCGCATGTGCGAAATGTGCTCTTTACCAGCAATGCGTCTATGTAGGAAGTACGAATGTGCAGGAGACGGCTATTCCTTATTCTTAGGTTTAGAAAGATAGCAAAGGTGAAAGATAAAAAACTTGCGAAGAAAAGGGATAACGATGGCTACTCCACTTCCATATTCATCAATACACTCCGTAGCTGATGCAGTGGTATCCGTAGACCAGGGAGAAGATCCCTGGTTTGCGCTTGGGCGTTTTCTCCATGATTGGTGGTGCTATGCAGTAGATCGTCGCCAGGATCTGATCAATATACCACCCGCACCAACTACAACCGCCGAAGGAAAACGCTGGGCCGCTTTTCTTGCCGCAACCGTGGAAGAACTTTGTTCGAGAACTTCCTTCCCTTGCCCTACATGGATATATAAACAGGATTACAAGCTCGAATACCCCTGGTTCCACTCCCCCCAGTTGTCCCAGCGTGACTGGTTACTCTCAACTTCACCTGAACCATTTAAAAGGCGCAACATCTTTGTTGGCGGTAGCGTGCTAGATAACAAGTATGAACTACAACAGACTTCTCACTCGAAGCCGAGATGGTCCATCTGGTCAGATCAGGACCTCCAAAACTTGGCAATGTCAGAAGAGACATCTTCTCATCCTCTATGGCAGGCAAGTGTGCATATACCAGAAGACAAAAATCTCTAGCCCACAAATCCTGATGTTTTTTGAAGAGTGTTTTACACCTCTTCATCTATCTTGTTTTCTACTTTTGAGTAGAGCTCTCAATGCTCGAACAGTTTCCTCAACATTCAGATCATGCACATACGTCGTTGCACTGATTGACTCACCATTTGAAACCGATAAATCAAAACGTTGCATAATATAGGAAGTTAGGCCGTCGTTGAGATTGAATGAAGATGTTTCTACTCCAACGATATCCTTATAGAAGCATGTGCGAGTACGTTCAAAACGCATTGTACCCAGAGCATTAACATCTCCCACAAATACTGCGAGATAATGCTCAGTAGGATAAAAAAAGGTAAACCTGTTCACACTCGCATGTAAACGCCCATCCAGACCGCGTTTGACAAGCACTGGACACCCATTAGACTGATAGAAATGCGCATCACCTGAGTTGGGAGATACAATACTACGAAAATAGAGCGGTGTGTCTACCTCTATTTCACCTCGCCCATCCAATTCAAGCTTTTGTATCCCATATCGCCGCACTGAATTACGAAAACTTTTTACCCAAGCCTCATACTCCTCGTCCGTGGGAATTGGTGGAGGAAGGGGCATCTGTTGCTCTGGCGGAGGTGGAGGTGATTGTATGGGGGAAGGTGATTGTTTTTTTCGTGCATTACTAATAAAAAACCATACTCCTGCTGCTATCAGGAGAAATACAACAAAAGCCCCCAGTGGATTATTGTTTATAGCATGACTTATTGCACTGGTTATAATAGAAAGTGCACACAAAGATATGAGAATCACAACTACAAAGACTATTGGGAATGGTGAAGACTTTGATGGAAGTGGAGGCGGCCAATTAAAGTATCGCATAAGATCCTGGGCCGATAACTTACGGGGCATTTCCATACGATGCATATTCACGAAACATCTCCTTGCTACATATATGCTGTATTACCTATTGCTTACGTAATTGCAGCTTGTAATCCTGGAAAACTTGTGGGAGACAGGAGGCAAATAAAGTGATAATTTCGTGATCCTCAGTATGCATTTGTAACAGGTCCGCTCGACGCGACAATTTATCCGCCTCCTCTTTCTGCTTTCTTACTCGTATACCAGTGCGAGCAAAATCTTGTTTTAAGATAGCTAAAATTTTCGTATACGCGAAAAGATTGTGTAGACTGCTTGCTCCATATAATAATTCTTCAACTCGCCTCATCACGGATAGAACTTGAGCCGATGGCCGCTTTCCTGCCAATTGAATAAGGGCTTCAAGATATTTCAATCTAGCCTGCTCTCGTGCTGATACCTTTACGTCCGTCTCTTTCAACAGACTCATAATCTCTTGATATGCTTCTTGATAATGACCCCTGGTCATTATCCTCTCGATGCTCTTTAACTGCTGCTTGTATGTATTTTGCTTATCTCTTTCTTGAAGGTTTTGAATGAGGTATATACGTTTAGGATTGACTTTTTCTTTGAGCAGCAGTTGTGGTATTGTATGCCCTGGCATATTTTCCATCTGCAATGCTACTTTCCCCTGATCAAACGCTTCCTGGATCGAACGACCAAATCCAATTGCCCGATAAAATGCAGATGAAAATACGATTGCTGGCTTATCCCTTATATCTCTTCTCATACCAATAGCACAATTAATGACATTTGTAATGGCCCTTGCCTGTCTCTCAGAATAACAGGCATTCAATACTACAACTTGAATATTATCTTTCAACGTCGAGAATAGAGCTTCTAATGCTTCTTCACTAATAGGGTGTTCCTGCCCTTGTTCACCCAAGAACTTTAGCTCTCCATTCTCATTACCATGACCGCTAAAGTGAACAATATGAGGCATATATTCGTTAAGTTTCCGGAATAGATCCTTGGGGCGAGTTGCCCCGATCTGCTCAAAGGTGAGCAACTCTCTATGGGTAGTTGCACGGATTTCATCCGTGATTTCTCGTACCTCTTCATGAAGTGAAAGCGACTGTGTTGGATCTGCTGATACAAACAGCACCTTTACTTTCCCTATTTGCCCTGGGAGGTAAGTCATAGCCTCGTCCTCAAATCATCAATATATAAAAAGACATGCAGTAATCGTCGTTAAAGAGAATACCTACTATATTATGGTATAGTATATGCCTTGCGTTAATATTTGTCTATTTGATCAATACCTTTTTCCTATAAGAAGTGTAATATTCTTCTTGTTAAGGAGTATTGGAGAGAGAAAGGGTAAGGAAAGTTCATACTGTAATCAGCCTGAACACAAGCGATAGAGCTGGTTGAGTATTCTGTTATGCCGTTGTGTTCCAGTCTCGAATGTAGGAAGGTCTGGGACGGCTTCTTCACTGTTCTCCTCTATGCGATAAGCCCTAAAATTAGTAAAAGTATCGATATACTTAAAATCAACTGTAATACATATAAAATGCCAGTATCGCGATTTTTTAATGGAGGAGAACTGTTTTATGTTTGCTGCTCCTCTTTGTCTTCAAAGAGGAGCAGAGCCAGCATCTCAAGCCGCCGAAGCCGCTCGCTTGCAAGTTCTACAACCAGAGGTGCCGGTAGATACGCACGTCCACCACACCAGCCAGCGGTTAGGTTTGATTGGACCAAAGGTAAATGCAGACAAAGCACATGTCATCTTTGCCAGGGTCTTGCCACCTGAATGGGTCTATCCATTACATGCCAATCTCATCACGCATGGACGACAAGTTTGCCATGCACAGCGACCCGCATGTGCTAAATGTGCCCTTTACCAACAATGTGTCTATGTAGGAAGTATGAATGTATAAGAGACTGCTATCTCCTATTCATAGGTTTAGAAAAAGTGAAAGCGACCGTTTTTGGTCCGCTGACGCCTATGTAGAAACGTTTCCCTTGCATGTTACAGCAACAGTCACTGTAACATTGGGGACTTGATCACCGGCATTATGATTGGCGCTCACAACTGGATCGCATTGCGGGCTTCCTATCATATGCTCATTTGGCTGGATTTGCTTTTGTATATCGTCATGTGCGCTCT
>Ga0302321_100002722_pt1 | contig 15186 bp, 13 predicted proteins | sample Fen_T0_1_FD_202505 | JGI IMG/M metagenome (GOLD analysis project Ga0302321, IMG submission 202505) | Peat permafrost microbial communities from Stordalen Mire near Abisko, Sweden - Fen_T0_1 | ecosystem: Environmental > Terrestrial > Soil > Wetlands > Permafrost | place: Sweden: Abisko...
CACTGCCAATGGGCTGGCGACTGGCAGGCTTGTACAGCCAGATCATCAGCTCGCCAGAAATGGCATCGTTGTAGCTCCCAGCCACAGGCGCTGTCTTCGCGAACCACACGTCGCACGCGGCATTGTAGTCACCACTCGGTGTTCCACCGGACCACGCGAAGGCCGTCGCCGCACTCTGCATGCCGCTCAATTGCATCGGCAGGTTCGAGTCCGTCGTCTGGAAGGCCCCGCCACCCACGTTTCCGTTTTGCCCAACGTAGATCGACGGAAACGATGCCGGCGCGGAAGTTCCGCTGCCCGTGCTGCTCACCACCTTGAACGTATTCGCGGCGTAGCTCAGTGTCTGCGTGCTGCCCGTCGGATTGCCCCAGTTGTTGTTCTGCACGATGTACTGCTTGCCATCCACACCCATCACCTTCACCCGCTCCATCGAGCTATTCGCCGTGGGCAATCCGCCAATCGTATTCGCCGCCACCGGCGAATCGATACCGGTGCCGCCGTCCACAGCACCGCCGTCCACGCCCCCTGATCCGTTGCTCGCCACTGCCACCGTGAAGTTCGTGCACTGGAGCCCCGTGGCATTGCTGCCGGTCCAGATCTGGAATCCGCCGAATACGTCCGTCAGGTACCAGCTGCTTGCAAACGCCTGGCTGGTGCCGCCGGCGGCCTGGTCCGAACTCCCGTTGGCCACCGCATCGCTGATGAAGGTCTTCAGGTCGAACGACAGAGACGACACCGGCGAGTCCTGCGCCACGTACGTCACCACCGGGCGGTTCGCGTCGTCGGTCCCAGCGCTTGTGCTGCCGCGCGGCCCCACCCACACGTTCCAGTTGTGTCCCGCCAGCGTGACCGTGCGCTTGACGCTGCCGATGGGCTGGCGACTGGCAGGCTTGTACAGCCAGATCATGAGTTCGCCAGAAATGGCATCGTTGTAGCTCCCAGCCACAGGCGCTGTCTTCGCGAACCACACGTCGCACGCGGCATTGTAGTCACCACTCGGTGTTCCACCGGACCACGCGAAGGCCGTCGCCGCACTCTGCATGCCGCTCAATTGTATCGGCAGGTTCGAGTCCGTCGTCTGGAAGGCCCCGCCACCCACGTTTCCGTTTTGCCCAACGTAGATCGACGGAAACGATGCCGGCGCGGAAGTTCCGCTGCCCGTGCTGCTCACCACCTTGAACGTATTCGCGGCGTAGCTCAGTGTCTGCGTGCTGCCCGTCGGATTGCCCCAGTTGTTGTTCTGCACGATGTACTGCTTGCCATCCACACCCATCACCTTCACCCGCTCCATCGAGCTATTCGCCGTGGGCAATCCGCCAATCGTATTCGCCGCCACCGGCGAATCGATACCGGTGCCGCCGTCCGCGCTGCCAGTACCGCCGTCCACGTTGTCGGCAAAGGTCGTCGTGATAATTGCCTGCCCGGCACGACGAAGCACGATGCTGACTGGCGTAGCCTGGCCTGGAACCAATTGCACGGTTACCGGCGCTTCGCTGACCCAGGTTGGCGGAGTGTTGCTGGTGACTTGGGAACATGGGGCGTTGTAGGCGTTCTCGGTCAGCGTGACGGTTCCGGTCGGCAACCCTGTCGCGGTCAGGTTGGACACCTGCGCAGGCGACACGTCGAAATTGCGAGTCACGGTTGAGCCGGAGCCGACGGCGATCAGGCTGATGCACTGAACGTCCGACGGTACCGCGGTGGTGGTAAGCAGCACCACGCCAAGTTCGGGGTTCGAGCCGGGGTTTTCGCCACAGGAACTCAACCCAAGCAGCAACTGCAGGCCGGCGCCGAGGATAAAGAATCTACGAGCCATCAAGAACCTCCTGTTTGTCATCCAACTTCCAACTTCCAACTTGATACGGCGTGGCAGAGTAGAGATCTCGCGCTGCCTCGTCAACTGTCATCTTTCCGACAACATCGGACAGGGGCCCGTCGTATCGACGTGAGCGATCGGCCGATGGCTTGTACCTACCGGTACTCGCCTGGCACGTCGATGTGGAAGGCGAGGTCTCGGTGGTGTGCCGGGACAGGAAGAAACCCTTGCGATACAGATGCACGCTGCCAGAGGATCCGCGACACCGCGCCGTCTACAGCTCGCTGTTAGTAGACGATGCCTGGCGGGATCAGACAGTCGCTGGTGCAGAACACCTGCGCGCTGGGATCGTTGGGATTGCTGACCGGCTGCAATTGGCTATCGAGCTTGACGCCGTTGTTGCCGCCCAGGTCGCATTCCTCGCCAAGATCGTTGTCCGTGATGCCGTTGCCGCAGGTGCGTGGACTCTTGCACCCAACGCTACAGTTGTTCCCGCCTGTGCTGGTAAGGCCGTTCTGTTTACCCAAGTCGCATTCCTCGGGACCGGCCGGTGGCAACTGCGCGATGCTGTCGCCGCAGAAGGGACCCCATTTGCACTGCGTGCTACACCCGCCATAGGTTGTGTCGTTGTTGGAACCGGGGCAGCCCGCGGGCACCGCACCTGAACCGTTCCCGCAGTCACACTCCTCGTCGCCCACCACCACACCATCACCGCACTTGGGCACGCACTGACTCTTGCCCCCGATGAAGTTCGCCAGGGTCAGCATGTAGTTCGAGCCGCAGCACCAGCGTTCAGCTTGCAACACAACCACCTCGTAGACACTGCCAATAGTCATCTTCAAATCGATGGTGGCGTACGACGACGGGGCATCGCCATAGCCGACCTGAGCGGTGCCTTTCGAGGCATCCATGATCACCGTTCCCACCGCCCGGTTGTGGATACCCGGCATCTCGACCGCCATGGTGCCATTGATGAACACCCACACGTCGTCGTCGCCGGTGAACTTGAGTTGCTCGGTGCCCTGGTACTGGAACCAGTAGCGCAGCTCGGTGGTGAAGGAGAAATTGTGATTCGCCCAGCTGTTGCCAAATCCTAGGCCCTGGTAGGCGTGACAGGTGCGGCCAGCGTACGCGCTGTCCGTGTAGGTAATTGGTTTCCCCGTATTCTGATCCACGAGCGGCTTGCTGAGATCGTCGAGCGGGAAGAAGCCGCACAGATCGTAGAAGGGAGTGTCGGTATCGCTGTTCATGGCGTAGGTGGTCTTGCTGGTCGCGTTCTGCAGCAAGGTCAGGCTTTGGTAGTAGGTCATGTTGACGCCGCTGACGTCGCGGTACCACTGATCGAAATACGTCTTGCCCGTGAACCCAATCTTCTTCGGGTCCGGGACCGGATCGGGCCCTGCCCAGACCGGCTTGTGGTTGGTGTCGAGCGTCGACCGCAGGACGCCCTTGCCATTCTGCAAGCTGTCGTCGCAGCAGTAGGTTCCGAAATCGGGGTGCCCGGTAGGCGGAGTGCTGTTGTTGTACGATTCGAAATCGCGCGAGATCATCGGGATCGTCAGCTTGGCGGGCGGATCGTCGAAGAAGGACTTGCAGGTGAATCCCGCTTCGATCTTGCAGTCATGCGAGCAACCGTCGCCATCGGCTACGTTGCCATCGTCGCAATCCTCGATGCCGCGCCAGAGGATTCCGTCGCCACACGTGCTCTTGCAGGCACCCACTGCGCTGGTGTCGGTGCCGCACTTGGGCTCGCTCTGGCAATTCGAGGCACAGCCATCGTACGGCAGGGTGTTGCCGTCGTCACAGGTTTCACCGGCCTCTTTCTTCCCGTTACCGCAGACGGTTGCCTTGCACGTGCTTGGGCTACCCGTGCAGTCGAAGCCAGGCTCGATCTTGCACGTGGCCGAACAGCCGTCGCCATTCGCCGCGTTGCCGTCGTCGCAGGTTTCGAACCCTTTCAAGATGCCGTCGCCACACCGTGGCAGACAAGGCTTGCCCGGTACGCGGCAGATATAGCCAGGCTCAACGGTCTGGCAATCGCTGGAACAGCCGTCGTTGCTCTTGGTATTGCCGTCGTCGCAGGCCTTGTTCGAGGTCAGGATGCCGTTTCCGCAGGTCCCGGCGTACTCGCAGGGCTTGCCCTCTGTCGGACAGTTCCAGTTCGCTTCGATCTGGCAGAGCCGGCTGCAACCATCGCCATTGGTCGCATTGCCGTCGTCGCATTGCTCACTGCGCTCAATAACCCCATCGCCGCACGTCCCTCCGCTCGGCCGATCTGGTTGCGCATCGGCGAGAGGACGCGCGTCGAGCTTCACGATGACCCCTCCAGCCCCCGACCCGCCTCCGCCTACGGGACCTTGCCCTCCGCCCCTGCCGCCCTGGCCCTCGCCCCCCATGATTGTGGCGCTGCTGCACGCGACCGCCAGCAATCCCGCCGCGAAAAGCGCCAAGCGCGCCGTTCCCGTCAATGAATCGCGAAGAACTGGACCATGGAAAAGACTATCTCTCGTCATGCAACACCCTAATCATCGACAGTCGTTGGACGTAACTTCCCGGGAACTCGTACCCTCGGTAGTACAGTAGCCCTTGGTGGGGCAGTGGCTCAAGGTACCTTCCACGGCCCAGCCTCTGCCAGAAAACGCCACTTTCTTGGACAAGCGATCGCCGGTGCGCGACCGCTCGCCACTCAGACAGCCTTCGCGTTCTCGTATGCCGCAAGGTTGCGGCGGATAAGGTCCAGGTGGAAGGCGAAGTGCTGCGTGTGGAACGAGAGGATCATGCCAAGCCCTGCGGCTTTCATGATGGGATGGCTGGGCTGCTGGATATGGTACCGGTTCCAATCCTGGTCCTTGATCCGGCACGCGTGGTCATGGGTGATCTTGCGCAAGGTTCTGATCAACTGCAAGGCGTCGCTGGCGCTTGCTGCCGCGTAGCCCAGGATCGCGGCACTCTTCTCCATGTCCCCGTTGCCGACGTCGATGGTTGCACCCGGGTTCAAAATAGCCTTCTGGAAACGCAGGTAGCCGTTGACCTCCGTGCTGGCCAGATGACCGAGGTGCTCCGCGATGGTCCAAGCGCCGTCGATAGCCGGCCGGAAGTGCAGCACCTCGCCATCGAGGTTCGCCACCAAGGCGTCCAGTCGGGAGATGTCGGCGCCGTAGGTCGCTAGCAGCTGTTCGCGATCGAGGATTTCAAAGTAGTCCACGGTGGGACGATCCTGGGACGAACCGGGCCACGGCGCCATGCAGAAAGCTAGTACGCAGGCGCGGCGGCTTCGTCTGTGCGGAGGGCAGCGTTCATCAGCAGCAACGTCGTTGGTGCGCCGATTTCGTCGGTGGCGCCCGGAAGATCTTCCTGCGTGAAGGCGAAGTATCCGTTGTCCCAAGACAAGAGTTCGTAGATGGCCGCTCGATTCACGCGACGTGAGCCTTCGATGCGCGCGGAGATGGCCTGACCGCCGCGAAGCCAAACCCGGCCCATCTTGCCGTCGGCGACAATGAGGATCTGGCCAGAACGTCGCTCAAGGTCCAGGAAGCTCAAAACAGTTGCAAGACCGAACTGCTCGAGGCGGCCGTGCAACCCAGCATCATGCCGGTGTGTCGCGGAGATTTGCCGAACCCTTGCCCTTGCCATGCGCAGAGTTGACCCTACTCACTCGCCCACCGCAAATTAACGTTACCGCACCGCTCCCTTGCCGCGAACCTGGGCATGATCCTTTCTCATCAATCCCGAGCCAAAGATTGGCTTGACACCCTCTGCACCAAGGTTAAACTACGACTTACAAGGTGGTAGTTTGAGTTCGTCTATGTATGGCGCTGGGGCCGAATACGCCCTCCACTCGATGTTGATACTGGCGACGCAATCCGCGCCGGTGAGCATCAGCGACCTCGCGAGTTACCAAGGGATCCCTGAACGTTTTCTGGCCAAAATCTTTACGCGGCTCAAGAGAGCCAAACTGGTTAAAGGAACGGAAGGCATCTCCGGCGGATTTGTTCTAGCCAAGCCCGCCGAGAACATTCACGTCTCGGAGTTGCTGAAGGCCGTTGATCCAGGACGATCCCTATTTGCCTGTGCGGAGATACGGCGGAACTGTGCCCTTTTTGGTGATCCCCCCCCACGATGGGCCGTCGCGGGTCCGTGCCGGATCCATGCGTTCATGGAAGAGGCCGAACGAAGGCTGCACGACTTTCTGGCTTCCAAGACCCTGTCGGACTTGGTTTGTGAATACACGTGCAAGGCCCCAAAAGTGTTCGCAGTGGAAACGGAAGTCTGGTTCCAGGGCCGAAAGATGAGCCGGACGGCGCGCCACTAGGCCGGTGCTCACAGCGGCCTAGGAGCAACACCCTGCGGGGACTGTGGAGAAGATCAGAGTCACGAACAACGGAGGCAGATGATGGAAATACCCGAAACGATGCTCGAAGTACTTAAGAAGGATGGCGTTGTCGCCATCGCCACCCTGGGTCCAGATGGGCCCCACATGGTGAACACCTGGAATAGCTACATCCGGGTCTCGGAAGATGGGCGCTTGCTAATACCAGCGGGCTATTTCCACAAGACCGAGGCCAACATCGCGGCCAACAACAAGGTTCTCGTGACCTTGGGCAGCAGCAAAGTGCGCGGGCTAACCGGCGCGGGTACCGGCTTCCTGGTCAAGGGGACAGCGACCTTCGTGACTTCCGGTCCGGATTTTGAAACCACGAAATCAAGGTTCGGATGGGCCCGAGCAACGCTGGCGATCGCCGTCGATTCTGCCACCCAGACGCTCTAAACCACGGCTTCTGAGAGTGGCATGGCAACCTCTTAACTGCCGCCTTTCAATCGCTGCAATGCCTGTCGGTGCCCAGCAACGAATTGTATCGCTCAAGCAAGGGGGCGACCTGCGGCTGCAAGGTCGTTTCGGAAAAGAGGAATAGCAGGCTGTGCCCGCTCGCCTTCGACCGGAACATGGTCAAGATGGGCAGGGCGAAGTTGGAACGACCTGACTTGCTCACGGCCCTGTTCGCAGCCGTCAGCTGCTTGCACTTCGGGAAGTCGATCACGAGAAGCCCGATGTGTAGAAGTCCGGCCGACGTTTGCGCCTGCAGATGAGCTTCATCCACGCGCTCCGCCAGGCGGAAAACCTGCACGCCGAAGTCCTTGGCAAGCCAGGCTAGCCTATCCTTCCGCTCGGGGTTGTTCACAAGAATGTGCCAGTCCTTCCGGGAAGGAAGGGACAACGATGCCTGAATCGCCTCCAGAGCGCGGCGAAAGTCAGCGGGTGCATTCTCTACAGAAATGGGCAGCGCCACTGTCGGGACGGCAGCGTCTGTCCTTGCCCGCTCGGCCTTTGCTGGCGGCGTCGCAGCTGACGATGAAGGAGCAACCTTGCTCGCAGACACCGACCCTGGGCAAGCGACGAGCCAGGCCAGGACCAGCGCCGCACTGGCAGCGGCACCGCAGCGCCTCAGCGAGGCGTAACGGCGGGCGGCGTTGCCGGCAGGTAGGTAATCGTCATGCATGCAGAATCACCGATCTCCTTCAGCTGACGCGCAAGAGTAGATTTCGTCGTCCCGGACAGCTGGACGAGAAACTGATTGAAGGCTACGAAGCCGGCGGGACCTCCGCAGATTTCGATACAGCCCGCGGTCGCATAGAGCTGCGGCTTCGGATCGTTCGGCCCATCGTGGATCAAGTAATTCCCGTGAACCTGCCAGGCGCCATCTTCGCGGGATGGAAACCTGTGGACTTAGTGGCGTGGTGTTCCCGATGGTCGACTAATGAAGCCCTGCGATGGTGACCGGGTTGATGCTGGAACCGGTATAGCAATAGAGAGTACTGCTATCGGAACTTATCGCCTGAACCGAGCATGCGGTCGGCAAGGTAACGACTGCCGTTCCATCCGCGACTCGATAGACGGTTGTGGACGAAACTGCCAAGGCACTGTTCGGGGTGACCGAAACGATCTTATCGGGCTGGGGATAGCGAACCTCGGTGAGGCTCGTACCGTTCAAGCAGTAACCTCCGTAGTAGACGCTGGTACCATCGGGGGTGGCCAGCACGCCTCGTGATGGTGAAGTGATGGCGTTGCCTGCAGAATACCCTGTCATCTTTCCGGTCGAAACATCGAAGCGAGCGAGCTTGTCGTGTGTATCTGATCCGCCAACGAACAGGGTATTACCATCGGCCGTCGCGGACAGCGCTCCCTTCCAGATCTGCTGCCAAGAGCTATCGCGGACACCCGTGCTGATTTCAATGACGCTGGCCGTGGTCCATTGATCGAAACTGATGCTGGCGATACGGTTGTTGCTTAGAACTGCTAGCTGGTAGTTATCCTGGGGCGTATAGATGAACTTCATCCGACTCAGCGTCGCAGCGTCAATTTGCTCAATCTCCATACCCGAGTGCGCGACGAAAATGGAATCGCTGGCGGCATCGAAGACCATGTCCTTTGCTCCGACTTCAATCACCAGCGAACGCAAGGTGGCGCCGGAAATACTGTCGATCGATACGACCACGTTCTTGCTCGCGTCGAGCCCATACAGACGGGCGCGCGCGGGATCCGCAACGAGCTTCAAGAAGGTGTAGGCCCCGAGGGGGCCAGCGTCGGATTGCGCCTGACCAAGCGTTTTGCCGAATAGGAAATCGGCTACCTTCGCGCAGACGATTTGGCTCAGGTCGGGCCGGTAGTACCATAGCTCGCTGTCGCCCGCCGTAAGCGCGGCTGAGCTGACCGCAAACGGGAACGACGTCACCGTGGTAAGAGTTTGCGCATCAATGAACCCCTTGGTCGATACCACGAAGGTGGCAGCAACATCCTCGGCGAACACGGTTCCGGTGTCTCCGAGCGCATGGGCCAGGTTCGTCGCGTCCAGCTGACGACCTGCATAGTAGAGGTGTTTGCCACTGGGGCCCACGTAGGCATGGCGCACCGGACTGTCGAAGCCGTCGCCATTGTCCCAGTTGCTTTGGTCAATGGTTCGGGTTGGCGCGACGTCGAGATTCAGCTCGTAAACATTGCTTCCACTCAATCCAGACTCGGCGACGAAAAGCCGATTCCCGGCTGCTGAAAGCTCGATGTCCGGCTCGAACGCAGAGTAGATGTTGAGCTTGAAATCGCTCGAGACCCCCTGGGTTAGATCGATCTCATGGATCTCGGCCCATTGGTCCAGCGTGGCGTAGTACGCGATGCCGCCATTCATCACCTCGACTTGTTCTGGATCGGCTCTGGTGTCGATGGGCGTCGCGATCCACCTGCGCTTGTCGATGACGTCGATGCGCTTCGAGCCATCCAGCGATGCCACCAAGTACTGCCCGTCTGGGGACAGGTCGATGTCGGTTCCGTACCCATCAAGTGTGACTGTCGTGAGCTGTGACTTCGCAACCGTGTCGAAGACGAGGATGCTCCACCCGCTCAGGGCATAGAGCATGCCCGCCTGTGGATCACCCACGAGCTTGCTGATGTCTCCTACAGCGAACCCAGTAGACCCGTCCAGCGCTCCCTGGTCAGTCGATGAGTCGATTGCTCTAAACAGGTCGAAAGGGAGCGCATCGCGCGCGTCCGGATTAGAGCCCGGCACATCCTGCGAAGGGGCGCCATCGGACGAAGGCTCCGCGGCAAGATCGACGATCCCCGCGGCATCGGAGTCATACCGTTCGGGAACTGCCGCATCGACGCGCGAGGGCTCGTCACGAGCCATATCGGGCGAGGTATCAACGATACGGGCGTCACCGGCCTCGGGCGCCGTCGTGTCGGTGCCAGACCTCCGCTCGCTTGCGAGATCCGAGGTGTCAGAGGATTCATCGCCTACGGGATCCGTCGTACCCGAGGACCCATCGCGCACGAGTTCCGAAATGTCCGAGGGGCGATCGCCCCGGAGATCCATACCACTGTCGGTTCCCACCGCTGAGGAATGCCCCTGCGAGCTGCATCCGAGGAGCGCGAGGATTGAACCGGCTACGAAACATGAAAGCTCTGTGGCTCGACGATTGCTGGTCATTGCATTCGATCCTTCGATCCTTCTCAAATTTCGCTAGTCACCGCACCCCGGATAGGCTGGGCCAGGGTTCTGTGTAAGCACGGCGTAGGCGCTCGACATGTATCTCAGGTAAGAACACTGGTCTATGGCTGCGTCGGTGTTGTTGACTATTCCGGGATAGGCGATCCACAACTCATTTCCGGTCATCCCCAACGTGGGGAGTGTTAGCAACGGGGTGATCAGATCGGTCAGGTAGTTGGGATGCTCGAAGACGACCTGGGCATTGGCATTGGTGGGGAATGCGCTCTTGGGGATCAGCGTCGAATACCAGGTGCATTTGCTGTCTTGCAATTCCAGCAGCGCCTCCCGGGCGCAGCTGAGACCGGTCACGGACAAACTGTTTGGGTAAGGAGGTGGGCTGTAGCCCAGCTTGTCGTCGCCACATGCCGAACCTGGATAGCCGGTCTTTGCCGGATCCGTGTAGGGCCATCGGAAATGGATTCGGACATAGTTGGCCGGGATGGGCCGCCTGGGAGGTGTCCCGATGCTGCACGCGAGGGCGATGAGAGTGCTGCTGTCAGGAGTGACGTGAAATGCCCCGACACCGAGCGGAATGTTCGGGCGCTGGTTGAAGTCGGCCTGCAGACTGGCGCTCGACCCCGTATACTCAATCCAGAATTCCGCAGCTCCCGACATTGATGAGATGTCGATGATGCTCGAAGTTGAGCCGACGGGGCACCCACTGGTCTCCATGGGTTGTAGCTCAAGCTGGGTGATCGTGTTGGGAATACAGGCAGAGTAGTATGTGCATGTGCCGCCATTGATATCCGTCGCGGCGTCGCCACGCGCTCCGTAGACCGAGAAATTGCCTTCGTACTCGTTGAGCAGGAGCGCCGTCGGTGGGGCTGTCAGTACTCCTAGGGTTGGGGTCACGCTCTTGGACCAGAGGTCTCGGACGTGCACACGCGTCTGGCCATGAGCGCACTTTGATGTCTCGGCTGCGGATCCGGAATCGAGGCCCCCTGCCTCGTTGCCGACGATTCGAGCATCGCCGGTAACTAGGCTCGCGTCCCTGGCGCCGTCGATCGCTGAGTCGAGGCGGCCGAGGTTCGCGTTCTGTCCATCCCGCGCGCCGTCCGGACCGAAGATGGCGGCGGAATCCAAGCTCGCGAAGGCGTCTCCCGAACTGCCGTCCTGAGCACTGTCTGCTGCGGGGTCAGCGCTATCAGGCGGAAGCGGAACATCGCTGACTTTGGCCTCAGCCGAGCGGTCGATAGCCGAAGCATCGAGAGTGGTCGCTACCTCGGAGGCATCAAGATTGCTTGACGAGCCCCTGCCGAGGTCCATCCCCACATCTCTGGTGACCTCTACTGTGGACTCATCGACGTTGCCATCTCTGTTCGCATCTTGTGTGCCTGTGCCGTGCGAGCCGCAGGCGATGGCGGTCAGACCGAGTGGAAAGAAGGTGACAGCAACCACCCACCTCGCCCGCAGGCCATGGTTCCGATACTCGGGCTGTGCCTCAGTGGTCGCGTGCAACATGCTTGCCCCGTTCGTTGGAAGTCGCGATGATCGCGTACCTCGCAGGCGTGCGCAAGGGCGACTGAGCGCAATGTCTAGGTCTTCCATGGTGACGACCTCGATGCTCGCCTATTGTGTCGAGGATAGGTCAGAGGCGCGGACCGGTGACACGGTTTGTGTGGTTGGGCCACGGGATGCGGGCGAGTCCGTCACCCTGCCATGAATGTTTCACAAGATAGTCTAGCCCGGGACCTGCTGGCGGCTGCGCACGCGGGGGATCTCGAACGCGTTCGACGACTGCTCGACGCCGGTGTGGATCCCACGCCATCAACCAGCCGGTTGCTTTGGGCCAGCCCTCCATCACGCCGTCGAGCGCGGAGGAGACACAATATCGACAGGCCCGGCCATGCCATCGGTTCAGCCTCGACGTGCGTGTAGCCATCGAACTGGGGTGACGGAGCGGACGAGCAACCCTCGCCCGCTCCTTCCCATCGCCTCTAGTACCGGTAATGATCCGGCTTGTACGGACCTTGCACTGGGACGCCCAGGTAATCGGCCTGCGCCTTGCTCAGCGTGCTTAGCTTCACGCCGACCTTCTTGAGGTGCAGGCGCGCGACTTTCTCGTCGAGGATCTTGGGCAACACGTAGACCTGGCCGGCGACGAAGGTCATGCCGGTCGTCGCGTCCTTGCCCTTGGTGGCGTTCTCCCACAGGGCCATCTGGGCGATGGTCTGGTTGGTGAACGAGTTGGACATGACGAAGCTGGGGTGGCCGGTGGCGCAGCCCAGGTTGACCAGGCGGCCGCGGGCGAGAAGAGTCAGGCGCTTTCCGCCAGGGAGGATGAACTGATCCACCTGCGGCTTGATGTTCTCTTCGCGAATCTCGGGATTCGATTCCAGCCAGCTGACCATGATCTCGCTGTCGAAGTGGCCGATGTTGCACAGGATGGCTTCGTCCTTCATGACGGCCATGTGCTCGCCGCGAATGACGTCCATGCAGCCAGTGGCGGTCACGAAGATGTCGCCTTGTGGGGCGGCCTCTTCCATGGTGACGACCTCGTAGCCTTCCATCGCCGCCTGCAGGGCGCAGATGGGATCGACCTCGGTGATGAGCACACGCGCGCCCAGGCCGCGGCCCGCGTGCGCGCAGCCCTTGCCCACGTCACCGTAGCCCGCGACAACCACGACCTTGCCCGCCACCATCACGTCGGTGGCGCGCTTGATACCGTCGAAGAGCGATTCGCGACATCCGTACAGGTTGTCGAACTTGGACTTGGTGACCGAGTCGTTGACGTTGATGGCGGGAATGAGCAGCTGGTTGTTCTTGGCCATCTCGTACAGGCGATGCACGCCCGTCGTCGTTTCTTCGGACACGCCCTTGATCTCTTTCGCCATCTTGGTGAAGCGCGTCTTGTCCGCCTTCAGGCACTTGTCGAGCAGGGTGAGAATGACCTTCATCTCGTCCACCTTGGTCGTGGACGGATCGGGCACCTTGCCGGCCTTTTCGAATTCAGCGCCCTTGTGCACGAGCAGCGTGAGATCGCCGCCGTCGTCGAGCAAGAGGTTCGGTCCCTGGCCGCCCTTGAAGGCGGAGATCTGAACTTCGATGTTGGCCCAGTACTCGGGCAGGGTCTCACCCTTCCACGCGAACACGGGAACGCCTGCCTTGGCGATGGCCGCCGCCGCCTCGTCCTGGGTCGAGTAGATGTTGCACGAGGTCCAGGTGACCTCGGCGCCCAGCTCGACCAGCGTCTCGATGAGAATCGCCGTCTCGATGGTCATGTGCAGGCAGCCCGCGATGCGGGCGCCCTTGAGCGGCTTTTGCGCGCCGAACTCTTCGCGCAGGGACATGAGACCGGGCATTTCCTTTTCCGACATGCGGATCTTTTTGCGGCCGAGCTCGGCCAGGGAGATGTCCTTGACCTTGTAGGCCGGGAATTCATTGCGGATATCCATGATTGCTCCTTCGCGAATTGAACGGGGTTATGGGTTTACGATTCTTTTTCCAATAATCAATTGAAGAGGCGGCGCGAAAGCGCCGGGCAAGGGACTGAGATTGATAACGTCAAGTCCCGCCTCGGTGAACCAGGCACGCAGCTTGTCGGGTTCGAAACCCAGCCACACGTGGCCTTGCTCGCGCAGGCTCTCGTCCTTGTGGGGCACGTGATCCGCGACGATGAGATGCCCGCCCGGCCGTAGAAAACGCGCGGCGCTGGCGATGACATCGCTGGGGCGGGCGATGAATTGCAGGACGCGCACGATGGTCACCAGATCGGCGCCACCCGCCTTGGCGATCTCTTGCGCCAGGTTGCTATCGTCCATCTCTCCCTCGCGCAAGCGCACGTTGGGCAATCCGCTCTGCTCTACCCGCGCGGCGGCGCGGGCCAGTCGGGCCGCGCTGCGATCCACCGCAATCACGCGATCGTACAGCGGCGACAGCAGGGGCAGCAGCAGGCCATCGCCGCAGCCCACATCGACCGCGAGATGATGCCCAGGCAACAAAGCGGACAACAGGGGCAGGAAAGGCTCGACCGAGACACCGGGAGTTGGTGAGGCTTCGACGGCTCCGTCGGCGAACAACTTGCGCGCCGTCTCTTCCCGCTTGGCGACGATCTTGGGAATGCGCGCCAGCCGTCCTTCGGCCAGGCACAGGTCATTTCCAGCACGCAGCGCCGCCACCACGATGGGATTGTTGTTGGCCTCGGCACGCAGAAGTATGCGCGTCCCGTCCCTCCGCTCGGCCAGCAGGCCCGCATCGCGCAAGGGCTGGGTCTTGCGCGTGACCTGCGGCTGACTCTGCTTGAGCAGCGTGGACAGCTCGCCCACGGTCAGCTCCTCGGCGTCGCACAAGGCGAGCAGGCGCAAGCGATCTTCATCGCCGAGAAGGCGGAAGAGATCAGCATGCGCGTGAGCGGCAGTGGCGGCCACGGATCTGTTATATGTGATTATACGTAAGTATGCAAGTACACAGGCCGGTGCCAAGAAGCACGAACAAGCGGTTGTGCCGCCGAGGCTCGTACCTTCCGGATCCGTTACCGCGGCCCAGGCGGCTGGGCAAAGGCTAGGCGTTGCAGGATTTTGACCAGCTCGCGCCGGAATTCGTCTAGGACGCGTGGGTCGGTATCCCCGGGCAGCCTCGCGTCGGGTGAAATGGTGATTTGGTCCAGCACCCACGCCAGCGTTGCAGGATCGACGCCCGCGTCCTTTCGCGCGGCATCGGCCAGCGCGGAGGACAAATCGATTCCGCTGGCCAGCAGGAACTTCAGATCGACGAGATCCTTTATCTGGGCGCGGCCGAGAACCGAGCAGATCTTGTTGGCCGCAATCTCGCGAGCCGTGTCAATGCGCAACTGGCTAGGCGCGGATAAGTCCTTGGGCCCGCCAGCCATTGAGCAAAAACTCCCAGAAGGCACGTTTGCGGCCGAGGTGCAGCCGGATGTGAGACCAGTCGCGCAGGATCTCGTCGAGGGAAAGAAATCGCCAGACATCAGGATATCGAGCCTCGGCCATGATCCAGCCCTGCCACTGGGCGCGCGCGTCCGCGTCCGTGCAGCGGAGCTTGTGGCGCAGTTCCGCCTCGGTCACGTTCACATCCCACGCGAAGTAGGGTCGGTCGGCCACGGGGGAAGTTTACCCGGAACGCCCTGCTACATCGACCCATCAACAAAGACGCGGTAAATTCGTTCCAACTCGGCTGGAACGTCCAACCATCTGGCACCTTCCGTCGAGAACCCTTTGCCTGTTCTTCGCCATCGAAGGCAGAAAGCAGGAATTCCAAGGAAAGGCGACGAATGGCTTCGAAACCAAGGAAAGGCAGTGGGCAAGCGACCGGGGAGCCCGCTTCCCGGCTCATCGACCAGCGGATCCGTGACCTCATGGGATGGCGCGGGGAAGCCCA
>Ga0302321_100002725_pt1 | contig 15178 bp, 6 predicted proteins | sample Fen_T0_1_FD_202505 | JGI IMG/M metagenome (GOLD analysis project Ga0302321, IMG submission 202505) | Peat permafrost microbial communities from Stordalen Mire near Abisko, Sweden - Fen_T0_1 | ecosystem: Environmental > Terrestrial > Soil > Wetlands > Permafrost | place: Sweden: Abisko...
ATTGTAGACATCGATGCCGAAGTCCACGTCCGCGTAGCCCTGATCGGTGTCTCCGTTGCTCAAGCCGAACAGACGGCTGTCGCTAAGCTCCGCCACCGTGGTCTCGACGTATCCGTCCCCGGACGCAATCGCGCGCGTCGACGACGCCCCCGAGTTGCCCCAGCCGGTCGCGGCCGTCTTCGTCAAGTTGTTCCCCGACACCGTCACACCGACCGCGTTCGTCCAGACCACCGCCTCCACCGGCCCGGGCGTCGGTGTCGGTGTCGGCGTCGGGTTGGCGATCAGGCTCCCGGAGATGACGACGTTCTGGATAGTGGCGCCCGTATCTAGCAGCGCGGTGTCCACCAGCAGCGGATAGCTCGGTGGTATCGCGCTCGCATAGAACACAGTCCCGTTCCTGCTGTACCTCACCACACCGCCGACCACTGCCACGCGGACCACATCCCCCGCGCTGAACGTCCCAAACGTGCCCCGCGCGATCCCGCTCTCGTACACCATCAACGTGCCGGCCTTGAGGTACACCGCAAAGTCGATGTCCGTGTAATTTCGGCTCGTGTCTCCGTTGCTCAGTCCGAACATACGGTTCGTCGTCGTCTCGCTGGCGACGACCTCGACGTATCCGTCCCCAGACGCGATCGAGCGCGTTGACGCCGCTCCGGCGTTGCCCCAGCCGGCCGCGGCCGTCATCGTGAGGTTGTTCTCTGATGCCGTGACACCGACGGCAGCCGTCCACGCCACCGCCTCGGTCGTGGCCGGACCGGGCGTCGGCGTGGGCGTCGGCGTCGGGGTCGGGGATGGACCACCGGTCACGTTACCGGAGATGAAGACATTCTGGATCGTTGCGCCCGTGTCGTAGAGCGCCGTGTCGCACAGCAACGGATACGTTGGCGTTATCGCACTGGTGTACTGCAGTGAGCCATTGATGTAGTACCGCACGACTCCTGCTGTGACCGCCGCGCGCAGCACGTCGCCCGTGCCCACCGGCACCGGTCCGAACTTGCTCGTGCCGTTCTCGATGACGTAGAACAGGTTGTTGTAGACGTCGATGCCGAAGTCGATGTCCGTGTAGCTCTGATCGGTATCTCCGTTGCTCAGGCCGAACATTCGGCTGCGAGTGGTCTCAGCTACGGTGGCCTCGACGTATCCGTCTCCGCTCACGATGGCCTGCGCCGACGACGCTCCCGCGTTGCCCCAGCCGGCCGCAGCCGTCTTGGTCAGGTTGTTCCCCGACACCGTCACACCGACAGCCCTGACCCAGACCACTGGCTGCCCTGCGGCACCGCCAGGCGTCGGTGTGGTCAACACGGTGTCGGTCAGGTTCCCGCTGAGGACCACGCCGGTGATCGTGGCACCGCTGTCCAGCAGGGATGTGTCCACCAGCAGCGGATACGTCGGCGCCACGGTGCTGGTACAGAACGCGGTCCCATTCTTGATGTACTTGACTACCCCGCCAACCACCGCGACCCGGATGACATCCCCCACGACATAGGAGGTCGCTGAGCAGCTGCGTGCGACTCCACGCTCATACACCAGCAACGAGCCGGCGGCGAGGTCAATGGCAAAGTCGATGTCTGTGTAGTTCTGGTTCGTGTCCCCATTGCTGAGTCCGAACATGCGCCCCGTCGTCGTCTCGCTGGCAACGACCTCGACGTATCCGTCCCCAGACGCAATCGCGCGCGTTGACACCGCTCCTGCGTCGCCCCAGCCGGTCGCGGCTGTCTTGGTCAGGCTGTTCCCCGATGCAGTCACTCCGCGCGCCGCTGCCCACGCTACCGGCTCCCGCGGGCCCGAGCCGGTCAGCGAGTTGTCAACTAGCCAGAGCGTTGCCTGGGATGGGGCGGCCAGCACGGCGCCGCCCGTCGGGTTCCTGAGCGCGAGATTCACGCTCTTGTTGGGCTGTGGGGCCGCGGAGGGCATGACAGGAACGGAAAAGGTCTTGCTCGCATCCCCGACACCGAAGCTCAGCGTCCCCGAGGTCTCGGTGTAGTCAGTGCCGGCCGTAGCGGTGCCCGCGCTGGTGCCATAGTCCACGGTCATGCCGCCCATGCTGGGGTTCGTGCGTGTGACGGTGATGGTCGCCTGTCCGCCGCTTCTGATCCGGCTAAACTGCGCCGAGCTGAACTGCACGTTCGAGATCGGATTGTTGTCCGTGATCGTCACGACAGCGCTCGACGGCCAGCCCAGCGCCGCGCCGGACGGCTGCGGGTTCGACAGGGTGAGATCCAGCACGAGATTCCCGCGATTCGCGCCGTCGTTCGGAAATGCGACAGTGGCCGATACGCTGGCCACCCCGGCCAGGAACGTCACAGTGCCGGACAACGTCCCAGTGAAGCTCCGGTCTGCTGACGCAGGGTCGAGCACGGCAGTGTAGTCGACGGTCGCGGCAGCTGTCGTGTTGCCAGTCCGAGTGCCGGTGATCGTCACCACTCCTACCGACCGGTTGGCCGAGAATGTGGCCGCACTGAGTTGCATTGTCTGCGTTGCATCGGCATCCAGGATGTGAAGGGTTGCGGTCGAATTCCCGCGGACGTTGATCTGCATGCCTTCGCCCGGAGTGAGCACCATGGTCGCCGTCTTCTGCCCGGTGACCGCGGTGTTCCGGATCGTATGCACGATAAAACTCGCGGCGTTCGTGGCGTCGCTGTAGCTCAGATTGCCACTCGCAGGCGAGAAGTCTGTCCCCGAGATCGCCGTGCCGCTGTTTACCTGGTACTGCGCGGGCGGCTGGCCGCTCGTGCCCGTAGCGTCGTGGCGCTTGGTGAAGATCGTCGCGTCCTGGCCCTCAGTGACGACATAATCGGTCTGGGTAAACGCGATATTGCCCGGTATCTCGCCGTCCTTGATGACGACGTTCATCTGGCTGGTACGGCCGAGCACGTAGCTCCCGGCGCCCATGTTGTCCACGGAATTCAGCACGACGGCAAAGGCCTCATCGCCCTCCGCGACACCGTCGTGCCACGTTTGGATGTTGGGCGGTATGACGCTGAGGACACCCGGATTAAAGTAAATCCACCCGCCTGTGTTCGCGTAGTCCACGTCTTGCGTGGCCAAATTGAACCCCGGTACGGCGAGGCGGGTCGTTTCCATCACCACTCGGGTCCGGGTACTGAGGTCACCCCCACGAATGACCAAAGTGCCCACGCTGTTGCCCTCGTCCACGTAGAACCACGGTTGGAGGAACTCGATGGAGTTCTCCGCGTCCCAGACGACGATCCTCGTGCGAGGGCCGAAGGTCATCTGCGTGCCAGGGGGCTGCGGATTGCTCAGCGTGACCCATATTTCCCTGTGACCGTTGGGCAGGTGGTCTGGAATGATCCGCACGCCGATCTGGGCGTCCACCTGCCCGTCCGCGAAGGTGACAGTGCCCGTCGCGGGAACGTAGTCGCAGCCAGTGGTGTTGCCGCCAACGCAGGCCGTGCCGATTTTGTCCGACGTGGCGTAGTCGATCGTTACCGCGCCGCTCATGTTGCCTTTGCGGTGCGCATAGATGACGGCTGTGCCCACGTCCTCCTGGAATGCGGTGGCCGTGCTATCGAAGCCCAGGTCCGTGGGCACAGTGCTGAGGTCCTTGATCACGGCCACGGCCGTGTCTCGAACTGGCACCGCGCTCGCGGCGGTATTCATCAGCCACAGCATGATCGTGGTGTCACCGGTCAGCGACGAGTTCTTGATCACAGTCAAGGGTAGTGGTTGCGTGAGGACGCCCGGGGCGAAGGTGAGAGTGCCGGGGTTCGGGTTCGGCGCGGTGTACTCCTGGCCGGCGATCGCCGTGCCGCTCGTGACGTAGTACTGAACGACCGCCGTGCCGACCAGGGGGCCAACGCGCTGCACGGTCACGAGATTGGACGTACCCGCGCTTTCGGGGATCAAGAACGTATCGGCGGTGAACTGGAACGTCGAGTCATCGTCGGTGATGGAGACGTTGGCGCTCGAAGGAGTCCCTAGCGTGCCGCCCCCTGGGTTCTCAATGATGACGTTGAAGTCCCGCGTGCCGTCCACGATGCTGTTGTTGATGATGGGTATGGTGATGATCTTCTGCACGTCGCTGGCGCCAAAGGTCAGGGTTCCAGACACTTCCCCTGGGATTCCGAAGACCCCGGGGGTTCCGTAGTCCGTGCCTGGGTGAGCAGCGTTGGCTTGGGTTGTGTAGTCCACCGTCATCCCGGGACCAGTCGCGCCAGAGAGCGTGACGCTGACGTTGATGAAGCCTGCCGCCTCCGAGATCGTCCAGGCGCTCTTATCTATCGTGAGCGTGCCGCCCACAGCGCCGGCCGCGGGCGTCTGGGCTGAGAACACCGCCGAGGTGGCCATGCGTCCCGTGCCAGCAGCCTCGCAGCCGGAAATGCGCACGTCGTCGATGAACCAACCCTCGTAGGCAATGCCTGTGTCGGTGCCAAGGCGGAAGCGCACGCGCACCTTCTGTCCGGCAAGCGAAGACAGATCGTACTGTGTCGCCACGTAGCCCAGGCTGAAGCCAGTGAACGCACGCCTCCCGGCCAGCGGGTTATCGCTGCTCGCGCGCAGAGGCGCCGCCGCGTAGTCCGCGCCCGCCATGTGGAGCGGCTCAGCGTCCTGCCAGGTGTTGCCACCGTCGAGCGAGTACTCGACCACTCCTCCGTCATATCCGGGCTCGAGCGCAAAGGAATGCTTGAACTGCAGCTGGCCGCTGGGCGGCACCATCACGTCGCTGCTCATGGCCACGTAGGAATCGCTCGCCTGATCAAGGGTCGCTCGCAGGCTGAGCAAGCCGCTTGCAGGGTTCTCGGCGAAGCGGATGGCGGGTGTGCCGGATCCGCCCGCGCCGGTCCACGCGTTGCCACCGGCCAGGACACCAGTCGTCCACGTCGTCGAGGTGGCATTTTCAAAGTCATCCGAGAAGCTATTGGCCGCTGTCAGGCCGGACGCGCACGTCAGTGCCGGCGCAGCGACTGCGCACACAGGGTTCGAGAGGCCCACTGCATCCAGGGCAGTCCCTGCTGCGACGCAGTCAGCGCTCGTGATGGACGCAGTGCCAACCAGGTCAGCGCATGACTGCCGGAGCGCGCGATCCACTGTCAGGAAGTCCGCCGTCGCCGGCAGGGAGCCTGGCAGGTAAGCCGTCAGCGCGCGATACGCTACGCGCGCCACCTTGTCCAGGCCGACGCCCGTGACGGTCTTCCCCTGGAACGTGCCGCCGTCGGCCATAAGGGCGAAGGCGTGGCTCAGGACTCCGCCGTTGGTGTGCACGCCGCCGCCGTCGTCGCCTCCGCAGTAAAATGCACCGTCCCCAGTCCAGCTCGGCTGCCCGTGCGCGCCAGGGTTCATCATGTCGCGCAGAGGTCCTAGTCCTTTCAGATCCGCGCCAACCTGCCAGCGCGCGGCAGCGCTGTTGTTCGTCAGATGGACCAATTGCCCGAAGAGATCTGCGTACGACTCGCCGATGGCGCCCGCCTGCGCGTAGTTGAGCAGCCCGGCCGACTGCTCGATGAGGCCGTGCGCGAGCTCATGAGCGACGATGTCGTCAGCGGCGGTCATCCCTGTCCCAAAGACGGCCTGTGTGCCGTTCCAGAAGGCGTTAGTGAACGGGCACGGGCCGCCTGTCGGGCAGTAGTTGACGACCGAGAGCAGCGGCGCGCCCTGTCCGTCGATGCTGTCCCGCCCGAACTTGGTCTGGAGGTAGTTGTAGAAGTTTCCGGAATAGGCGAAGGCCAAGTCCACGTCGCTGGCTCCGATCGGGCCCTGTCCCTCGGCACGCACGACCGCGCCCGGCCAGGCAGCGCTGCCGCTGGCATCATCATAGACACTGCGGTTGAGCACGTCGGGCAACTGATCGACGTCCAAGAGAACGACACCGGTGATCGCATCGATCCAAACGAAGCGGCGCAGATCCTGGCGTTTGGCCTCGACGAACCAGGCGAGCCGCGGCGAGCGGGGCTTGCCCTCGATGAGGTCAAGCGGCAGCACCTCGAGCGACGGCGTGCTCACCGACTCATCCGAGACGTTGAAATGCTTGCTAACGACAGCCTGCGCCGAGGTTGTTGCCTGCATAGCCGTGATGTTGGCGGCGTAGCCGAGGCCGGGCGTCGGTGCGATCGTGCGCGCGCTGACAGACGACACTCCCGCGCCGCGCAGACTGACCGTCATGTACGTCCCCGCTACGACGTACCCGCCGCGAAGCTGCGCCGCATACACGCGGTCGAGCCCTAGCGCGTCGTGCGCCGTCTGCAGGATCGAGATGTCCGAGCTGCCCCCGAGGCCGAACGCGCCTGGATAGCTCGTGAGGAACGCTTGGGCACGCTGCTGCGGCGTGCCTCCCGCCGCAGGGATCTCGGAACCCGGCTGCACGGAGATGAAGGTCACGAGTCCGGTGACAGGCGAGACCGTGACAGTGGCGTTCCCACCAGCAGCCGTGAGTATCGCCTGGACCGTCGCGTCGTCGGCGTGGCTGCTGGCCGCGGACCCTAGGGAAAGGCACGTCCCCACCGTGGCGACAGCAATCACTGTCAGCGTGCGAACGACCAGAAAACTCGGATATCTCATGCTTCACTCCAAGATAACGACGTCAACCAACGATTTAACCACGGAAGACTCATGGTGTGGCCCGGAAAGATTTTCGCCATCATCGATGTTGCGTCGCCTGGATCCTGGCTATCTTATGTATGAGCATTCCCCGTCTCCGCTGCGACATCCGCGCGTCACGAGCTGGCGTCATGCGTTCTCAGTGCGGCAACGCGGACACGATACCGCGTCCGCGCAAACACGTCCGGCGCGCGGCGGGCTCCGTCGCGAGAGGCGCCGCGGACTCGGCGCACCATGATGTGCAAGACGCGCGCCGCGCTACGCAGGTTAAAAGTCCAGTCCTTGGCGTGCTCGCTCGATATCACCGCGCATCACTTCGCAGAACTGCGACGCACGCTTGAGAGGCCGCGCACCTCGAGCGATCGAGGTTGCGCCTGTGGTCACTGACGCGACCGCGTAGGCCGGTCTGGCGGCGGGTCGCGTGGCCAGGATTACGCTCGAGCTACCGCGCCGGATCAGCGAGCCGCATCCGGCGGGTAGGGAGGGAAGCTCGTCGGCACTCGCAGGGTCACGGTCTCGCGTCTTCCCTTGCGCTCGATCTCCACGTCGAAACGCTGCCCCGTGTACTGCACCAGCTGAAGCTTCAGGTCCCAGAGCGATTTCAGCGCGACAAGCCGATCGCCAGCTTTGAAGCCGAGCTCGTCGGCGAGACCGCTCTTGGCAACGCTCACGATCCGCTGCGGCTCGACGTAGAGGGCCTGCGCGCCCAGGTCGAAGGTGGCGAGCTGCTGGCGCCCGAGGCTGAGCCGGGCCTGCTCCTCGGCGGGCAAGGCCTCTGAGAACGCGGCCGACGCTCGCAGGAGCTGCCAAGTCTCCGCCGACCACTTCGTTCCTGGCAGAGTCGCCGCCGCCTGAGAAAAGGTCCGGTTCGGCTCGCCGGCCCAGGAGTTGGCCGACTGCGCCGCGGCGATCGCTTTGGTCGCGACGTCGACGTACTGCTCGGCCACAGTCGCGGCGCGGTTGAGATCTTCGGCCACGCGCTTGCGAGCAGAGTCGTTCGTCTGCACCGCGCGAAACGCCTCCATCTGCGCTTTGAGCGACTGCTGCGCGGAGAAGATCGTCGTACTCACGTCCTGGTTGTGGAAGCCGAAGGACTTGCCCAAGGCCTCGCGCGCGAAGTCGGCGGCGACCGCGAGATCGGCCATGGCCTTGCGCACACCGGCGGCTCGTCGATCGAATTCCTCCTTGGTCACCAGTCCGCCGGCAGCGAAGTCGATCTTCACGATGATCTGCCCTTTGCCCTTGGCCTCGACGATCTGCTCCCACTGCCGCTTGCCGTCGTCGCTGCGCGCCACGATCACGTGCTGCCCGATGGAGACCGGGGCCTTCTTCAGTCCACGCGCGGGTAACGCCCCGATCGGCTCGCCGTCAACCGTGATGCTACAGTCGACCTCGCTCGAGAAGAGAAAGGTCGTCTCCTCCTGGGGTGCGCGCGCCTGAGGCGCGCTGCGACCGCTGGACTTTACCGGAGCCTTCTTCGGTGGCTTCGCCATCTCCGGCGGAGGCATGTCTTGGCCCCGTGCAGCAACGAGTGCACTCAGACACAAGGCCACGGCGGCGGCGATACGCAGCGACCGCGCCGTCCACCCACTCGGCGCACCAACCCGCGACTTCATCTCCGAAGGACCTCCTGTGACGACGGTCGACACGGTCTCAGCGTCGGCCGCCAGCGGCCGGCCCGGGCAGTTTTTCCGGCACCTTGACGCTGCGGACCTTCTTCTTCCCTTTGCGCTCGACCTCGATGTCGATCTTCTTCCCGGTGCTCGCTGCCAGCAACTGCTGCAGATCCCAGACAGACCCGAGCGCCTTGCCGCCGGCCGACAGAACACGATCGCCAGACTCTAGGCCGATGCTATCGGCAACGCTGTCCTTGCGCACGAGAAAGACCTTCTGCGGCTCGGCATGGAGCACACCCGCGCCGAGGTCAAAGCCGGCTGGGTCCTTTGTCAAAGCGAGCGCCGCACGTTCGGCCATGGGCAGGGCGGCTGCAAATGCAGTGGATTGTCGAAGGACACGCCAGGCATCTTCCGACCAGTTCATCTCGGGGACCACGGCCAGCGCTTGCGAGAACTGGTCATTGGGTTCGCCGGCCCATCCGTTCTTCGATTGGGCGGAGGCAATGGACTTCGTGACCAGCGCAATGTATCGGTCGACAGCTGTCGCGGAGCGCGCGATCTCCGCTGCCACACGCTTGCGCGCCTCATCGGGCGCCGCGCTCACACGCGCCCGAGCCTGCTTGAATCCCTCATTCGTGCTGTGCAGCGCGGTGCTCACGCTCTGATCCTGAAACCCGAACGACTTGTGCAAGACGGATTCGGCGTACTCGCTCGCCAGCTTGACGTCCGCCAGGGCCAGCCAGACCTCTGCCGCACGACGGTCGAACTCGCCCGGATCGCCGGTGCTTCCCCTTGCGCCGCCCCGCCCCTTCTTGGACGGCGCGCGCGCGTCCGGCGGAGGCTGATCTTGCGCCAGCGCGTTGATGGCGAAACCAGAGAGCAGCGCGGCCAGCACTGCCCAAGTCAACTTCCCGCGACTCTGCGCCAAGACGTTCATGCTATCGGACCTCGTCACTTCTGCGCCCCGATCTTCACGCACGCCCCTTCGCCGCCCGGCACGCCCGCGTACCACAGAGAGCGCGCATCTTCGGCGTTGGCCTTGGCTGCCGGGGCCGCTGAGAGACCGAAAAAGATCCCAGCCCCTTGCCACTGGCAGCGCTCATCCGAACCCGCGAAAGAGAATGTGCGCTGGGCGCCCGGTGCGATCACGACGTCAAAGGCCCCCGCACAATAGCCGCTGTGAAATCGGTGGGCCTTGTAGCCGCGGGCAGAGGAAGGATCCTTCGGGTCTTCCTTGGTTGCCTCGACGGACAACGCCCCGAGCCAGGTCACGCGCATGGGCTCTGCGGCCGCGTTGCACACCGCCAGCGGCCGGTTGACGATCGCTCCGCCGTCCACCAGGACTGCCGTCGTTCGGTACAGCTCGGCTTCCTCGCGCGCTTTCACGAATTCCGCCTGATGCTGGAACTTGTCGATCTGAGTCTGGTCCTTGCCACGACCGATCATGAAGAAGAGAGATAGCGCCATCAACACGATGCCGGATGACCCGAAGAACTTCGTCATCGGGTGCATCCCCGCCTCAGCGTGCGCCGCAGGCTGTCCTTCGGGCATGCTGGCGAGCATGCCAGGTCGCAGAATCATGCTCTGGAGCGCCTCGTCAGCTACGACAGGCTGGGCTGAGGGCAGGTCGTTCGGATCGTAGGTCACCGCACCGGGCGCAGCCGAAGGCCCAGCCGCCGGCGCGACGCGCAACAGCACCTCACGCGCGGCACGCAGCTCGTCGAGCTGGCGCTGACAATGCGCCCTGAGCGGCGGCGTGGCAGCCGCGGCCAGCCGCTCCTGCGCCTTCTTGGCCAGCTCATCGTGGCGTCGACGGACCTCGCTTGCGGAGGCCCCTAGCGCGACACCAAGCCGCTCAGCAGCGGCCGCGCGGTCGACCGGGGCCAACGGCGCTGGCGTGGGTGCCGCAGCCGGCGCAGGCGCTGGTGCAGACGCCGGTGTCGGTGCCGGCGCAGCCTTGCGGGGGGATCGCGCGGGCACGAGCACCGTGGCCGTCTCCGCGCGCGGCGCACCTACGTTCAGCAGCACCGTCGCGTCGACCTCCGGCGCCTCGATCTCGACCCCCAACGCCACAGTTCCCAGCCGCAGCTCCTGGCCGTTAGCCAGAGGCGCCTCAGTCACACGCTTGCCGTCCAGGTAGGTCCCGTTCGAGCTGTTCTGATCGACGACAAACCAGCGGTCTCCGCGTCGCTCGATCACGGCGTGCTTGCGCGACACCGAGCGGTCTTTCACGACGACCTGAGCGGATGCGTCGCGCCCAAGCACGACACTCCCTTCCGTAACCTCGATCGCCTTCTTTCCGCCGCCCGGCTTGAGCCTCAGCGCACCCACGTTCGCCCGCTCCCTCCTCGTCCTATCGTCACTGGACTGTGTAGCAGTCCTTGTCAAAGCCGATCCACGCGCCGGCATCGCGGTAGGTCTGCGTCTCGCCCCGGCTGTAGTGCATCGCGAAGAAGACGACGGATCCGTTCCAGTTGCAGCCCTCCTGCGTGGAGCTCAGAGTCAGCATGCGCGTCGCCCCGTTCTTGACAGCGACCGGCGCCCAGTCCTCGCAGCGCTGACTGTCAAAGGACTTCAGTCGCCCGGCGTCCTCATAGACCACCGACAGCCATTGGACCGTCACGTCCAGGGCGCTCTTGTTGCAGATCTGCACCTTCTTGTTGTGCAGCAGACCATATGCGTCTGCCAAGACCCGATTGCTCGCCGCGAGCTGCTCCCTCTCCTTCTCTAGGCTCCCAAGCTCGTGCTTCGTTCTGAACCAGCCCACGAAAAGGACGACGTTGGCGATGAATAGCAGGCACGCTGCGACAGCTGCGAGCACAGGGACAACCAGGGAGCGACCGTGCTTCTTGCCCCCTCCGCTGTCGGGTGCGGCCTTGGCGTGACTCATCGACGCCGTCCTCCTCTCACGCGATCACACCGTTCACGACAGCACCGCGCACGAGGACCCGCTGCGTGGCCAGACGCTGGATGACGCCTTCGCTGTCGCCCCCGAACACTTGGTCGAACTCGGCGCCGGTCTGCCCGTCGTAGGCCACGACTTTCAGCGTGCCGTCCTCGCGATAGGTCGCGGTCACCTCGACGGGATGGTTCGACCGCTCTGCCTGGAGCGGTGCAACGATGACTTGGCCAAGGCTCGTCGTGGCCTCGCCCGAGTCCGACACCCGAACGCAGTCGAGCACGAGCTGCTCCTGGTTCCGCCGTGTCGTGTAGTACGTCTTCTGCGCCTTAGCCGGCAACGGCATGTTCCTCTTGATGAGCGTATCCACACCTGTGCGGCCCGTGGTCGCGTCCAGGGTCCGGATGCCGACGGCATAGCCCGTCACGCCTTTTAGCTCGGAGGACAGCGTCATGATCGAGGCCCCTGGACCCAGCTGCGCGGCATGCAACGCAGCGCCGTAGGCCACAGCGCGGTCGGGTTCGCGACAGAGGACCTGTGCATCCGGAAAGAGCTCGCGAGCGCGCGCCTGAACGGCTGGCGCGAGGGTCAGGCCGCCGGCGAGCAGGACCTTGGCGACGTCCTTCTTCGCTCTCCCACCCTCTTTGATGCAACGCTCGGACAAGGCCGCGATCTCGTCGAGCAGGCTCGTGAGCGCCGGCAGCACCTCGCTCAGCGCGACCTCCACTTCCACGACCACGCCGCCCAACATCACGGGTCGGCGAACCGTAGAGCAGCCCGGAGCGAGAAGTTCGCGCTTGATCTCCTCTGAGGCGCGCTGCACGTCGAGCAGGCTGCGCGCCCCCTTCACCAGCGGGGCACCAAGCGCGCGCTGAAACTGCGCCAGCAACAGCGCACCAATGTGCTCATCGAGCTTCCGCCCACCCTTGTCGCGCAAGCCGTCTGCGCGGAGCGGTCGGACTCCCGAATCGTCCGCGGCCAAAAGGGTCACGTCCACGGCACAGCCACCCAGATCCCACACCAGGACCGTCTCGCCTGGAGTGCCGGCAGAGACACCGTAGTGCAGCGCCGTGGCCACGGGCTCCTCGATCAGCCCATAGACCGGGATGTCGGCTAGCGTGCAGGCCGAGAGTGCCGCCTGCCGCTGGGAGTCGCCAAGGCCCGCTGGGACCGCTATCACGGCCCCTTCCATGCTGGACGAGCCTTGCGACTCGACATCGATGCGCAGCTTCTTCAGGAGCAGGGCGGCGATGGCCTCGGCATACCACTTGTCGCCGTTCTCGTCGCTCTGAACTGGCTCCGTCTCTCCCCAGCGCTGGCTGATGCCTCGGACGGCCGGGGCCCCCGGGTCGCATTCGAGAAACTGCTCGGCCAAAGTCCCTACGACCGCGCCGTTGGCGAACACGTGCACCACGGACGGCGTGTGAAACGCATCGGCGTCGTTCTGGTCTGGAACGAGCGACGGATGCAGATCGCTGTCGATGCGCGCTATGCAGCAGTCGGTGGCGCCCAGCTCTATCCCTATCCTCATGGTTGCCCTGTGCCTTGGGGTTTGGCGCTGTCGGGTTTGGCCTCCGCGGCCGGCGCCGCCGGCGTTCCCGCCTTCGACGCGGCCAGCTTGGCCCTGAGCGCTTCCAGCTTTTGCTGAGCCGGCGAGGGCTCGACACCCTGGGCCTTGTCTGCCGCCGCGGCAGCGCCCGGCGGTGCGGCCGGGGTCGCCTCCGCCGTCTTGGCCGGGGACGCAGGCATCGGTTTGGCGCTGTCGAGTTTGGTCTCGGCAGCCGGTGCCGCGGGCGTTCCCCCTTTTGACGCGGCCAATTTGGCCTTGAGCGCGTCCAGCTTCTGACGCGCTGGAGAGAGCGGAGCAGGCTGGCCCTGATCGCCGCCGGCAGGCCCGCGTGCTTCCGCCATCTTCGCCTGAAGCGCGGCCATACGCTCGCGCGCCGGTGACGGCGCTTGCGCCGCTGCCTGTGCCGCGGCAGCGGCAGCCGCGGCGGCGGCCGCTGCACCGCTCGTGGCCGCACCGGGTGACGCCGGCTGAGCGCCAGCTGTAGCTGGTCGCGCGGCAGCAGCTGCGGCTGGCGGCGCGGTGAGCGCTTGGCGCAGATCGCCGCGCACCTGCGTCAACGAAGCCGAAACGGCGTCCCTTGCCTTTGTGGTCGCAGGCAGCCGCTTGTCAAGGGCATCCAGGCCCTGCACCTGCCTCTGCAGACGGTCGCGCTCGGGCACCACTGCACTCTCCCGCCGCACCTGGTGAGCCTTGAACGCGCCGTCCACCAGCTCGAGGATGGCGGGCGACTGTTCCGCAAGGTACTGCGTGAGCGTCGCGGTCCACTGCTTCTGGATGTCCGTCAGGATGCGCTTCAGCTCCGGCCGCATCGCGGCCCGGGCTGCCTCCAGCTCGCGCTCCATGTTCTCCGTGCGCTCCGTGCGCGTCGAGCTGACGACGCTCGCGGTGCCGAACAACACCAACATGACCGTGATGGGGATCGTGTACTCGCGATAGAGTCGCACGTAGGACGACAGACCGAACATCGATGCGCCCATGACGAGCAGCATGGCGTACTTTCGTACAGAGGCGAAGTACTCCTCGAATCCCGGACGCGCCATTTCGCCGCGGTACGCACTCTGGAATGACGCGTATCCGGCGAGGAGCTTGCGCACGCGCTCTTCGGTCAAGTAGTCGAAGTGCAGAACGACCGGCGGACCCTCGGCCTCGGCCAGCATGCGCTCGATCTCCTGCCCCAGCAGGCGGAAGAGGTCGTTGATCGCCACGACGTCCGCCATGAGGTGGCGGCCGACACGCTCTCGAATCGACTTGCCGAGCTCTTGCTCGAAAGCGGGCGGAACACGCGTGGCCAGCTTGCCAGCGCGCTCCTCGTGGTCCAGCTCCGCGAAGGCGTTCAGGCGGCCGTCGATCTCGCGCGCCAGCGAACCGGCCGGGTACCCGAGCAGCTCTTGCAGCCGGTCTGCCGCCCCTCTTTCGAACTCGGAGAACATGCGTTGCACACGTGACTTGACCGCGCTCAGCAGCTCCGCGGGCGCCGACGACGGCGACGCCGAAGGGCCCTTGGGCTGGAAACGCGAGAGCCTCTGCTGTGTGATCTGACGCCGCACGCGCGTTTCGCGAGTCTGCGACTCAAGGCCGAGAGTGAAGGCCGTCACGAGCGACTCGAGTCCCGCTAGCGCCGACTGGGCCCGCAAGACCTCGATGCGGCCGTCCCAGGGCGGTGACGACAGGAACGTGCCGAGCCCGTCCTCCTGTAGCGCCGTCGAGACCTGGCGCTCGCACGTCTGAGCCCGCGAGCAGACCCGTCGGTGCAGCTCCTCAACGGCCGGCAGCGGCGGCCCCAATACAAACGTCAGCGCGCGATCCTCCGCGGCCGCGTTAACCGCGCTGCGTGTCGCCTCGTCGGCTGCGCCCAGGAGCGAGACCACGACGAGGATGGGGGCGCGGGGTGCTCCGGCTGCGAGCGGTAGGCCGGGGACCGCGGCGCGAGTCTGCACGCGCAGTGCAAAGGCGCCGGGCCGTTCGACGACTATCGGACCAGACGTCTCGCCGGTGACGTGCTGCGCCGTCATCCCCTTGCCGATCCAGGCCGCCACGCGTCCGGCCGTGTCAGCTCCGACCGCACCCGCGCGCAAGAGCTCCACGTCGAGGAAACGACCTGCGCAGAAAGTGTCGAGGCTATCGAGCCCGCGGTTGACGCCTTCCGTCGTGGAGAGCGCCCCCGCGTCGGCGCTCACCTTCTTGAGGTCGCCAATGAGTTGGCGCACGGTCGGAAGGGCGTTAGCGGCCGTGACCTTGAGCAGCGCCATGTCCCCCTCGGATGCCTAACCGACGCAATACCTCACCACCGGGTAGTTATAACTTAGACGGCGCGCCGCGTCTCGTCAACCGCTCCCGCGTGCCCTCTGCATCGTCTCGCTCCGCCCAAAGGCACCGCACCCTCCCGTTGTCCCGCGAAGTCCGCTATCATTACTCTCTACGTATATCAGTCCTGGGCCGGGTGGCCCCTGGTTGAGACTTGGAGGAGAAGGAGGTCGCGATCATGTCGACAAGGTGTGTCACGGCGGTGCGCGTCGTCGGTTGTCTCGCGGTGCT
>Ga0302321_100002726_pt1 | contig 15176 bp, 8 predicted proteins | sample Fen_T0_1_FD_202505 | JGI IMG/M metagenome (GOLD analysis project Ga0302321, IMG submission 202505) | Peat permafrost microbial communities from Stordalen Mire near Abisko, Sweden - Fen_T0_1 | ecosystem: Environmental > Terrestrial > Soil > Wetlands > Permafrost | place: Sweden: Abisko...
CTTCACAGAGCATGGTACTGTAACAAGTGCTAAAATTTTGAAAGACAAAATGAACGGCCGTAGCAAAGGTTTCGGCTTTGTTGAAATGGAAGACGATGAAGCTGCCAAAGCTGCAATCGCTGCATTGAACGAAGTTGAAGTTCAGGGCCGTAAGTTGATTGTTAACGAATCTCAGCCACGTGCTGAGGGCGATCGTCCTAAACGCAGCTTCGGCGGCGGCGGCGGTGGCTACAAGAAAAGTGGTGGCGGTGGCTACGGCGGCGGTGGAAACCGTGGCGGTGGTGGTGGTTACGGCGGCGGTGGAAACCGTGGCGGTGGCGACGGCGGTTACAACAGAGGCGGTTATTAATATTTAATGATACAACCTTATTTAAAAATCCTTTCTTTACCGGAAGGATTTTTTTTATTTAATACACAACTTAAAATATGCTTAGCAACAACGATATACTTAAAAAATTAAGGGTAGCCCTTTCTTTACGCAATGAGGATATTATTGAGATACTAAAACTGGTTGACTTTGATATTACCAAAGGTGCCTTGGGCGATCTCTTTAGAAACGAAGACCACCCCGGTTTTGTAGAGGCTGGCGACCAGTTGTTACGTAACTTCTTAAATGGATTGATCATTTATAAAAGAGGCAAGCAACCCGATGGTGAAAAGAAGTATATCGAAAAAGAAGATTAAATAGCTTCGCTATTTTTAAATTTTGTTAACCGGCGACAACGCTTTGTGCATCTTCACAGGCGTCGCACTTTTCATCTTTATATCATTGGTCATCTTTTATCGAAGCAAAAATAAAACCACTCTTTTATACTACGCTTAATTTATTTAAATTACAGCCCATAAACTAAACTTATGGGCAAAGGAAGATTGGAAGCTTTCAGTGATGGTGTATTGGCAATCATTATCACCATCATGGTTTTGGAGATAAAAGTGCCGCATGGCGATATACTGGAAGATCTGAAACCCCTGCTACCAATATTCATGAGTTATGTACTCAGCTTTATTTACATCGGAATTTACTGGAATAACCACCACCACTTAATGCAGGTGGTTAATAAAGTAAGCGGTGCGGTACTCTGGTCCAATATTCATTTATTATTCTGGCTTTCGCTTGTTCCCTTTGCCACCGCATGGATGGGCGAAAATCATTTTAGTAAATGGCCGGTAATATTATATGGACTTATCCTGCTACTGGCGGGCGTTGCATATTATATACTGGCGCATTGTCTCACTTCTATTCACGGCAAAGATTCTACATTGGCCCGGGCAATAGGTAAAGATAAAAAAGGAATAATTTCTGTTGTTTTATACATTGCAGGAATTATGGCGTCTGCATTTATCAACCCCTGGATTGGATTTTCAATTTATGTGATTGTAGCTGCAATCTGGTTTATCCCCGACAGAAGAATTGAAAAGAAGATGGAAAACAATCAAAGAGAAGAACAGTAAGTTTTAGCCTGGTTCTTTTAATTACACTGCTTCTTAAAAAATAGCTTTTGTTTTACAACTGTATATGAAAAAGCCGTCTTATATATGATAAGACGGCTTTTAATTTTTATAGACCCTGCTTAATTCAATTTAACCAATTTTGTTACACTATGATTTTTCCCCTGGGTTACTTCCACAAAATAAGTTCCACCGGGTAGTTTATTAGTCATGGCAATTAAACCCTGCTTGGTTAGTTTTGTTGAAGCCTGAACCAATCTTCCATTCACATCCATGATCCTTACCATAATGGGTTCATTGCTTTTGGTTATCACCTGTATGTTGAAATCACCGGGTGTTGGGTTCGGGTAAATTTTTACCGCAAACACATCAGCAACAACCGGAGTTTCTATCTCAATTGGCTTCTCTTTTATTTGAGGCTCAACGTTTTCAGACGATACCCTTGCAAATTGTGGCAAACCAGAACAATCATATTTATTCCAAATGGTTCTACTGCCATTACTTTCAATTTTTTCTGTAATGAACCAACCAGTCATAATTCCATACCTGGGGCCGCCCGATACTTTTAGTTTGCCATTTGGAATCATGATATTCAGTGTAATCATAGTATTATCACCAGTTACAATAAATTTTTCTTCGTCTTTATTATTATCACCCAGGTAAAAAGTAACTTTCGGGCCATTTACATTGATCATGCAATCTTCTTCAACGGTAACTTTGTCAAAGATCTTTACAGAAGTTGGATTGGCAAAGTAAACATTGGTTGTGTTCACATTCTTTTTCCCCTTTGCAACGCTCAGCTCTTGTAGATTGATGACAGGAGCCGTAAATGTAACATTGGCCCCTTCTTCAATATTGATCTTTCCAAAATCGTTGCCGGTAAAGGTGGCTGTTATGCCTGCCTTAACAGTAAGGTTTTTATAGTTACCATTATAGGTTCCATTTACATTAGCATTCAAAGTACCGGAACCACCGGAACCATTATAGATCATAAATGGAGGATTTGGTCCGCCGGTTGCGGGAGTATAAAAACGGTTACTTACATTGGCTGGCAATTGCACAGAGATATTCTTAGCCTTTACAAAGAAAGGATTCAAATTTGTATTCTTCTTAAACTCTGCGCTACCAATGGCATCCGTAACACCTATGTCACCATTGATATCATTCTCTTCTCCAAATTTAGCGTACGATTTTGCATATATGATATATCCCGTGCTGTTCTGGTCATCATTTACGGTAATATTAAATGAGCAGGTTGCAATATTGCCGCAGCCATCAGTAGCTTTCCAGGTCACAGTTGTAATACCTGTATTAAATGTGGATCCATTTAGTGTGTTAATTCCGGAGCCGGAAGTTGCACCGCTTAAAGTATAGGATAAGCCAACATCGCCCGGGCAATTATCCGTTGCACTCAATACATTAAATTCTGTACCAATAGCGGCATAGGTACAATATCCGTTATTGGTTAACCTGGTTTGATTTGCTTTGCAGGTTACAACAGGCGGCGTATTATCAATACGGGTGTTATAAGTTTTAGTGGCGCTATTGCCACAGCCGTCTGTTACAGTTACTGTGATCACCGCACTGCAGGTTCCGGATGTACTGGCAGTTTTTGTAAGTGAACCGGGGCAATTATCAGTGGCTGTGGTGGCTGCAATCGCTGCTGCCTGGGCTGCAGCAACGGTTGTATAGCATGAACCAATGGTTCCGGCGGTTACAGTTGGTGGCGTATTGTCAATACGGGTATTATATGTTACACTGGCACTGTTGCCACAACCATCTGTAACTGTTACTATGACCACTGCACTGCAGGTTCCGGAAGTGCTGGCAGTTTTTGTAAGTGTACCGGGACAATTATCGGTTGCGGTGGTTGCAGCAATAGCAGCAGCCTGCGCAGCAGCAACGGTTGTATAGCATGAACCAATGGTTCCGGCGGTTACAATTGGTGGCGTATTATCAATACGTGTGTTATATGTTACGCTGGCAGTCTTGCCACAGCCATCTGTAACAGTTACGGTAATCACTGCACTGCAGGTTCCGGAAGTACTGGCAGTTTTTGAAAGTGTACCGGGACAATTATCTGTGGCTGTGGTTGCAGCAATAGCAGCAGCCTGCGCAGCAGCAACAGTTGTATAGCATGAACCAATGGTTCCGGCTGTTACAGTTGGCGGCGTATTGTCAATGCGGGTATTATAAGTTACGCTTGCACTGTTACCACAACCATCTACTACAGTTACTATAATCACTGCACTACAGGTGCCGGAAATACTGGCAGTTTTTGTAAGTGTACCGGGACAGTTATCTGTTGCAGTGGTCGCTGCAATGGCAGCAGCCTGCGCAGCAGCAACAGTTGTGTAGCATGAACCAATGGTTCCGGCAGTTACTGTTGGTGGTGTATTGTCGATACGGGTATTATAAGTTCTGGTGGCACTGTTGCCACAACCGTCTGTTACAGTTACTATAATTACTGCACTACAGGTGCCGGAAGTGCTGGCAGTTTTTGTAAGTGCACCGGGACAATTATCTGTTGCAGTGGTTGCTGCAATTGCAGCAGCCTGCGCAGCAGCAACTGTTGTAAAGCATGAAGCAATGGTTCCGGCTGTTACAGTTGGTGGCGTATTGTCAATACGGGTATTATAGGTTACGCTTGCACTGTTGCCACAACCATCTGCTACAGTTACCGTAATCACTGCACTACAGGTGCCGGAAGTGCTGGCGGTTTTGGTTAAAGCATTACTGCAATTGTCTGTTGCAGTTGTTGCTGCAATGGCTGCTGCCTGGGCTGCGGCTACAGTTGTATAGCATGATGCAATTGTTCCTTTAGTAACCACAGGTGCTGTATTATCTACAACAGTTATTACTTGTGATTTGGTTGTTGCATTGCCACACTGATCCGTTGCCGTCCAGGTTTTTACAAGTGTATAATTTGATGGACAACTACCTGGTATCGTTGTAGTATTATCGGTAATAGTTACAAAAGAACAGGCATCACTAGCTGTTACAGTTTGTGCAGATAAAGAAAGATTTACCGGGCCTGCAAGTATGCCAGCCTTTAACGCAGAACCATAACTATTTGATACCAGCATTAAAGGAATAGTAATAGTTGGATTAGGACCTGCAGGAAGGCCCATGTTAAATACATAATTGCCAGCCACATTACTGATGAAGATAACTCCCACTGCCCCAGCCAGCTGTGCTTTGTAAGCTTTGTTCACAAAATAACCCGCTGGCGGTGTGCAACCACTCCTTTCAATCACGGCTATCTTACCTGTAAGGCTGTTTATTATTGATTCACAGGCATCGTAAGGATTACCTGCTCCGCCGGCACCATCATTTACCATAACAGTGTTTGCAGTTATTGGTGTTGTCGTTAGTGGTGCACCAAATACAGCTGTTCCAACGTTATAAGTACTTGCAAGGCTATTGGGACTACTGTTGATATGCAACGGTTGTAACGGAAGAGGGGCATTGCACTGCAGCGTAGCGTTCGCTGGAACTATCAGCGTTGGCGCTGTGTTATCTACCGATGTTACCGTTTGCGATGCACTGGTTGCATTGCCGCACTGGTCAGTAGCAGTCCAGGTATTTACAATCGTAAAATTATTACCACAGCCGCCCGGTGTATATGTCTGTTGATGTGTGATAGCTACGAACGAACACACATCACTTGCTGTTACTGTTGGTGCCGATAAGGATACATTTACAGGACCAGCCAGTATCTCTGATTTTAAAGTAGCTCCATAAGTATGGGATACCAGCATCAATGGTATGGTGATCGTTGGATTAGGACCGGCAGGAAGGCCCATGTTAAATATATAATCTCCGGCTTGATTGCTGATGAAGATAACCCCTACAGCTCCGGCAAGTTGCGCCTTGTAAGCTTTGGTGACAAAATAACCCGTTGGCGGTGTGCAGCCGCTTCTTTCAATAACCGCAATCTTACCCGTTAAATTATTGATGATACTGTCACAGGCATCATAAGGATTACCAGCATTATCTATTGCCATCACTGCATCTGCCGTTAAGGGTGTTGCTGTTAAGGGCGCTCCAAATACAGCCGTTCCAACATTGTAAGTGCCATCTATAAAATTCGGACTGCTATTGATATTCAAAGGCTGCAGCGGTGTAGGATCAGTGCATTGCAATGTTACATTTGCTGGTACTGTTAAGGTTGGTGGCGTGCTATCTGCCACGGTAATTGTTTGCGATTTGGTTGTTGCATTACCGCACTGGTCGGTGGCTGTCCAGGTATTTACAAGTGTATAATTTGATGGACAGTTACCAGCTGTAAAGGTTTGCTGATACGTAATGGCGGCAAATGAACATACATCACTTGCTGTTACTGTTGGCGCCGATAACGATACATTTACAGGACCGGCCAATATCTCGGCCTTGAGTGTAGCTCCATAAGTATGGGATACCAGCATCAAAGGAATCGTAATAGTTGGATTAGGACCGGCAGGCAATCCCATATTAAATATATAATCACCGGGTTGATTGCTGATGAAAATAACGCCTACAGCGCCAGCCTGTTGTGCCTTGTAGGCTTTATTCACAAAATAACCCGCTGGTGGAGTGCAGCCGCTTCTTTCTATAACTGCAATCTTACCGGTTAAATCATTAATGATACTGTCACAGGCATCATAAGGATTACCAGCATTATCTATTGCCATCACTGCATCGGCAGTTAAGGGTGTAGCTGTTAATGGTGCTCCAAATACAGCCGTACCAATATTGTAAGTGCCATCTATAAAATTTGGACTGCTGTTGATGGTCAAAGGCATCTGCGGTATGGGATCGGTACATTGCAATGATACACTCGCCGGTACTGTTAAAGTTGGCCGTGTAGTATCGGCTACCGTAATTGTTTGCGATTTGGTTGTTGCATTGCCACACTCGTCTGTCGCCGTCCAGGTATTTACAAGGGTATAGTTTGATGGACAGTTACCAGCTGTATAGGTTTGCTGATAAGTGATCGCAGCAAACGAACATACATCACTGGCCATTACTGTTGGCGCCGATAACGATACATTTACATCACCAGACAGTAACTCTGATTTTAAAGAAGCTCCATAAGTATGGGATACCAGCATCAACGGAATCGTAATAGTTGGATTAGGGCCGGCAGGTAATCCCATATTAAATACATAATCACCGGGTTGATTGCTGATGAAAATAACGCCTACAGCGCCGGCAAGTTGCGCCTTGTAGGCTTTATTAACAAAATAGCCCGCTGGTGGAGTGCAGCCACTTCTTTCTATCACCGCTATCTTACCCGTAAGATTATTTATTATTGATTCACAGGCATCATAAGGATTGCCTGCCCCACCGCCGCCGTCATTCACCAAAATAGCATCAGCGGATAATGGTGTAGCGGTTAAAGGTGCTCCAAAAACAGCTGTGCCAACATTATAAGTTCCATCAATAAAATTAGTGCTGCTGTTGATGTTCAAGGGCATCTGCGGTAATGGATCGGTGCATTGCAGCGTTACATTCGCTGGTACCGTCAATGTTGGTGGCGTGGTATCTATAAATAATATCGTTTGAGAAGCTGTTGCTGCGTTGCCGCAGTTATCAGTTGCTGTCCAGGTTCTGATTATACTGTAATTACCACCACAATTGCCTGGCACAAAATTCTCTGTATGCGTAATAACAAAATTGGAACAGGCATCAGATACCAACACAGTTTGTGCGCTCAAAGATACATTTACCGTATTAAGCAGCATGGCAGTTTTCAAACTGTTGCCATAATTATTTGACACCATGATTGCCGGTATTGTAATTGTAGGATTGGGACCGGCTGGTACCCCCATACTAAAAACAGCATCACCCGGTACATTATTTACCACAATCACCGCAATTGCCCCGGCTGCCTGTGCATTGGCAACTTTATTGATAAAGAATCCTAAAGGTGCTGCGCAGCCACCACGGTCAAGTACTGCAATCTTACCGGTTAAGTTATTGGTAATTGTTTCGCAGGCATCGCTTGTATTTCCTGCACCATCATTCACCAGAGCCAGATTACCGGTTACTGGTGTAGCTGATAATGGAGGCCCAAATACCGCCTTGCCAATATTATAGGTGTTAGCCACGGATGTTGCACTGTTGATATGTACAGGCTCCAATGGTAATGGATCAACACAGGTTAAAGTGATGTTGGCCGGCGCTGTAATCGTTGGTGCCGTATTATCTACAACGGATATCGTTTGAGATTTTGTTGTTGCATTATTACAAACATCTTTAGCAGACCATGTTCTTATAACATTATAATTGCCATCGCAAGTGCCTGGTAAAACAGTTTCTGTAAAATCAATAGTAACAAACGAACATAAATCCTCTGCAATTACTGTTTGTTGCGATAAGGATGCATTTACAGCTCCTAGTAACATTTCCGATTTTAAACTGTTTCCATAATCATAAGATACCATGATTGCAGGGATGGTTATAGGTGGATTTGGACCGGGAGGAGGGCCCATATTCACGATCGTATTTCCTGGAGCATTATTTACAAATATTACCGCAATTGCTCCGGCGTCCTGTGCTTTTTTGGTGCGGTTAAGGAAGAACCTGGTAGGTGCAGAACAGAATCCACGGTCTATCACAGCTATCTTACCAGCAAGGCTGTTGATAATTGTTTCGCAAGCATCGCTTGTTGTACCTGCCCCGTCATTCACCAGCTCTAAATCGCCCGTTACAGGTGTAGCCGATAATGGAGGACCAAAAGTTGCGTACCCAAAATTATACGTACCATCAATAAAATTAGGGCTGCTGTTTATATTAACAGGCTTTAATGGTAATGGATCAGTGCATTGCAGCGTTACATTTGCTGGTACAGTTAATGTTGGCGGCGTATTATCGGCCACAGTAATTGTTTGCGACGCTGACGTTGCATTACCACACTGGTCAGTAGCCGTCCAGGTATTTACAAGGGTATAGTTTGATGGGCAGTTACCAGGTGTATATGTTTGTTGCTGTGTGATCGCTACAAATGAACATATATCATTGGCTATCACCGTTGGCGCAGATAATGATACATTTACCGGGCCAGCAAGTATCTCGGCCTTGAGTGTAGCTCCATAAGTATGGGATACCAACATCAAAGGAATAGTAATAGTTGGATTAGGACCGGCAGGAAGTCCCATGGTAGCTACATAATTGCCTGTCTGATTAAATATAAATATCACGCCTACGGCTCCCGCCTGTTGCGCTTTATAGGCTTTGGTAACAAAATAACTGTTTGGTGGTGTACAGCCACTTCGTTCTATAACAGCAATTTTTCCTGTAAGATCATTTGTTATTGTATCGCAGGCATCATAGGGATTACCAGCATTATCTATTACCATCACTGCATCGGCAGTTAAGGGCGTAGCTGTTAATGGTGCTCCAAATACAGCCGTACCAACATTGTAAGTGCCATCTATAAAATTAGGACTGCTATTGATATTCAATGGCATCAGCGGTAATGGATCACTGCATTGCAATGTTACATTGGCTGGTACTGTTAAGGTTGGTGGCGTGTTGTCTGCTACCGTAATTGTTTGTGATGCTGTGGTTGCATTACCGCATTGGTCGGTAGCTGTCCAGGTATTTACAAGGGTATAGTTTGATGGACAGTTGCCCGGTGTAAATGTTTGCAGATATGTAATAGATGTAAACGAACATGCATCATTGGCAATAACCGTTGGTGCCGATAAGGATACATTTACAGGACCAGCCAATAACTCTGATTTTAAAGAAGCGCCATAAGTATGGGATACCAGCATCAAAGGAATCGTAATAGTTGGATTAGGACCGGCAGGAAGGCCCATGTTAAATACATAATCACCGGCTTGATTGCTAATGAAGATAACTCCTACAGCTCCTGCCAGTTGGGCCTTGTAAGCTTTGTTCACAAAATAACCCGTTGGTGCTGTGCAGCCGCTTCTTTCAATAACCGCAATCTTACCCGTTAAATTATTGATGATACTGTCACAGGCATCGTAAGGATTACCACCATTATCTATTACCATCACTGCATCTGCCGTTAAGGGTGTTGCTGTCAAGGGCGCTCCAAAAACAGCCGTACCAACATTGTAAGTACCATCTATAAAATTCGGACTGCTGTTGATGGTCAAAGGCATCAGCGGTGTAGGATCAGTGCATTGCAGCGATACATTCGCTGGTACCGTTAAGGTTGGGGGGATATTATCTACTACTGTAATTATTTGTGTGCAGGTAGCTATATTTCCACAGGCATCGGTTGCTTTATAGGTTCGTAAAATTGTAAACGTGCTTACGCATGTCTGGTTTATAACTTCATCACCCTCCCATGTAACAGATATACCCGGGCAAGAGCCAGAAACTGTAACAGATTCAACATCTGGATTGGGAATCTCATCTCCACAATAAACTGTAATATTCTGCGGACAAATGATTGATGGTGATTGATTGGTACCGTTGCATGATGCCGGCACCGGTTGAAAACCACGGGCTGGCGAGGCATCCGTACCATTAGTCAGGTATGGAATATAAGAAACCGGTGAACCCATCAAAGATGCAATAGTTGCCGCATCAGTAGTGCCAAACCAGTTGCAGGTTGCTGGTATTGCTCCACCTGTATAATTCTGTGGACTAAGAAAAACGCTATTGTTTGTGCTGTAGCCGGTAAAGCTGTTCTCAGAAATACTAACGTTAGCATTAGGGCCAATAACCGCAGTCATCCGAATGGCGTGGGGAGCAGCCTCATTGCTGCCATCAAAACTATTATTATGAACAATTAAATTATTTGCACCGCCAAAGATTCTTAAATCGGCCGATGTAACACCAAATGTTGAGTTTTTTATTTCATTGTTGGAAAATGTAGAAGATGCTACATTGTAAAATGTTACTGCCCGCAAATTTCCATCAAATATATTATTGGTCATGGTAATGCCGGTAGCAGCAGAAGCAGCTGTTGACATTTCAAAGTCAATTCCTACCCCTTCAATATGATTACTGAATTTATTATTGTCAATTAATACATTCTTAACCGTACCCCCCGAAATATCATCATCTGCGTAAATAGCTTCCCTGAAAATTGGTCCGGGAGTATTATTAGCATCGAACCAGTTACAACTGATCTTTACTTGTGCCGGAGAAGCTCCGGCATTGGAAAGGCCTGTTCCGAGTGTATTATTTCTGATAATATTATTGAGTAACTGCGTACCAGTATTGGGTGGAACCATATACACCGCAAAACCAAATCCTGGTGCCAGCGCAGCATTTGCTCCATCCTGGTTCTGGATGGTAAATCCATTAATAGTTACATTACTTGCATTTACACCGATGCCGTTAGGGCAACTGATTATTGACTCGGCACCTGTTCTGTTTATAGCACAAATATCTGCCCGTACACCACGTAAATTAACCGACTTGGTAATGTTGATTGATTCGTTGTAGGTTCCACTCCCCACAGTAATAATATCGCCATTAAAGGTGATTGCATCATTAATAGCAGCCTGGATAGTAGCATAAGGCGAATTAGCCGGGTGCGTTGTGTTAACCACCTGTGCATTTGCAAAAGCAAGTAAAAAAACAAAGCTCGTTAGCAAGCCAGCTGCCTTAATTGGAAAGAGGTGTAGGAATTTTTTCATAATAATTGTTGCAGTTAAAATTTGCTGTTTTGGAATTATAAGATCAAAATTTTTGTGATAGTGCATTTGCACCGTTATCCATTGCTGAATTACTTTTAAAAAATATTTATAATAAACAAACTGATGGAAAAATACGCTGACAAGCACATATAAGTTCATACAGTTGTTTTGGTGTTAACAACATTCAGCACAATGAATAGTCATTAAATAAGGTCGTTTGCTGGGGGGCTTTGGTATTTCAGGAGATAGATTAATAACGGCACTTTATCCGGTTCTTCAGCAGGGAAACAAATATCGCAGTAAAGCTAATGAAGATAAAATTAAAAAGCAATACCCTAAATGGGGTAGTTTTTCCCTTGAACTATTAAATGATGGTAATTTAAAGAAATAATAATATTATATACAGGTATATCATCGCATTGCGTTTATACCGGACAGGGATATTGAAAAGAAAGTGGAAGCTGATGGCATATAATACAAATAGTTTTAGTTTGCTTTCTTGGGAGGCAGATCAAAAGCCACCGCATCATGCTCAAAATGGCCTTTATGGCTACCATCGCAAAATGGTTTGTTTTGAGAAAGGCCGCAACGGCAGATTGAAATTATTTCCCTGCCCTGCAGATTATAAATACCACCGTTTTTGTCAACAATTTCAAAATCGCCTTCTACTTTTATTGATCCGTTACTGTTTACTGTAATTTTTGTTTTTGACATATCTGATATTCTTTAATTATTTATTTGAGATTTATCTGCAAATTAGGCAATAATAGCTTTTGTTGTTGGGGGACTACCCTAAAACTCGATAATCGTCTGTATCGCATTTTTAATTATATTTATGTTCTACGATTGCTGCTATCTTATTTTACGAATTTAATAATGTAGTATGCATTTATCACCCAGGGAAACAGAAAAGCTATTACTGTTCCTCGCCGGCGAACTGGCACAAAAAAGAAAAGCAAGGGGTTTGAAGTTAAACTACCCCGAAACGATCGCACTCATCAGCGCTCAACTGCACGAGGCAGCCCGTGATGGCAGATCAGTTGCCGAACTCATGCACTTTGGTACTACCATCTTAACCCGCAATGATGTAATGGAAGGCGTTCCGGAAATGATTCACGATATACAGATAGAAGCAACATTTCCGGATGGAACAAAATTGGTTACGGTACATGATCCAATCAGGTAATTAAAAATATTTTTATGATACCAGGAGAATACATTTTGAAAGATGAAGACATTATTATTAATGAAGGCAGAAAGACAATCCGCATTACTATAGTTAATACAGGAGACCGTCCGGTGCAAATCGGTTCTCACTTTCATTTTTTTGAAGTAAACAGGCAAATGAATTTCGACAGGGAAAAAGCTTTTGGTATGCGCCTGAACATTGCCGCCGGCACTGCCGTGCGTTTTGAACCGGGAGAAGAAAACGAAGTAGAAATGGTTGAATTTGGCGGCAATAAAAAAATATCCGGCTTTAATAATTTAATGGATGGAAAAATAATTTCAACAAAGAGCAAATCAAAAGCACTCATCAAATCCTACCTGCTTAATTTTAAAAACAATACAGAATGAGTGCACATATCAGGAGAACAAAATATGCAGCCATGTATGGCCCCACTACTGGCGATAAAATACGCCTGGCTGATACAGAACTCTTTATAGAAATAGAAAAAGATTTTACTGTTTACGGTGATGAGGCAAAGTTTGGCGGCGGCAAAACCATTCGTGATGGCATGGCACAATCAGCTACAGCAACACGTAAAGATGGTGTGCTTGATTTTGTTATTACCAGCGTGATGATCATTGATCATTGGGGAATTGTAAAAGCCGATATCGGCATTAAAGACGGAAAAATTGTGGGCATTGGTAAAGCCGGCAATCCTGATACAATGGATGGCATTACACCAAACATGGTTATTGGCGCAAGCACAGAAGTGCATGGTGGTGCAGGTTTAATTGCAACAGCAGGTGGTATTGATACGCATATACATTTTATTTGTCCGCAACAAATTGACCATGCATTGTTCAGTGGTATTACCACCATGATTGGCGGGGGCACCGGCCCTGCAGATGGAACCAATGCTACTACCGTTACTCCCGGTGCATGGAACATTCAAAAAATGCTGGAAGCCGCCGATGCATTCCCAATGAACCTCGGTTTTTTTGGCAAGGGCAATTCTGCATCTTTACCGGCACTTGAAGAACAGGTTAAAGCCGGTGCATTGGGTTTAAAAATTCATGAAGATTGGGGAAGTACTGCTGCGGTAATTGATGCTTCATTAAAAATTGCAGATAAATATGATGTGCAGATTGCAATTCATACAGACACACTAAATGAAGGGGGCTTTTTAGAAGATACCATTAAAGCGATCAATGGAAGAGTGATACATACTTTCCATACAGAAGGTGCAGGTGGTGGCCATGCACCGGATATTATTAAAGCTGCGATGTATCCCAATATTCTTCCCTCATCTACCAACCCTACAAGACCTTACACGGTAAACACAATAGATGAGCATCTGGATATGCTGATGGTTTGTCATCACTTAAGTAAAACTGTAGCCGAAGATGTATCATTTGCAGATTCCAGAATAAGGCCCGAAACAATTGCTGCTGAAGATATACTGCACGATATGGGCGTGTTCAGTATGATGAGCAGCGACAGCCAGGCGATGGGCAGGGTTGCTGAAGTAATTACCAGAACCTGGCAAACAGCTCATAAAATGAAAGTGCAGCGTGGTGCTTTGCGTGGCGATGATGGCAATGATAATTTTCGTGTAAAAAGATATGTTTCAAAATATACCATCAACCCGGCAATAACACATGGCATCAGCGATTATGTAGGTTCTATCGAAGCAGGCAAGATGGCCGATATTGTTTTATGGAAGCCTGCTATGTTTGGCGCAAAGCCCGAAATGATCATCAAGGGAGGAATGATCATTGCCGCAAGAATGGGCGACCCGAATGCCTCCATACCCACACCGCAACCGGTTATTTATCGCCACATGTTTGGTGCGTATGGTACTGCGTTACATAAAACCTGTGCAACTTTTGTTTCAGGTTTGTCAATAAAAAAAAATGTGGTACAAAAATACAAGTTGCAAAAGATGGTCTTCCCGGTGAAGAACTGCCGTAATATTTCAAAGAAAGATCTTATTCATAATGATGCTACACCACAAATTGATGTGAATCCTGAAAATTATGAAGTGAAAGTAGATGGCGAAGTAATTACCTGCGAACCAATGAAAGTATTGCCGTTAGCCCAAAGGTATTTTTTATTTTAAGTTGAAAACAGCACAATGATCATCCAACAAAAAAAAGGGAATATAAATCCAGTTGACACCAGCAATAAAAACATTGATTGGTTAAGCCTGCAATGGTTTGAAACCAACAAACGTATCCTGCATAAAAAAACAAATGCAGGAACAGAAATTTCATTAAAATTTTTGAAAGAAAACGCAGCTTTAACTGAGGGCGATATTTTATTTGAAGACGAAGAAACAATTATTGCTGTAGAAGTCATCGCTTGCGATTGCATTGTAGTTAAGCCAGCAAACATGTTTGAAATGGCATCAGCCTGCTATGAAATCGGCAACAGGCACTTACCATTATTTTTTGAAAATGGTGAATTACTTGTGCCATTTGAAAATCCTTTATATAACTTATTGCAGGCGCACGGTTTTAAAGTAGTTAAAGAAGAAAGGAAACTATTACAGCCGCTTAAAACGACCATATCTCCTCATGGAGGCGGAGAAAGTACTTCACTGTTTTCACGAATCATGAAATTGAGTAACAATGAATAGCAGCCTGCTTAAACTCCTGCACTTAACAGATCCTGCCCTTCCTATTGGTGGCTTTTCGCATTCCGCAGGGCTGGAAACCTATGTGCAGCAGGGAAAAGTAAAGAATATATCATCGGCAAAAGATTTTGTAGTGCAAATGCTTTCAAAAAACATTCATTACACAGATGCTGCTTTTGTTTCGCTTGCTTATGATGCAGCTAAGCAAAAAGATCTGGCTGCGATCATTGCGCTTGATCGAGAATGCTCGGCTGTTAAATTACCCGAAGAAATGCGGAAAGCAAGTAGCAAAATGGGAAACCGCTTATTAAAA
>Ga0302321_100002728_pt1 | contig 15173 bp, 14 predicted proteins | sample Fen_T0_1_FD_202505 | JGI IMG/M metagenome (GOLD analysis project Ga0302321, IMG submission 202505) | Peat permafrost microbial communities from Stordalen Mire near Abisko, Sweden - Fen_T0_1 | ecosystem: Environmental > Terrestrial > Soil > Wetlands > Permafrost | place: Sweden: Abisko...
CGGGCGGTGTCATGGCCCGAAACAGTACCGAAGCGCGACGTATTGCCTGACCGGGGGTGGACGGCCACATTTACGCCCGTCATGATGCCCACTTCCATGCTGCGATCGGTCGCCCGGCAGTGCATTGCCGCCGTGGCCATGTTCGGGTTCTCGCTGAACGTTGCGACGCCGACGATCATGCACGGTTGTGCTCATCCGGCTTCGGCTGGGGCACAGGCGTCCGGCGGCATGCACGCGGCCGGCCATGGCCACCACCAGGCGCCGGCGGAAAAGCCATCGCACGGCAAGACCTGCCAGTGTGTCGGGCACTCCTGCGGTACGGCGCTCGCCGTGCCGTCTTCGGTCGCCACCGGTCCGCGTGCGGTGCCGATAGTTACCCGGTCCGAGCTTGTGCGCAGTGCCGATCGCCTCCCGGCGGTCGCTCAGCACCTTCTTCCCTTCGCCGTCGGTCCTCCCAGCAGCATCCCCGCCTGACCCGCTAGTCCCGTTTGTGCGCGCCCGCGAGCAAGGGGCGTGCGTCGCTGTCCCTGGAGTCACATGATGTCTTGCAGGCAGATCATCGTCACGGCGATGGTCGCGGCTGTCGTGGGTGCCGTACCCCTGTCGGCGCAGGTTCCCGCCGATTCGGTGAAGGTGCACACGCTCGATTCGCTCGTTGTCACGGCTGCGCCCAAGCGCGAGGCGGCGCCACCGGTGTCGACCATCACGGTCGATCCGGCGACGCTGCGCCGCACGCAGGCCACCAACACGTGGGACCTGCTGCGTCGTACGACGGGGGTCGAGGTACACGAGCAGGGGCAGGGCCCGGGGTTCGCGTCGAATGTCGTCCTGCGCGGGTTCTCCTCGGATCACTCGTCCGATGCGCTGCTCGTGCTGGACGGCGTCCCGATCAACCTGCCGATCCACGGCCATGTGGAGGGCTACAGCGACTGGAGTCCGCTCGCCGCGGCGTCGGTCGGCGCGATGCGCGTCATTCATGGCCCAGCGAGCCCGCTGTATGGCGACTTCAACTTCGGGGGCCTGATCGAGGTGTCGTCACCCAGCGACCTGAACGCGACAAGCGGCCAGGTCGGCGTCTCCAGTTTCGGCGACGTGGCGGGCTGGGTGCGCACTGGCCGGCGGGGCGACAAGTCGGGCTTCTTCACGAGCGTGACGGGCGAACGGGAAGAGGGATGGCGGGACAACTCGAACTACTGGCTGGGCAGCGGGTCGCTGCGCGGCTGGCGGCAGGCGGGGAAGGGCCGGCTCGAGGGAGGCCTCCTGCTCTATGCCTCCGACTGGCGCTCGCCGGGATTCCTCTCGGTGCAGCAGTACAACGAGGGCGACCTCACCGCCGCGATCGACACCAGTGACGGGGGCGACGCGCAGCGGGTCATCGCCACCGGTCGCTATACCGCGGTGGGCAGCTCGGGCACCGGCATGGAAGTTTCTGGATGGGTGCAGGGCGTGCGGACCCACATGTTCCTCACGGTGCCCGACGACGGTGTGCAGCAGCAGGAGGAGGAACTCGATCGCCGGGTTGCTTTCGGGACCCAGGCGCGGATGGGTTGGAACGGTTCGGCGGGGGAGTTCACCGCCGGCGTCGCCGGCCGGCTCGACCTCAGCAAGTACGACCTGTACCAGACGCAGGACCGCGCGATCGAGGAAACGACGACGCTGAACAACGGCCAGTACCTGTCCGGGTCGCTGTTCGGCCGGTGGCAGAAGTTCGCCTGGTCGAAGGTGGCTTTCGACGTCGGCATGCGGCTGGACGTGCTGCAGTACGGCAGCCAGAACCTCCAGGTGGTGAATGCGCCGATGGTGCACGCCACGGCAGTGGAGGTGAACCCCAAGTTCGGGGCCCGCTACATCGTCAGCAGCAAGGCGGCGCTGCTGGCCTCGGTGGCGCGCGGGTTCCGCGGCGCGCCCGGCGTCGTCACTGATCCGTCGTTGCCGCCGCTCAGCATGTGGGCCATCGAGGTTGGCACGCAACTCGTGTTCGGCGGCTTCACCGCCGACCTGGCGCTTTTCCGGATGGATGTGCAGAACGACCGGATCCAGGATCCGGTCACGCTGGAAGTGGTCAATACCGGCGCCAGCTACCGGCAGGGCGTCTCCGCCCGGCTGGGATGGCAGGCCACCAGCCGCCTCAGCTTCCAGGCGAATGCCACCTTCAACAACGCGCGCATCAAGGAGAGTGACCCCCCGGGCGTCACGCCGGTCGCAGCACTGCTGGACGGCACTATCCAGCTCGATCCGACCATCATGTTCCATCTCATTCCGCCCCGACCGGGCGACCCGGTGCCCGGGGTCATGGACTACAGCGGGTGGCTCGGTGGCGAATATCGTATCGGTGGCCGGGCAACGGCGGGGGCACGCCTGCGGATCGGCGGGCCGTTCACGCCGATCGGGGAGCCGGCAGTACAGACACAGCCGTACGCCGTACTCGACCTCGGCGGCCAGCTTCCTCTTGGCCGCCGCGGGCCGATCCTCGACATCGCGTTGCAGAACGTCACCAGCGCCAAGTTCCCCGAGATCCGTTCCAGTGGATTCATCAATCCAGGCACACCGGTCGTGCTTCGCATGGCGGTGAGCTTCGACACGCCGTAAGTCATGGCGTCCTTACTCCAAGGGAGAGCACCAAAATGAAGGTTCGAATCCTCAAGTTGCTCGCGGCGACCACGGCACTCGCATTCACGCTGGCCGCCTGCTCCAGCAACGAGGCTCCGGCCGAAAACCATCCGGAGCCGGAGTCCGCGAAGCTGTTCAATGCGACGACGCATACGGAGCTGCCGCAGCCCTACGTGCTGCCCACTGGTGTCACCACCCGTGTCGATGTGCACTACTACGGTGCGGACGGAGCCGACATCACGAGTGAGTTGATCGCGGATCACTACAGCTCCCTGACCTTCACGCCCACCAGCTTTGCCACGGTTGCGTCGGTTACGGGTGCGCGGTTCGTACATGACGTGACGGTAGATGCCGCCGCGGGCGGCACTTCGGAACTGCAGATCGGCTGGGGCCATGACACCCTCGCCGACGAGAGAAGCTTCGGGCCATACCCTGTGTCGGCAGGGCCATGAGCATTGCAGGAAGTGCGGACAACCCGCTTAGCAATCATTCATGCGCGTCGATACGGAGAGCACCGATCATGAAGAAGCAGCTTATCGGCAGCCTGCTGACCGGCCTGGCCTTCAGCTTCACGCTGGCAGCCTGTTCGAGTGACGAGCCGGCCGACCAGGCGGTCGCGATCACGTTCCGTCCCCAGGTTGGCGATGCGGCATTCTCGTGTGGCACGACCTATACCGGCATTGGCACCACGACGTCCGATGTCCAGTTCAACGACTTCAAGCTCTACGTGAGCGATGTGCGCCTGGTGACGGCGTCCGGGGCGGAGGAGTCGGTGGCCCTGGCGCAGGACGGCGTGTGGCAACTGGACAACGTCGCCTTTCTCGATTTCGACAATGGCACCGGCAACTGCTCCGGATCGACCGAGACGAATTACCAGGTGAAGGGAACGGCACCGGCCGGCAGCTACACCGGGATCAAGTTCACCATGGGTATCCCGTTCGCGCTGAACCATGGCGACGTGGCAACGGCCGCGGCGCCGCTCAACTCGACCGACATGTTCTGGGTGTGGAACTTCGGCTACAAGTTCCTGCGGGTGGACCTGACCACCACCGGGCAGCCGGACGGGTTCTTCGTGCACATCGGGAGCACGGGCTGCAATGGTGCCACGTTCACCTCGCCACCCACGTCGTGCGACTTCCCCAATCGCGCCACCGTCACCCTGACCGGCTTCAATGCGGCGAACCAGGTCATCGTGGTGGACCCGAAGGCCATCCTCGCCGGGTCGAACGTCAACGAGGAGAACGGGGACGAGCCCGGCTGCATGTCGAGCCAGACCGACCCGGAGTGCCCGCCGATCTTCTCTCGCATTGGCGTCCCGTTCAACGGGGCACCGGCCGGCGCGCAGCAGCTCTTCCGCGTGGCGGCTGAGTGAAGTTCTGGATGGGCGTAATCGCTGCCGCGGCCCTCATGGGCTGTGGCAGCGACAGCACCGGACCGTCAGGCGATGCGTTCGCCTGGCGGCTGCCGGCGCGATTCCCGGTACCTCTGGTGCCCGACTCGAACCCCATGTCCAACGCCAAAGTGGACCTGGGGCGGCACCTGTTCTATGACAGGAGAATGTCGATCACGCAGGAGTTCTCCTGTGCCTCGTGTCACCAGCAGTCGAGGGCATTCACCGATGGGCTTCCGGTGGCCGCCGGCGCCACGGGCCAGCAGCATCCCCGCAACAGCATGACCCTCGCCAACGTGGCCTATCCCAGTTCACTGAACTGGGCCAACCCGACGACGAGAAACCACGAGCAGCAGGCGCTCATCCCCATGTTCGGGGACAACCCCGTGGAACTCGGCCTCACGGGCGAGGAGGAGGCGCTGCTCGCCCGCTTTCGGGCCGATCGCACGTACCAGCAACTGTTCCCCGCGGCGTTTCCCGAGGCGAGCGATCCGTTCAACATCGACGCCATCGTCAAGGCCCTCGCCACGTTCCAGCGCACGATCATTTCCGGCGATGCGCCCTATGACCGATACCTGGCCGGCAACCGCGGTGCGATTTCCGAATCGGCGGTCCGAGGGGAATCGCTCTTCTTCAGCGAGCGGCTCGAGTGCCATCATTGCCACAGCAGCTTCAACCTGTCCGGTTCGGTGCAGTACGTGGGCAAGGAGTTCCGCGACCAGGAGTTCTTCAACAACGGGCTGTACAACATCGGCGGCACCGGTGCGTACCCCGACAACAACCGTGGCATCTTCACGTTCACGCTGAAGCCGGAGGACATGGGCCGCTTCAAGGCACCGACTCTCCGGAACATCGCGGTCACCGCGCCCTATATGCACGATGGCAGCATCGCGACGCTCGAGGGAGTGATAGACCACTATGCGGCGGGCGGTCGCACCATCGATTCGGGGCCATTCGCCGGGAACGGCAGCCTGAGTCCGTTCAAGAGCGGGTTCGTTTCGGGCTTCACCCTGACCCCGGGTGAGCGAGAGGACATCCTCGCGTTCCTCCGAAGCCTTACGGACCAGGGGTTCCTGAGCGATCCGCGGTTCGCGAATCCCTGGCCGGCGGGCGGCCCGGCGGGGCCGTGAGCGCGATCGCGATGCCCTGCACCGACACCCTGATGGAGCCGACGCATTTCATGAAAGTATCCTTTGGTACGCGCAGCTGGCCCGGGGCAACCCTTCTCACACTTGTGCCGCTCCTCGCGGCGGTGCCTGCCCCTGCGGCGCGCCACAACCGATTGGTCAAGGCGGAGCCCGGCGTCGATTCCACGGTGGCAAAATCGCCGCGGCAGATCCGCCTCTGGTTCAAGGAGCCGCCCGAGCTCGCGGTAAGCTCGATCAGGCTCTCCGATGCGGCGGCAACGCCAATTCAGACGGGCGGGGTGCAGGCCACCGATGACAAGGCCTCCATCGCGGTCGCGGTGACGGCGCCGCTTCCATCGGGCAAGTACACCGTCACCTGGAAGACCGCGGGAACCGATGGCCACGTGATCAGGGGGAGTTTCGGGTTTACTGTAGGGTCGTGACCCTCACGGCCAACTGGCTCACCTTCCTCGCTGTTTTCGCCCTGATCGGCGCTGCCGGTGCGCGTACGCTATTCGTGCGGCTCGCGGCATCGGATCATGGGGTGGGTGCCTGGCCAGACGCAGACGCCCTTGCGCGTCGGATCGCCATCGTCGCCGCAGTGGCCCTTGTGGTCGCTGCGGCGTTCCGGCTGCTGGCCCAGGCGGAGAGCTTTCTCGACCCGGGTGAATTCCTCAGCCCGGTCGCGGTGCGTTCAGTGCTCTCGACGACGTGGGGGAGGGGCTGGTGGTGGCAGGTCGGAAGTACACTGCTGGCGGCGCTGACGTCGCAGGGCCCGCCGGGAGTGGCGATTGCCGGGGCGCTGCTGGTGGCGGGGACGCTCCCACTCACCGGGCATGCCATGGACGCGGCGAGCGGCCCGGTTCTCGGCGTGGCACTTCACGGTGCGCATGTGTTTGCGGGCGGCCTGTGGCTTGGTACCCTCGGGGTGGCGCTCTTCACCTGGCATCGGTCGGATCCACCGGAACGCTCCGGGCGACGCCATGTTCGCCTGGCGCGGCTCGTCGAGAAGTTCTCTCCCATGGCACTCGCGTCATCCACCGTACTGGTGGTCTCGGGATCGGCCGAGGCACTCGGCCTCGTCGGCACCCTTCGCGCGCTGTGGGAGACGGTGTATGGCCAGCGCCTGCTCCTCAAGCTGGGGCTGCTGGTGGTGCTGCTGGCCCTCGGCGCCTACAACTGGCGCGTGGTGAAGCCGACCCTGGGCACGCGGGGGTCGAGTCGTCGCCTCCTGCGGGCGGCTGCGCTCGAGCTCGCCATTGCCGTGATCATCCTGGCGGTGACGGCGAGCCTCGTCTCGATGCCCGCCGGAGAGTGACTAGAGCATGAGGTGCGCGAGCACCTGACCCTGCGGCGGTCCCCCTGTGGTGCCGACCGGCTCGACGGTGAGCGCCGCACCCAGCACGTTCCCTCCCTCCTTCGGCATCCCCATCGTCAGCACGGCACGGTGCTCCAGGCTCGTGTTGACGTCGGCGCCCCGCACCATGCCGTCGTCACAGATGAACCAGAACTGGTACTGCTCGCCCGCCGGCAATGGCGGCAAGTCGTGGACGACCACGTTCCAGCGATGGGACACTGGGTCGGCCAGGATCGTGATGCTGCCCTCCTTGCCGTCCATCAGCACCGAGGCGTGCATCACGCGCCGGGTGTTCTGCAGCACCGAGAGGGTATCACGCGCCGCCTCCAGCGCCTCGGATGCGGCGGCGAGGCGAGCGCCGGCGTCGCGGGCATCGGCTCGTGCCTGGAGGGCGAGCGCACCGGCGACGAGGGCAACGGAGGCGGCGAGGGCCCACGGCAGCGCCCGCTTCCACGCCGGCTCGCGCTCCCCCAGCACGCCGCGCGTGAGTTTGCGGGTGAGGCCGGGGCGAAGCATCACCGGTTTCACGCCCATCGGCAGCCAGGCGAGTTCGCGCTCGACCCGGTCGAGTTCCTTCTGGCATTCGGCGCAGCGCTCGAGGTGATCGCGGAAGCTGCGTTCCTCGTCGGGCTCGAGGTGCCGCAGCGCGAACGCCTCCACATGTTCCACGAACCAGGCGTGCTGTTGCGTCATACCCAATCCTTCAGCGGGGCGAGTGCCTGACGCAGCCGGCCATACGCCAGCCGCAGTCGCGTCTTCACGGTGCCCATGGGGATGGCCAGCTGCGCCGCGATTTCCGAGTGCGTCAGCCCCGAGAAATAGGCCAGCTGGACGGTGGTACGCTGGTCTTCCGGGAGGTCGCGGAGGGCGGCATGCACTGACTCGTGCACGTGCCAGCCGGGATGTGCCGCCTCATTGGGCGTGACCGGTTGGTCGTACTCATCGCCGAGAACGCCGCTCCGCTGCGCGCGCTCGATGCGGAGGCCATGGCGGCGTCGCGCGCGCAGGCGATCAATGGCCCGGTTGCGCACGATGCGGAGCAGCCACGCCATCAGGCCGGGCTGGTCTTCCGAGAGGGTGTCCACGCGATCCCACAGGATGCGGAAGGCGTCGAGCACCACATCCTCTGCCTCGTCGGCATCGCTCAACATGCCCTGCGCCACGCCCAGGAGCCACGGCGTCGCGAGCACGATGAGCTCCTCGAGCGCCCGCTCGTCGCGCGCCACCAGGCGTTCCCGCAGCGCGGAGGCCCGCTCGATCGTGAGGGGACCTCGCGGTGCGGGCGACTCGCTCGCAATCATCAGGGCTTTTTCATCATCCCGGTGTCCTTCGCCATCGTCTTCATCATGCCGCTGTCCTTGGCCATGGCGGGCTTGTCCATCATTGCGCCCTTGTCCATGCTGCCGTGGTCCATCGATCCCATCGCGCCATGCCCCCCCATCATTGCCTCACCGACCACGGCCTTGTCCTTCTTGCTCCATAGAAGGACGCTGGAGTAGCTGGCGAGGTTGGCAGACTCGGGGATGTTGTAGCTCTGCGATCCGTCCGTCTTCTTGAGCTTGCCCAGCTCGAGTGACCCCTCGTCCTTCGTCATGCCCTTGCCCAGCATAACATACACATCGGAGGCCTTGTCCATCCTGAAGTCATTACCGAACTCGAGTTTGCGTTCCTTGCCGTTGCCCGTCAGGGCGTAGGATCCGCTCACCGAGTGGTTCATTGCGCCCGAAAAGCTTCCCTTCATGCCCGTGGCCATCATCTTGTCGCTGGCCATGGCCTTGTCGTTCGACATCGACTGTGCCATCGCCGGTGAGGCCGCGCCGGTGACGAGCGTGAGGGCAATGAGTATCGCCCGGCTTGTTGTACAGTGCATTGGTGTGGCTCCCCTGGGGTGATTGGGCGCCGGAGTGCACCCGTACAGGGCTAACGACCGGCGTCCGGGGATGGATCTCCGGGCGCGGTCAAGCCCGATTGCGCGAGGGTTGGTCCCGGTTAAGCCTTCAGGCATGAAGACCGCAGCCGCAGGGGTCGCCCTGCTCCTTGCCCTTGTTCCATCCACGGCGGTGCCGCCGATGCGGCCGGCTTCGGCGAGCGTGGCGGTGCGCGATTCCGTGCTGGCCCTGGCACGTGAGGCCATCGCCGAGGGTCGTCCGTGGCGCGCCACGCGGCTGCTCGCGCCGATCATGCGCGATTCCTCGCTTCGCACGCCCGAGGTCGAACTCGTCGCTGCCACCGCCGCTGCCGGCTGGCACGGCTGGCGTGAGACGGACCAGTTGCTGCGGAATGCCACCTGGCTCGACACGGCATATGACGGCGAGGGCCGTGAGTTGCTGGCGCGCGCGGCCCTTGGTCTTGGCCGCGACAGCAACGCGGTCGTGCAGGCACGCGCGGCGGTGCGACAGGCCGCGGACCCGGTGTCCCGGGGTGAGCGGCTCGTGCTGCTGGGGCAGGCGCTCGAGGGCATCGGGAGCTACGACAGTGCCAGCGCCGGATACCGGGCGGCAGCGGACCTGCTGCCACTCGTGCGCGACTGGCTCTACCTCCGCGCGGTTGGCACCGCGACCGACTCCGCAAATCGCGCGATGCTTGCGGGCTCGATCAGCGACACGATGGTGCGGAGTCAGCTGCCGCTCGCGCTGGCACTCGCCTTCGCGCGGTCCGGCGACACCGTGGGCGCCATCGGCGCCTACACTGCCGCTGCCGCTCCGCTGTCGGCGTTCCGGCTGAGGATCGCTGTCGCCGACAGCGCGCAGCGCCGGGCGCTCGGAACGGAGTTGGTGGCCTTCATTTCGGAGCGGAGCGGGACCGGTGCGGCCCGGGGCGGCGTATTGCTGCTCGACAGCTTGCGCCTGCCGCTCACGGCGAGCCAGGAGCTGGTCATTGCCCGGAGTGCGGCGCGTTCGGGACCGTTCAGCCGCGCATCCGATGCCTACGAGAAGGCGTTCGGCGCGTCGGTCGGCAGCAGCGAGGATCGCCTCGCCTGGGGTGACGTGCTCTTCAAACAAGGTCGCTACAAGGAAGCGATCACACAGTACCGGCGGGTAGCGCAGCCGAAGTCGCTGGCCGCGGCCGCCGGCTATCGCATCGGTCGCTCGATGGTGCGCGACGGTCGCACCCCGGAAGGCGTTACGCAACTCCGCCTCGTGGCGAAGAAATGGCCAGCTGATTCGAGCGCGGCGCAGGCGCTGTATCTCCTCGCGGATCTCTCTACGGATGATCGCGACGACCGCGCAGCGCGGAACACGTTCCTCCAGGTCGTGCGGCAGCACCCGGGCAGCCGGCAGGCGGGCGCGGCGGCGTTTCGCGCCGCCATCATCGCCTATGCCGATAGCATGTACGAGGTGGCAGCGAAGGAGTTTGACGCCTTCGATGCGCACCAGCGGACAAGTTCGGAAGCCCTGCCGGCCCTCTACTGGGCGGGTCGCGCATGGGCTGGCATGGGTGATACGGCGCGTTCCGCCGTGCGGTGGCAGGAGGTGATCGCGCGTGACTCGATGTCCTACTACGCAGATGCAGCGGCGCGTCGCCTCGGCATACCTCCCTGGGCGCCGGCTGCTTCACCGGACACCTTTGCGGTTGTGCCCGACCTCGACAGCCTGGCGCGCCGCGCCGCCTTCCTCGACCGCGTCATGCTCGACGATGAGGCCGCGATGGAGCGGGCGCGGCTCGCGCGCGCTGCGGGCACCTCGTCAGAGCGGCTCATGGCCGGCGCCGACCTCATGCGCCGTCACGGACTGCCCAACCAGGCCATCTCCCTCGCGCGGAAAGCGCAGAACGCGGGCGCTCCGCGTGACGCGCGCCTCTACCGGCTCCTCTATCCGCTGGGCTTTCCCGCGGCACTCCGGGGCGAGGCGACCCGCGCCGGTGTCGACGCGTCCCTCGTGGCCGCGCTCGCGCGCCAGGAATCGCTCTTCGATCCTGCCGCCACCTCGGCTGCCGGCGCGCGGGGACTGATGCAGGTGATGCCCGATGTGGGGAAGCGGGTCGCGAACGGGCTCGGGTATCCCGAGTGGGACGCGGTGCTTCTCTACCAGGCCGACGCCAACCTGGAGATCGGATCGACACACCTCCGTGCGCTGCTGGACAACCAGGGCAGCGTGGTCGAGGTGCTCGCGGCGTACAACGCCGGTGCGCACCGCGTGGTGCGCTGGAGGACACGAGGGGGGGCCGAGGATCCCGAACTGCTGACGGAGCGGATTCCGTTCGTGGAAACGCGGGACTACGTGCGGATCGTGCAGCGGAACCGGAACCTGTACCAGGTGCTCTACGACTGGCCGCGCGAAATCACGGCGATCCCGTAGCACCGGCCGGCGAGGGCACCGCGATGAAATCCTCCGGCCGGGCCGGGCGGAAGCTCAGGTCGAACGCCAGGAAGAGCAGCTTGGCAAAGGGATAGAAGAGCAGGGGCGCCGTGATCATGAACAGGCCGCCGGTCCACCGCAGCACCTCCCACGGGGGAGTGGGCCAGGTCAGTACCACGGCCAGCAGGAACATCGACATGAAAACCAGCTCGGCGCCCACCAGGTTGAACATGTAGCTCCCCACCACATAGCCCTCTTCACCACGCTCGAGCCGCAAGCCACACGACGGGCAGTTGTGTCGTGCCTTGAACCATCCTTCGTACAGGTTGCGGCCACCGCAGTGCGGACACCGCTTCCGCAGGGCGCGCGCGCTCATGAGCAGGGGATTGGGTCGATCCAGCATGGCGCGCAATCTAGCGAAGCGGCTATCGTTCAGGGTGATGCCTGTCGCGCCGACCCTCGAGCGGCCCCTGCCCGCCTCGCCGGCCGTTTCCGGCGCGGATACCAGTTCGTTGCCCCGGCAGCGCGCCCTGCTCTCATGGCTCTTTGCCGCGCGGACCATGCTGGCGGTGGGCACGTTGCTCGCCGCCGCGCTCGTCTGGACCCGGACCCCCGACGTCTCGTTCATCTTCAGCATCGCCGTGCTGGTCACCCTTGTGGCCACGGCGTATGGCTGGTGGCGTGTACGGATTCGGGGCGGAGAAATCGGCAGCCTGTTCCTGGTGGGGCAGGCGCTGGCCGACCTGGGGCTCGTCACCACCCTGGTGCACTACGCCAGCGCGCCCGCGATCTTCGCGTCGCTCTACGTGCTGGTCATCGCCGGCTATGCGGTACTGCTCCCGCCGCAACTCGGCGTGCTGGTCACGGTGTGCGCAACCGTCCTGTACGTCTCCGATGCGCTATGGGGCGGCTCGACGGGTCCCGATGCCGCATTCTGGGTGCAGGTGGTGCTGTTCAACGTGGTGTTCGCCATCGTGGCGGTGCTGGGCCACCGGCTTCGGGCATCGGATGCTCAGCAGCACACGCTGGCGCATGAACTCCGGCGCGTCCGCCTGGAGGCCGACGAGATCCTGCAGAACATCCGGTCGGGCGTGATCACGGTGGACGCCGAGGGGCGGCTCGCCTTCATCAACCCGACGGCGGAGCGCCTGCTCGGCATCAACGGTGACCGATTGCTCGGCCGGCCGATCCTCGACAAGCTTCATACGCAGTCGAAGGACCTGGGCGCTGCCATCGTCGCGGGCATCCGCCATGGGCGCAAGGTGAGTCGCGGGGAAGGAATGGTTCGCGCGAACGGGCGCCTGTTCCCGATCGGCCTCTCCACCACCACCTTTCAGCCCGAGGATCGCGAGGTGCCGTCGGTCACCGCGATCTTCACCGATATCTCGGAGCTGAAGCAGTTGCAGGAGCTGCATCGCCGCGCTGAGCGGCTGGAGGCGGTCGCGGCATTGTCGGCCTCGCTCGCACACGAGATCCGGAACCCGCTGGCGTCCATTCGCAGCGCGTGTGAGCAGCTCGCCCGGGGCAGGCACGCGAGCGAGGACGACCAGGTCCTGTCCGGCCTCATCGTCCGCGAGAGCGACCGGCTGACCCGGCTGCTGAGCGAGTTCCTCGACTTCGCCCGTGTGCGCGCGACCAAGTCGGAACCCGTCGACCTCCTCGCGGTGGCGAAGGACGCCGCCCGGGTAGTGCAAGTCCACCCCGACTGTGGGCCGCAGGCCGCCGTGGTGGTGGAAGGGGAGGAGACCATCCTTCAGGGCGACGCGGACCTGCTGCACCGCGTGATCGCCAACCTGCTGCTCAACGCCGTGCAAGCTGCGCGTGGCCAGCCGGTGCGCGTAACGGTGCGGGTCGGTATGCTGCCGGCCAATGAACTGCCGCATGGCGCCGATTTCGAGCAGGCCGCCCGGCTGCAGGTCGTCGATGACGGCCCGGGGATTCCGGACGAGATCAAGGAACGCCTCTTCCAGCCGTTCGTGTCGGGGCGGCCCGGGGGCAGCGGCCTGGGCCTCGCCATCGTACAGCGCGCGGTCGAGGCGCATCGGGGGCTCGTGTACGTTGAGACCAGGTTGCGCGCCGGCACCACCTTTACCATCCTGCTTCCCGCCCACGCCATGGCGGAGGGAGTCGCATGAGCCAGAAACCAACCGTGCTCGTCATCGACGACGAGTCGGGCATTCTCGACACGCTGCGGATCCTGCTCCGCAATGAGGGGTTTGAGGTCACGACCGCCCAGGGCGGCAAGGCGGGCCTGGAACAGATCAGGAACGGGGCGCACGACATCGTGCTCACCGACGTGCGGATGCCGCAGGTATCCGGCATCGACATCCTGACCGCGGCGCGCGAGCAGGACTCGATGACGCCGGTCATCCTCATGACCGCGCAGGCGTCACTGCAGAGCGCCATCCAGGCGGTGAACAGCGGCGCCTTCTACTACATCCAGAAACCGTTCTCCAACGACGAACTGGTGGCCATCCTCCGGCGGGCCTGCGAGTTCCGCGCAATCCGGGTGGAGAACAAGCAGCTGCGACAGGAAATCCGCCGCCGGGAGCGGGGCGGCGTGTCCCGGCCCATCGGCAAGTCGAAGCGCTTCCTCGAGATGCTCAAGCTCGCCGAGCACGTGGCCCCCACCGATTCCACGGTGCTGATCCAGGGTGAGAGCGGCACCGGCAAGGAGGTCGTGGCGCACTACATCCACGAGCTGTCCGCGCGGAGTGAGGGCCCGTTCCTGTCCATCAACTGCGGGGCGCTTCCCGAAAGCCTCCTCGAGAGCGAGCTCTTCGGTCACGTGAAGGGCAGCTTCACCGGCGCGGTCCGCGACAAGCAGGGTCTCTTCGCGGCGGCGCGCACCGGCACCTTCTTCCTCGATGAAGTGGGTGAAATGCCGGCCTCGCTGCAGGTAAAGCTGTTGCGCGTGCTGCAGGAGCGTGAAGTGATCCCGGTCGGTGCCACCGAGGCGATCCCGGTGGACGTGCGCATCATCGCCGCGACCAACCGCGACCTCGAGGAGGAGATGCGCCGGGGCAACTTCCGCTCCGACCTCTTCTACCGGCTCAACGTCATCGCGCTGCACCTGCCGCCGCTGCGTGAGCGGCGCGACGACCTGCTCCTGCTGATCGAGCAGTTCCTGCAGGTGCTGGCACAGGAAAGTGGTGGCGAGATCAAGGCGCTCAGCCAGGAATCACTCGATGCCGTCATGGTGTACGAGTGGCCGGGTAACGTGCGCGAGCTCGAGAACGCGCTCGAGCACGCCGGCGTGCTCTGCCGCCAGACACTCATCGAGCCGGCCTTCCTGCCGGAACGCATCACGCGGCGCCGGAAGGAGCCGCTGGTGAGCGAGCGCTCCTACAAGAACCCGACGCTCGAGGTGATCGAGCGGGCGTACATCATGTGGGTGCTGCAGGCCGAGGGCGGCAACAAGACCCGCGCGGCTGAGGTGCTCGGCATTGATCCGTCGACGCTGTACCGGAAGCTGGCCCGGTACGAGGAGCAGGTGGCGGAGGCCAAGGCGTGACACGCGGTCCCGAGCTGCCCCGGCTGTCGGTCATCGTGCCGGTCTACAACGAAGTCAATACCGTGGAGAAGATTGTCGCCCGGCTGCACGAAATTCCGCTGCCGATGGAGATCATCTGCGTCAATGACTGCTCGCGGGACGGCAGCGCGGAGGTCCTCGACCGGCTCAAGGGCGAGGGGATGGTGGAGATCGTGGTGCACCATCCGGTCAACCGCGGGAAGGGCGCGGCGCTTCGCTCCGGTATCGAGCACGCGACGGGCGAGGTCATCGTGGTCCAGGATGCCGACCTCGAGTACGACCCCGAGGACTTCGCTGCGCTGCTCAAGCCCATCCTGATGGGCAAGGCCGACGCGGTGTTCGGGTCGCGGTTTCTGGGCGGCGAGCACCGCGTGCTCTACTTCTGGCATTCGGTCGGCAACAGCATGCTGACCCTCCTGTCGAACATGTTGACCGACCTCAACCTGACCGACATGGAAACCTGCTACAAGATGGTGAAGGCACCCTTGATGAAGTCGCTGGTGCTCACGACGGATCGATTCGGCTTTGAGCCCGAGCTCACGGCCCGCCTGGCGCAGGCTGGTGCCCGCATCTGGGAAGTACCGATCTCGTACGACGGGCGGACCTATGCCGAGGGCAAGAAGATCGGATGGAAGGACGGCGTAGCCGCCTTCTTCCATATCGTCCGCTTCAACCTCTTTCCTCCCAAGCGCTCCACGTGACCCGCGGGGCATCGCGCGGATGGCACGCGGCGTTCCTTGCCGCCGCCATCATCGTTGCGGTGCTCGGCTTCCTCCCGATCGCGAACTGGATCCCCGGTGGCCACGCGGCCCCCGGATATCCGTTGCTGGTGCAAGGCTGGCTGAGCGGCACCGCCATC
>Ga0302321_100002730_pt1 | contig 15166 bp, 9 predicted proteins | sample Fen_T0_1_FD_202505 | JGI IMG/M metagenome (GOLD analysis project Ga0302321, IMG submission 202505) | Peat permafrost microbial communities from Stordalen Mire near Abisko, Sweden - Fen_T0_1 | ecosystem: Environmental > Terrestrial > Soil > Wetlands > Permafrost | place: Sweden: Abisko...
TCGCGATCATCGTTTACAACTACTACTCGACAATCAACACGACCGGTACGGACAGTGTGACCGTGAACGTGAATGGCCTGCCGTTTGCGGGCAAGAACATCTTCGTGACTCAATTCGCCGTGGATGCCGATCACAGTAACCCATACAGTGTGTGGTCCACTCAGGGTAAACCCAAAAATCCAACCGAAGCTCAGTGGCAAGCCATGCGGGCCGCGCAACATCTGGCGCTCGCCAAGCCCGTGACGACGATGGCGGGCGCCGCCACGTACTCCGCGGCGTTGACCGTCCCCAAGCAGGGCGCGGCGATGATAATCCTCGGTTTGAAGCGGCCGGTGACCGGGCGTGATGGTCTCGCCGACATCGAGGGTGAGGACTACGACGGTCAATCCGGGGTGACCAAGGAGGATAGCAAGGACACTTCCATGGGACAGTCCATCGCGGCGACCGCCAGCAGTTACGTTTTCTTCGACAACGTCGATTTCAGCGATGCTGGCGCAGACAAGGTCGAGCTGCGTGTCAACGCTGACGCTGCGACGGCCGTCGAGTTCCACGCGGACACCCAGACGGGTACCCTCATCGGCAAGTGTAATGTCACGGCAACCAGCGGAAGCTGGGCGACGCAGTCGTGTACGCTCACCAAGACCACCGGCGTTCATACCGTGTACGCAGTCTTTGCCGGCGCGCTGCGGTTGAACTCACTGAAGTTCCTGTCCGTCGCAGACCCGGGCGGCCCTGGGGGTAGCGCGGGAGCGGCGGGTGTGGCGGGCGGCGGCGGCATGGCGTCCGCTACCGCTGGTGGTGGCGGAGCACCGAACGGCGGAGCACCGAACGGCGGAACACCGAACGGTGGAGCACCCAGCGGTACTGCCGGCGGAAGCGCGCCACAGGCTGGCGGTTCGCCCTCGGCGACTGGCGGTAATGGTAGCGGCGTAGCCGGCAGTCTCGCTAACGCTGGTGCAGGTGTCGGCGTCGGCGCCAAGCCTCCCGTTACCGACGACAAGGGTTGCGGTTGCCGTGTGGCACCCCAGCGCGCGTCATGGGTCTACGGAGCAACGCTCCCCGGTCTTGCCGCACTTGGCTTGATGATCCGACGTCGCCGTCGCTCGCGCGGTTGATCGACTGCGTCTCAGCGTCTACTCATCGAACATTCCCCTGGTTTGAGACGAACACCGTCTCTGCTTTGAATCGAGAAGCTCATGCGGATCCATCCAATCACTTGCACGCTTGCTGTGTTGCTCGTTGCGTGCTCGAGCAATACACCCTCCGGCCAAAACGGCGGGTCTGTTGCCGGCTCGGGCGGCTCATCCGCCGGCACGGGCGGCTCGCCCGCGACTACCGGCGGCAGCGGGGGAATGTCGGTCGCGTCAGCCGGTAGCGGCGCGACGCAAACGAGCGGCGGCAGCACGTCGACGGGCGGCGCTACCGGCGCCGCCGGTGCCGGCCAAGGTGGCAGCACCTCCAGCGCTGGCGCGGTCGGGTTCGCTGGCAGCGCGGGTGCAATTGGCTCGGCGGGCGCAGCTGGCTCGGCGGGAAGCACCTTCGTCCAACCCCCCTTGGTCACTTCGACGGCTGGAGCCTACTGGGTAACGAGCGGCACGCTGACGGAGGCGGCCAGCGGGACTGCCGACGTGACCGTCAATGACACTTCTACGGCACAAACCTGGGAAGGATTCGGCGGTGCTTTCAACGAGAAGGGCTGGGCCTACCTTTCGCTGCTCAGCGATGCCGATCGGAATACGGCGCTCAATCTCCTGTTTGGCAAGGATGGCTGCAATCTCACTTGGGGCCGGATCCCCATGGGAGCGAGCGACTACTCGATCGACCGCTACTCCCTCGACGAAGTGCCGTCGGGCCAGACCGACGCCACGATGGCAAGCTTCTCGACGACTCGAGACGAGCAGAAGCTCATCCCGTTCGTGAAAGCCGCGCAAACCGTCAAGGCCGATCTTCGCTTGTGGGCGAGCCCGTGGTCACCACCGACCTGGATGAAAGACGGCCCGTTCAACGATGACTCGCCGTTCGATGGCGGATCGATGAAGAAGGATGACGCGACGCTCGCCGCGCACGCGCTTTACTTCGTCAAGTTCGTGCAGGCATACAAGCAGAAGGGGATGAACATCGAGGTCGTTTCCCCTCAGAACGAGCCCGGCTACAGCGGAACGTATCCCACGTGCGCGTGGGCGCCAGCGACTTACGCTACCTTCGTTGGCAAACATCTCGGCCCCGCTCTCAGCCAGGCTGGTTTGGATACGAAGATTATGCTCGGCACTTTCAACGGCGGCACCGGGGATACCTCGATCGTCAGCACCGTAATGGCTGATACCACCGCGAGCGCCAAGATCGGCGTGCTCGGTTATCAGTGGGGGATGCTAAGCAACGTCAAGACCGATCAGAAGTACACGCGCCCCATTTGGGAGACCGAGCACAAGTGCGGCAATTACCCTTGGGAGACTCCGTTCAACGACAAGACAGCCCCCAATGACGCTGCATACGCCGTCGAGAGCTGGGGCCTTTTCCGAGACTGGATCAAGGCCGGCGTCACATCGTACAGCGTTTGGAATATGGTGCTCGACACGGCTGGCATCGGCAACGACTCGAAGCGCGTCTGGCCGCAGAACGCGTTGCTTACGATAGACACGGCCGCGAAGAAGCTGAACACGACGCCCACCTTCCACGTCTACCGCCATCTCTCGCAGTTCGTAGCACCAGGCGCCGTAGTACTCGGGACTACGGGCGGCGATGCGCTTGCCTTCAAGAACCCCAACGGGACAATCGTTACCGTCATGTACAATTCCGGCGCCGCGAAGTCGTACGTGGTCGCCGTGGGCGGAAAGAAGTGGCAATTCCAGATGCCGAGCGGCGGCTGGGCCACCGTCACGAAGTGACCGCGCGACGTCGGATGTTGGTCGAGAGTCGTCGGCTACAATTCGCAACAGCAACGACTCTCGCCGGCGCGTAACGCGAAAGGCTTTGGGTAACTAGTGGGAAACGACTCGCGTCCGGGCAACTAGTCACGGACCACAAACGGCGAAAACCCGGCTTGCAAGGCCGGGTTTTTCCGTCTGTCTCATGTTTCTTTCGCGGGGTGGGCAGAGTGGCTGCTCCTGGCGCAGGGTGCCACTGGTCGGCCGTGTCTGCTTGTCGCCCGGTTCGCTACGGCTTCGCTGCCCGCGATGGCGATCTCGGATCAGGGACGTGACGGCACCGTCGCGGTCGACCTGGACCCGCTGTTCCTGCGGTGCCGGCTCGTGGCGCTCGTCCCTGCTCCTCGGTCTCATACGGTTCGGTGCTCGGTCGCGCTCGCTGGTCCGCGGCTTGCTGGGCGTTCACGGCTCTTGCCATCGCCGCTGGGCCGTGCTGTTCGAGCGCGCCTTTGGCATCGATGTCGAAACTCGCCAGCACTGCGGAGGACGCATGTGCCACTAGGCAGCGCGTACGCGAACGCCCGTCGAGCCCGAGGCGATGACGGTGGACACTGACTTTCCGACTTGACCGTTGAGAGTCGGCGGGACTAGCCTAGGAAGCGAATTGGCACTCGACCGGCGGTGTTGGGAATTCGGGGGCCAATGAGAGTTCGAGCAACTCGGCTCTCTTATCGTATTTGATCGGCGGTTGGACGGGGGCACCCGGCAACGCCAAAAGGGAGTGGGTGGTAAAGATGAGGAAACATCTAGTGGGCTTCGTAGTACTGGTGTCGGCAATCGGGGGGATCGGCTGCGTCTCCGAGTCCCTTGGCCCTGACGGCGAACGGGGGGACAGCGTGGAAAGGAGTGCATCCTCGACAGAGGCGCTCAATGCTGCGTCGAAGCCAGTCGACGCGACGCCAGTCGCTATGGGCGCTGCAAGTCAGCGCAAAGTGACCGCGGGCAATCTGCAGAAAGCACCGCCGTTGCGCAAGGCGACGCAGGATGAGATCGAGGTGCTCAACGAGACGTTTCAAACGGACGGAAGCCGGGAAATAATCCGACGTCGAATCGAAAAGGCCAACGGGCAAGATCGTCAACGCCTCGTTGGTTACTACAACACCGTAGTCTTGTCCCGCCTTGCTCCGGCTGAGCAAAAAGACGCCCAACTGAAGCTGGCCGCTACGCTGGCGCGTGTGCAATCCACCGCCCCATAGGCAAGCCGTTCCCCGATTTTTGACGGAAAACAGCATGAAAAGATTAGTTTTCGCCGCATTCGTCTGCGCCGCAAGTGCGACATTTTTCAATGTCACCGATGCCACCGCTCACCCAACGACCTCCACTTGCTCCGAGCAATGGCAGAGTTCGTTCGCAATCAGCAACGCAAGCGACAACTTTAGGGAAAGCTTCTTGACCTGGAGCAAGTTGGACTCGACCGGCAAAGTGGTGAGTTGTCCCGCGGGCGATGGTCAGGCGCCGGGTTGCGCAGACCAAGGCTGCAGTTCCGAATATCCGTGGCCCGGCTACAGTTCGCCTTGTTGGTTCTGGCGCCACCGGTGCGGTGAGCATTACATCCGAATGGAGGACGACGCCGGCGAAGGGCATACATGGTTCGAGGAGTGGGGGGCGGAATCGATACCACTCAAGTTTTGCGACCCCGGTGATGGAAAAGGCATCGGATTCGTCGGTGGTAATTCGCCATATCAGACACCTAATTGCCAGAACTGGACTCAGGGAAATCTGAAGTGGGTCAGTCCGCACATGGCGGGGACGTCCTTGGTTCTATGGGTCGAGCATACGAGCAATCACCAGTTCGTCGTCTTCGATCTGAATGCCCTGCAGGTATTTCCGCAAGCCGGTGTCGACGCTAGTGTCGATGTCGCACTCAAGGTCGGATCTGGGCCGAACGATTGGTGGATTACGACAGTGGCGCCCAACAATCCGAGCACCGACGGATCCAACAATGGCTACCAGGTTTGGGACACCAGTTCCTGGGGATACGAGGTTGAGCGCGTCGTCTTCACGGGTTCGAGCGCTCGGCCTGAGCTTGGTTACCTCAGTTACGACACTCCATCCACGGCAGGGTGGTGGTCACAGACCGACACGCTTTTGCCGGTTGCCGACGTGTACACGCGGGACGGCGCGTCTGCGAATACCAATTTCGGTACCGCGACTACGCTTCAGGCCAAGGCTACGACGGTGACGGGAAATCGACGCAACAGTTTCTTGCGTTTCGATCTGAGCGCTGCCAAAAACACTGTCACCTCGGCCACGTTGCGCATCTGGGGGGCTTCATCGGCGCATGCAAAGACGCACAGTGTCTACCTCCTGAGTTTGGATGACTGGGGCTTCGTCGAAACCGACGTAACTTGGAACAATCAACCCCGACTGTTCGACCTGCGAGCCTCGAAGTCGATCGGGACGACGGCTGGCTGGCAGGAGTTCGACGTCACCGATGTCGTCGCGGGTATAAAAATAGATGGCTATCTCAACTCGGTAGCGTTTGGTCTCGCCACCGCCGTCAGTAGTACGGACTCCGCTTCAACGTTCGACTCACGGGAGGGTACTCATCCGCCTCAATTGGTCCTAGTCTCACAGTAAGAACTGTGCCGCATGTCACCTGAACCGCACGACGTCGGAGACGCTGGTCGGTTCGCCGCTGTTGCGAGGCTGCTGTTCTTGGCCTCCGGGATGTGCGCGCTCATGGACGAGGTTCTGTGGGCGCGCGCGCTTTCGGTGCAGTTGGGCAACACCTACCGCACTCACGCGTTCGTAATCGGCATCTTCTTCGCCGCGCTCCCGTTTGGCGCGGCACTGGGAGCGCGTTGGACCCGTCGCCTCCACCCCCGAGGCATTTGGATTGGGTACGCGGCCTGCGAAGGCGCGGCCGCAGCTGCGGCGTTCGCCGTCGCTATATTCTCGAGGAACCAGGCTGGGATGGTTTCAGCGAGGACACAGGAGATAGCGGCTTACGCAGTTCTTGCAGGTCTTGCCATTCCGGGTCTGACGGCGGGTGCGACTTGGCCCTTGATGGCAGCGCTCTCGCGCGCACGGCCTCGAAGTTTGGGCTCACTCTATGCCCTCAATACGTTAGGCGGCGCGTTGGGAGCGCTCTTGGCGAGCTTTTGGCTCGTCGAACGCCTCGGAACGAGCGGAGCTCTCTTTGCGTCGTCCGCGTTGGGGGCCATGCTGGCGGTGACGGCCGTAGTGGTGTGGCATCGCGACCGGACCACGGACGCCATTGTCCTCGTACGATTGCCCGCTGCCGATGTGCGAAGCCCTCGCGCAACGGATTGGTGGGTTTGGTGTGTCGCGGCGATATCTGGCTTTCTAACCATCGCTTTCGAATTGCTGACGGAGCGCCTGCTCGCTTTGCGCTTGGCGACGACCTCCTACAGCATCGGGCTCGTCCTCACTTGCCAGCTTGCGGGAATGGCGTTTGGCGCCGCACTTGCTCCCGCGGTGGCGCGCTCGGGTCGACGCGGGCTAAGTATGGCATTGGCTGCGGCTGCACTGGGGATGGCGGCAGCGCCAGTTGCGTCACGTCTTTTTCCCCCTCCAGGGGCAAGTCACAGTTGGGCGTTGACTTTGCTGGAGTGCTTTGGAGACGCCGCGCTCATTTCGTGGCCCGGAGCAGTCGCACTCGGCGTTCTCTTTCCGCTATCAACGAGCTTGTTGGTCAAGGACGACCCCTTCGACTACGCGCGAATTGGCTTGGTAGCGATGGCCAGCGGGGTCTGCGGTATGATAGGTGCACTGACGGTTGGGGTTTGGGTCGTACCAACCATGGGCGTTGCCAACGTGTTCGCGCTGCTCATCGTCATCCTGGGGCTGTCCGCAGGCCTAGCTTCGCTGCGATTTTGGAAGTCTCGAATCATTCCGCTGGCGATGCTGCTGGGGACACTGCTTCTCGCGCGCGAGGCGCTCCAATGGCAACCAACGCACCTTGACGAAGGCGAGCAGCTCTTGGCTGTGGAAGAAGGGCCGGTTGGCATCGCCGCAGTCATCGAGGGCCGGCAGGGCGTGCGGCGCTTGGTTGTAAACGGTCGTCACACGATGGGTGACAGTGCGTCCAGAATCGTGGCGAGGCGCCTCGCACTGCTACCAGCCTTGCTCGCGAAGCACCCGGCGGATATCCTGCTCCTCGGCCTGGGAACGGGCATGACCGAGGGGGCAGCTCGAGAGATCGCAAGTGTTTCGAACGGCGCGGTTGAAGTTGCGGAGTTCATGCCGGAGATTACGGCAACGGCGAGCTATTTTTCGCCGTGGCAGGCGCGATTCGGGCCCCGCGCTACGCGCACGAACCAAGATGGCCGAACCGTCTTGCGAAACTCCCTCAGTCGCCGCGATCTCGTCATTTTCGATGTCGTGCATCCCTGGTTGCCGGGAGCCGGTTCGCTCTACACCGAAGAAGCATTTGTGCAGGCGCGAAGCCAGTTGAAGCCGGGCGGCGTCGTGGCGGTCTGGGTCCCCGCGTATCAGTTTTCCCCCGACGGATTAGCCTCGCTGATGGCGACCTTTTCAGCGGTCTTTCCGCGCGCACATTTGTTCGCCGCGGGGCTCGATGCGGCTCGACAGGTGCTGGCGCTCGTCTCAGAGGGGGCCCAGCAACCCGAAATCGATGAACGTCTGGCGCCCCTGCGTTCGGCGGGCGTGCTGGATGACCCGCTTCTGGATCACTCGGGCGCGCTCATGGGCCTGGACCTCGGCGCCGTACCGAAGCTTCTCGCGGAGCTTACGCTGCGCGATGGTCTATCTACCGCCCCACGAGTCCAACACGACGACCGGCCCTGGCTAGAATTTGAAAGCGCGAGGTCGCATGTCGAAGGGCGTAGCGTCAGGGCACGCGAGTTCCGGCGGTTGCTCGAAGCTAGCGAAGCGGTAATGGTTGGAAATCGGCAGGGCGTTGACGCCGACGTGCACAGTTGCCTCAGGGCCATGTGGCTCGACTCTGAAGCCGATAGTGACGGTTCCAACGCCAAAGCCTGCTTTTCCGGCCGAGAAGTGAAGGGGCTGGCACGGCAGTTCGCTGGCATGCTGGCGCGACGTGCCGCCGCTGAGGGAAATGGACTACGAGCGCGGGAGATTGCCGCTCTGGCCACGCAGGCTGGGCTATGAGCGAACCAGGTTTATGCGCTCGCGGGATCGTGTTCCGAGGCAAGCGTTGTGCTAAGGAAATTTCATGAAGGGCGCTAGGGCGGTGCTGCTGGTCGTCGCAGTGGCAGGGTGCGGGGGACGTGCGGAGCAGGGCGGCGCGGTCGCAGGTTCACCCGCTGGCCAGACGCCGGACGGCACCGGGGGCGAAATTGGCGGTGCCCATGGCGGCCTTGGCGACAATGGCGGCGCAATTTCTACCGAAGCTGGCGGCTCGGCTGGCACAGTTGTCCCTACCGATGACCCAACGATCAACGTGATCGACGAGGAGAGGCCAGGCGCCGGTCGTCCCACCACGCCCGATGCAGCGCCGTCGGCGTTCTTCTGGGGTTCTGCCACCGGAGGCTGGTTGATAGGAAATTGGGGTCTGGCTTTCGATGGGGGTTACCGGGACGTTGCCTTATCCATGATCGCGCCACCGCGCGCTGGCAGTACCGAGGCACGCCACGTCAGCGGGGCGGCCTCGATGTCGGGTGCGGTACTCGGGGCCCAGCTCGATCACCTCAGACAGACGGCTGTCGACCTCAGCCGCTACTCCGGCTTGAGTTTTTGGGTGCGCCTTACCAGTCAGAGCAGCAGGCTCAAGGTCGTCCTGAACGATGGTTCGCGCCCCCTCAATGTCCTGTCGGAAGCACCAGGGGCGCCTTCGGTCGCACTCGTCGCTGGACCAACCTGGCAGAAGGTCACGCTGCCGTTCGGAACGTTCATGGTCACGAGACCAGCGGTCGCCAGCATCGACTTCCGCGTGGGCGAAGACGGCGAGGCGTTCGACCTTTGGATCGATGATCTCGCCTTTCTCTGCGTCGGTGCTTGCTCGTGAACGAAGACGAAGCGAGCGACATCGGCCAAGCTCCGCGGTAATCGGACAGCAAGTGCCTCCGCGCCGTCCAGCCCTGGAACGCGTGGCAAGTTGCTTTGAACCCATCTCTGCGGCCCTTGGGATTTTCGGGAGCGGCATGCGCTCAACTGAGCAGGCCCCGCCGATTTTTGCTCGTTCCGCTGAGTTTCAAGGCGCGCACAGGGCGACGCCCTGGGTGGAGTCGACGACGCAATGCTGCGAAACGCAGTCCGCGTCTTTCAGACAGCGGTCCTTGAGCGCGCCTTCGCCACACTGAAAAGAGCCCGCCGGAAACGGCGCGCAAATTCCGGATGCGCACTCGACCGCCTAGCCGCAGGCGTCACCGCGCGTACCGTTCGTGCACACCTTGCCGATCGAGTTTTGTCCGCACACTTGGTTCTGGCAATCGGCGTGCCGCGCGCACCTTTCGCCCGTTATGCGCAGGCGATCGACGCACGTCAACCAATACGGGCTGTCCATGGGCGCGGGGTCGCAGTTCTTGCTCTTGCAATCAGCGCCCTCCCGACAGCCCTCACCGGCTTCACCGCTAGTGCAATGCGAACCGTCTTCGTCGTTCTTCGACTTCGGACCGCAAAAGCCGGCAGCACAATCCGCAGCATTAGTGCAGGGTTCGCCCGTCGCGCCGGCGGTGCAAACGCTGTCCATGGCTCGTGGACAATGCCCGCTGTGGCAGTCGGTATCTTCCGAGCACGGCTCCCCTAGGTTGCCCGCGGTACAGAGTGCGGCGCCCGGCGACGGCTTGCTCGTGGCCACCCCAAGGCAGTGCGTGTCGCCCTGACAAATGCCGTCGTCGAGCACCGAGCAGGGCACGCCCGGCGGACAGGTCCCGTTCACGAAGCAGGGCGCGCCCGGCTTGCCGCTCGAGCACATGCCCAGGATCGCCTCACCGGGTTCGTGCACGCAGCGCCTGGATTGGCACTCGGAGTCGATGTTGCATAGCGAGCCCTCGGCGCCGTCGGTGCAGGCTCGTTTGCCGTCTACTTGGACAGAGATGCACAGATTCACGCCGCGGCAGTCATCGTCCTCGCGGCAGCGTGAGCGCACGCTACCCTCCTCACAGCTGCCTTTCGCGTGGTGCACATCGACCACGCAGAAGCCATCCTGACAATCGGCATCTACCGTGCACGGTTGGTAGTGCGCGAGGCAAGCGAGCACGGCCTGTTTCGTTTCTGGCGCAGCGACCGCCTGACAATCCAAGCTGCCAATGCAATGCGGGAGTCGTTCGAACGGGCTGCACCAACGGTCGTTCGCCCACGGGGCGAGGTTGCACGGCCAAGGAGGGCAGACCGTGTCCACGCAGGGGGCCTCGCTGATCTGAAAGCGCTCGCAAGAATCGTCAGGGGGCGCGGGCAGGTTGGGGTTGCGCGGAGGGATGCTTGCCGAACCCGCGTGAGCGAATGGCCCCGCGTCGGCAACTGAGCCTGCCTCGCCCAGAGCCCCCGCTTTGCCCGCTGTTGCGGTGTCACTCGCGCTGCCGCCCCCGCCGCTCGCCGTCGTGATTGCTCGACCCGAGCAGGCCGCGAGCACCGCCCAGAAATCAACACCCCAGGCGGAACACGACTCAGCCAAAGAATGGGCATCGAAGTCGAGAGTAAGCCAAGGGTGCTCCCGGGGGGCGCACTTTCCTGCCCCGACGGCAACGAAGTAGCCGAGGATCCCAGCCCCGCCGTCGAGCAGCGCCGTTACGCCGAGCTGGCGGTCGCGCGTTACGCGCCAGCGGCACCACGCACAGTCGCTGCGCCTAACTTTGGACGACCAAGGCGCACATGGACGAGAACGCCGGATGCAACCGTCACCAAGGAAGCGATCAGCATGGCCCAGCGCATGCCGTCGACGAACGCGGCTCGTGCGTGAGCGATCAGCTGCCTGGCTACGGCCGGTGCCATGTTCTCGGCCAAAGCCAGGGCGCCGCTCAAGGTTTCGACGCCTATCTGCGGCACCCCGCTGAGCTCTCCCATCCGAAAGCGATAGACTGAGCTTGCTACGGTCCCCAGGATCGCGATGCCGAGCGCACCTCCGAGCTCGCCGCACGTCTCGGACAGCGCGGAAGCCGCGCCGGCGCGATCGGCTGGAGCGTGGCTCACGATCAAATCCGTGACCAGTGTAACCGCGGGCGATGAGCCAAGCGCCAGGAGCATCGATCCGGTGATCATCAGAAGGAGAGGCGAGTCAGGTTCGAGTCGTGCCAAGACGCCGAGGCCGCTCGCCGCGATGAAGAGACTCGCCGTGATCACGTGCGCGACGGGGAAGCGCTTCACCAGCTGCGGAGCGAGCTGCGAGCCGACGACGAAGCCGCACGCCGCCGGGAGCATGCAGACGCCAGCCGCAAAGGGCGAGAGCCCGTGTACCTGCTGCAGGCATAGAGCGAACAACAAGAAACTGCCGAACGTAGCGAACAACGTGACCAGATTGACGGCGAGCGAGGTCGTAAACTCCGCAATCCCGAACAAGGCGGGATCGAGAAGCGGCTCGGGCAACCGGCGCTGTCTGCGAAAGAAAAGGAAACCGACGATGGCGCCAGCCAAGACCGCGCCGAGCGCGAGCCACGCCGAGCCGCCGAGGGCTGCGCGCTTGATGCCGTAGATGATCGGTAGCACGGCGAGAGCCGACATCGGCGGGCTGAGCCAATCGATCGAGCTCCGGCGCTCCGAGCGGAACTCAGGCAGAAGGAACGGTCCAAGCAGGAGCAGGAGCGCCATGACCGGAACGCCGATCAAGAATGCCGACCCCCACCAGAAGCGCTCGAGCAGGAGTCCGCCTGCGACCGGGCCGATGGCAGCTCCCGTCGAGAAGCTCGTGGCCCAGACGCCGATCGCGAACGTGCGCTCCCTCGGATCTGAAAACAAGTTGCGAATCAGGGACAGGGTTGACGGAGCGAGCGTGGCCCCGGCGATACCCTGAAGGCCACGCGCGATGATCAGCATCGTCGCGCTCGTCGAAAACGCGCAGAGTACGGATGCGGCGCCGAATCCACCCGCGCCAATCAGGAGCAACCGCCGTCGACCAATGCGATCGCCGAGCACACCCATCGTGATCAAGGCGCCGGCCAGCAAGAACCCGTAGATGTCGACGATCCAAAGCAACTCGGAGCTGCTCGGCTTGAGGGCTCGACCGAGCGACGGGAGGGCAAGATCGAGGACCGTTAGGTCCATCGAATAGAGCATGCACGGGAGGGCGATAACCCCGAGGCCGATCCATTCGCGGCGGCCGGCCTTGCTCGCCGTGGGGTGCTCTTCTGAGGGTGTCGGTGCGGAGCTCATGGACGTGGGTGGCGGCGCCGGTCGAAATGTTACATCGATTTTTCGGACTTTGCCGCGCGTACCGCGCGAAACCTGCGCTAGCCTCTTCGCGCAGGCGATGACCGGACGTGCAGCCGCCGCCCTGCTCCGCGGGGAGCACTCGGCGTGAGAGCACGTTTGCTGCCATCCCAGCATTCACGGTCCGGCAGTCCGTGCTCAATAGCCCGGGGGGCGTGAGTCGCAAGTGGCGATCTCCGTCGAGGTCACGTCTCGCCTCGCCAGGGCACCGGGTCGGCCGTGCCAATCGTAAACGATCGCCGCCCAGTCGTCGTAGTCGCTGAGGACACCGAGGGCCGAGTCACCGTTGATGTCCAAGGAAACCACTGACTCGATCGAGCCATTGCCGTTCCAGTCCCAAGCCGTCGTGCCGCAGGTCCCCTCGCGTTCGTCGAGCGCGTTCTCATCCAATGAAATGCGCTGGTGGCGTGAGTAGTCGATCACGCCGTTGCCGGGGGGCGTGCAATCCGTGTCGACGCCGTTGAACTGATACATGTAGTTCATTACGGAATTGTAGTTCGGCTTGTAATTGGTATCGACGTTGCCCCCGTGCCTCAGTCCTAGGTTGTGACCTAGCTCATGCACGATCGTGGCAGCAACGTTGTAGTCTTTGTATTCGCAATAGAGCGAAACGATCAGGTTGTCGCCGACGATCGTCGCTTGACCAGAGCTTCCGCTGTTCGTGCCATAGCGGTGCGGCAAGAGCGCATAGTGGAAGTATCCCTGCCGGTTCGCCGCAAAGTTGTCGGCGCGATATTTCGCAAAGTCGTTGCCGCTCACGCCGCCGTCGATCACGCCGTCGCTGTCCGCGATTCGATTGCCACCGCTGAACACGCCGCCTTGTCCGTAGTCGTGAATCACCGTAACGCCGGTACTCCCATCCGGGTTCGAAACCGGTGAGGCGGCGAAAGTCGCCGAAACCATGTTCACCGCCGCGGCGGTCGGCCGATGAGAGTGAGCGGCACACTCATTGCCATCCTCGAACCAGTCGTACTCGATCAGGATGTTCTTGCGCAGCGGGTTCGTGCCCATCGCGGGCAGGTCCAATCCCGCCGCGGTTCCGAGCACTTCGTCCCCATCGGCGATGCCGTCGGCGTCGGAATCCCAATTTCTTGGATCGGAGCCGGTGTTGGTGCGACTGACGAAAACGTGAGTGTTGGTTTCCACGGAATCCGGCAAGCCATCACCGTCGCTATCAGCGCCCGCATTCGCACCGTCAGCGGCGTCGCTCGCTCGCGGCTCACCGTTGCCGGCCTCATCGTCGACAATCGGGTCCTCGTCGAGCGTGCCTGTTCCGGCGGTCGACGCGTCAGCGGGGCTCGCGCTGTCGTCGGTGTGTTCCGGGACCTCCGCACCGCTCGACTTTGGGGGCGGGGGTCGTAAGTCGTCATTTGCGCCGCAGGCAATGGCAATCGTCGCCAAGACGAATGGCAGCGCCCGAGTGTTGAGACGAAACTTGGGGCGAGTATTCATGGGTTCCTCTCGAATGGAAGAGACTGACCACTCACACCGTGTCGGTTCGCTGCAAACCGGGTGAGTTGGCGCTGAGCGGTGCGCGAGCTTCGGGCCAGGTAGGGACCCGCTCGTGATCGGTGAGCCTTTGCCCTGGAGCTCAGGGAGCGCGCCGCTGCCGGGATGATCCCACCCTCGCTTCTGCGCGATTTTACCAAAGCGGTCTGCTCGTTCAGCGGGGCTATTCTGCCCACCATCGCCTGGCTACGCGGGCACCCCAGCGACCCCGGACAACGAACCGGGAGCGCGGCGGTGGGGGGCTGATGGCTGGTGGGGCGATCGCAGGTGTCACAAGGCACCTCGCAACGCGACCATCACCCCATTGTTCGGCCTCGCTCAGCTGCGAACCGAGAAGGCGCACCTCGAAAGGCTCGAGGCAGCGCCGACGCACCCGTAGCCCGCCGGCACGGAGCATGCGCGTCTCGCATGACTCGACCCCGCCTCCGGTCACCAGCCGCAAGCCGAAGCCGAAGTCGAAGTCGAAGTCGAAATCGAAATCGAAATCGAAATCGAAATCGAAAACCGGGGCACGTACCCACTGTTGGGCAGGCGCGGTCGCAAGGTAGAAACGCGCCTGCCCACGTTACTGACGGTCTAGCATCACGGGCGACGCGCCCGTCCCTTTGCGGCCCCCCAAACCCCAAACCGATCGACGCTTCGAATTGATGCTCCCGCTCCCATTCCTGATGCCCGCTACCGCTATCAGCCTGCCGCTTTCTCTCAGTTCTCGGCCGGCTCACCAAGCGAGACTGGCCCGCGCGGGGTCTTTCTCGTTCATTCGGAAGTACCGCGCTTGAAGCGACTGTGGCGATCTTTTCGACATCTTGGGGCGCGTCTTCGACGATCGGCGCCCCGCGATCAGCGCCGGCTAATACCCATTGAAAAACTCACCGTACCTTTCCCTGGGTTCGCCTCGCTCGGCGATCGATGAGGCGGGCGGCGTGCCCAAAGGCTATCGAGTCGTCTGGGCCGACGAGTTCGACGTCGACGGTTTGCCGGACCCGAAAAGATGGGACTATGACACCTACCGAAACTCCCTCGGTTGGTTCAACCACGAGCTACAGTACTTCGCGCGCGCGCGCCCCGAGAACTCGCGCATCGCGGGCGGCTCGCTGATCATCACGGCGCGGAAGGAAGACCTGCCCAGCGCGGGGCTGCCCGGTCCTTCGCAGCGATCAGCGCGTGAGCGCCCATCAATGCTCGTCGAATACACCGAGTGCCAGTGGTAGTCCGACACTCGCCGACGAGTTTGCTGGCTCCGCTCGACGAAGCGGACGTCCGGGGAGCTGTCCAGACCGTGGGCCGGACATGTCCACGGGCCCGAATTGCGCGCAGCACACCGGATATTCTCGCTGATTCTTGAATCGCTGTGCCGGCACGCGGCGTGCAGCGGGGCCCGAGTTGGCGCCGTGCGTGGAAGCCGTTTCCCGCCGTGCGCCAGG
>Ga0302321_100002733_pt1 | contig 15156 bp, 14 predicted proteins | sample Fen_T0_1_FD_202505 | JGI IMG/M metagenome (GOLD analysis project Ga0302321, IMG submission 202505) | Peat permafrost microbial communities from Stordalen Mire near Abisko, Sweden - Fen_T0_1 | ecosystem: Environmental > Terrestrial > Soil > Wetlands > Permafrost | place: Sweden: Abisko...
CTTGGCGTCCTCGATGATGCCGTCCGGGCCGACGCGGATCTGCAGCTTCATCACGTCGCCGCACGCCGGCGCGCCGACCATCCCCGTGCCGACGTCGTTTGCGTCCTTGGCGAACGAGCCGACGTTGCGTGGATTCTCGTAGTGATCCAGTACCTTTTCGCTGTATGCCATGATCCTGCTCCTCGGTGCTAGTGTGCGGCCCAGACGATCTTGGTGAGGTCCACGCCGTCCTGGTGCATTTCCCAAAGTGGGGACAGCTCGCGCAGTTTTCCGACCTTGCGCTTCAAAAGTGCAATCGTGTAGTCGATGTCCGCCTCGGTCGTGAAGCGGCCGATCGAGAAGCGGATCGAGCTGTGCGCCAGTTCGTCGCTGCGGCCCAGCGCGCGCAGCACGTATGAAGGTTCCAGCGAAGCCGACGTGCAGGCCGACCCCGACGACACCGCAATGTCCTTGATCGCCATGATCAGTGACTCGCCCTCGACGAAGTTGAAGCTCGCATTCAGGTTGTGCGGGACCCGGTGCTCCATGTCGCCGTTGACGTACACCTCCTCCATTTCGGAGAGGCCCTTCCACAGCCGGTCGCGCAGCATGCGGATGCGCTCGTTCTCGGTGGCCATCTCGACCCTGGCAATGCGGAACGCCTCGCCCATGCCGACGATCTGGTGTGTCGGCAGTGTTCCTGAACGCATGCCGCGCTCGTGGCCGCCGCCGTGCATCTGGGCCTCGATGCGCACGCGCGGCTTGCGACGGACGAACAGCGCGCCCATGCCTTTCGGGCCGTAGGTCTTGTGCGCCGAAAACGACATCAGATCGACCTTCAACTCGCGGAGGTCGATCGGCACCTTGCCCGTCGCTTGCGCAGAGTCGACGTGGAAGATGATGCCCCGGGCGCGGCAGATTTCACCGATCGCCGCGATGTCCTGGATCACGCCGATCTCGTTGTTCACGAACATGACCGACACGACGATCGTATCCGGTCGCAGCGCCGCCTTGAACGCGTCGAGGTCGATGAGGCCGTCGTCCTTGACGTCCAGATAGGTGACTTCGAAGCCTTCGCGCTCCAGTTCACGCATCGTGTCGAGCGTCGCCTTGTGCTCGGTGCGGACCGTGACGAGATGCTTGCCCTTGTCCTTGTAGAAGTGGGCCGCGCCCTTGAGCGCGAGATTGATCGACTCGGTGGCGCCGGAGGTCCAGACCAGTTCCTTCGGATCGCAGCCGACGAGCGCGGCGACGTGTCCGCGCGCCTCCTCGACGGCCGCTTCCGCGGTCCATCCGAACGAGTGCGAACGCGAAGCGGGATTGCCGAATTCCTCGGTCAGGTACGTGACCATTTTCTGCGCGACGCGCGGGTCCACCGGCGTGGTCGCCGAATAATCGAGATAGATCGGGAGCTTCATGTTTCTGGCGTTCCAATTACGCGGTGGCGATGATCGGGTCCTTGCACGGCGGCGCAACGTTCTGCGCCTGCCGGTGGTCCTGCAGCACCGCGACCTCCGCGGGCTTCTGCTGCGCGACCAGATGGGCCAGCGTCACGCCTTGCAGATACGAAAAGATGTGCTCATTGAGGCCGGCCCAGAGGTTGTGCGTCATGCATCGGCGATCGTCGCGGCAATTTTCACGGCCGCCGCATTGCGTCGCGTCGATCGGCTCGTCGACGGCGAGGATGACCTCGGCCACGGAGACGGTGTCGGGCGCGCGGGCAAGCGTGTATCCGCCACCGGGACCGCGCACGCTGTCGACCAGGCCGTGACGCCGCAGCTTGCCGAACAGCTGTTCCAGATACGACAGCGAAATACGCTGGCGCTCGGAGACGGCGGCCAGCGTTACCGGCCGCTTGGCACCGTACATTGCAACGTCGATCATCGCCGTCACGGCGAAACGTCCTTTGGTGGTCAGGCGCATGGGTCAGGTCCTTTGCATCACATTGGGTGCATTCCGGCAGGATACCGGGCCAGGAACGGGGCATTTATTGTCCAGGACAATGCCAATTATGCTATTCCCGAACGAATTAGTCAACTAAAAGCCCCGCAAGTTCACTCAAGCATTTTGTTGATCTGGGCGGGGTCGAAGCGCTCGGCCGTCGCCTTGGCATCGCCGCAATCCATGCCGTCACGCTGCAGCAGGGAAACCAGCTTGTCGAACCGCTCCTCGGTCGCCGCAGCGTGGTCGAGCAGTCGGTGGATGGCCTGGACTACCGGATCGTTCATGTCGGCCGCGATCGCGTATTGCGAGAATCCGATCTTGGCCGCCTGCGCTTCGCGCCGGTCCTGGTCGTCGGTGGTCACCAGCCTGGCGGGAATGCCGACGGCCGTCGCGCCCGCCGGAACATCGCGCACGACGACGGCGTTGGAGCCGATCTTGACGCCGTCGCCCATGACGATCGGACCGAGCACCTTGGCGCCGGCCCCGATCACCACGTTTCGCCCAAGTGTCGGGTGGCGCTTGCCCTTGTTCCAGGATGTGCCACCCAGCGTGACCCCGTGGTAGAGCGTGCAGTCATCGCCGATGACGGCCGTCTCGCCGATGACGATGCCCATGCCGTGATCGATGAAAACCCGCCGCCCGATCGTGGCCCCCGGGTGGATCTCGATCCCGGTGAAGAGCCGACTCCAATGCGCCAGCCAGCGCGCCAGCCACCGCATGCCTGCGCCCCACAGCGGATGGGTGATGTTGCGATGCCAAACGAGCGCGTGCAGCCCCGGATAGCAGGTCAGGACTTCCCACCGGGTCCTGGCCGCGGGGTCGCGTTCGAACACCACGGCCATATCTTCGCGCAATCGGTCTAGCATCGTTGAATTGTCCCATTTCCGATAAATTCACTCAAGTATTGCCTGCGCATGCGACGCATCAGGCGTGTTTGTTAGACTGACCTGCCCAATCGGGGAGTGAACCGCGTGCCGTGGTCCGGCCGCGTCCGATCCCAGGAGCCTCCAATGAACCGCATTTCCCCCCTCATTTTCCGGCTACCGCCCCTCGTCCTCGCGGTCGCCCTTTCCATAGCGCTGCCGGCGTCGGCACAGACCCCGGCGCCCGCCGCCACCGAACCGTCGAAATCGTGCGTGACGGCCAGGAAGAAGGAAGACAAGGAGCAAAGGTCGCTGACGTCGGCCACCGAGTCCATAGCCAAGGACAGGGCGGCGCGCGAATCGTGCTCGTCCAAGAGCATGTGCGCGCGCTACGACTCCGCGATCTCCGCCATGGAAAAGCGCCAGGCGCGCCACGAAACCCGGCTTTCCCGATTCAAGGAAGACGTCGAAAAGGCCTGCAAGTCCTAACGAGCCCTAGCGAACGAGCACGGCGACCAGCAGCAGGCCGACAACGACCAGCGCAAACAGCACGAGGTAGGCCGTGCCGACGACGAAGCTCCGCGCGATGAGCCCTATCCATCCTCCGCGGTACACCTTCTTCGTCGCCCAGTATCCATACAACAGGCACCAGAAGGCGAGTGCGATCCGCAACGGATTGTAGGGAATCGACAGCGCCAGTACACAGATCAGGAACAGGAACGCGTGCGTGTGCGCGGCGAACACGAGGTGTTCTGAATAGCGGCTGGGCCGATCGGGATAGCGGCGCCCTCGGCCGGCGTACGCGATCATCTGCAGCAGCGCCAAGGCCGGCATCAGCACGAACATCGCGTAGGGGCCGTAGCGCACGACACCCAGGAAGATCTGTTCCGATTTTTCCTGCCGGTTGAGCCCGTTGAAGTGCGTGAAGCGCTTCTTCAACTCCAGCGCAACGGGATGTGTCGCGTCCCGGAGGTCGAGGTTGAATTGCGGGTCCACGTGAACGGTGAAGCCGGGCAGGCTGACCAGGTCGCCACCCGACTCCCCGGCATCGAATTTCACGACGGGTTCAACGGGAGACTTGGCGTCCCTTGTCGCATTTGATTTGGCAGCCGGCGTAGCGTCGTTTCCGGCATCGACCAGCAGCGGCGCGCTGGCAAAAAAACGGAGCGCGGCGAACAGCGCCAGCGACAGCACCAGGAACAGGCGCGCCGGCCGGATATACCGACGGCGGCGGCCCGCGAAATACTCTCGCGTGAGAAAGCCCGGGCGAAAGAGCAGCGCCGCGAGTGTCCGCCACATCCGGCCGTCGAGCGAAAAGTAACGGCCGGTGGCCTCGCGCAGGAATGCGCGCGCTGTCGGCAGCTTCAATGCCGTCTCCTGGCCGCATGCGGCGCAGAATTCGCCCGTCACCGGCGCGTTGCAGTTGCGGCACTCGCGCGTCGGCGCAGGCGAGGCGGACAGAGCAAATTGGACGGGATCGGGACGCATCGGTGTGGTGAGCGGATCAGAAGATCACGAAGCGCGCCGAATGATAGCCGATGGGCCAGCGCCCCTCCTTGAACAGCGCATGTTTCCGGATGAAGCGATGTCCGGCTCCTGCGCCGGCAATTTCCGCGAGTGCATTCTGATGCGCGGCGAGCAATGCCATCGCCGCCGCCTCGCCGGCAATCGAAATATCGCCAACGCCGGCACCCGCCGTTGCGGCGAGCGCGGCCTCTCGCAATTCGACGTCCAGCCCGTGGGTCGCGGCGGTGACGAGTTCGAACAGCGCCACCTCGGTCCGGACATCCGCCGCGTGCGCCCAAAGCAGCTCGCGTTCCTCTTCCTCGTCGTCCCACCACGCTATGTCGTGCGCGGCGGCACGCACGAATACCGCCGCTTCCTGCCACGACGCGAGAGCAGTGATGGCGACCGGTGCGTGAGGTGCCACACCCAACAGCAACTCGCCGATGGCCGCGCGTTCACCGTCCGCAAGCGGTAACCCGACGCGGGCGAACCAGGCGGTCACCCCTTGCCTGCCTTGCCGACGAATTCATCGACGCGAGCCAGGATGCCGCGCAGGATGTTGACCTCCTCGCGTTCCAGTGCCGCGCGCCCGAAGAGACGACGCAACCGCGGCAGAAGCCGGCGTGGATTGTCGGGCTTGAGAAAACGCATCGCCGTGAGCGTACGCCGGGCATGCGCATGCAGCGCCTCGATTTCGTCGTGCGTTGCCGCCGCGAAGCGCGGCGCGGACCAGACCTGTCCCAATCCCGACGTGACGCGCAGTTCGTAGGCGGCGACCTGAACGGCGGCGGCGACATTGAGCGACGAGAAGTCGTCGTTTGCCGGAATCGTCGCGGCAATGCCGCAGCGCGCGAGTTCGGCGTTGGAGAGTCCGGACATTTCCGTGCCGAACACGATCGCGACGTCGCCGCCGCCCTGTTGCGCGACGGCTTCCCTCGCCGCGTCGCGCAACGCCATCACGCGCCCCGCGTATTCGCGTGGACGCGCCGACAGGCCGATGGCGAGCGCACAGCCGGCGAGCGCCTCGTCCAGCGTCGCGACGACGCGCGCGGCATCGAGCACCGCCGTCGCACCGGCCGCCCGCGCTACCGCGTCCGCGTCGGGAAACCGCGCAGGCGCGACCAGCACGAGCTGCGTGAGCCCCATCGTGAGCATTGCGCGTGCGGCAGCGCCGATGTTGCCCGGGTGGCGCGTGCGCACGAGGACGATGCGGATGCGCGCCAGTGTGGAGGATTGGGATGTCACGGTCGGTTTCCGGTGGAAGCGGGTAAAATAGCCGGATTCCACTCTTTTGACACGCGGCCTCCTTTTCGCAACCCCATCGCCGCGACCTCATTGCAGCAATAACACGCCATGCATCCCATGCTCACGACGGCCGTCAAGGCTGCACGCCGCGCCGGCAACATCATCAACCGCGGCGCCCGCGATCTCGACATGCTCACGGTCACGGCCAAGGGTCCCAAGGATTTCGTCAGCGAAATCGACCGCGGCGCCGAAGCCGCAATTGTCGACACGATCCTCAAGTCCTATCCCGACCACGCGATCCTGGCGGAGGAAGGGACGAACAAGGGCAACAACCCGGGATCGGAATACGTCTGGATCATCGATCCGCTCGACGGCACCACCAACTTCCTGCACGGTTTTCCGCAATACTGCGTGTCGATCGCGCTGGCGCACAAGGACGTCGTGCAGCAGGGCGTCATCTTCGACCCGGTGCGCAACGACCTCTTCACCGCATCGCGAGGCCGCGGCGCGTTCCTCAACGACCGGCGCATCCGCGTCGGCAAGCGCCAGCACCTGCGCGACTGCCTGATCGGCACCGGCTTCCCATTCCGCGACGGCAGCTACCTCGACACCTACCTGCAAATGATGAAGGCCATGATCACGCAGACCGCGGGCCTGCGCCGGCCGGGCGCCGCCGCCCTCGACCTGGCCTACGTCGCCGCGGGCTTCTACGACGGCTTCTGGGAAGTAGGCCTGAACCCCTGGGACGTGGCAGCCGGTAGCCTTCTCGTGCTTGAAGCAGGCGGGCTGATCGGCGACCTCGCGGGCGAGGGCAACTACCTGCACGGCGGCCAGGTGATCGCCGGCAGCCCCAAGATCTTCGCGCAGATGGTCGCCACGCTGGCGCCCTATCGGGACGCGATGGAACGGGACCGCGCCGCGGCCGTCGCCGCGGCCAAAGGCTGACCCGTCCCGGACGCGACTTGGGCCGGGACACCACGCAATTGACCGCAGGAGGCCGGCTGCTAGCCTGCGCAAGGGGCTCCGGCGTATCCTCCTGTCATGTAGCAATCGGTTTTCGCTGCCATTGGCATTGGATTTGCTCGTTTATTCGATCCGAATGACCCCGGTCGCAGCCCTTGGAGCCCTGAGCATGCAACTTCGCGCATCGAAATTGGCCGTTTTCACGTCCACGCTGGCACTGATGTTCGTCGTTGCCACCCCAGTTTCGGCGCAGACGGTGTCGACGATTCGGGTGAGGCTTCATCCGTACATGGCGGACGCAGGGACCCTGCCGCTCGGCGCGCTGGCCAAGCTGGAAGCGCTGGTCGGCACCGGTTTGACGCTGACCGGCACTACCCGTACCGGCGCGCTCGACCTGACGCTGGCACAGCCCCTGGACAGCACCGCCATCGCGGCAACACTCAAGGTTTTACGCAACGACCGTGGCGTGCTGTGGGCAGAAACCCCGCGGGTCGTTTCGGCGATCCAGAAGTCAGCACAGTTGCTCCCGCCCGGCGCCAACGCGACCGGGCAGCGCGTCATGGTGCGCCTCAAGGACGGTGCCGAACCCGATTGGTCGGCGCTGCTGCCACGATTGGGGCTGCGCGTCGGCATGGCACTGGCCGTGGAGCGAAAGATCGGCAACGTCTGGGTGCTGAGCGTCTCTCAGCCGCAAACACCGACGCAACTCGCGCAACTGGCCGAAAACCTGCAGGAGGACGGCGCGGTCCAGTACGCCGATCCGGTCAAGCGGGCATTTGCAATGGCCGCGCCGAACGATCCCTTCTATTCGCAGCAATGGTCGCTCAACGATGCACTCGCCGGCGTGAACGCGGAAGCCGCCTGGGCCTCGCAGCCTGATTCCGTCGGCGTCGTCGTTGCCGTCGTCGACACGGGCATCCTGCCGCATCCGGACCTCGAGGGCCGCGTACTGCCCGGGTTCGACTTCATCTCGGACCCGTCTTCCGCCCGGGACGGAGATGCGCGCGATCCCGATCCGCGCGACGAAGGAACCTGGGGCAGCACCGCGGAATGCGGATTCGCGGAGGAAAGCTTCTTCCACGGATTGTTCGTCGCAGGGCAGATCGCCGCGAACACCAACAACGGCACCGGAATCGCCGGCCTGACCACCGGATCCCGGATCCTTCCCGTGCGCGTGCTCGGGAAGTGCGGCGAGGGGTCTTTCGACGACGTTTTCGCCGGCGTGCTGTGGGCCTCCGGCGTGCAGATCGCCGGCGTAACCGCCAATCCGTTTCCGGCAAGGGTGATCAACCTCAGCCTCGGCGGATTCGGCGCATGCGACCAGTCGATCCAGGAATCCATCGACGATGCGCTGGCACAGGGCGCCGTCGTTGTAGCGTCCGCTGGCAATTCATCCGCCAATGCCGAGAACTTCACGCCGGCCAACTGCAGCGGCGTCATCACCGTCGCCGCCCACACGAAGAACGCGTCGCTGGCCAGCTACTCCAACTTCGGTGCGCGGATCGACGTGTCCGCGCCCGGCGGCGAATTGCCCGATTCGGGACTCATCATCTCGACGTCGAACAACGGCACGACGGTCCCCGGGGAACCGGACTACGTGGCCGGGGAAGGCACGAGCTTCGCCGCGCCGTTGGTCTCCGGCACGGTCGCGTTGATGCTCGCCCGCAATCCGATGCTCACGGCGGGCCGAGTGCTTGACATCGTGACGGGCACCACCCGCGATTTCCCCGTCGACTCCGTCTGCGCGCAGGTCGACGTCTGCGGTTCCGGAATGCTCGACGCCGGAGCGGCGGTTGCCAGCACGATCCCCGGAGGCGGCACGCCACCGCCGGGCGCGTTCCAGGTCGTCGAGTACTACAACCCGTATCTCGATCACTACTTCATCACCGCGCAGCCGGCGGAGATCGCCTACATCGACTCGGTGCTGTACGGATCGTTCCAGCGGACCGGCCTTTACTTCTACGCCTACCTCTCGCCGATCATTGCGCCGCCCGGTTCACGTCCTGTGTGCCGCTTCTTTGCGGCCGGCCTCATCAATTCGCATTTCTTCACGGCCAACGAGTCCGAATGCAATTTCGTACTCACGCACTGGCCGGGCACGTGGTTTCTAGAAACCCCGGCGTCGTTCTACATCCAGGTGCCGGACGTCAACGGCAATTGCCCGGATGGCACGCTGCCTGTCTATCGCTTCTTCAACAACCGGAACGACGCCAACCACCGGTACACCGTCGATCTTTCGGTGCGCCGCGCGATGTTGAACCGCTCGTGGGTGCCGGAAGGCAACGGCCCGAACGCCGTTGCGTTCTGCTCGGCGTTCTAGCCGCAGCCGGCCGCAATGCGCGCGCGGCAATCAGTTGTCGGCGTGCGCTTCGGTTTCCTTGGCCACGGGTGCTGCGCCCGCCCACTCCTTGATCATCGCAAAGCCGAGCGCCAGCAGCACAGGTCCCAAGAACACGCCGATGAAACCAAACGCCACGACGCCGCCGAACACGCCCAGCAATACCAGGATAAACGGCAGGTCGCTGCCATGGCTGATGATCATCGGCTTGATGAAGTTGTCGACCGCGGATACAACCAGCATGCCCCAGAGAAACAGGAAGATGCCCCAACCCTGGTCGCCATGCATGAACAGGATGATGCTGGCGGGAATCCAGACGAGAGGCGGCCCCACCGGTACCGGCGACAGAAAGAAGGTTGCCAATCCGAGCAGCGGCGCGGCCTTGATGCCCACGATCCAAAGCCCGATCGCCATCAGCACGCCTTGCGCGAGCGCGGTGCCGAGAATGCCGTAGACCACCGCCCGTGTGGTGACGAGCGCAACGTGCAGCATATGCAGGCCGCGATCCGGCGCGATGCGGCTGACCGCGCCGCGCAGCCGCGCGACGATCGCGTCGCCGTCCCGGAAGAAGAAGAACGCGATCAATACCGATAACGTGAGCTGCAGCAGGCCTTCCGCCACGCCGGCGCCGCCTTTCAGTGCGTAGGCCTTGGCCGGTTCGACCCATTTCTTGAGCTCGACGAACATCGCCGCACTGTCGTGTGCAAACGTCGACCAGTAGGTTACGAGGCGCGCCCCGACCACGGGCAAGTCATTCACCCATACAGGTGGGCCCGGCGGGCCGCTTTCGACCAGCTCGCGGAAGAACGTGGTCAGGCGGTCGGAGTTCTCCGCAAGCGTGGCGCCGACCACGAGAAACGGCGTGACAACCACGACGAGAACGAGAAGTGTGACCGCGGTCGCAGCGAGCCCGGATCGGCCGGAAAGCCTGTGCCGCAGCCATGCGAAAACCGGCCATATCGTCGCGGCCAGGATCGCGGCCCAGACGATGGCCGAAATGAACGGCTGCAGAACCAAGAAGACACCGACGACCAGCACCGCCAGGACGGCGAGCGTGATCGTTTGGTCGGTGATAGTGGGACGCAGCTTCATGGCGGGGCGCATTGTCGCAACATCGTGCGCCTGGAGGCGGCTGCAGGCGCTTCGCGCGACGGCAGCGGCCAGCGTCGCAGGACAGGTGCAGCGCGTCCCCCGCGCCGTCCCGCGCGTTGCAGCCGCAATCTAGCCGACGCTGTATTGCGTGATCGTGACGTCAGAATAGGGGATCAGTAGCTTTTCTTCGTGACGTGCGGCACGGTCTTGGTCACCGGACATTCGCATCAACACTAGCGCGCCCAACTGGACCAACGCCCAGCCGACAAACCCCAATACGATCCAATTTAGGTCCATATCTCCCCCCGCACAAATCCCTGACGCGCGAAGTCTGCCGCGGCCTCAGGGATGCAGACTTGTGCTGGATCAAGAAAAGGTCGGCACGATGGCGCGGATTTGTGCCAGATCAAGGCGTCGGCTGGACTGCGCACCCAGAGCCGATCGCGGGAAGGGGCGATTGGCGGAGAGATAGGGATTCGAACCCTAGATACGGTTACCCGTATGCTTGATTTCGAGTCAAGTGCCTTCGACCACTCGGCCATCTCTCCGGCAAGCCGGTAATTATATCGCGAAAGCGATGCGCGAACCAAGTCGGGGCCAACAGTGAATTGCGACCCAAAAAAAACAGGGGCACTTGGCCCCCGTTCAACTCCTTTGCAACCAGACGCCGCTTATTTCTTCGCGGGCGCCGCCGCTTTCGCCGGTGCCACCGGTGCCGTCGATGCTGCCGCCATCTGCGGCGGTGGCACGACCTTGCCCTGGGCCTTCATGCTTGCGAAATACTGCGCGGCGACGCGATCCTCTGCCTTGGCCTGTTGTTGTTTTGCCAGGTCGGCCGCAGCATCGGCCTTGGCTTTCGCCTCGGCCTTTTGCGCGTCCGTCAACGGCGCCGCCGGCGGCAACTTGGCCACCGCGATGCCGAATGATGCAACCACCAGCGTGGCTGCAAGGACTGCACGGATCGTCTTCATCGTTGCGCTTCCTCCCCCCATTTGCCTTGATTTCCCCTTACGTTCCTTCACTTCACCCAAGCTGCGTCACGACGCGTACTGCCCTGCCGTGTCGGGCACGTCTCCCGCCAGGACCTTGCCTGGCTTGGCGTCGTTGTACCAGTATTCGTGGTGTTCCCTGGCCCACGTTTCGTCAACGTAGCCCGTGCGCATCGCATCCAGCGCTCCGTCCATGCCGACTGTGCCGAGGTAGATGTGGAAGCACGCCATCGCAATCGCCAGCAGCGCCACCGACATGTGCACGACATTGGCGACCTGCATCGTCGCGCGCGTCTGATTGAAGTTGGGGAAATTGAGGATGTAGCCTGTGACAACCAGCACGACGCACAGCACGACGACCAGCCCCCAGAACAGTGCCTTCTCGCCGGCGTTGAACTTGCCGGAAGGCACGTGCGTGTTGCCGCTCCGGTCGAGCATGCCGCCGAACTTGGCGATCCACTTGATATCGTAGGCACGCGGCAGGTTGTCACGGACGAAGAGCGCGATGAAGACGATGAGCGCGACGGAGAACACCGGGCCCACGAAATTGTGGACGTTCTTGGCGAGGATCGCGAGCCACGAGAAGAGCGTGGAACCTATCAGCGGCAGCAGCACCGTCTTGCCGAACGTGAGGATGAGGCCGCTGATCGCCAGCGCGACGAACGTCAGTCCCATCGTCCAGTGCGTATAGCGCTTGAGCGGCGTGAAGCGCTCGATCATGCGCCCGGTCTTCTTGCCGTGCAGCGTGATCGGGCCGCGCCATGCGTAGTAGCCGGCCAGGCCCAGCAGGACCACGGCAAGCAACATGCCACCCAGTGACGCGATCGGGGACCGCACTGCGCGCCATGTCTGGCCCTGCGGTTGCACGAGGATATTGGTTTCGCGACCGGGGATGCTCGTGTACTGCGGTTGCCCGGTACGAATTTCGTTCCACACCGGCTGGTTGTTGAGCGGCTGGACGAGTTGCTGCGCCGCCTGCTGTTTCGCCTGGTCGGCCTCCTGCGGCGACACTGCCGGCGACTGGGCCACGGCGTTGCAGGCCACGGCCAAGCCCAACGCGGCGACGAACAGCCGCGCCGCGGAGATCATCGAAGGATGTGCCATGGCGGGGGTCAGGTCCCGATGCGCCGGTATTCGTTCTGGTTCTGCGTGCGGTTGCGGATGTCGCGCTCCCACAGGTCCTTGTTGCCGTTGAACGGCGCCGCCATATACGGCGCCTCGTCCGGCTTGCCCTGGTATTTGCCCTGCTTGTACTCCATCACCTGAGGACGCTCGCCGCAACCGGCGAGCATTACCGCGGCCATCGCCCCCGAAACGATTCCCATCAACCGCATCAGCTTGCTCACGACTTGCCTCCCGGCGCCGCTACTGGCGCCTTCGGTGTTTCGGGACGACCGTAGGCCGTGGACCAACCCCAGACTTCGCTGCCCTTGCCGCGCGTCGTGGCGCGCTGACGGTAGATCTCGGCAATGGTGTCGCCGTCGCCGCCCAGCAGCGCCTTGGTCGAGCACATCTCCGCGCACGCCGGGAGCTTGCCTTCCGCCAGCCGGTTGCGGCCATACTTCTTGAATTCGGCTTCTGAGTTGTCCGGCTCGGGTCCGCCGGCGCAGAACGTGCATTTGTCCATCTTGCCGCGGACGCCGAACGCGCCCGCCTGCGGGAACTGCGGCGCGCCGAACGGGCACGCGTAGAAGCAGTAACCGCAGCCGATGCAGAGATCCTTGTCGTGCAGCACGACGCCTTCCTCGCTGCGGTAGAAGCAGTCGACCGGACAAACGGCCATACACGGCGCATCCGAGCAGTGCATGCACGCGACCGAAATCGAACGCTCGCCGGGAACGCCGTCGTTGATCGTCACCACACGCCGCCGGTTGACCCCCCAAGGGATGTCATTCTCCTGCTTGCAGGCGGTGACGCAGCCGTTGCACTCGATGCAGCGCTCGGCGTCACAGAGGAATTTCATTCGTGCCATGGCGTTGTCCCCTATGCCTTCTTGGCGACCTGGCAGAGCGTCGTCTTGGTTTCCTGCATCATCGTCACCGAATCGTAGCCATACGTCGTCGCGGTGTTCACGGCCTCGCCGCGCACGATCGGCGCTGAGCCTTCGGGATACGATTCCAGGATGTCCTTGCCCTGCCACCATCCGGCAAAGTGGAACGGGATGAATGTCGTGCCGGAGCCGACACGGTCCGTCACCATCGCCTTGACGGAGATCTGGGCGCCGGTGGGCGACTTGACCCATACATATTCGCCGTCGATGATCCCGCGGTCGTTCGCATCCTTGGGATTGATTTCGACGAAGTTCTCCTGCTGCAGTTCGGCAAGCCACGGATTGGACCGGGTCTCGTCGCCGCCGCCCTCGAATTCCACCAGGCGCCCGCTGGTGAGGATCAGCGGGAAGTTCTGCGCGACCTTGTCCGCGACATTCTTGTCCTGCAGCGACTTGTATTGCGTGGGCAGGCGCCAGAACGCCTTCTTGTCGTCGTGCGTCGGATACTTTGCCACCATATCCGGCCGCGGCGAATACAAGGGCTCGCGATGCTGCGGAATGGCATCGGGGAAGTTCCACACGATGGCGCGCGCCTTGGCGTTGCCGAACGGATGGCACCCGTGCACCTTCATCGCGACACGAATGATGCCGCCGGAGGTGTCGGTCTTCCAGTTCTTGCCCTCGGCCTTCTTCTTCTCGTCGTCAGTGAGTTCGTCCCACCAGCCGAGCTTCTTCAGAAGCACGTGGTCGAACTCCGGATAACCGGTGGTGAGGTCGCTGCCCTTCGGGTGCGAGCCGTCCGCCGCAAGGAGCGAGACGCCTTCGCGCTCCACGCCGAAATTGGCGCGGAAACAGCCGCCACCATCCATCATCGCGCGCGACGTGTCGTACAGGTTGGGCGACCCGGGGTGCTTCAGTTCAGGCGTCCCGTAGCAGGGCCACGGCAAGCCGAAATAATCGCCGTCGCAGGGGCCGCCGCGTGCGCGGAGCGATTTCACGTCGAACGTCGACATGTTCTTCATGTGCAGCTTCAGCCGCTCCGGCGATTGTCCGGTGTAGCCGATCGTCCACACGCCGCGGTTGATTTCCTTGAGGATCGACTCCGGCGTGGGTTCATCCCAGCCATCCTTGTCCTTCACCATTTCGTAGTTCTTGGTGAGTTCCTTCTTGAAGCCGAACTTGTCGGCGAACGCGACCATCAGCGTGTGGTCGGGCTTCGATTCGAACAGCGGTTCGATGACCCGCTCGCGCCACTGGAGCGAGCGGTTGGACGCCGTGCATGAACCCGAGGTCTCGAACTGGGTGCTCGCCGGCAGCAGGTAGACGCCGTCCTTGCGCACCATGGCGCACATGGCGGCCGTGGCCGACGGATAGGGATCGACGACGACCATCAGGTCCAGCTTCTTCATCGCCTCGACCATCGCCGTGCCGCGCGTCTGGCTGTTGGGCGCATGGCCCCAATACACCATTGCCCGGAGATTGGGCCCCTGGTCGATCGTGTCGTTCGGATACATGACGCCGTCGATCCAGCGGGAAACCGTCATCCCGTTCTTCTCCATCATCCCGTCGGCGTACTGCTTCTTGATCCAATCGTAGTCGACGCCCCACACGCCGGCCCAATATTTCCACGAGCCGGTGGCGAGGCCGTAGTAGCCGGGGAGTGAATCGGGATTGGGGCCGACGTCGGTCGCGCCCTGCACGTTGTCGTGACCGCGGAAGATGTTGGTGCCGCCGCCCGAGACGCCGACATTGCCCAGCGCCAGTTGCAGGATGCACGATGCGCGGACGATCGCGTTGCCGATCGTGTGTTGCGTTTGCCCCATGCACCAGACGATCGTCGACGGCCGATTCTTGGCCATCATTTCGGCGACCTTGAACACCTGGGCTTCGGGGACGCCACTGACTTCTTCGACCTTGTCTGGCGTCCACTTGGCCATGACCTCGGCCTTGATCTTGTCCATGCCGTAGACGCGGTCATCCAGGTATTTCTTGTCTTCCCAGCCGTTCTTGAAGATGTGGTACAGCACGCCGAACACGAACGGGATGTCCGTTCCGGAACGGATGCGCACGAATTCGTCCGCCTTCGCCGCCGTCCGCGTGAAGCGCGGGTCGACGACGATCATCTTCGCGCCGGACTCCTTCGCGTGCAGCATGTGCAGCATCGACACCGGGTGCGCCTCGGCGGCATTGCTGCCGATGTACAGCGCGCACTTGGTGTTCTGCATGTCGTTGTACGAGTTGGTCATC
>Ga0302321_100002734_pt1 | contig 15156 bp, 15 predicted proteins | sample Fen_T0_1_FD_202505 | JGI IMG/M metagenome (GOLD analysis project Ga0302321, IMG submission 202505) | Peat permafrost microbial communities from Stordalen Mire near Abisko, Sweden - Fen_T0_1 | ecosystem: Environmental > Terrestrial > Soil > Wetlands > Permafrost | place: Sweden: Abisko...
ACGTACCCACACTCATTATTTTGGCCATCTTGTTAAAGAGCGCATAACTTCCGTTACGCCGAGTCCGACTATTCTACAGGTATATTTGGGGTTGTCAAACTTACGATGAGGCAATTTGAGGAAAAAAATTGAGTTGTACGACTTAGCATAAAATAACGCGAGCAAATTTTCTTTTACCAACTTGATAAATATGATTTGTGCCTGAATTAATTGCCAGCTTCGGATCGGAAATTTTTTCACCATCAATTTTTACTGCGCCCTGCTTGATCATACGCACCGCTTCGGATGTGCTACTTGTTAGCCCGGCATCCTTTAACAAATTAGCAATACAATAACTTTGAACATCCGTTTTCAAGGAGATTTCACTGATTTCGTCCGGCATGGCACCACGTTGAAACTGGGCAATAAAATTCTGCATGGCGTGTTCACCAGCGAATTCTCCGCCATGAAACCTGCTTACAATTTCCTTAGCTAATTCGTATTTGATATTTCTGGGGTTTTCTAATCCTAATGCGCATTTTTCCTTATAGCTGTTGATGACTTCCATTTTTTCAAAACTTAATAATTCAAAATAACGCCACATAAGCTCATCTGAAATAGACATGATCTTGCCAAACATATCATCAGGGGCATCTGCTATGCCAATATAATTATTCAAAGATTTGGACATTTTTTGAACACCATCCAAGCCTTCTAATATCGGCATAGTGATGACAACTTGGGGAGATTGCCCATACGTCTCCTGCAATTGCCTACCCACTAACAAGTTAAATTTTTGATCAGTTCCACCCAACTCAACATCGGCTTTCATGACAACGGAATCATAACCCTGGATCAATGGGTATAAAAACTCATGGATGGCAATGGCCTGCCCACCCTTATAGCGCTTACTAAAATCGTCCCGCTCCAACATTCTGGCCACTGTATGTTTTGCGGCTAATTGAATTAACTCCGTAGGCGACATGGCGTTCATCCAAGTGGAGTTGAATACGATTTTTGTTTTATCTGGATCAAGTATCTTAAAAATCTGCTCTTGATACGACTTGGCATTCTCCAGAACTTCTTCTTGATTCAAAGGCTTGCGCGTAACATTTTTCCCGGTCGGATCGCCGATCATGCCGGTAAAATCGCCAATTAGAAATAGGATTTCATGCCCATAATCCTGAAATTGCTTGAGCTTATTTATCAGCACGGTATGCCCCAAATGCAAATCCGGTGCTGTGGGATCAAAGCCCGCTTTTATTTTAAGTGGCCGGCCTTCCGCCAACTTTTTTACAAATTCGTGTTTAACCAGGATTTCCTCAACCCCTCTCAATAGGTGATTCAATACTTCATCTTGCAATTTTTCTCTCCATACGGGCGCATTTTTTAATGGAGGCTATTATAGATTTAATGGTAGTTGCCACGAATAAAATATTTTGCTCTATGCTTAACAAAGACATTAATTTGTTGGTGATTTTTAGAAAACCACTTAAAATTATACTTTGGAAAACACAGGATATTTATTTTGATTAAAATTCAAATACTTAGAGATTCTGCTGTAAAAACTAAAGCTTTTTTCGCTTTTTTGATCAGCTTTATTTTGGTTTTTACATCCGTGAACGGCTACGCCGAGTCTCAAAAATCAACCGATTTCCCCAATGTCACCCGCACACGAATCACGATTCATAAGGTGAAGTCAGGCGAAAAAACCTCTGAAATCTTTTCCAGATTAGGTTCCTCAGAGGTACACAAAATCGTCAGCTTTAACCGGGAAAAAACTTACTTTACGACAATCTCAACCGAAAAGCCGCAAGAATTCAGAGGATTCACATCAGATCGTTTTAGTTCGTCGGGCTATCCGAACTTTGGCCGCAGATTTAATCGGTACACCCATAAATTCAATATGATGCAACTGGCTAGCGGTCAGGGAACGATTACTTCTTCCTTGTCTGAAGCAGGCAAAAAAGCCGGATTATCTGAAGAGCTAGTAGATCAATTGACACAGATTTTTGCCTGGGACATTGATTTTGCTACAGATTTACATAATGGTGATCGCTTTACGGTGGTGTATGATAAAGGTGGTTTTAACGGGACTGACGACATCGTGGCGGCAGAGTTCGTCAATCGGGGAAAAACTTTTCGCGCCGTAAGGTACATTGATAAAGACGGCTATGCTAATTATTACACGCCTGAAGGCAATGCCCTGCAAAAAGCGTTTCTTACTACACCCGTTGACTTTGCCCGTATCAGTTCGCACTTCGACTTAAACCGCAGGCATCCCGTACTTAACAGGATCCGCGCCCATAAGGGCGTTGATTACGCTGCCAGAACAGGCACACCTGTCAAGGCAACAGGCAATGGTGAAATCGCTTTCCTCGGCAGGAAAGGTGGCTATGGGCAGGTAATAATCATTAAGCACGGTGACCGTTATGAAACGGTGTATGCCCATCTATCCAGATATAAAAGTGGTTTGCAGGAAGGTAGCACAGTCAGGCAGGGAGAAATTATCGGCTTCGTAGGGCAAACTGGATTGGCGACAGGGCCGCATTTACATTATGAATTCCGTATTGATGGCGTGCACCAAAACCCATTAACTGCGCGGATTTCTAATTCTATTCCTATCAGAAGTGTCGCTATGGCTGAATTTAAATCGCAAATTCAGGATCCGTTGGCTAAACTCAACTTAGTAAAAGCTAACTCGTTGTTTGCAAAAAACTATAATGCTTACAACTAAACCAAACAGCTTTAACGCTTTGATTGAAATTCAGGCATAAAAAACCGGACATTGTCCGGTTTTTTTCGAGATAAAAGCTATCAAACAGAAAAAGACGAACCGCACCCGCAAGTTGTTTTTGCGGTTGGGTTACGGATGACAAACTGTGCGCCTGACAAGTCTTCCTTATAATCCACTTCCGCACCCGTCAGGTACTGGATGCTCATGGAGTCGATCAACACGGTGACACCGCCTTTTTCGACGCTGGTGTCATCTTCGTTGACTTCTTCATCAAACGTAAAGCCATATTGAAACCCTGAACAGCCGCCGCCGCTGACATAGACCCGCAGTTTCAGGTTATCATTACCTTCCTCAGCAATCAATTCGCTCACCTTGGAGGCCGCGCTGTCAGTAAAAATAATTGGTTCAGCCATAATAATGTCGCCTAAAAAATATAATTAAATCCATTATGAGTATACCCAGTTCCATAGTCAAGAATTATGGGTACAAAGCTAGCATTTTCAAGCCCTGGTCTTCTGGAAAGCTAAACATCAGGTTCATGTTCTGCACCGCCTGCCCTGCCGCACCTTTGACTAAATTATCAATCACCGACAAGATCACAATCATTTGACCACCTTGAGGCTGGTGGATAGAAATCTGGCACTTATTGGACCCCTTCACATTGCGGGTGTCCGGGTGCGAACCCGAAGGCAACACATCGACAAACAATTCATCGGCATAACGCTGTTCATACAAAGCCTGTAGATTGTTCAAACTCGTTTCAGTATGACTTAACTGAGTATACAAAGTTGCATGAATGCCGCGAATCATCGGGATTAAATGCGGCACGAAGGTTAAGTTTACGGATTCCCCCGCAGCCATTTTCAATCCTTGCGTTATTTCTGGTAAATGGCGATGACCACTGGCAGCATAAGCCTTAAAGCTTTCCCCCGTTTCGCTCATCAGGTAAGCCAATTCAGCCTTGCGGCCTGCCCCACTCACACCGGATTTTACGTCGGCAATCAAATGCTTGGTATCAACCAAGCCCTTTTCAAGCAAAGGCAGAAAGCCAAGTTGGACTGACGTGGGGTAGCAACCAGGGCAAGCGAGCAAACGGGTTTTCTTTATTTCCTCACGATTTACTTCCGGCAAACCATAGACGGCTTCTGCAAGCAATTCGGGACACGCGTGTTCCATGCCGTACCACTTTTCCCACTCTTTGGTATCTTTCAAGCGGAAATCTGCCGAAAGATCAATAACCTTAACTTTGCGTTCTAACAACGCTTTCGCCATAAGCATCGCAGTACCATTGGGTGTGGCAAAAAACACAACATCGCAATCAGCCAACGCATCAATATCAGGTGTAGAAAAAACCACGTCGATGACTCCACGCAAGCTGGGGTAAAGCGCATCTACCCGCATTCCTGCATCTGCGCGTGAAGTGACCACAGCCACTTCAACATTGGGGTGCAACGCCAAAATCCGTAATAGCTCAACACCCGTATAACCAGTACCACCAACAATACCCGCACGAATCATACCTTTCCTTAACCTCATAAAAATAGTGCGTATATAATACCCATAACCCAGCTTTTCCCATACCGAAGTTATGCAGATACCCGACATCATGCACGCCATCGAAATTCAATCGGGGAAATTAGTGCCTGTTGAACGTCCAGTTCCTGTACCGAAAGCTGGGCAAGTCCTTATAAAAATCATGGCTGCTGGCGTGAACCGTCCCGATGTCATGCAGCGCAAAGGGCTGTACCCGCCCCCACCCGGCGCATCCGACATTCCCGGTTTGGAAATTGCGGGAACCGTCATTGCTTTAGGCGAACATTCCACGACCTTATCTATTGGCGATAAGGTTTGTGCATTAGTCACAGGAGGCGGTTATGCGGAATATTGTCTTGCTTCTGCGTCCTTATGCTTACCGATTCCAGATAACCTATCTATTATTGAAGCTGCAGGCATACCGGAAACCTTTTTTACCGTTTGGAGCAATGTGTTTGATCGCGGACACTTACAAAAAGGCGAAATATTATTAGTCCATGGTGGCAGCAGCGGCATAGGCACGACGGCGATACAGCTTGCCAAGGTGTTCGGTGCTAATATTATAGTAACCGCCGGATCATCAACTAAGTGTCAATTTTGTCGCGATCTAGGCGCAGATGCCGCCATCAACTATCATGAGCAGGATTTTGTCAGCGAAATTGCCAAAATTACCGATAACAAAGGTGTCAATGTGATCTTGGACATGATCGGTGGCGATTATTTCCCTCGCAACCTGCAATGCCTGGCTGTTGAGGGCCGTCTGGTACAAATCGCCGTACAACAAAGCCCGAAATCCGACATCAACCTCTGGACTGTGATGTTAAAACGGCTCACACTAACCGGATCAACTTTAAGGGCAAGGGACGATACATTCAAATCCGACATCGCCAGCAAATTGCTGAAAAATGTCTGGCCTTTGTTTGCTTCAGGACGCATCAAACACATTATCCATTCCACCTTTGCCCTCTGTGATGCCGCCAAAGCGCACGAACTCATGGAAAGCAGTCAGCATATCGGCAAAATTATCCTCACGGTAGCCACATGAACTACACCACCCTTATTTCATCAGAACACCTCAATCAACATCTGAACGACCATAATTGGGTCATTATCGACTGCCGATTTTCCTTGGCAGACACCGAAGCAGGTTTCAAAGCCTATCGGCACGGACACATTCCAAACGCCCGCTATGCCCATCTGGACAAGGACTTATCCTCCCGCATCACCGATTTCACAGGCCGTCACCCGCTGCCTAACTTTACCGCGCTGATCAATAAACTAAGTGCTTGGGGCATAACTAACAACAGCCAGGTTGTTGTGTATGACGATGCCAGCAGCGCATTTGCCGGACGGCTATGGTGGTTGTTACGTTGCCTAGGTCATGATAATGTCGCCGTACTGGATGGCGGTTACAAACATTGGCAAAAACTCGGCTTTCCCGTTACCACCACTCTACCCTCCATTAAGCCCAGCATTTTCAGGGCTTATCCTGGCGAAAACAAAGGGTTAACCGCGCTACAAATACAAAACGGCTTGGCTCAAAGGACGATTTGCCTGATCGATGCCAGAACGCCCGAACGTTTTCGCGGCGAACAAGAACCTATCGACCCCGTTGCCGGACACATTCCCGGCGCTGTAAACCATCCCTTCCAGTCAAATCTGGATAGCAAAGGCTTATTTTTATCAGCCGAGGATTTACGCAGCCAATTCAAACAACTTATCGGCGATAAAAATCCGCAGCAAGTCGTCCATACCTGCGGCTCTGGCGTTACCGCTTGCCATAATTTGCTGGCAATGGAAGTCGCAAGGCTAGCTGGCTCTAGGCTGTATGCGGGTTCATGGAGTGAATGGATTCGTAACAAAAACAGGCCGACTGCCAGGGATGGCGGGAGTGCCGCAATCGGTAGGGAACCGATGCGGCCAATCGTTACAAAATGCACATAACAATCGGCAAGCTGGCCAAACAGTGCGAGGTAACCATTGAAACTATTCGCTACTATCAGCAAATTGGTTTATTGGAAGAACCTGAAAAACCCAGTAGCGGCTATCGGCTTTATACATCCGATGCTATAGCCAGAATTCGATTTATCAAACGCGCTCAACAAGCCGGGTTTACCTTAAAGGAAATTGCCGAAGTGTTATCGTTTGATGGTACACATTGTTCTGATGTGCGAAAAATTGCCGAACTTAAGTGTCAGCAAATCGATGCCCAGATAAAGGATTTAATAGCTCTGCGTAACGTATTGGATAGTCTGGTTAAACGTTGTCAGACGGATGTCTCCACTGAACGTTGTTCTCTCATTGATGCCCTTTCGACTGCCAGGGATGGCGGCCACGACTGCTCCCGGCAGTCGTCGGCATTTCCTCCATCCATGGAGGTCAGAAGTGCCGCAATCGGTAGGGAACCGATGCGGCCGAATGAAACCAACATCAAATCCTGATGTATTCCCAAACAATGTAAATTCTACTTGACTCTGTCCCTTAGCACAGGGTTTAAAATCCTGTCCAAACTTTGTTAATGCTCGTCGTTAACTGCATTCAAAGTACCATTACTGAATGCAGATGATCAGGCGATCAGTTGTTATTGAGGAACAATATTATGACTACAGAAGATGCAACACCCCCCAAAAAAGACCTGCCTTGGTTAGGAATCGGCACAGCATTAGCCGCTATTGGTGCTTCGGTCTGCTGTGTCGGGCCTTTGCTGCTATTATCGCTAGGCATAGGTGGCGCATGGATGAGTAGCTTGACTTCAATGGAATCGGTTCGCCCGATTTTTATCCTGCTTACCCTGGTTTTTATTGGCTTAGGGTATCGCAAACTCTATGTGCTACCGGATAGTTGTGAAGCGGGTGCAGCGTGTGCACTACCGGAAGATAAACACAAACAGCGCATGATTTTCTGGATAGGCTCGGTGTTGGTTTTGTTGCTGTTGGCTTTTCCCTGGTACGCCCCAATTTTTATGGCTTAAGGAGAATAATGATGACGACGATTAAAACTTTGACGATTAAAACTTTATTGTTAATGTTGGGCTTATTGGCAACTTCTTTATTGCTACAGACAGCCCATGCTGAAGCAGCCATTCCTGCTCAAGTGCAAAAACAACACGCTAGCCAGTTAGCCATATTGGATATGCAAAATATGACTTGTGCGCTGTGTAAATTCACCATCAAAAAAGCCTTGCAGACCGTCGAGGGCGTAGAAGAGGCGAGTGTTAATTACGATACCAAAACGGCCAATGTAACTTTTAATCCACAAAAAACCAGCGTGGAAGCCTTGATTAAAGCCACCACAGATGCTGGTTACCCGGCAACCGTGCATCAAACAAGCAAATAAACACAAACAGGGCAAGTCGATGTCAGATTGTTGTGCCAACAGTTCCTCAAAAGTCACTGTCCAGGCTTGCCCTCAGTGCGGAACAGCTTGTAAAAGTGTCGAAATGCCTACCCTTTACCATCAGGTAAGATTTCCAGAAAATCAGGGCATTATTTCAGACACTTATTATTTCTGCCCAAGCAAAGACTGTGCTACCGCTTATTTTTCAATATCAGGAAACAGTGTTCCCAAACAACAGTTAAAGACGCATCAAGACATTCAGAATGACAAACTTTGTTATTGTTTTGATATTGGTGCAGCCGACTACCTATCCGCACTAAGCACCAACCATGCAGAAGCCATCAAGAACTTCGTCATGCAACGAACAAAATCAGGCGAGTGCACTTGTGGACTAAGGAATCCGTCAGGACAATGTTGTTTAGCAAGATTTAAGCAATTGGAAAAAGGACATAGCCCAGCGGTGGGTTAACTGATAAATTTATCGTTCCCACAATCTGCGTGGGAATGTATCCAAAGTAGAATATAAACCCTGACAGGTAATCCACCATAACAATGAAAGCATTCACGGTTTACTTTCACTAAGTTTTCCCAAAAGCCACTCCAATAATTTTGTACTAGCGGTTATAATGCCCGACTTTTTAAAACCCGTTAGCCCTGCTCGCTTTTTTCGAGTAGAAAAATCTTCGACTATGAATTTATTGCTCAAATACCTTGGCCTTTGCTTTTTTATAAACAACCCCGCCGACCTAATTCCCCCCAAATCGTTTATGTGGAAAACGGTGGTGTTCTACCTTGTTTCAGGCTGTATTGTTGAAGGCCTGATTGCCGATCCTGCGGATGGCTCACTTGAAGTGTTGTTGCGGACTATCATGGCCTTTTCAACCATCGCCACGTTATTGCTAATCGTGAAAAAAAGCCGTTACTTTAGCCAATTATTCACTGCCATTTTTGTCTGCGAAAACTTTATCATGACGCTGGCTATTGCCACCGAAGCATTGGATCATGTGATGGTAATGAAGCACGCAATATACCGGGAAGAGATCTCTACCGCATTAGGGGTGTTTTTAGTCGTATGGTACATAGCGATTGTCAGTTACATTTTCCGGAAATTTTTTTCGTACAGGATCAGTGAAAGTGTTATTTTTGCCTTTAGTTATTTTGTTTTGACTTACGGAATTCCGATGTTGTTTATGGATATTTAAGGAAACTTTGTATAAGTTGATCCCGTTCATGGTTCGACCAGTTACCGTTCGTCCTGAGCCTGCCGAAGGAAGCCTGTCGAAGGACTTCTTCAGAGATTCCTTAACAATCAATTCGCTAAAGACAACTACTTCCTTCCTCAATCGTAACTTCAATAGTTAATCCAACTATCCAAAATTCTCCGACTTTATTCATGGTTGCGGATGCAGCAAAAAGTGCTTAACCCATCCTCATACAAAATGTATACAGCCCTCAATGAAAAGGTATAATCCTTAGCGAGAAAATCTTAACCATTTCGTAGCTGTTGGCCCGTCATGCGCCACTGAATAAAAATTAATAATTATAATAACCAGAGGAGTGGAAACTATGCTACTACCAACATCAGCATCAATTGTTATAGCCTTATTGATGGGCATTGCCGGAGTCGGGTTTGTGCTTTGGCAATTAAAACGGGTACTTGCTTACGACCAGGGCAATGAGCTCATGCGCGAGATTGGCGCTGCCATTCAGGAAGGTGCATCCGCTTTTCTGGCACGCGAATATCGTGTGATTGCTATTTTTGTGGTGCTTGTAGCCACGGTCATTACCGTATTTTTGCAATGGCAAACGGCGTTTTGTTTTGTTTCGGGTGCTATTGCCTCAGCCGGTGCTGGCTATTTGGGTATGTACGTCGCTGTTCGCGCCAATACCCGCACCGCCTCCGCCGCCAGTCGTGGCCTGCATGAAGGTTTGCGGGTTGCTTTCGGCAGTGGCGCAATTATGGGCATGTCTGTCGTCAGCTTCAGCCTTATTGGTATGACGCTGCTGTACTTGGTATTTAACGGTGATCCCCATCAACTGACTTATATTACCGGTTTTGGTTTTGGTGCCAGCAGTATTGCCCTGTTTGCCAGGGTAGGCGGCGGCATCTTTACTAAAGCGGCCGATGTCGGCGCTGACCTAGTGGGCAAGATTGAGAAAGGCATCCCTGAAGATGATCCGCGCAATCCCGCCGTAATTGCCGACAACGTGGGCGACAACGTGGGCGATGTCGCTGGCATGGGTGCAGACTTGTTTGAGAGCTATAGCGGCTCCATTATTGCCGCCGCCACGCTGGGCGCGGCATTGGGCAAGGGTTCGACTGCTGCATTTATCGGCTTGCCGTTTCTGGTTGCTGCCGTCGGGGTCGTTTCCAGCTTGTTTGGCATTTACATGGTCATAGGCAAGGAGCGGGATGAAAGCGAATTAGCGGGTATAGTTGCCAATGCATCGTTAGTCTCACGGTGTGTTCATTATCTTAGCCAATATGTAGCAAAAGTTGACGAAAACGCAACCCTGGAAGATTTGTTGACAGCGCTACGCCGCTCGGTTTGGGGCGCGTCGGTGGTGGTTTTAGGCCTGTCTTTGCTGGCTGTGTTGCTATCGGGCTTACACTTCAATTATTGGCTGGTTATTGTGGTCGGATTGGTTGCTGGAAACGCCATTGCTTACGCGACCGAACACTTCACCTCGTATACTGAAAAACCGACACTGGCGATTGCCAAGGCCACCCAAACGGGTGCGGCAACCACCATCATACAAGGACTAGCCGTGGGCATGATGAGTACCGCATTACCGGTACTTATCACGGCTTTTGCCATTCTGATCAGTATCTGGCTGGGGCATAAGGCCGATGGCACTCTCGCCGCCGGTCTATATGCGGTCGCGTTGGCGGGTGTCGGTATGTTAAGCACCTTGGGGGTTACTCTGGCGACTGATGCTTATGGCCCGGTGGCCGATAATGCGGGTGGGATTGCTGAGATGAGCCACCTTCCTGAAGAAGTCAGGCACCGTACCGATGCGCTCGATAGTTTAGGGAACACCACTGCCGCTACCGGCAAAGGCTTTGCGATTGGCTCCGCAGTATTAACTGCATTAGCATTAATCGCCGCTTATGTTACCGCAGCCAAAATTGAAAGTTTAGACATCCTTGGCCCCACCATGCTGCCCGGTTTATTGATTGGCGCGATGATGCCGTATTTATTCTCTGCCCTCACCATGATGGCAGTGGGCAAAGCGGCACATGAAATCGTGTTGGAAGTCCGTAGGCAATTCCATGAAATCCCTGGATTAATGGAAGGCACAGGCAAGCCGGATTACAAAGCCTGTGTAGGTATCAGCACAGAAAGCGCGTTGCGTGAAATGATTCTGCCCGGCGCATTGGCCGTCATTGTGCCGATTGTTGTCGGTCATGTGCTGGGTAAAGAGGCACTGGCTGGGCTGTTGGTTGGCACGTTGTTGTCGGGCTTCCTGCTGGCAGTGATGATGGCGAACGCTGGCGGCGCCTGGGATAACGCGAAAAAATTCATCGAAACAGGGGAATACGGCGGCAAAGGCTCTGATGCCCACAAAGCAGCCGTCGTTGGCGACACGGTTGGCGACCCCTTCAAGGACACCAGCGGGCCGTCCTTGAATATCTTAATCAAACTAATGACCATAGTAAGCCTTGTATTTGCAGGTTCCTTTGGGTCTGGGTGGTTGAATTTCTAAGGAAATTCTGCACAGTAGTCCTTCGACAGGCTTCCTTCGACAAGCTCAGGACGAACGGTAACGGGTTGATTCCGTTCATGGTGCGCCTTCGGCTATGCTCAGGGGAGCCTTGTGATTCCGTTCGTGGTGAGCTTGTCGAACCATGAGCGAAATCACAAGTTCAGCGTTTCCTCGATATTATCTCGAACGCTACACAACATGCACGTACCTTGCCTTGTCACGAAAAAGACAAGGTCGCCTGTAACGTATCCATTACTTTTACTGGCATCACTCAGGAAATATCATTTTTGTGCGTCGATTCCGACGGAATCATCGTATCTAACACGATGTTGAGTTAAAATAGGCACAACTAATTAAACCTAAGAAATATAGCCATGCAAATCATACTCGCTAACCCTCGTGGATTCTGTGCCGGTGTTGACCGTGCCATTGATATTGTCGATCAAGCACTGGAAACTTTTGGCGCTCCCATTTATGTCCGGCATGAAGTGGTTCACAACCGAACCGTTGTAGATGGGCTGAAAGAAAAAGGCGCTATTTTTATTGAAGATATTTCCGATGTACCGGTCGGTTCCTACCTGATATTCAGCGCTCACGGCGTATCCAAGCAGGTGCAAAAAGAAGCCGTGGAGCGCAAACTAACCGTTTTTGATGCGACCTGCCCTCTCGTTACCAAAGTGCATTTACAAGTCGCCAAACATGCCAAGTCCGATCGCGAAGTCATTCTGATCGGTCATGCGGGACATCCAGAAGTGGAAGGCACTATGGGGCAATATGATAAATGCTCAAAAAATGGCGGTATTTATCTGGTAGAAACTCCGGCTGATGTCGCAAACTTGAAAGTCAATAATCCCGATAATCTGGCTTACGTCACCCAAACCACTTTATCAATGACTGACACCAAAGTGATGGTTGACGCTTTGAGAAAACGTTTTACCTCCATTCAGGAACAGAAAAAGGACGATATTTGTTATGCCACCCAAAACCGTCAGGATGCCGTTTATGACCTATCCAAAACGGCGGATACCATTCTGGTTGTCGGCTCACCCAACAGCTCTAATTCCAACCGCTTGCGGGAAATAGCTGAACAACTCGGCAAACCTGCCTACCTTATCGATACCGCTAACGATATGCAAAAAGACTGGTTTGCCAACAGCAAGGTTGTGGGTGTCACGGCCGGTGCTTCCGCGCCAGAAGTGCTGGTACAAGAAGTTATAGACCAATTGAAGGCGTGGGGCGGTCACACCGCAGTCGAACTAAAAGGTATTGAAGAAAAGGTGGTGTTTTCCTTGCCCAGAGGATTGAAAAAAACGGCTTAATTGGTGCCAACGGACATTGATGCGGTTCGGCTGGATAAATGGCTATGGGCTGCCCGGTTTTATAAAACCCGCAAACTGGCAACCGATGCCATTAGCGGCGGTAAAGTCCACGTCAACGAACAGCGAACCAAGCCGGGAAAAGAAGTCAAAACTGGCGCTGAAGTTACCATCAACAAGAGTGGTTATACCTGGGAAATAACCATTACCGCCATCACAGGACAACGGCGATCTGCCAAGGATGCCGTTCTGCTCTATCAAGAAACGCCAGAAAGCCATGCCAAACGGCAACTACAAATCCAGGAACAACGCGAACATAAAGAGTTATTCAACTTTACCGGAATCGACCACAAACCTAACAAAAAAGAGCGGCGCTTAATCCATAGGTTCAAGCAAACTCCTGATTAGTTGTAATACCAATCCCAAAAAGTTGTTATATAAATCCCCTCATCCTGGCCTTCTCCCTTTGGAGAAGGTAACAATGAGAACTTATTGAGATTGGTATAACTCCCCATCGATTTGTGGATACTTACTTACCTTACGCTTCTGGTATTTACCTAAAAAGTATGCGATAACTATGAACATCGAAATGCCGGGGAAAGCCGATGAAAAAAATCAAACTCTTTCTTGCTTCGTCTGCGGAATTAAAGCCGGATCGGGAAAAATTCGAGCTGGAAATCTACCGCAAATGCAAGGCTTGGTACGATAAAGGCATTTTCTTGCACCTGGATATTTGGGAAGACTTGTCGGCGCGAATGTCGCTGACTGGATCGCAGGCGGAGTACAACAAGTTCGTCGAAGCCGCCGACGTGTTTTTGCTATTAGCCTACAGCAAAGTCGGCATGTACACGGCGGTGGAATTTGAAAAAGCCTTTGGGCAGTTTAAATCCACGAAAAAGCCCTTCATCTTCACTTATTTCAAAACCGATCCGGCATCGCCCGATGCTAGTCTCGACCAATTCAAACAAAAATTACACGATCTTGACCATTTTATCAGCCCGTTTACCGATTCCAACGACCTTTGGAACCAGTTCAACAAAGAATTGGAACGCCTTGAAAGCGAAAATTTTGCAGAAAACAAGAAACCGCAACAGTCAACAAGAAGCATACAACAGGGTGATAAAAGCGTTTATGTAGAAAAGGCTAAAACGGTAACTCTTAATATTCAATAAGTTAAATAACCATGAACGATCAAAATCACATTATACAGCAAGGTGAAAAATCGGTTTATGTTGAACAAGGTGATGTCCATATCACCTATGCTGGCGACCGCAAATTCTCCAAGCACCTAACCCCACGTCCCTTCAAATCCGAAGTTTTTTTAGGCCGAGAAACCGATTTACAAACCATCCATGACAAACTGTTCAACGGTAACAACCTATTGTTATTGGTGAATGGCAATGGCGGCGTAGGCAAAACCACGTTGGCATCCAAATATTACGAACAATATCAGTCAGATTATCAACACCTGGCTTGGGTACTCAGCGAAAAAAGCATTGTCAATGCCTTGCTGACAGCATTGGAAACCCCCTTGGCGTTAAATTTTGAAAGCGCTATGCCTACAGAAAAAAGGCTCAACCTGTTACTGACGGCAATGGCAGCGCTGAACAAGCCGTGTTTACTGGTGATTGACAACGCCAACGAAGTGGAAGACCTGAACGAAAACTACCAGGATTTGCGCCGATGCAGCAACTTCCATCTTTTATTAACCACGCGCATAACCGAATTTGCAAAAGCGGCAACTTATCGGATTGAAGGCTTACCCGAAAATGAAGCACTGGCCTTGTTTAAGGAACATTACCAGAAACACCAAAACAGCGAGGATGATTTGGTTAAACAAATACGTGAGGCGGTAGGCGGTAACACGCTGGTTATTGAACTGCTGGCTAAAAACCTCAACCAGGTTAACCAGTTTGAAACCAGTTATTCCGTGGCCAATTTATTGGCTGATTTACGCAGCAAAGGTTTACTAAGCCTGAGTGAATCTGAAGCTGTCGACACGGTTTACCAAGCCAAAGGTAAGTTACGCGAGGAAAAGCCGGAAGCCATTATTGCCGCCATGTACGATTTGATGGCATTGTCGGATGCAGAAGTTGCCCTGCTGTCTGTTTTTGCGGTATTGCCAGCCGAAAACATACCCTTTAACACGCTGAAAAGCTTACTTTCAACGACAGAAAACCTTAAGCCCACCCTAAAAACCCTTGCCCAAAAAGGCTGGATTGAATACAACCCAAGCGATAATACCTTTAAATGTAGCCCGGTCATACAGGAAATTACCCGCAAAAAAAACGGCAATCTGCGTGCAGATTGTCAGGGGTTGATTAGCACCCTCATCGAAAAATTAGATCGCGAAACCCTGCATGAAGACAATTACCAACAAGCGAGTCTAATGGCACGTTTTGGCGAAAGCGTCCTACAGAAGTTAACCACTGCCGATTGGAATCTTCATGTTTTATGCGACGCGATGGGTTTTTACTATCAACAAGTGGGTAACATCGAACAAGCACAAGCGATTTATGACAAAGGACACTCATTACTACGGCAATT
>Ga0302321_100002735_pt1 | contig 15156 bp, 14 predicted proteins | sample Fen_T0_1_FD_202505 | JGI IMG/M metagenome (GOLD analysis project Ga0302321, IMG submission 202505) | Peat permafrost microbial communities from Stordalen Mire near Abisko, Sweden - Fen_T0_1 | ecosystem: Environmental > Terrestrial > Soil > Wetlands > Permafrost | place: Sweden: Abisko...
GCGCTTTCCGGTAGCTTCTGTGGCGCAACCTTTATGCGCCGAAACCTTATCGCCCACAGCCTTGCCGTTCTGCTGCTGACCAGTTTTTCCCTGTGCGCCACGCCGCGCGAAGATACACGGCTGGAGGCCGGCTGGCGGTTTCAACCGGGCGAAGTGACCAACGCGGCGACGGCGGATTTTGATACCAGCAGCTGGCAACCGGTTACCCTGCCCCACTGCTGGGGTTGGGAACTGGCGCAGCAGGGCAAAAAATATCTGCGGGGGCCGGGCTGGTATCGACGCGAACTGGCCGTCACGCCGCAGCACGGCCAGCGCTACTTCCTGCGCTTCGAGGCGGCCGCTTCCGTGGCGGATGTTTATTTGAACGGCAGGCAATTGGGCCAACATCGCGGGGCCTTCGGGGCATTTTGCTTTGAAATCACCACCAACCTCTCGTCCACGGGCACCAACCTGCTGGCCGTGCGCGTGGACAACAGCGAGCAAAAGGACGTGTCCCACCTGAGCGGGGATTTTCCGGTTTACGGCGGATTGTACCGCTCCGTGCATTTGCTGGCGACCGGCGACAAGATTTTCACGCTCACCGACCACGCCTCGCCAGGCGTTGCCTGGCTGCAAACCAGCGTCTCGGCCGCCCGAGCGGTGCTGGATGTGACGGTGGAAACCTCCAATGGCACCAAGAAGAACCAGCCGCTCACGCTCATCGCCAGCGTGCGGAATGCGGCGGGAAAGATCATCGCCAGCACCGAACAACCGCTGACGCTGATGCCCGGCGCAACGGAGCCCTTCCAAGTGCGCGTGGTGGTGCCGCGGCCGCATTTGTGGAACGGCCTCAAGGATCCCTATCTTTACCAGGCGGTGGTGGAACTGCGGACGACGAATGAAGTGGTGGATGCCGTGACCCAACCCCTCGGCCTGCGCTCGTTTTACGTGGATCCGGAAAAGGGATTTTTTCTGAATGGCAAACCGTATCATCTGCATGGCGTGAACCGGCATCAGGACCGGCCGGACAAAGGCTGGGCCATTTCCGAAGCGGATCAGGAGGAAGACCTGGCCCTGCTTAAGGAGATTGGCGCCACGGTCGTCCGCTGCTGCCATTATCAGCACAGCGATTACTTTTACACGCTGTGCGACCAGGCAGGCATTTTGGTGTGGGCGGAAATTTCCCAAGTGGACCGGATTGGCGCGGCACCGGCCTTTGCGGAGACTTCGCGCAACCAGTTGCTCGACCTGATCCGGCAGAATGTGAACCACCCGGCGATCTTTTGCTGGAGCCTGTTCAATGAGCTGCGCCCGGGAAACAACAATCCTGATCCGCACCGCGAACTGCAGGACCTGAACCTCGTGGCGAAAGGCGAGGACCCCACCCGACCGACGATTGCCGCGACCTGCACCGACAAGCTGCCGCAAATGAACAAGATTCCTGATCTGCTGGGCTGGAACATTTATCCGGGCTGGTATCCCGAATGGGGCACTCTGAAGGAACTGGACGCGTTGGAGAAATATCGCTTTACCAGCCGCCATGGCGGCTTCTGCGTCAGCGAATATGGCGCGGGTGCCAATGTGACTCAACATGAGGAAGAGCCGAAGGAACCCAAAGCGGATGAGCAATGGCACCCGGAGGAATGGCAGGCCATCGTCCACGAAGCCGCGTGGCGGCAGTTCAAGGCACAACCTTACATCTGGGGCACCTTCGTGTGGAACCTGTGCGATTTCACCAGCTACTGGCGGCATGAAGGCGGGCTGCCGGGACTCAACACCAAGGGGCTGGTGACGTTCGACCGCCACGTCAAAAAGGATGCGTTCTATTTTTACCAGGCCAACTGGGCCACCGAACCGATGATCCATATCACCGACCGGCGGTTCACCGACCGCACCAACGCGGTGACGAACGTGAAGATTTATTCCAACGCGGCGAGGGCGGAACTGGTCGTGAACGGCGCTTCACTGGGAACGCAAAACAATGACGGCAACGGCAGCTTCCGCTGGCAAAACGTGAGGCTCACGCCCGGCGAAAACGTGGTGGAGGCGCACGCAGAAAAAACCGGAAAAAAAGTGCATGACGAATGCCGGTGGATGCTGAAGGCGGGCCAATAGACCAAAGAGAACCACAAAAAAGCGCCGGCCACCACTGGGTTGCCGGCGCTTTTTCGTGAACCGGCTTATCGCCGGACCAGATCAGGTTTCGATGCCGTAGGCGCGAATCTTGTTGTAGAGCGTTTGGCGGCCGATGCCGAGGCGCTTGGCAGTTTCCAATTTATTGCCGCCAGTTTCCTTCAGCATCTGGACGATGGCGTTGCGTTCAACGCCTTCCAGCAGGGTGAAATTGGTGTCGTGGCCTTCCGAAAGGACGAATTTGACATCGCTGATAGAGAGGTCGGTCACTTGGATTTCCGGGCCTTCGGACAACAGGACGGCGCGCTGAATTTCGTTCTGGAGCTGGCGAACGTTGCCCGGCCATTCAAAACTCGCCAGCCGGTCGGAGGCCTGGATGGAAAACCCGCGCAATGTGCGGTTGGCCTGCGCGGCAAAGCGCCGGAGAAAGGAATTGGCGAGCGGCAGGATGTCATCGCGCCGTTCCCGCAGCGGCGGCAGGTGTACGGAAATTGCGCTGATGCGGTAGAACAAATCTTCGCGCAGCTTGCCATCCTTGATGGCGTCCTCGGGCTTGCGGTTGGTGGCGGCGAGAATGCGGCAGTTGGTCTGGTAATCCGATTTGCCGCCGACGGGACGGACCTTTTGATCCTGCAACACGCGCAGCAGTTTGCTCTGCGTATCAATCGGCATCTCGGAAATTTCGTCGAGGAACAGGGTGCCCCCCTCGGCCTGGCGAAACAAGCCCTCGCGGTCGGAGGTGGAGCCGGTGAAGGCGCCCTTGATGGAGCCGAACAATTCACTTTCGATCAGCTCGCGCGGCAGGGCGGCGCAATTGACCTTCACGATCCGGTTTTTCGCCCGGGAACTCAACGCGTGGATGAGGTCGGAAATGACTTCCTTGCCGGTGCCGCTTTCGCCGGTGATGAGAATGGTGACATCGCTGGCCGCGACGCGTTCGATGGTGCGGACCACTGACTGCATCGCCCCGCTCTGGAACACTGGGGCGGTGCTGCCGCTCATGGTGGAGATGGCGCGGCGGAGGGAATTATTTTCCTCTCTCTGCTGCTTGTTTTCAATCGCGCGGTCCATCGTCACAAGCAGCGCCTGGCTGTCGAACGGCTTGTTGATGAAGTGGTACGCGCCCCGTTTGGTGGCCTGCACGGCGGCCTCAAAGGTGGCTTCGCCCGTCAGCACAATGACCTCGGTGTCCGGCCAGACTTTCTTGATTTGCGGCAGCAGATCCAGCCCGTTGGCGTCTGGCAGCTTCAAGTCCAGCAGGATGAGATCCGGCGCCTCTTGGGAAAACAAGCCTTGGAGCGACAAGGCATCCTCGGCTTCCGACACAGTATAATCGTCCTCCAAGAGGGCTTTGAGCATGGCGCGCAAATCCGCCTCGTCGTCAACGATGAGTATTTTACCTTTCATTTTTCGTATTCCGGTTCCGGCTGCAGTATAAAATAAATTTTCTGAAAATCACGCTGTAACAGTCACCCACCTGGGTCAGGCGCTCAGGATGGAACTGCACACTCAGCAGAAATGGCGGTTTCCCGGCCAGTTCCGGTCGTAATTCCATCGCCTCCACCAGTCCGTCCGAGCTGCGCGCCACGGCCACAAACGGTTCGGCCGGTGCCAACACCGCCTGATGGTGCGTGCTGTTGACCCCCAGAACCTGTCTGCCACAAATCTTGGCGAGCAAAGAGCCGGGTGTCAATGTCACTTCATGGACTAATTCACATGCCTTATCCATTTGCTGATGGTTCAGGGCACCCGGCACCTGCTGCCGGATGTCGGCCACCAACTGTCCGCCGAAGGCCACATTGAGCAGCTGATGCCCGCGGCAAATGGCCAGCACGGGTTTGCGCTGACGGAAAATTTCGGCAATCAGCAATAACTCGCACAAGTCCCGGCCGCCGCCATCGGGGGTCGGCCCCACGGTTTTCAGGATCCTTTTGGGCAGTTTCGGGTCGTATAGCCCGGGGCTGATGTCATCGCCGCCGGTCAGCAACACGCCTTCGCAGCGGCGAACCGCCTCCGCCAGCACCGCCGGGTCGGTGGTCGCCGGGCCGATGACCGGGATGCCGCCCGCCGCCAGCACCGCCTGTTCATAGCGCAGCGAGAGACTGATGGACAAATCATTGAATTCCACCCCGCGTTTTTCAATGCTGGGCGAAACAAGAACGAATGGCCGTTTAGTCATGCGTGAATTACAATTCAGTCCGGATTTGCCTGGTTATTTCTGCACCAATGCCCAAGCGCACCACAGCAACGGCGCCTGGCCATGCAGGTCGCCCGCGGCACGCGGCCGGTCCAGATAAAATTGCCGGTCCTTGCTTTGGTTCGTGCCGACGCAGATGCCAGGCAGCGTACCCGTGGCGTCAATATTTCCGCACAACGCGATCCAGCCACGTCTGGCCACCTCGCCATATTCCGCCTCGGCCAGCCAGCCCTGTTTGACGCCCACGATCATCGCATAGGTGAACATCCCGGAGCAGGAGGTTTCCTCCCACGATTCCGGCACGTCCAAAAGCTGGCGCCAGAGACCGGAGGGAGCTTGGACCGCTTTCAGGCCGGCCATCATCTGCCGGTAGCCCGCCATCAGCCGCGCGTACTGCGGATGGTCCGGGAGCAGCGATTGCAGCACCTCAGCGAGGGCCGCCGCCACCCAACCGTTGCCGCGCCCCCAGTAAAACGGCGCATTCGGCCCGTGATGAAACAGCCCGTTGGGTTCTTGTAACCGGTCCAGATACGCGGCGAGCTGGGTCGCCACCTGGTCGGCATATTTCAAATTTTTCGTCGCCCGGTAGGCCTGAATCTGCAGACTGCCAATCATGTAGGCATCGTCCACCCACCACCGCGTCTCGCGCGTGAGCCCGTTGGTCAGTGGCGAAGCCCACTGGGCATCCGCCTTGGCCAGGCCGAGGGTCCGGGCATTTGTGGCGCCATTGAGCAAATAAATTTCCAGCGGCACCACGCCAAAAACGCTGTTGTCCACGTGGCCGCTGGCGGGAATCAGCCGTTTCGCCGTCGGCCGCCAGACGTCGTCAAACCGGCTGATCAACTTGGTTTTCAACGCGTCGTTGCCGGTGGCCTCGGCGAACCGCATCGCGCCAAAAGCCGCGCAGACCTCGGGATAAATGATGCTGCCGGAACTCTTATTGGTCCAGATCGCGTGGGCCAGATAGTTATCCACCACCCGCTGACCGACGGCCTGCGGATTGCAGTAGGCCGGCCAGTTCGAAAAAGACTGCGGGGAAGACGCCCCCCGGGCAAAGCCCAGCGCACTGGTCAGCAAGCTGCAGACAAGAATTGATTTATTCCAAAAAATTGATTGGTTCATGTTCGAAACTTTCTTGGCGGGTACTCAAACGCCCGCTTCGGGAAACCGTTCACGAATCTGGCGACGCAGCCGCTCCTCATCATCCGGCTGGTAGCGGCGGCGGTTGACCAGCCGCACCACGGCATCCAGCAAGGCCAGCCAGTCCTCAATTGGCGGTTCCTTGACGCGCTGCCAGACATCGAACCGTTTGGCGCGATGAAAAAAATGATACTCGCGCCCGATGTGCTGGGCGTAGACCTGGAGTTTCTCACCCTCTTCGGTGATGCGTTTCCAACTGATTTCAGCTTTGGGCATGGCTTTGATTAAACGGACGGTTGGATCGCTGAATCGGAGATGAGCGGATTACCGGCCAATCCTAGCTCACCAACCTGCCAGCGATCTCATGACTTGTATGCAAATTATTCCGGCAGGTTGATGCTGGCCACCGCCATCGCGGCAATGCCTTCTTCGCGGCCGACGAAACCCATCGTCTCGTTGGTCGTGGCCTTCACACCGATTTGTTTCTCGGTGACCCCCAGCGCGGCGGCGATGTGCTTTTTCATTTCCGCGATATAAGGATAAATTTTCGGGGCCTGGGCGATCAGCGTGGCATCCACATTCACGATTTTGCCGCTACGTCGGGCCACCTGTTTGGCCGCCTCTTCCAGAAAAATCCTGCTCGGCACGCCCTTCCAGCGCGGGTCGGTGTTCGGAAAGAAATGGCCGATGTCCTCCTCGCCTAGCGCGCCCAGCACGGCATCGCAGATGGCGTGCATCAGCGCGTCGGCGTCGGAATGGCCGTCGAGCCCTTTCGTGTGCGGAATCTCCACGCCGCCCAGCACCAGCTTGCGACCGGCGACCAGTTGATGAACGTCATAGCCAATGCCAACATGAACCATACCCGATTATAAAATTAATACGGCCGAGTAAAAAGGAATTTGTTTGCCTCATGTCACAAAAACACACGGCGACTGTGGGGACTCATTGGCAGCGAGTGCGCACCAAATAAGAGGGCGACCCAAACCGGGTCCAGTTCAGCCAGCGCTCGCCGTTGCCAGGTGGGCTTTGGGCTTGAACCAACCAGTCAAAGTGCCCGGACGGACGCGCCCAATAAAAAAGCCACGGAAATGAATCCGTGGCTTTGATTGAAAAATGCGGCTTAGCCTTTCTTTTCGACTTTGGCCTTCTTCTCGGCCTTGGGCTTGGCTTCGGCGGCTTCGGCTTCCACGCGTTTGCCCCGCTTCTCGGTCTTGGCCTTTTCATCGGCGGCGGTTTCGACCGGCGCGGCGATGGGGGTCAGACTTTCCACGCGGACTTTCAAGACGCCCTTGACTTCGTGGTGCAGGTTGAGATCGATTTCGTATTCGCCCAAGGTGCGAATGGCATGTTCGAGATGAATCTTCTTCTTGTCGAGCGCGATGTCAAACTGGTGCTTGAGTTCGTCGGCAATGGTGCCGCTGGTGACCGAGCCGAACAGCTTGCCGTCCTCGCCGGTCTTGACCTTGATGACGCAAATCAGCTTGGAGAGGGCCTTGGAGAGTTCGGTCATGTGGTTGAACTCATGCGCTTCGCGTTCCGCGCGGCGCTGCTTGAGCGACTCGATGTGCCGCTTGTTCGCCTGGGTCACCGGAATGGCGAGGCGGTTGGGGAGAAGAAAGTTGCGCGCGTAACCCGCGGCGACTTTGACCTGATCGGATTCACCGCCAAGGCCGACAATGTTGTGCGTGAGGATGACTTCAGTTTTTGCCATACGAAAATTAGTTAATAGTTGAAATTGTTAGTTGAGAACCGTTGTCCCCAAAAGTTAAATCAGAACGGGACGTCGTCGCTTTCCGGGGGGCCATCGCCTTCCACGGGTTCGTGAGCCGGCGCGCTGGGTGCGGCCGGGGCCGGACGGGCAGCGCGCGGTGCGGCCGGAGCTGAAGCCGGAGCGCCTTCTCCGCCACCAGCAGGACTGCCCAGAAATTGAACCGATTCAGCCACCACGCCAAGTTTGCTCTTTTTCTGGCCGGTTTGCTTGTCGTCCCACTGGTCGAGACGGAGCCGGCCTTCAATCATGATCGGGCGGCCTTTGCGCATGTATTGGCCCACGTTTTCCGCCGTGCGGCCAAAAACATCGACGTCCACGAAAGTGACTTCTTCTTTCTTCTCGCCCGCTTCATTGGTCCACACCCGATTGACCGCGAGGCCGATCTTGGCAATGGCGGTTCCCTTGGGCGTGTAACGCAATTCGGGATCGCGCGTCAGGTTCCCAATCAGGATGACTTTGTTGAAGCTGGCCATAAAACCGGCGGATTATTCTTTGACGGCCTTCGGTGCGGCCGCCAGCGTGAACAACACGCGGAAGACGTCGGCGTTCAGGGCAAATTTGTTTTGCAACTGGGCGACCACGCCCGGCGTGGCGGTGAAAATAATGTTGGCGTAAAAGCCGGAGCTGAATTTCTTGTCCGCGATGCGGGCAAAAGCCTTCTTGTCCATTTTTTGCACCGTCTCAACCTTGCCGCCCGCGGCGGTGATATCGGCCGAAACTTTGTCGAGGACGTCTTTGACGCCTTCTTCACGCCCCGCCAGATTCAAGATGAACAGACCTTCGTATTTTTTCATTTTTCTTCGTTCGTGGGGCTGATTGCCCCGTTAAATTGATTCATTGCCTTCTGCAATCCGGCACTGAGCCAGCAGTCGAGCTGACCGGCCGCCCGTTCCAAAACTTTTTCCAGCAGCCCTCTTTCGTCGGCCCCAAATTTTCCCAGCACGTGGCCGGTGATTTGGCGGGCCTCGGTTTTGCGGCCGATACCTATGCGCAGGCGTGCGTAGGTGCGCGCACCCAGGTGCTGCGTCACCGATTCCAAGCCGTGATGCCCGCCGGCACCGCCGCCGGGTCGCAGCCGGATTTCGCCCAAGGGCAGATCCGCATCATCCACGACCACAAGCACCTGCCCCAAGGGCACCTGATAAAAATCCACCACCGCTTTGACCGCCTCGCCGCTCAAATTCATGAACGTCAGCGGCTCACACAGCAAAACCTTCCTGCCGTGCTGCTCGGACCGCGCAATCCGGGCGGCAAACTTGCGCTCGCCGGACCAAGCGGCCCGCCATTGTTCGGCCAGTTTTTCGACCAGCAAAAAACCGGCGTTGTGGCGGGTCTTGGCGTATTCCGCGCCAGGATTTCCGAGCCCCACAATAAGGTGCAGTGGCTCCATGCGCGGAGACGGCTTGCGCCGCAAAAATTACTTCTTCTTCGCGTCGGCCTTGGCTTCGGGCTTGGCGTCCGCCTTCTTGTCGCCCGCCTTCGCGTCGGCTTTCTTGTCTCCGGCCTTGGCATCGGCCTTGGCAGGAGCGGCACCTTCGGCGCCTTCTTCCTTCTTCTCCTTCGTCATTTCGACGTCGCCGGCAGCGGTCGCCGCAGTGGCAACGACTTCTTCTTCGGCGCGCGGTGCGGCCACGGCAACCACGGTCAAATGCTTGTCGCCCAAGAGCTCAACTCCGGCGGGGGCGACGATCTCGCCCAAGTGAATGGACTTGCCAATTTCGAGGGCGGACACGTCCACCGTAATCTGCTCCGGCAAATCTTTCGGCAAGCTGCGAACCTTGAGCTTGAACATGACGTGCTCCAAGATGCCGCCGCCGGTCTTGACGCCGGCTGCTTCGCCCGTGGTTTCCAGCGCCACGAAAACGGTAACCTTCTCGTCTTCAGCCACTTCATGGAAATCCACGTGCTGCACGCGGCCGTCCAAGGGATGATGCTGGATGTCCTGCACGAGCGCGAGGCGCTTGCCGCGGGCATCCTGGTCAACGGTCAAATCAACGAGCATGTTCTCCGAGGCGGAGTGGTTGATCAGATCCACGAGTTCCTTGGTATCCACTTCCAAATTTTGCGGCTGCGCGAGGCGGCCGTAAATGGTGGCAGGGATGCGTCCGGCGGTGCGGAGTTGCTTGACTTGGCCCCGGCGCACTTGCGTGCGGGGAAACGCTTTCAACGAGACAGATTTCATTTTCTTAAAATTGTTTTTGGCGACGCTTAACTGGTGCGCCCGCCTTTGAATTCAAACAGCGAATTTACCGACGAATTACTGTGGATTCGTTTGATAGCTTCGCCTAAAAGCCCCGCAACGGACAAGGTGGTAATGTTCACACCATCAATCGCAGGGCGTTGGACTGTATCAGTTGTTATCAACTCGTCAATAGCAGATTTGCGTAATCTTGCGACCCCCACGTCGTTGAGCAGGGCATGCGAGACGCAGGCGATGATTTTTTTGGCGCCTTTGGTCTTTAAAATCGCCGCCGCCGAGGTCAGGGTGCCCGCCGTCTCGGTCAAATCATCCACCAAAAGCACGTTTTTGCCGTCAATATCGCCAATCACCGCCATGCTTTCCACTTCGGTGGCGCTCTTGCGGCGTTTGGCCACGATGGCGAGTTCCGCCTCCATGGTCTGGGAATAGGCGTGCGCCATTTTGATGCCGCCGGCATCGGGGCTGACCACCACGAGGTTGGTCAAATTTTTCTTCTTTAAATACTCATACATCACCGGCGCGGCGTACAGATGATCCACTGGAATATCGAAAAATCCCTGGATCTGCTGGGCGTGTAAATCCATGGTCAGGATGCGGTTAGCACCGGCGGCCACCAGCAGGTTCGCCACGAGTTTCGCGGTGATCGGCACGCGCGGCTGATCCTTGCGATCCTGCCGGGCATAGCCATAAAACGGCATGACGGCCGTGATGCGCGTGGCGCTGGCCCGCCGCAGAGCGTCAATCATGATGAACAATTCCATCAAATTGTGGTTTGTCGGCGGCGAGGTGGGCTGGATGACAAAAATGTCCTCCCCGCGCACGTTCTCTTCGACGCGCACGAACGTCTCCCCGTCGGGAAACGGGGTAATGGTGCATTTGCCGAGTTCGACGTTGATGGACTTGCAGATGGCGCTCGCCAAAGGCTCATTTGCGGTGCCGCTGAAAATTTTCACAGGATAAAAAATTGCTGCCGGTCAAAAAAAGAAAACCCGCCGGACGAGGCGGATGAATCGTGACAAAATCGTAACAACCAGCCCGCCCGGCGCAAGCTGAATCTGCGGAACTTTTGGGGAGGGCGGCGGGAGACGGACGCAGGCAGACCGCGGGGCGAATGGCGAATGACGAATGGCGAATGACGAATGGCGAATGACGAATGACGAATGACGAATGACGAATGACGAATGACGAATGACGAATGACGAATGACGAATGACGAATGACGAATGACGAATGACGAATGGCGAATGGCGAATGGCGAATGACGAAATCCGAAAGAAGCACGAAGCACCAAGGCCGAAGCACGCGGCGGTGGGCAAGTGGGCGAGTCGGACAAGGACTGAAGGGACCAAAGGGACGGAAAATAATTGGCCTCCCCGGCCCTCTCCTCCTTTGTGGGAGGAGAGGGAGACCTGTAGGGCGCGCTGGGATAATTCGACGATTTGAGAATGGTTTGCGCTAAACAAGCCTTCGGGTGGAGGAAGCCTTCGTGACGCTCTGGCGGTGGGGGGGAAGTCCTCCGCTCCGTTGGAGCGGGAAATTTCGATCGTCTTTTACCATGGGTTGGCACCCGTGGCTACCCGCCGGCGCTCCTTCGGAGCGGGGGTGCAACAGGCGCGCCAGCGGGCTCAGGCGAAACGGGGGTTGAGGGAATTGGCAGCACTGGAGGACCAGGCGCAGCAAGCTGCCGCCAAAGTTATTCCAGCGGTGAACATCCCTGAAACTTAACTTGCCTCGTTAGGCTGGTTCGCTGCCACACATGTGAATCGTCGGGGCGGTTGTCGGCTTGGGCGGCAAATTAATCCTGACGGTGTGGTTTCCTGGCCGCTTCGGTTTGTCCGGCTCATCGCCGCCGAAATCCAAATCAACTGTGGTGCGAATCGGAGGACGCGGCGGCATCCTCGAGCCGGACGGCTTCGGTTCCGGTTGTTGGTCATCCTGTTTCATAATAGCTCGATGCCGCCTAACAGTATTGCTCAGGCTGGGTTGCCGGCACGCCCCCGGGCACAGGTGATTTTTCCTGCGGGGCGGTTACCATAAGATGATGAAAGCGGACGGGTGAATTTCTGTCAAAGATTATCAGCGCGACCAAAACGCGTAAGGCCGCCGGCGGAGATGCCCCGGCCTGCCGGAGGAGGCGTCCGGCGTGGCGTCCGTACGGTGAACCAGAAAGCTTGGGTTGGCAGGCGCGGCGCGCACAGGACCCTGTCACGCGCGCGTCAGGCCATGCGTTTGACGGTTCGTGCCAGTTCGGCCCTGAACTGCGGGTGCGCACCGAGACCGTGGACCTCAGCGTACGAGTTCAGGTTCCATCATGCCCCGACCAAAGCGCCAGAGGGCTGGCGCACTCCAAGACGCTGGCGCGCGGCATCAGGGGGCAGACCGAAAGAACACGTCCGGGAGCACGGCGGTTTGCCACATCGCTGGGAAACGGACGGCACAGCGGGAGGGCACGGCTAACAATGGGCTAATTTTTCAGCAGCAGCTTTTGATCTTCTGCGTTGGCAAAAACCAGTTCTTCGGTTTGCGGGCTGGTGCGGATCAAAACCGCCGGTTTGCCCACCAGCATGGCCAGCAGTTCGTTATCATTGAGCAGACGGTATCCACCGCGGGTGGTGACCACTTCCGTCACCGGCGCGAGGGACCAGCCGCGGGATGGCACCGAGAGTTTCCGCGTGCCGACCAACGCGGCGGCGGGCAACGGCCGGGTGCGGACCAGTTCATAACCGGCCTGGGGGCGGGCGGACTTGGCGATGGTCCCGGCCGGGGTCGACGGCGCGACCGGCGGCCGGGAAAACTGGTGGCCAAGGAACACCGCGAGCAAGCCGAGCACGGCCAGCACGCCGACGACCTGCCGGGCCACGCGAAATTGCCGTCGGCGCCGCGCCTGGCGCAAGGTGGCGGCGAGCAATGCGGCGCGAAAATCGGCGGGCGAGGCTTCGGCGAGCACTTCGGCCAGCAGTTGATCTTGGTCGGTTTTATGGCTCATGAGCGGGCCTCAGGTTGGGTTCGTTTTAACTCGCCCAGCAGGGCGTCTTTCAGTTTGCGACGGACGCGGGACAGTTTCGACTCGACCGCCTTTTCCGTGGTCTGCTGGCGGTCGGCGATGGTGCGAACGGATTGGTGCAGCAGGTATTTCTGCTCCAGCAGCAGGCGCTCATCCGCTGGCAACGCGGAGAGCTTGGCGGCCAGCAGCGCGTGCAACTGGTCATCCGCTTCGCCCGGGCTGGGGGCGGCCGGCTCCGGGGCCGGCTGCCGCGTGAACCGCTCCAGAAAGGCGAAATACCGGCGGCGCTTGCGCGATTCATCGGCCAGGGCGCTGCGGGCCAGCACGGTGAGCCAGCTCCAAAATTTATCTTCCGCGACAAACGGTTTTACATGGCGCACGACGCGGACGAGGGCGAGTTGCAGGGCCTCGCGCGCGGCCTCCTCATTGCCGCCGGTAACGACCAGCAGATAGCGCAACAGCCGGTCGAAATAGGCGGCGTAAAACTCGCGGAAGGCCGCTTCATCGCCCTGCGCCATGGCGGCGGTTAACACTTCAATCGGCACCGCACCCGGCATTGCACCTGGACGGGCGGCGTCCCCTGCCCCGGCGGATGGTGACGCCACCGGCATGCCCTCGGCGACGCTGGTGGCGGCCCCGGAATGCGGGCGGGATGATTCAAGCGGTTCGTCCAAGCGGGCACGGTGATCCCAAATTGGCGGTTACTGGCCCGGCGTGCCGACGGGTATGGTGATGGTGTTGCTGGCGGCTGCGGCCGGTGGCGGCAGGCGTTTTTTCAATTCTTCCACTTGCTTTTTCAGATCCAAAAGCGTGGCGTTGATGGTCGGCTGGCTGGCTTGAGTCTGCGGCAGGGTTTTCAGCACGTCATCAATGGCCACCAATTTAGCGGGTTCACCAAAAGCAATCAGCAGCTTGGTTTCCTTGTGGTAATTCAATTCCGGCAGGGCCGTCTGGCCCGACATCTTCCAGCCAGTTTGAATGGCCGTGGTGATGTCATCCACGGTAAAGCCGCGATCCAGGTAGGGTGCCAGTGAATAATACTCCGTGGTTTTCTCGGGCAAAATGACTGGTGGCTCAACGGGCTTTTCCACATGGAAATACCACACCGAATTATCGGAAGCCGCCGGTGCTCCCGGCAGGCGGAGGTCAGATGCGCCCGCCGTCTGGAATACATAACTCATGGAAACGGGCGTGTTATAAATCGGCACGCGTACACCACTGCTCAAGGTGGTATAGGTGCCAATAGAGGCGTACACCGTTTTTTTGCTCGCAGCGGCCAGCGCGCCAAACAAGTGGGGCACATCCACATTATCCATCTTGAGCGGCGGCAGTTGGGTGCCGGCGTCTTCGGCCAGGATGATGACATTCAGCGGCTTGCCGGTGGCTTTTTCGATGGCTTTGACCAGTTGGGCGGGGGTGCCGCCGGGAAAATCCAGGCTGAACTGCGCTTTCACCTCGGGACTGAGATAAGCATAAAACGTCCATAACGAGGTGTCGGCGGGAACCTCATCCAACGTGCGGAATCCGTAAGAGCTAAGGTATTCGTTGTCGCGCCTCCCCGAGTATTTTATGCCATTTTCGGAAAGGGTTTTGAATAGTTTCACCACGTCCATATCGCTGACTTTGACGGGCGGCAGCTTGGTGGCGGCGGCGTCCTCGGGGATGATCACGTTGAGGGGCTTGCCCAAAGCCTTTTCAATCGCGGCCACCAGTTCCTTCGGCGTACCGCCGGGGAAATCGAGGTTGAACTTGGCCAGGACAGGGGCTTCGGCGGCGCTCGCGCCGAAGCGCGGTGGCGTATACAAGCGCGTCGACAAACTGGGTGGCGGCGAGGGCACCCCACCGGGTTGGCCATATACGGGGAGGAGGTTGAGCGCGAGCAGGCTGGCGGCGAGGCAGAGGGATTTTTTCATGTTTAGTCTGGTTGCGTGTTGTTCTTTATACTGAAACACGCCCGCCGCGGCAAAATCCTTCGTTTTATTTTAAAATTAATTGAGACCACCAAAAAACCGTTTGAAATGACGAATGACCAATGTCGAATGACGAAAGAAGCACGAAGTTCGAAGACCAAAGGTCGCGCCGAGGAGAAAATTGGAACATCCTCAACCCCTGCCAGCGGAGGGGAAAAGCGGCCGGTGAAAGGTCTGCATTCTGGGAGTGATTATTTCACTTGGAATTATAGAAAGCGCGCGGGTGGCGGACGATTTCGCGCGGGGCGAGATAGCCGGGTTTGGATGGCGCCTGGCAACCCGGATTGGCCACGCGCTGCGAGTTGGGACAACTCGCGGTCCGGGGAGGCGATTCCGCCGTCCCGCGGGTACGGGAAAACCCGGTTGGGGGCCGCACCAGACGCTGGCGTGTCTGGCTAATGGCCAAGGTCGCTCCGCGACAAATACTTTTACCCATCGCACAGGTCGGGGGCCGGCCACATTGCAGGGTGAATCTGAAGGCGTGGGTTGGCAGACGGCGGCGCGCAGAGGACTGCGCGCCCTACCACGCATGGGTCAGGGCGTGCGTTTGGCGGTTCGCCAGGGCCGGCCGGGTTCTGTGGGCGCGCCGGGGACAAGGCGGTCTGCGAACAGGTATAGGTTCTATCCTGCCACAACCAAAGCGGCGGAGGGCCGCCGCACTCGTGCGCCTGAGAAGGCGTTGGAATAGAGCAGTGGAAGTCTGCTTCTGTGCAGCGAAGAGCTGTGCGGTATCGAACCGTAACTGCGCCGCTGCGAAGCGGG
>Ga0302321_100002736_pt1 | contig 15156 bp, 14 predicted proteins | sample Fen_T0_1_FD_202505 | JGI IMG/M metagenome (GOLD analysis project Ga0302321, IMG submission 202505) | Peat permafrost microbial communities from Stordalen Mire near Abisko, Sweden - Fen_T0_1 | ecosystem: Environmental > Terrestrial > Soil > Wetlands > Permafrost | place: Sweden: Abisko...
CAAGCCGGCCCCGGCCAATACGTAGCTTCCCAGTCCAATCTTACGCTCGACGGGCAAGTCCCTGATTTGAGCCGCCGAGATCTGTAATTCGGGCGTAATCCCCAGCGATTTCGCTTCCAGCGTATCGACCTCAGCCTGGGTCTTCGCGTCGCCCGGATTTGCCGCCAGGGCCTTGCGGGCGGCGTCCAGGGTTACTGCCGTCTGAATACCTTGCTGCACCTGTGAAGTGAAAGCCTCCGCCCAGGCAGAGGCCAAGTTCGCAGCCGCATCCGCCCGCGTGGCGCTGGCGTAGAAATGCCAGCCGCCATCCTGCGGCTGGCTGAGCTCCAGCTCCCCAGCGCGTAGTTCGGTCACCGTCCGGCCGGTCTTAACGGCCACCTGCTGGAGGACGGCATCCGAGTTGGCAACGTCCACCAGCTTGCGGGCCTCGCGGTCCAGGTAGTAGAACAGCTTATCGTCGGGGTTGTTCGGCCAGGCCTGCTCCATGTTGAAGTCGATCACCACCGTCGCCCGGGCACGATATTGTGGAGGAAATACATAGTAACAGCCGGCTCCCAGCAACGCGCCGAGCAATGCGCCCAGCACCCAGAAGCGCCAGGCGCGCAGCAGTCGGATAAAGTCGTCGATCTTTGGGGCGGCCAGAATCCAGTTTCTCATAGTCAGTCGTCATACCGTTTCATTTGTTTCTGGCGGCGCCAGTTCAACAGCGGCGCAGCCAGGCTTCGCAGGGCGTATCTCGCCATGATCGGTGCAAAGAATGAGCCCCCGTCGCGGTAATGCACCTTGATCATCTCTGGCCAGCAGCGCTCGTCGGCCGAGATGGTCTTGGCGTTCGCGTGCAGGCGGAAGTTGGCCCAGGTTTGGTCAGGCAGGTAGGCAAACGCCGTCCGTTTCGCCAGGCGGACCCACAGGTCATAATCCATGGCGAAATAGAAGTCCGGGTCGAGCGGACCGACCTGCCGCCACAGGTCGGCTCGAAAGAAGGTCGCCTGCTGTGGGACGTGGACGTATCCCTGCCGCAAACGGCGATAATCCGTCTGCGCGGCCGGGAAGCGCCCGATCACCCGGCCTTTCTCGTCGATGAAATTGGTATTGGCGTAGACCATGCCGGTTTCGGGGTGCTTCGTCAGGTAATCCACGGCCGCAGCCACGGCGCCGGGCTCATAGGTATCATCCGAATTGATCCAGGCCAGGACGTCACCGGTGGCACGCGCAAACCCCTTATTGAGCGCGTCGGTCTGGCCGGCGTCCTTCTCGGAGACCCACCAGGCCAGCTTATCGGCATAACGGCGAATGATCTCGACGGACCCATCGTTGGAGCCCCCGTCCACGATGATGTACTCGAGCGCCGGGTAATCCTGGGCCAGTACCGAGCGGATGGTGGCCTCGATGTAGCGGGCCTGATTAAACGAGGGGGTAATGATCGAAACTTTCATCAGGGTTGAGTGACGATGAGCGGGTGTGTCAGGTCAAAGATGACGTAACCTTTGCCGCGGGCATACACCGGATAATGCTTCGTAATGTAAGCCTTGACATCCGGCTGCGCTGTGAAGATCTTCGATTGTGTGACCACAAAAAACCGCCTGCCTACCAGCCTGTCCTGCAAGCGTTGGTTCGTATCGATCACGCGGTTATCCAATGCGCGCAGTTCCAGGTCGCTGGAATAATACCAGGATTCGACATTCTGCCAGCCCCAATACTCGAGCCGGTAACCGTAATCCTGCGCAATGCCCGCAACGATATTGTGTGGATCGTGGCCGAGCTTATCGCCTAGATTCTTCCAGAAGACGGCGTCCGGGCGCCAATCATCGCGGTCCAGGGTGACACGCACGTTCCAGAGTTGCAAAGCTACGGCAAACAGGACCAGCACCAATAGCGCAGCCTGCGGGAGGCTACCCAGTTGCAGTTCCTGGGCCCGTTTGACCAAAGCCTGCGCTGCCGGGGCAAGGGACAGGGCTACTACTGGGATCAGTGCCAGGCTGTAATAATCGTGGGTAATGATGTGATAGGAGAAGGTCATTCCAAGTAAAACGTATCCCAGCCACAGGCTTGCCAGGAAGGCCATGTTGCGGCGCCCGCCGAGAAAAACGCCGACAACGGCAATCGAGCACGCGCCAAGCCCAACGATGCCGTCCACCTGGCCCAGCCAGCGCAGGTAAAAAGCACCCGTCGACCAGAGCTCGGGGAAGAAGCGAAAGGCAAATTGCGATGTCAGGAACCCGCTCCAGACGCCGTACACCGTAAAGGCAATCACCGGTAGCACCGCAAGGAGCGCAACCGCCCAGGTCTGGCGGTTGGCCAGGGATTTGCGCCAGCCATTCTCGCGACCATATTGTAATACGAGCACCACAGCAGCCGGGCCGAGCATGAAGACCGCCACATTCTTTACAAAAATGGCTGCACCCATCAGCAGGCCGGCTGTGATTGCCCATTTCCAACCACGACTGGAATGCCAACGGTACAACGCCCAGAGGGCTGCAACGATCAGCGCCGTCATCAGCGGGTCCGGCTGGAAAGAACGGCTGGCAATCACTCCGTAAGGCAGAAAAAGGTAAAAGAGCAGGGCAATCACGCCCCCCTCGTTAGATGTCATTTCACGCGCCAGCAGGAACAGGAAGATCCCGGCCAGCACCCAGAATAGGGACGAATAAATGCGCGCAATCCAGACATACTCGCCCACCACCCGATAGGTCCACGCCGTAATCGTCTCGATCACCGGCGGCTCGATCACCGGTGTGGCCTGCAGCGCCGCCATCTGGTGCTGCCAGGCCGGGACGCTGGCCGACGCAGGCAGCATGGCGTAATACATGCTGCGCGCCTTGAGCAGTGAAAAGAGCTGGCGGGTCGGCGCAAAGTCCAGCGGCAGGTCGGTCAGGTCGTAAAAACGGATGCCCACCCCCAGCACAAAAGCCAGCGCAACCGTCGCGATCAGCACATAGCGATTTGCAAACAACCACGTGGTGGATCTATTTTCCATCGGTTATTTCTCTTCTTCGATTTTGCGAATTTTACCGCGCGCAGCCACGTACACACTGCGTAGCCGGCCCAGCCCCAACATGCCAAGTATAGCAAAGATTACACGGTGAAACTCTCGTAAAACCACTGGCGGCCAGAAACGGAATGCGCGCCCATAGGCCTTGAGCGCTGCCCGATAATTGCCACCGTCCAGCAGGTAGAACGCATCCAGACGCCCCGCCCCGCCCCGAATGCGCGGCTCGTTACGTTTGAAACTGGCATCGAACGCGGGGTCAGTGCTGAGCCAGTCCACGATGCGGAAGGCTTCCGCGCCAAACTCCGCCGTCCGCGCCAGGTTCTTGGCTGCCGAATGGTAGCGCGCTGCAGCGAGCGTCTGCGGGACGTATACCAGCGGCGCGAGGCGCGCCAGCCGCAGCCAGAGTTGGTGATCCAGTAGCAAGTCATACGAGCAGTCCAGTAGGCCGGCCTGCTCCAGCACCGAGCGGCGCATGAAAACGGCCGGCTGGCTGATGATGTGGAAGGCCATCAGGTCTTCGAGTGTGTAAGGCCGGAAAGTTTGCAAGTTAAAGGCCTGTCCCTGCCCGTCCACCGAGAGCACGTCGCCGTAGACCAGCCCCGCTTCGGGATGTTGTTCGAAGGCCTGCACCACGCGCGCGACCGCGCCGGGCAGATAATAATCGTCCGAGTTGAGCCAGGCCACAATTTCCCCACCGACCCGCGCCAATCCTTTGTTGATGGCCTCCGCCTGGCCGTGATCCTTCTCCGAGACCCAGCCGGCCAGCTGACCGGCGTATTTCTCGATGATTTCCACGCTGCCGTCGCTCGAACCGCCGTCGATGACGAAATACTCCAGACGCGGAAAGCCCTGCGCCAGCACAGAGCGTATGGTCTGCTCGAGGTAGGCAGCCTGGTTATAGGAAGGGGTCACAATCGAAACAGCGATCAGGGTTTCACCGCTTTCAACGGATGCAGTAAATCGAAGACGATATAGCGCGGCCCCTGCGCCAGGATCGGGTATCGACGATACAACAGGGTCCTCAGGCCCACCTGGAGGTCGAACTCGTGGAGGTCGGTCACCAGGAAGTAGGATTTCTTGCCGGCCAGCGTCCTGAAGTTATTGCTCAGGTCTTTGTTATCGGGCGCCAGCAGCCAGGGATCGGTGTTTTGCCAGCCATAATATTCAAGTGGATACCCGTAATCCGTGATCAGCGAGATGACGCCGGGCTGGTGGTCGAGCACCGACCCCATGTTCACCCAAAAGGCCGCCTCGGCGCGGTAATCGTTGGTGCGCAGGTCCAGGTACTGCTCCACACTCAGTGCGCCAAACACAAACAGGAAGACCCCAACGACCAGTGCCAGGGCCAGGCGCGAGTTCTGCGCCCTGTCCCATAACCGGGCCAGCAGCTCCGCTGCCAGCGGAGAGAGCGCCAGCGCCAGAATGGGGATCAACGGCAGGCTGTAGTAATCGTGGCTGGAGATGTGGTAATCAAACACCAACCCATAAACGAAGTAGGCGCCGCTCAACGACAGCAGGAAAATCCTAAGGGGGCGCTTTGCGAACAGGAGCGCGCCGAGTACGGCCAATGCCAGCCAGGGCACGCTCGCAATCTGGTCCACCTTCTGGAACCAGCGCAGGTAAAAGTTCGGACTGAGCAGCGTCTCGGGATAGAAGCGGTCCTCGAACTGCTGGCGCAGGAAGCGCGTCACGTACAACCCGTAATACAGATAGATGCCGGGCGGGAGTATCCCCAGCAGCATCATGGCCCAGGTCTGAGGCCGCCGGAAGACTTTCCGCAGGTCCGAATGCGCCAGGATCGCGCCAAACGCCCCGCCAACGATGAAGAAAACCGCCGGGAACTTGACGAAAATCGCCAGCCCGCCGCTCACGCCTGCCAGCAGCGTCCACTTCCAGGCCGCCGGGTTCCGCCCCCAATGCTCGACGGCCCACCAGAAGATGATGATCAACATCACCATCAGCGGGTCGGGCTGAAAGGCGCGGCTGGCCCGCAAGGCGTACGGTAGGAACATGTAGAAGGCCAACGCCGCAGCCGCACCGGGCACAGAACCGGTCAGGCTACAGGCCAGGAGAAAGAGGAATATGCCGCCGACCGACCAGAATATCACCGAAAACAGCCGCGGAATGGCAGTCTGTTCACCAAAATACCCATAGAAGAAAACCGCCAGGTGCTCCATGATTGGCGGCTCGATGGTCGCCGAGTTCTCGAGCTGGCGGGTGGACAGGTCTTTCTGCCAGGTCGGGGCGTCGGGCAGCGTCTGGTAATAGAGGCCGCGCGCCTTGATGGCCGCGAACAACTGCCGGGTGGGATGAAAATCCAGCAGCGGGGCCGAAAGGTCGACCATCCGCACCCCCATCCCCAGGCCAAAGATCAGCACCAGGGCGAGAGGCAAGAGATATTTAACGGAAAACAAGTTCCGGGTAGCATTCGTTTGAGAGATCATATCAGAAGAGAGAATTGTAGTCCGTTTTCGGGAAAATGGTCAGCTTTCCGCCCACCGTTGCGTCCACGATCGAACGCCCGGCGCGCTCGTAAGCTTGACGTGCCATATGATAGGCCAGCTCCGAGGTCTCCAGGTCCGGCAGTTGCCAGCGGAAACCCTTGCCAAAGTACTGCCCTGAAAAATGGTTGGGGTCGTCGCCTTCCGAAGTAACGGTAGTATTAGGCTTGCCGCTGGTGGCATAGTTATTGTCCACGCCGATCAGGACAACCTGGTCGAAGCCCATGTGGAAGGCCAATTGCATGGTCACGTAGGTCACCGTAGCGCCCTCCCAGACCCGCCCGCGCACGTCGGTGGAAAAGCGCGGCGCATCGTAGGTGGTGTAGAGGAAGGTTGGCAAGTTGGCAGCTTGGGAATTGGGGAAGAAGCGCCGCGCGCGCCAACACAGGAACTTGGGGATCTCCAGCGCTGCCAGGTCGCCGGCGGTCTGTTCGATGACCAGGTCGTTCACTACGCTCAGGTAGGTGGTCTGGAAGCCCAACTCGGGGAACATCAGGTAGATACGGTTGAGCCCGAAAGTGATCTCGCCTTTGAGCTTGCTCAAGTCGGTCTGCTTCAAGCTAGGGCCGTTACCAATGATGAACCCGCGCCTGCCTTTGTGGATATCCTTCAATTCCGCCAAGCGCTGCATGCTCTCGCGCCGCCAGGGATGCAGGTACGCGGCCGGGAGCTGCGGCAGGTCGCGGATGCCAATGTAGCCATCCCGGACGAATGGCCACACAGCATCCGGGATGGCTTTTTTGATGGCCTGTTTCATTCGGTGCTCAGACGGGCCGTCGCCCCGCCGTCCACGATCAGAGCCTGGCCGGTCATGAACGAAGACTGCTCTTCATCGGCCAGGAAAAAGATCGCGCGCGCGATCTCCTCGGGCTTGCCGATGCGGCCGTTGACGGTCTTGCGCGCCAGGTTGTCCAGGCGCGTCTGGATGTCATCGCCGGCCAGGTGGCCGCGCCCCATGCCGGCACGCAGCATGGGGGTGTCCACCGCCCCCGGCAGGATCGCATTCACCCGGATGTTGTCTCCGGCAAATTCAATGGCCATGGCCCTGGTCAGGGCCAGCAGCCCGCCCTTGCTGGCGGCATAGGCCGTGATGTTGACCGAGGTCTGCACGGCGTGCACCGACGAAACATTGACCACCGCCCCGCCGCCTGCCGCTTTCATCAACGGATGGGCCAGCTTGACGCCCAGGAAGGCCGAACGCAGGTTGGATGCCATCACGGTATCCCATTCTTCCACGCTGGTCTCGAGCAGCGGCTTGTTGATCTGCTGCGCGGCGTTGTTGACCAGGGCGTCGAGCGTGGGCGTGATCGAACGCAGTTGTGCAAAGATCTGCTCGACCGCATCGGGCTGAGCGATGCTGGCCTGGATGAAGTGCCCGTCAGCAGGGAAACCATCGCCAAAGGCCGCCCGGTCCACGCCGATGACGCGCCAGCCTTTATCGGCAAACAACTGCACGGTGGCGCGGCCGATCCCACCCGCCGCGCCGGTGATCAAGATCGATTTTCGAGAGTCAGACATATGTTTTGCCTTCGGAACGAGTATTGGAATGGATAGGCAGGAACAAGAACAAGCACGTGGCCAGGATTAACGACGCAGCCTGTAAATTTTCCAGTCTTGGATATCTTCTGCGTATTCGTAATATCGACCCACATACCTGGCAAATGCGCGTGACACATCGCGTGAACCGGCTGGGAACCTTTCCAGTTCAGCATCAAAGGCCTGGTCGACGTGCTCCGAGAAGGGATTCTCAGCGGTAATGACGATCAGGGCCGGTTTGTTTTTCTCCAGATCCGCGAGAAAGAGATTTTGCATGTCCAGGTTCGCCGGCATATCATTGTAGAAAATGGTCTGGAATTCGAACCGGGTCGGGGATGCCCTTTTGGCGAGAAAATTGATCGATGGCTCCATTCCCCAGACGAGTACGAAATCGGCTGGGGAAGTGTGCGCTGTGACATACTGCACGATCTGCGCATTTTCGCCGATTGGCGGGATTGCCAAATCAATTCTATTCATAAGCTGGCTACCACTCCAAAGAGAGAATAACATAGTGCAGCCTAAAACGATCGTCAGCCCGCCTTTCATGATCTGGTTTTCCCCTTTCCAGAAGTGTTGGAAAACGCGAGATAAAAATAGCGCATTGAACAGGCCAAAATAGGGCAACAGTAGCAGCAAATAATGTAAATAGGGCCTGTTGGAAAGCGTAGCCAACACAAAATCCGCGGGGAAACCGACCAGGAACAATACCATCAGCGGAACAGGCATGCTCCAATGCTTGCGGATCAGGTCCAGCAGAAGCATGGCCCAGCCCACAATCGCATACCAGCCAGGCCAGCCCACCGCCAGCAGGAACAGTGGCAAGTTCGATGATCCGCCGGCCGCCGACACCGACCTGGCATATTCGATATTGAAGTTTATCATTGCGTAGATCAGCGCGCTTAGTGCGTTCTTCTGGTAGAAGAAGGCCGCTGTCGGGGCCCAAACGAGCAGCACACCCAGCCCCACCGACAATAGATTCTTTACGAATGCGGATGGCCTGGCGCGGAGAACGTCTGTGAACAGAATGATGCCAATTGCGATGACTTGAATGCCAATGTTGTTCGGCCTCAACAAGGCATTGGCGCCGGTGAGCAGGCCAATAATTACTAACAAGAGCTTCCGTTCATTCTTTAGAAATTGATCGAAGAGGACGATGCTTAGTAAATTAAACGGCAGCGAATACTCTTCCGTCAGGTTTCCACCGGCCAATATTACATAGAACGAGTATACCCACGCAATCGTTCCCCATAAGGCCAGCCAGGGACCCAGATTCCTGCGGATCAAAACATATCCGGCCACCGCCGCTACGCAAAGAAAAAAACATTCGACGAACCACATGCCCATTCGCTGGCCCAACCCAACACCGAGCGCGTTCAGATAAAAGATCAAAGGGCCTTTGTGATCCCAGAAATCGAGGTAGGGCATTTTGCCGGCAACGATTTGCTGACCGGTATACAAGAAAATCCCGCTGTCGCGGTTTACAGGATAATTCGGCGGCACGTAGCGGTACATCGCCAGGAATGACAGCACAATGAGCCCCAGGAAAATGGCCCACTGGAAAGGAAACTTCGCAGCCCTGTTGTTATCCTTGGAGATACTGCTAGAGACCTTCACGGGCGATTTCCAATCAATCCAGCAGATTCTTGATCGTATTCCAGTGCACGCATTCCCAGTCTGCCCAACAGGAATTCGAGATGGTTAGGGTTGTGGAGGGTTAAGTACAGGCTGGATGACCTTAATCGATTTTATCTTATAATATTTAGCCGCGCAGGTATTGACCCAGTTCCCGGGTTTCAAGGAAAGTTCCTGGATGCCAGCCAGGTTGTCAAGCGCGCGCACAGTGATGGCAGTCACACCCTGCGCGCGCAGGGCCAGAATTTGAGCCTCGCGTTGGTCCCATAGTGCCGCGCGTTCTTGAAGCGCAGGCAGTTGGGTATAGATTTGAGCAGCGATCAGCGCGGGCTGGCATAGATACAAAATCAGGATGATAAATACTGCCACACTGCGACCGTTGAAGCGCCAGGCGATGCCCAGCGATACAAAAAGGCCTGTCACAAGCAGGCTTATCGCCTGAAGCCGGCGTGCGGAGATGAAACTTCGTAACACGGCATAGTCCGGAACAACAAAGTGTTTTTGCAGCCCGCCCAGCCACAAACCCCCTACTAACAACACACCAAACAATAGCGCTGCAACGCCCCACCATTTTTGCCGTGGTTGTGCTGGCCAGGAAAGGATGGCTCTCCCGGCCAGAATACCAAGCCCGGCTGCCAGTAAGATGCTGATGAACGTAGGAATTACCAGCACACGCTGACCGGGGCCCCCGGATTCGGCATAGAAACTTGGCAGCATTGCCGCCCACGTCAAGACATAGGCAACGGCCAACAAGAGCATGAGCTGGCGCAATGTTGATTTGAGCGAACTGACACTCTGCGGCTTGTCCCTATGTTCGACCACGGACAAGATACAAAAAAACACGAAAGCCGATAGGTAGACCAGCGTCGAACGATACGCGATGATGATGTAAAAAGCAATCACACTCTTGAAAGACTCGAGCATGGCTGTGGTAAGGTCGGCATGCGTGCCATAAAGATGGCTCAAACGCATGGCTGACACCGGAGAGAATGCCAGCAGGGCCAGAGCAACCAGGGCGCCGCCAAAGGCCGCAAGACTGGCAGCCAACCAGCGTTTTCTGTCATTGGAAAAGGCGCTTGCCGCTACCGCAAGAGCTAACGCAGTCGTTTCGACCGCACTGCCTACTTCAGAGAACCCGCCGACCAGCAGAGCCAGAAAGAAAATGCCTGCCAGATACAAGCCGCTCCACTTTCCCGGCCTGGAATTAAGCATCAATAGCGCCAACCAGCTGCCAAGGGCAATGGGCGCAAAATACGGAAACATACCGGGCCGCCAGTAGATTACCTGGATCCAGTTGGGCGCCTGGGTAATTGTATATAAAACGATGGCCTCTGCCGCCAAAAAGGTTTCGAGCCGGTTGAACGAGCCGTTCAGGAGAGAATTCAATCGCCGGATCGAAAGATAAAGACCCGCCACCCCCAGGGTGATCATGAAGGCCGGGAGAGCAGAAACGGTCCAGCGCCCGGCGAGTTCGCTCAAACCCATCCCGAGTGTAAGCGAAAAACGATTACCCGAAAAATCTATTGCGTTGAGATACGAATAAAGTTGGCCTTCGAGAAAGGGTCGGCGGTCAAGCACAACGGCATAACAATAATCGTCTTTCATGAAGCGCGAGCTTACGCCGGCAAGCATGTACCCAACCAGGCCAATTGCAAACAAAACGGCAAGCAGGCCAGACGCAATTTCCCAGGAAATCTCTTCTTTTTTCATATCATCAGTTATTTGGTATATCCGGCTAGCGTTTCTCCGGGGTCGATCCCCAGCCCGTCCAGCAGGTTTTTGATCGTATTCCAGTGCACGCGCTCCCAGGCCGCGGGGCTGGAATTGCTGTTGTGTGGGGCCAGCAGCACGTTATCCATCTTCAGCAGCGGGCTGTCGAGCGGCAGCGGCTCGACCTCGAACACGTCCAGCGCGGCGCCGGCCAGTTTGCCGGCCTGCAGCGCAGCTACCAGGTCGGTTTCACTGACCAGCGGGCCGCGCGCAGTGTTGATCAGCACGGCAGTCGGTTGGACGAGCGCCAGCCTGGCGGCGTCGATGATGTGCAGGCTGGTGGGGTTCAGGTCGCAGTTGACCGAGATGAAATCAGAGCGAGAGAGTAGAGAGTCGAGCGTGGTCATCTCGATGCCCGTTTCGGTGACGAAGACGTGGTCGATATCGACGATGTCGTTGCCGAGCAGCTGCATGCCAAAGGCGCGCGCGCGCCGCGCCAGCGCCTTGCCGATGGCACCGAGGCCGATGATGCCCAGGGTCTGTTCGTTCAGCGCCTTGCCCGGGATCTTCTCCCAGCGGCCCGATTTCATCTCGCGGTCCATCCACGGCTGGCGGCGCGAGAAGGCCAGGATGTAGCCCAGCACCGAATCGGAGACGGGCAGGGTAAAGGCGTTGGGCGTGCGCTTGAGTTGGATGCCCAGGCGCTCACAAGCCGGCTGGTCGATCGAGTCGACACCGGTACCCCACTTGGAGACCACCTTCAGGCGCGGGGCGCAGGCTTCCAGAGCGCGCGGGGTATAACGGTCGTCGCCACAGATCGTGCCGTCGAACTGGCCGGCGTACTTCAGGATGTCGGCTTCCTCCAGGCGCTCGTGCACGTCGGGGACGATCAGGTCCAGAGCGTAGTGCGCGAAGACGGGGCGGAAGCGCTCCACAAACGGGAGCATGTACGGGGCGGAGAGCAGAATGGTTGGCATCCGTCAGCCGCCCTTCTGCTTCTGCATCAGGAAATCCGTGATGGCAAAATCGATCTCTTCGTCGATATCCCAGGCCTCTTCCGCGTCGATCTCGAACATCAGCGGGCGTTCGCCCAGGCGGTTACGACGCATCATCAAGGTCTGCCGGGTGAAAATGTACATGCAGGAGTTTTCCTCGTAGACCGGCGGCAGATCCTGCGTCTGCAGCAGGATGGCCGGGTTGTGATTGATCGGGCGGGTCAGCTGGTCCCACAGGCGCGTATGCAAACGCGTCACCGAGAAGAGCGAGTCGTGCGCGGGATAGTCCTTCAGCAAGGCCTGGATACCGCGCGAGATGGTCTGCGCCTTGAGCAACGGATTGGTGCTGTGCGTTTGCAGGTAGAAATCCGCTTCCACCTGGGCGGTATCGTGGGTCAGGATTTCATTCATCGGTACCGCGTTGCCGCGCAGGGCTTCAGGGCGTTCGAGCACACGCACCTGTGGGAAGTGCGCGCGCAGCCCATCCATCACCGGGGCGGAATCGGTATCGACGACCACTTCGTCGACTTCAGGCACGGCCAGCAGGGTCTCGACGATGTGCTGGTACAAGGGCTTGCCGGCCAGCGGGCGGTAGTTCTTGCCAACGACGCGTTGGCTGTTATGACGCATGGGGACTAGGGCGATGAGTTTGGGCATGGGAAATAGTGAAAGTGAATAGAGGACAGAGGACAGAGGATAGGTGTCAGTGATCAGTGGTCAGTAAAGAGTGATGAGTGAACAGAGACCGGTGAATAGTGAACAGTTTCCCATTATACCGTTCCTCTGAACGAGTGGAGGGTGGGGCGGCAGAAGATGTACGCACGCAAAGGTTATTGGATGATCTTCCGGCTCTGTGAGGTCTGGCGCGAGTTGGACGGAACAGGAGCAAAGTGGGATTGAGCAGAGCGCCTTTCGCCCGTATGATCGATCCATTCGAGCCGGTCGCTGACCGGTAGGATAAATCCATCCATTATTGATAAGGAGAATTTGGCATGAACTTCATCGAACCCTTTATCCGGCGCGCGGCGCGCATGATCGGCTGGGAAATCGGCAGCGCGATCGAGAACGTGGTCTGGTCGATCGGCATCTTTATCGTGCTGATGTGCTGCGGGTGCTTCGGCTGCGCAGCGGTGGCCTGGCAGATCATGATCCATAAGTAAGAGACAAAAGATAATAGAGATTAGGGAAAAAGAACGATCGGCCAACCTTTTTCGATAGTTGAAGGAGGTTGGCCGATGTGTTTAGCCGGCAGTGGGTGTCAGCGGCTTTTCGACGGGGAGCGGCTTTCTAAAACTGTAGGCCAGGAACATACCGCCGACGAAAAGGAAGGCAACGAAGGCGACGATGCAGAACAAGACGATCCCGAAGGAGGTCAGCCAATCCAGGTTGGGGCTTTGCAGGGCCAGGGCGTGCTGCAGGGCGCGCACCACGTCGACGTAGAAGTTGTCGCGGGAAGGCTGGATAAAAACAAATGGCTCGGTGGGGTCACCGATAAAGGGGCTCAGCCGCCAGGTCATCTGGGTGCCGATGAAACCGTAGAGCAGGATCCACAAGAAGAGGATGCGGTTGCCCAACTGCTTGAGGCGGTCGTTCCGGGCAGTCTCGACGCGGGTCATGCCGCGCCACAGGAAATAGACGCCGATCCAGCCGCTCAGACCGACGAAACAGACGGCCATCAACTGGAAGAAAGCATAATTGTTGGAGGTGAGGACGAAGAACAGGGTAATGGGGGCCAGGCCAAGCAGCAGGAAGGATGTGACGGAAATGCCGCCGAGCACGACCGTCAGGACCTGGATCATCTTGAGCGGGGTGCCCAGCAGCGCCAGGGAGAAGAAATACAGCGCCGGCAGGCAGAAGAGCATGGTCGAGAGGAACAACAAGGGCATCTTGAGCGCAGCCGAAAGCGCCTGAGCCAGGCTGTGCGAAAGACCGACGGTGAAGCCATAGACGATCAATGAAAACAGGGACGAGAGCGCCAGCAGGAGCGCCTTCTCGTGGACACGTTTGTTCTTCTGGATTTCGTTGAAAAAGCTATCGGGGTCACGCAGAAAATCCGGCAAAATGCTGAAGATCTTTTTCATGATGTCTCCTCGGTGGTGAACGGATGGAAACGCAGGCGCGTTCCGAGGGTCATCGTAACCATTTTGCCGTATCAAAGCTTATCCGAGAGTTGCAAAAGGTCTCAGAAACTCTCCATTTCGCAATACAGGAACCAGCCGCCTTTGCGGTGGGCAGCATCAATGGGAGCGCGGTCGTAGTACAGGTCGAAGACCTGGCTGGAGTCGGTGCGCACGCGGAAGAAGAAGCGGCCCACCCCCCACGAGCCATGTGTGGCGGAAGCAGCAGCATGGGAGGGACGCATGTTGCGGGCCATCCTGCCGCGGCGCGTGAAATCGCTCCACTCGGACAGCATCTCCAGCACGCGGTAGGAGCGCTCCTGCCAGGTGAAACCGCTCGGGCAAGGCGGGGTCTTCTCCATGGCGGGGGGCTGGTCGAAAGCGACGCTGATCGGTTCGTCGATGAAGTGCAGGGGAGCGGGTTCGGGCATGAAATAATTATATAACTGATGTTACGCAGGAAAGAGATGTATTCGAGATGTATTTCAATAGTCTGCACTCATCGTCCGTTCATCCTGTACTGATCCTGTACTAATCCTGTACTAATCCTGTACTGATCCTGTACTGGTAGTGTACTAGATGTCCCAGTATCGTCCAAGGGAGGATCAATGGAGATATTAGATTTTCGAACCTCGATATTCGATTTTTTTTAGCGTTCTGTGTAACATCAGTTAATAAACCCATAATAATTTCTAGGAGCTTTTCGCTCCGGTTTATGGTAAACTGTTGCAAGAAGTCTAGTTGCAAAAAGTTGCAGAAAGGGTTTATGTCCTGCACATCCGAGATCACCCAGGAATTACGAGAACGCGGCATACGGCTGACATCCCAAAGGTTGGCCATCCTGACGGTGCTGCGGCATTCAGGAAAGCACCTGACCCCGAGGGAGGTCTACGAGCAGGCACGGGAGAACGTCCCCGGGCTGATGGAGACCACCGTCTACCGCACGCTGGAATTCCTGGTCGAGAATCAACTGGCGTTGGCTGCGCACGTTGGCAGCGGAAAGCTGGTCTACCAGGCGGCGGGGAACGATCACCATCACGTGATCTGCCGCGCGTGCGGTGCGGAGGTCGAGCTGCCGCACCAGCAACTGGAAGAGCTATACCGCCGGATCGAACAGTCCACAGGCTACCGGCTGACCACCAGCCACCTGACCTTTTTTGGCCTGTGCCCGGAGTGCCGCTAAGGCGCTCTCGTCTCACAAAGGAGGTCCCCAAATGATTGCCAAGACAACCCGATCCAACCTGAAATGGTTGGGCCTGTATTATGCGACCCTGCTGGTATGGCTGGGTACGACCGCCATGCACATCCCGGATGGTTATCTCAGCCCGATCACCAGCCTGATCATGTTCCTGCTGGTGCTGCCCTTCTGGGGCATCGGCATCCGCAAGATCCGCGAGACGATGAACGCGCGCAGCGTGCCGTTGATTGCGCTGTTGGCGGCCTTCTCGTTTGTGATCATGATGTTCAACGTGCCTCTGCCGGGTGGAACCACCGGCCATGCCGTGGGGGCGGTGCTGGCGGCCATCATCCTGGGGCCCGAAGTTGCCACGATCGCGGTCTCGATTGCGCTGATCATCCAGGCTTTGTTCTTCGGCGATGGGGGCATCCTGGCTATTGGCGCAAACTGTTTCAACATGGCGGTAGTCATCCCTTATCTCGGTTACGCCATCTAC
>Ga0302321_100002737_pt1 | contig 15153 bp, 11 predicted proteins | sample Fen_T0_1_FD_202505 | JGI IMG/M metagenome (GOLD analysis project Ga0302321, IMG submission 202505) | Peat permafrost microbial communities from Stordalen Mire near Abisko, Sweden - Fen_T0_1 | ecosystem: Environmental > Terrestrial > Soil > Wetlands > Permafrost | place: Sweden: Abisko...
ATTTTTAACATCTTTCCTGAACTCTTTTATCTCAGTCAACCTGTTATTGCAGCGTAAGTTTTCAAGTGGATTGTAATGTTTTATCCTGGATGCAGCTTTTGCATCCGGCAGGTGTCCACCTTTATCAATGGGAAGGCTGTTTTCAGGGTATTCCACCTGTATTCCAAAAGCTGATGCTTCAGCCCATGGGTCAGACATCACTGTGACCCAGTCGATATCAAAATCTTTTGCGCAGAGAGACATTGCTTTGCATTTTGAATAAGGATCAAGACAGAAATCACGGTAGTTTATTCCTGCATATTTAGCAGCCCATCGCATAATTATCGGGTGGAATGGAGGATGGTCAACAGATTCTCCATTTAAAAATGAAAGTGTTCGCTCTAGACCTGTCATATTAATTGATTTTCTTCGTTTACCCCGACCCCAAGGGGAGCGAAGAAAATCAATTTACACCCCTTGGGGATGGGTAAATAAATTGATTTTCGAGCTCCAAGCCAGGAGGTTATTTATTTACAAATTCATTAGACATTCAGATAGTCATTCAATGGTTTCATTGCCTTGAATACACTGAGTACGTGATCCAAAAAATCATTGCTTAGAACCAGTTTATCAGAGGCTTCATTTACAACAAGATAACTTTTAAACTTCAGAAGTTCAATATGGGGATGATCCTTAGGGTATCCTTTTGGTGCTGTTTTAAGTTTTTCTCCATCAATTGATCCAAAATACTTAATGAATTCTTTTGCACTTGTGATTTTAATAAATTCTTCCGGGCTATCGCTTATTTTTTCCCGTATTGCCGATAGCCATGGAGCAGGAGGTGTATAGGCTCCTCCTGCCATAATACTCTTTCCTGGCTCAATATGAAAGTAATAACCTGCATATTTGTCTCCGTTTTGTTTACCGCCACGTACTATAAATGCTCCAAAATGTGATTTATAGGGTGATTTATCGTTTGAAAAACGGATATCACGGTTAATTCTGAAAACACAGCTTTTTGCCTCAAGACCTTTTATAATTGGTTCAAATAAAATTATTTTATCTATAATTGTTTGAACAAAGGATTCGAAATTAGCTTTTGCATCCAGATAGAGAGGCCGATTAGCTAAAAACCAGTCACGGTTGTTATTACATTTTATACCAGTCAGGAAATCAAGTGTCGATTTTTTTATAGTTTCCATATGAATTATAATTTATTAGTATCGGTTCTGAGGAACATCGGATACTCTCTGGTTACTTATATCTTTAATAACCAAATATACTAAAGAAAGTTTACACCTTATTTTTTGTGTATGTCAAATGCCATCAACATATTTCCATGTCGCTGGTATAAAACACCTTTATTTATTACCGGGTGTGAAAAATGCTGAAGGTTGCCCTCTTTGATTCTGAAAGAACTGATTTTTTGGATTTTACCCTGGTTATAACTTAGTAGCATCATGTCTCCCTTCTGATTATAGTAGTATAACATATTATCTGCCGATATGACAGCTCCGGTTCCCACTTTTAAAGAATCGGTCAGCAGGCCTGTAGATGCATTGATCGAGCGGAGATCCGGAGTGGCTGTTCCGCATCCGTATATATAATCTCCAATCTTAACTATGCCTCCCATAAAACTGTCAAAACCTTTGTTACGCCAGATCTGGGTTATTTTTGATCCGTCATCCGAGAGTTTAAGTTTTACTCCGCAATTTCCGTCGCCAGCTGCATAATATATCGAGCCATTGTCATATAATACAGTATTACTGTGTGTATCACCGTAGCCGGGAAGCCTTTTTTCAGGAGGATAATTATCCTGTTCATGCGACCATAATAAATTCCCTGTAGCAATATCAAATCCCATCAGATGATACATAGAAAATGTGACTAATATTTTTCTGGATGGCAGCTCAATCAGTTTTGGAGAGTTATAGGCGGAACGTTCGCCAACTCCCATGCTTGACCAGATCAGTTTGCCATTGAACCGGTTCAATGCAACAACATTATAGTTCGTCCCGCCAGCATTCCAGAATATCTTTTCTCCCTCGATTAAAGCGGATTCCGAATGGCCGTGAAGAGGTAAAACACCGTTAAAATCGATAATAAGATCTTTCGACCACACAATTTTCCCATTTGCCCGGTTTATACAGAAAAGATTTCCCAGGCCAGTCCCAACATAAAGCAGATCGTCAACAATAGTAGGAGCTGATCTTGAACCGGGAAATGACTTCATCCATTCTTTACCCAGCGATGTTTGCCATAGTTTTTCACCTTTGAGATTAAAGCTGAAGAGTATTTCCGTTGAATCAATCTCTCCGGTTATATAGAAATTATCATCAGCAAAAACAGGAGATCCAAATCCGTTTCCGATATTACTAATGGACCAAAGTTCTTTTGGTCCTTCAGGAGGCCAGATTTTAAGAAGGTTTGGTTCATTATAAACGCCACTCCGGCCTGGACCTCTCCATTCAGAAATTCTTGTTGTAACTGATGATGATGTCAGTAAAAGTATCAGTGCAAAAAGTATTGAGATATTTTTCATTATTTATCTGTTTGTTTATTTAAAGAAAATCAAAGATAATTTCATCATTCAATTAATTGAATATAGGAATAAAAATGTTTACAAAGATTTAAAACTTATTCAGAGCCGATTCTAGTTCTATAAATTTTCTCGAATTCATTCTCTCCTCCTTTTTGAAGGAGGAGTACCCCGAAGGGGGGAGGTGGTTGGTTATTAATAGATGCAGAATCAACCACCCCGGCCTTCGGCCACCCCTCCTTCAAAAGGAGGGGAGAGTATAAAAACAGTTTTCCAAAAATAAGCTGAAAAAAAGTGACTATATCAAAACAATTGATTATTTTATTATCACCAAAATTGATCAAAAATTAATCAAACTTAAAATCATGGAAAAATTCAACAAATTCTGCCAGAGTTGCGGAATGCCAATGGAAATGGACCCTGAAAAAGGAGGAACCAATGCTGACAGCTCTAAAAATTCAAAGTATTGCAGTTATTGTTACCAATCGGGTAGTTTCAAAGACAATTTTACATCTTCCGGAGAAATGGTAAAACTAGTGAGAGAAAAGCTCAAAGAGATGGGATATGGACCAATTAAGCGCTGGTTTTACAGTGCAAATATTCCCAGGCTTGAAAGGTGGAAAAACTAAAGTCATAAAACTGAAATGTTACTTTCTGTCGTATACCATAGTTTCAGAAATATCACCGAATGAGGATGACGAACCTGATTCAATTATCATGTTTTCTCCATCCATTTTGTATACTTCAGTAATAACCATTTCTCCATCATTTATTTGAAGTTTCGTAATTATTTTCAGTGATTTTTTATCATCCGACCAGACGGCAGTTGATTTCTTTTGGATATCCTGCCAGCCTTGATTAATACATTCTTTACCATCCAAAGTGAATTTGTCTTTTAATGTCACATCCTGATCCTGAAGAGTGGCATGTCGTTCTGAATTCAATTCGTTGTCCTTCTGGACAAGAATTATCTCTTTAGGAGCCATCGTAAACTGTTCGTTTAATTTACTTTTCGAATTGTTAATTTTCCAGTTGCCTGAAAAATTAACCACCTGAGCTGTTGCAATTGATGTCATCAGCAGTGCAGCCAAAAGAAGTTTAATTTTTATCATAATAGCCTGGTTATTGATAGAAAGACGATTAATAAATATTGACAATAAAGTTATTAATAAATACCGACTATTGAAAATATTATTGATGAACCAGCTCTTTATCGAAATGCTATTATTTATTAACTTTAGTATTTCCAGTATATATTGTAAATTTGATTCACCGGAAAATCATTTAAATGCTTAAGAATTCAAAGAGAATGACAGGTAAAATGCCGATTTATAATTATTTCAGGGTAATATCATCGCAGATCTCTCTGATATTTGTATTGATGCTGGTTATTATATCCTGTAACTCAGGCAATAAGTTCAAAAATGAAATCGTTAAGATCAGACCTCTTAAAGATACGATAGGTTTTGCTCAATACCCATGGCAAATGGACAGCCTTATTGCTCGATTAGAGAGCAATGGGTGGAAAAGATCAGAAGGATTGCCATGGAAACTTGCAATATGCCCTCATGATGATTATACTTACGTCGGAAAGCTATATCCCGAATTACTTCAAAATATAAAAGCACCTAATATGATTCTGATCGGGGTTGCACATAAAGCTGCACAGCTTGGAATTGAAGATTCACTGGTATTTGACAGCTTTTCTGCATGGAAAGGTCCCTGGAAAAATATAAATGTTTCACCGGCAAGAGAGGAAATATATAAATTACTTGCGAAAAAATTTGCCATAGTAAATGATACAATGCATAAAGTTGAACATTCAGTTGAAGCTATGATACCCTTTCTGCAATATTTTAACAGGAACATTACAATAATCCCCATACTTGTGCCTGCGATGAACCCTCATAGGATGCAATCTTGCGGAAAAGCTCTGGCAGAGGCCATCAGAACAGTTGCAAAAGACCACAAATGGGAGTGGGGAACTGACTTTTCAATTGTTGTTACCACCGATGCCGTTCATTATGGAAATGAAGATTGGGGCGGAATCGACAGAGCCTATTTTGGGTGTGATGAGAATGGAAATATCCGGGCCCGGGAACACGAGTCAGCTATAATTGACAGTTGTCTGAAAGGAGATATACTGCCAGAAAAAATAAGACAATTCAGTGATTATACATTGAACCCGCAAAACTTCAGGGAATATAAATGGACCTGGTGTGGAAGATATAGTGTACCAGTAGCATTATATACTTCATACTATCTTAATAATGACAAGCCACTTACAGGTGAGCTAATCGGATATTCCACCAGTATTACCTCCACACATATTCCTGTTGATGATATCGGCATGGGCAGAACCGCTATTGCAACAAATTGTCACTGGGTTGGTTACGCGTCTATTGGATACAGATAATTTCATCATATGAAAAAATCAGAAAATAAATGGCTTAGCATAGGATTTGGTTTTATTACCGGAATTCTGCTTGTTCTGACCAGTTGTAAAAGCTCAAATGTTTCTAACCTGCAATCTGAAGTTGACCTTATAGCTGCCAGATTTGTTCCTGATCATAGAGTTGGAATTTGCAATGTCAAATTATTACCAGGGAACAATGGTTCTATCATTATTTCAGGTGAAACAACGAATCCGGTTGCCAAAAATGAGATAATTAAAGCTTTAAATAAACATGGTAAAGGTCTTGTTGATAGCATTGTATTATTGCCTGATACAATAAAAAGCAGCAAATATATGGGTCTGGTTACACTGAGCGTTATAAATCTCCGAAAACAACCTTTACATGCATCAGAATTGGTATCACAGGCTATTCTTGGAACTCCGGTCATGATATTGAAAAGAAATGATTCCTGGCTCCTGATTAAAACACCTGACAATTATATTGCATGGACTGAAGAATCTTCTGTTAAGCAGATGGACGGATCAGAAATGGCAGTCTGGAAGAAGACAGCAAGAGTGATCTACCGAGAAAATACAGGATGGCTGTATGACGCTCCATCAGATAAATCTGGTGTTGTGGGCGATCTGGTGGGAGGAAGCATCATCGAAAAAACAGGGGAATCATCAGAGTATATGAAGATTGCATTACCTGATGGGCGCCAGGGTTTTGTGGAGAAGCAGAAAGTTATGGACTTTGCCGAGTGGAAGAAAAGTATTTCCTGTAATGAGGAAAGCATCTGCAATGTTTCAAAGACATTTTTGGGATTACCATACTTATGGGGAGGCACTTCAGCAAAAGGGGTTGATTGCAGCGGTTTTGTGCAGTCGGTATTCTTCAGGAACGGACTTATTCTCCAAAGGGATGCCTCACTGCAGGCACTTCACGGACTCACTATCGACCTTAATGGAGGTTTTAGCCTGTTAAAGAAAGGAGATCTGCTCTTTTTTGGTTCGAAAAAAAATGGGACTCCCCATGTTACTCATGTTGCCATTTATACTGGAGGTAAAGAATATATTAACTCATCAGGAAGAGTTATGCTGAACAGTCTTGATTCAACACAAGAAAATTATAGCAGTTTTAAATTCAATTCTCTTTTATTGGCGAAAAGGATTGTTGGAGTAAATGGTGATCCAGGCATAATTCCTGTTAACATCCATCCATGGTATTGACAAACAAATTAAAGATATGAGTTCAAGACGAAAATTTCTGACGGATTGTGGAATGCTGGCAGGCACTGCAGGCTTCTCCTACGTGTCGTTAGGGCATAATTGGATAAAAAATGAAAAAAAACCAGCAAAGAGTTCAGCGCTTACTTTGCGATTCAAGCCTTATGAACTTCATTTAAAACATGTATTTACACTTGCGTCAGGATCGCGAAGTACCACTCCTGTGATGCTTACTGAACTGGAGTTTGATAATATAGTCGGTTATGGTGAGGCATCGATGCCTCCTTACCTGGGTGAGAGTCATGTTACCGCAACATCCTTCCTTAAAAAAGTTGATCTGACTCAGTTTAAAAGCCCCTTCCTGATGGAGGATATACTTGCATATGTTGAACAGCTTGCCCCGGGGAATTATGCTGCAAAAGCCTCAATTGATATTGCACTCCACGATCTGACAGGAAAACTTATGAAGCAACCCTGGTATAAGATATGGGGGCTAAATCCTGACAAAACTCCAAATACTTCATTTACAATAGGTATAGATAAACCTGAAGTAATAAAAACTAAAGTCGGGGAAGCATCACCTTATAAAATTCTTAAGGTTAAACTTGGTCAGGGAAATGATAAAGAAATGATCGAAACTGTAAGAAGCATAACAGATAAGCCAATTTGTGTGGATATTAACCAGGGATGGACTGACAGAGCTATGGCGCTTGAAATGTCGAACTGGCTTAAAGATAAGGGTGTCGTTTTTATTGAACAACCAATGCCAAAAGCATCATTAGACGATGCCGCGTGGCTTACACAGAATAGTCCATTGCCAATTATTGCGGATGAAGCTATTCAGACCATCAGCGATTTCAGAAATGTGCAGGGAGCCTATAGCGGTATAAATGTTAAACTCATGAAATGCGGTGGCCTTCGTTCAGCATATATTTTAATTAAAATGGCAAGATCGCTTGGTATGAAAGTCATGATTGGTTGCATGACCGAAACATCGTGCGCTGTCTCTGCTGCAGCTCAACTTTCTCCGTTGGCTGACTGGGCTGATCTTGATGGAAATCTTCTTATCGACAATGATGTTTATGAGGGAGTTAAAGTGGTTGATGGTAAAATTACGCTTACGGAGAGGCCTGGAATTGGAATCAGACTGAGGGACTAAGAGACGAAAGGACTTGGAGACAATATTAATCCGCGTTAATCTTTAAAGAAAAATAGAAAATAATATTAGTTAAGTAATAATGACAAAGGCCTTAAAAAGAATCATTCTGGGAGTTTTAATTACTCTGGGAGTTGCAATCATTTGTTTTGCAGTTTATTTAAATAGCCTGATGCCAATTATTACGGGGTATGCCGCGAAGAATCTTTGTTCTGATGTCTTTGTATCAAACAGGAAACCTGGGGATGTGGAAGCAGTAGATTTGAATTTTTCATTTATAAAATTTACCAGGAACATTGTTAATTATGACGAAAAGAGTGTTACCAGCCATTTCCTCTGGGGTAAATCCAAAGCAATATTCAGGACAGGTTTCGGAGTGACATTACTGAGAGATATTACTGAAGATAAGTTGCTTAAATCAAAATACCCTTCAGGTGGTGATCCGGGATATTTACAGGACACTATAAAATGGCCACTTGGAGATATTCTTCCCAAAAAAAATACAGGTATTGATACTTTAAAACTTCAGGAAATATCAAAAAGATTGATAACTGATAATGCATATAATGGGGACGCGTTTGCTTTCATGGTTCTTCATAAGGGAATCCCTGTTGCAGAAGCATATAAGCCTCAATTCAATCGAAAAACAAGATTACTGAGCTGGTCCATGGCAAAAAGCTTTATAAATGCCATGGTTGGCATTCTTGTTAAACAGAGTAAACTTGATATTCTTAAACCGACAGGTTTGGATGAATGGAAACAGGATGAAAGAAGTAAAATAACTTTGAATGATCTAATGCAGATGCAGAGCGGTCTCAAGTGGAATGAAGATTATGGCAACCGATCGGATGTCACACTAATGCTTCATTGTGAGAGCGATATGGGTCATTTTGCACTTGCACGACCGATAGCATACACAACAGGCACTCATTGGTATTATTCTTCCGGGTCCACAAATATTGTAAGTAAGCTCATCCGCAGACAATTCGTCAATGACTCGGCATATTATGTTTTTGCCAATAACCAGCTTTTTAATAAGATTGGTACGCCAGATGCAGTTTTTGAAGCAGATCCTTCAGGTACAAGAGTCGGATCTTCTTATTTATACGCAACAGCCCGGGATTATGCACGCTTTGGATTACTTTTCATGAATGACGGAGTATTCAACGGGGAACGAATACTTCCTGAAGGTTGGGTTAAATACACTACATCAGCAGCTTCTGCAAGTAATGGTGTATATGGATCATTTTTCTGGATTAACAGGAGTAAAAGATTGCCATCAGCACCTGAAGACATGTTTGCCTGCGACGGTCACGACGGTCAGCATATCTTCATTCTGCCGACCCAGGAATTGGTTATTGTTATTCTGGGTTACTCACCAACATCAAAAGGAGGAATGGACACTGACAGGTTGCTGAAAGATATTTTAAGTTCTCTGAAGTAATTATTTATTGCCAGGTGCTTGTTATTGGTTGCTGGTTGCTTGTTTAGAAGATATTAACCAGCAACAAATAACCAATAACCAGATTCTATTTGACATAATGTTGAAGATTTCGATTTGTAAAAGGGTAGGGGGGTTAAGTTTTTGACATCTGCCTGCAAAATATCGACTAGATTTGAAATTGCAGAAATTTTAATTTGGTATAATTTTTGAAGTTTCTCAAATATCCATACTTCAATATTATGAAATTTAAAAATATTATTCTTATCGGGACTATCCTGATATCTGTATTGGTAAGCTGCCAGAAGAATAATAATTCCATCAATGAAGTATTTCCAAATACGAATCAACTAATCTTATTTAAGGTTGAATACACTAATTATGCATGGGGTTATTCTCATAGTGGAATTCTTATTGACTCGTCAGGTAACGTTGGATATTTTAAATATCCAAAAAATTGGTATTCCATAGATACATCAGGATATATCAGTGAATCAGAAATGAATGATAATATTAGTCAGATAGATACATTTTACTTAACTGTGGATAAAAATATTCTTCTCAAGAATTTTAATTTAGTCCAATATGCTGCAGAAGGAGAAATATCGAAACCGAATAGTTCTGGTGCTGACATGGGAGAGACAGTTTACTCAGCGTTCTTATATGACTCAGTAACTAGAAAATATAAGCATGTTTTAATCAATCAATTTGGAGATTGGTCAAGAAATAACAATTCACCTGAGGCTAGTCAAATACTTCACTGGCTAGGTTCAACTTACCTGATAGTTCAAAAAAAAGCAGCAGGCAAATAAAATCCCCTGGAGAATTTCCTTTATTAAAGCGTTCATGTACCTCGTCACTATATCTGATTTTATGTCAACCAGCAAGCTGGGCGGAGGATAATAATTGTAAATAGAGAATTTCCTTTGACATAAAATCTATCGATATAGGACTCGGTAATCGGGTATAATCAAATATTAAAGCGTTCACGTACCTCGTCACTATATCTGATTTTATGTCAACCAGCAAGCTGGGCGGAGGATAATATTTGTAAATAGAGAATTTCCTTTGACATAAAATCAATCGATATAGGACTCGGTAATCGGGTATAATCAAATATTAAAGCGTTCACGTACCTCGTCACTATATCTGATTTTATGTCAACCAGCAAGCTGGGCGGAAATTCTCTACAAAAGCCTATAATTAATATTATGTAAAATAGAATTATTTACATTGATCCGAACAAGTTCTTAAATCTTGTTACTTCTAACCTATTTGTCATTGGAGAAAATATAATCAAACTAACAGATATGACTTTTCATATTTTTTAAAAACAAAAAGGGATGCATTTAAACACATCCCTTTTCTCTTATTTTAACTTACAATTTTTATTTTTTGTCGATAGCATCAAGTTTTGCCTTAATTGCATTGTACTTGTCTGTCTGTTTTAGTCTGTAATATAATTCCTGCAGACTTCTCATTGTGTATATATCATCGGGCTTAAGTTCAATAGCTTTTTCCATAAATGGCAGAGCTTTAGCATAAACTGCATTTGCTTCATCAACGGCATCGCTGTATTTTTTCACATCCATGATTTCATTAGCTTTTTTGAACATATCAGCAGCTTTGTTGATATATGCAGCACCTAGCCCGTATTGGGTATCAAAGACGTCTCCTTTCAGCTCAATAGATTTGGCAAGCTCAGGAATTGCTTCATCGTATTTGTTCTCATTTAAGAAGATTATACCTGCTGCAAAGTACAAACTAAAATTTTTCGGATCGGCTTCCTTGGCAACAGTGATATACTTCTGAGCTTCAGCATTTTTCCCGCTTTTAATATAAAGATCAATTAACTGAAGAGTAACATTTTTATCATTGGGAAATTTGCTGGCTAATCCTTGCAAAGTAGATTCAGCTTTTGCCGTATCACCTATACTAACGTAAGCTTCTGACATCTGAAAATACGGAGTAATTCCCATGTACTTCATATCAGCGCATTTTTGGAAGTACTTAATTGCATCTGCGTATTTAGCAGAATTTACAGCTGCAAGACCTGCATTATAATACATACCAGTATCAACTGCTCCTACATAAATATCACTTTCAGTAATTTTAATTTGTGTCTGGAATGCTTCAAGTGCTCCAGGATAATCTTTAGCTTCAAATTTTGCGCTTCCCTGATTATACAAACTAATAGCCAGCGAGTTAAATATTGAACCGGTAATAATTTTCTTTTTTATTCCCCCTTTAGGATCAAGTTCCATTGCTTTAAGATACGATGCATATGCTTCGGCCAACGGGTCGGGATAATAGGCTTTAACTTTTGGATCTTTAGAATCAAAAGATGCCTGGGCTAATCTGCCTTTCGCGAAATAAGTATTAAACCAGTTTGCTGTTGCTTCATTTGTCAGGGCCTGATCTAAGGCTTCCTTTGCCTTATCAAGAATTCCCTGGTCAATGTAACTTAGGGCACTGGTAACCTTGCCCTTCTGGGCCATGGCACCAAACGAAATACTAACGGCTGCTATCAGCAATAAAAACTTTTTCATGATTATAATTTTAATTTAATTTAATTGTCTCTAAAATTTCCCCAAATTTATAATATTACTTATTAAACATCAAATTCTTTGCCATTTTCCTCAGTAATAATATCATTTTCTTCTGAATTAATTTTCTCATCTACTACTTCTTCGTCACTAACCAGTACACAAGCCACCGAGGCAATAATATCATTCTCCTTAAGATTGATCAGCCTCACTCCCTGTGTTGCTCTTCCCATAACCCTAAGTGCTGATACAGGACTTCTGAGAATATTTCCGAATTGAGTAATTATCATAAGATCATGATTATCAGTCACATCCTTTAATGCAATCAGTGTACCCGTTTTTTCAGTGACGTTAATAGTCTTTACTCCTTTCCCCCCTCTGTTTGTGATTCTGTAACCATCAATGTCAGATCTTTTTCCATATCCTTTCTCAGAAACAACCAGAATATCCTTTTCTTTGTTCTCGACTGTTATCATTCCAATTACAAAATCATTTTTCTCGCTTGCGAGCCTGATACCTCTTACACCTGATGCAGTACGTCCCATCGGTCTTACTGATGCTTCAGGGAACCTGATTGCACGGCCTGATTTTACAGCCAGCATTATGTGATGCTGTCCGTTAGTCATTCTGGCTTCAAGAAGCTCATCACCCTCCCTTACGGTTATGGCATTAACTCCATTTATCCTTGGTCGTGAATATGCTTCCAGAGATGTTTTTTTAATAATTCCTTTGGTTGTACAGAGAACAATAAAGTTATTATTTATGTATTCCTCATCATTCAGATTCTTAACATTTATGAATGCTCTTACATTATCATCTGGTTCAATGTTTATAAGATTCTGCATTGCTCTTCCCTTTGATGTTCTGGAGCCTTCGGGTATAGCGTAAACTTTCAGCCAGTAGCATTTCCCATTCCTTGTGAAGAACAACATTGTATTATGCATTGTTGCGATATACAGATGTTCAATAAAATCTTCATCCCTGGTTGCACCACCTTTGGCCCCTGTTCCTCCCCTGTTTTGTCTCCTGAATTCAGTAAGAGGGGTTCTTTTTATGTATCCCATATGAGAAATAGTTATGACCATTTCATCATCAGCATAAAAATCTTCAGGGTTAAACTCTTCTGCATTCGGAATGATTTCAGTGCGCCGTTTGTCGCCATATTTTTCTTTTATCTCAAGAAGTTCATCCTTAATGATTTTCATCTGGAGATCAAGATTTGCCAGAACACTTTTCAGGTATTCTATCAATTCCATCACCTCCTTATATTCGGCTCTCAGTTTTTCCTGTTCCAGACCTGTAAGCTGTCGCAGACGCATTTCTACTATAGCTCTTGATTGTATTTCCGAAAGGCTGAAACGTTCCATGAGTCTTTCCCTGGCCATATCGGGTGTCTGTGATCCTCTGATTATTGCAATTACTTCATCGATATGATCACTTGCAATGATCAATCCCTCGAGGATATGTGCGCGTTTTTCAGCCTGATCAAGATCAAATTTTGTTCTTCTTATGACAACTTCGTGACGATGGTTAACGAAGTGATGTATTAAATCCTTGGTATTAAGTGTTTTCGGCCTCCCTTTTACGAGAGCGATATTATTTACGCTAAAGGATGTCTGAAGAGCAGAAAATTTATAGAGATTATTCAGAACGACATTTGCACTGGAATCTTTCTTTAAAATGATTACGATCCTCATCCCGTTTCTGTCCGACTCATCATTTATATATGATATACCCTCAAGTTTTTTCTCATTTATAAGATCAGCAATTTTACGGATCATTTCTGCCTTATTGACCATATAGGGAATCTCAGTGACAATAATACATTCCCTTCCGGAATGTGTTATTTCAATTTCTGTCTTTCCCCGCACAACAATTCGTCCCCTGCCAGTCTCAATAGCATCCCTGATGCCCTGTTCGCCATAGATAATTCCACCAGTCGGAAAGTCAGGTCCTTTAACAAAATGCAACAGTTCATCAGTTGTAATTTCAGGATTATCGATATATGCTATTGTTGCGTCGATGATCTCCGTAAGATTATGAGGTGGCATATTGGTTGCCATTCCAACCGCAATACCTGATGCGCCATTCACGAGAAGCTGGGGAATCCTTGTCGGCATAACAGAAGGTTCTGTCAGCGAATCATCAAAGTTTGGATGAAAATCAACGGTGTCCTTTTCAATATCAGCCAGAATTTCCTCGGCTATTTTTTTAAGTCTGGCCTCTGTGTATCTCATAGCTGCCGGACTATCGCCGTCGACAGATCCAAAGTTGCCCTGTCCGTCAACCAGTGGATATCTTAAAGACCATTCCTGTGCCATCCTTACCATAGCTTCATAAACAGAGGAGTCGCCATGAGGATGAAATTTACCCAGCACCTCTCCCACTATTCTTGCAGACTTCTTATAAGGCTTGTTAGAAAGTACTCCCAGTTCAGACATTCCAAAAAGTACCCTTCGATGGACCGGTTTGAGGCCATCTCTCACATCAGGTAATGCCCTCGATACAATCACCGACATTGAATAGTCGATGTATGCAGACTTCATCTCCTCCTCGATATTGACCTTTATGATTCTCTCTCTCTCTGACATAACAGATTATTAATTAAGTATTTACAAATAAACCTCAAAGACTGGGTTTAGATTTACGAAAGTAATCAAAATTTGGTTACTTTCGAGCTTTATGGGTTGTGATTTTTTAACATTCATTGTTCATAAATGGGCACGAAAATTGTCATATAGATATTATGCATAATTTAACTTTGAATTGGTAGTTATGTTTACTTTTGTCAATCAGAAACTGACATTATGTCGGTTAATATTTATTAAATTTGTACTAGATATATTATAAAATGGATTCACAATTTTCACAAAGGGTAAAAGATATTCTGGGTTATTCCAAGGAGGAGGCTATAAGACTGGGAAACAGTCATATAAGTCCTGAACATCTATTCCTCGGAATTCTCAGAGATGGAGAGAGTGTGGCGATAGAAATCCTTATGAATCAAGGTATTGACCTTATGGTTCTCAAAGGATCTCTTGAGAAGAGCATTAAGGTTGAAAGCCCTGTTCCTGTTGCTGACCATGAGGTTATACCTCTTCTTAGAAGCACAGAAAGAATACTTAAGCTTGTTTATTTAGAAGCAAAGGCTCTTAAAAGCAATACTATTGATACAGAACATCTTCTTCTTGCAATACTTAAAGATGAAAATGCTCTGGTTACAAGGTTTCTTTCAGAACTGGATGTCGATTACCAATCGGTCCGCAAAATGGTTGAGACGGAATCGCCTACATCAAAAGCTGATTATCCCAGAGACGAAGATGATGAAGGTCAGAGCTTTACTGGGCCTGGTAAAGGCCAGCCCGCTTCTCCTTCTTCTTCAAAATCTTCTTCCGATACACCTGTTCTGGATAATTTTGGAATTGATCTTACAAAGGCTGCAGAAGAGGGCCGGCTGGATCCTGTTGTTGGACGGGAAAGAGAAATCGAGCGACTGGCTCAGATTTTATCGAGAAGGAAAAAGAATAATCCTGTACTAATCGGAGAACCCGGAGTAGGAAAATCTGCTATAGCTGAGGGTCTTGCATTAAGGATTATCAAGAAGAATGTCTCAAGGGTGCTTTTCAATAAAAGAGTTGTAGCTCTTGATCTTGCTTCCATAGTTGCCGGAACAAAATATCGGGGTCAGTTTGAAGAGAGGATGAAAGCAATACTTAATGAGCTCTCAAAAAATGACAACATTATTCTCTTTATTGATGAGATTCATACTATTGTTGGTGCCGGTGGAGCAACAGGCTCGCTGGATGCAGCAAATATGTTAAAACCTGCATTGGCAAGAGGTGAAATACAATGTATTGGTGCAACAACATT
>Ga0302321_100002738_pt1 | contig 15152 bp, 16 predicted proteins | sample Fen_T0_1_FD_202505 | JGI IMG/M metagenome (GOLD analysis project Ga0302321, IMG submission 202505) | Peat permafrost microbial communities from Stordalen Mire near Abisko, Sweden - Fen_T0_1 | ecosystem: Environmental > Terrestrial > Soil > Wetlands > Permafrost | place: Sweden: Abisko...
ATATGAGGATTCCTGAGTGAAGATAATGAAAAATGGATGGATTCTTATGAAAACTGGAAAAATGAGGAGTTTCTTTATAAGAAAATATTGAATTCATGAGTTAAGTATGCTATAAAATCTAGTGTAGGGTGAAATTTTCATTAAATGTTTGTGATGATGGAGAAAATACATTGGGGAGAATGTGTTTGGTGTGCTGGTGTGTCATGTGGACCTGGTAATTCTCAGCTAATCTCTCCAGGAGGAGGCACTCATGGTTATCTGTCAACCACCTAGCATTACTGCTGACCGTTATACAGTGAGCGAGCATGTTTGGTGTGAATTGTATAGTGCATTGCGTCCCTATATTCTGGGTTGGGTGTATTCCTCTGGTGTATCTTCGTGGCATGGCCAGGAAAATGATATTGCTGATGACATTCTGCAAGAGGCTGTAATTCGCACATTAAAGTATACAAAGCTGGTAGAGAGTGGTAGAAGCCTTCCTATTAACTCTATGACCTGTTTTGGGAGGACGGTGGCGCATAATCACTTCCGTGATTTACGGCGACGGGAGCTGCGTCTGGTGCGCCCAATGACGCAAGATGGGACAGAATCTGTCTTCTTCGTGGCGCAAGATGAAGAGGAAGACCCCGCTGAAATCGCTCTGGACAGGCTTATGCGCATCTCTCTATTAATGGCATTGGCGCGTATCATTGTCGATTTCCCCTCAAAACAGCGTACTGCTCTGCTTATCGATCTAGCCAATCACGCTGATCTAAGCGAGGAGCAGAGCCATCTGCATTCTGTTTTTTTGGAGGTGGGGATCGAGCTGCGCGATTATTGTTGCACCCTCTCATCTGATCCTCTTGAACGTAGTCGGCATGCAGCCTCTTTAAGCATTGCTTATAAGCGCCTCAGGCAAGCGTTTAACCTGCAAGCGCATGATAGTCTCTCCTAAATGGAGAGCGCCAGGACTTGCTTGATGAGCAGGTCCCGGCCAGTTGTTTGCTTCCCGTTTGTTACTCCTGGTCTCTGCAAAACTATGGTCCTCGCTTCCCCAGGATTACCTGGTAGTGTGTTGCTCTGGGCAAATGCGCTGCATAGCGGTATGATATTCACTGTGGGAATGCTTTCCCCTTTTGCCGCAACCTGCATAATGTGTTATGTGCATGGGCAAAGATAAATACTGAAAATTTGTTCAGCTCGCTTCTGTAAGCTCTCCTTTCAAATACTACAGGGATGGTGCTTATGCTTCGTTGTGATGATCGTGATCGATGCAATGTTGCTGAATAAATAGTTGTAAGGTTTTTTTGACGTAAAGGAGTTTCCCTGCTATGGAGGCTTTAGAATTTCTGATCCTTGTTGCGCCATTTCTTATTATGGTCTATTTCGCGTGTCTTTTATTTATACGCCCACCCAGGAAAGTGTTTTTACTATCTTTGCTGGCCGGTCTGATCGTGGGAAGCGTCAATTTCGTTATTGATATCGTTGCGTACCAGGCTCACTGGTGGCAGTATACATTTGCCCCTGTGGCTTTACAGCGTGGTGCATCGCCTCTACAAATGCTGATTGCGGATATCTTTGAGCAATCGATGGTTTTTTTACATGTTCCGCTACCGTTTTTTCTAACCTCTATCTTGATTTTTGGCAGTCTGGCCTTCCTCCTCATCTGGCGCTTCTGGCATGGGCGCGGCCGCTGGCTCTCACTCTTGTTGCTGATTGGTACGCCGATTTTTTGTATCGTGCGCGATATACTAGGAGGGTTACAGAAAACTTCGTATCAAGTGTGGGAGAATGTCCCTCTTGCTACGACTATGACGATTGTGATGTGGCTGGTTGCTTTCTACCTGGGCTTCTGGATCTTCTGGCGTCAATCTGCACAGATTAGATTTGTGTCGCATATAGATGATGCCCCACAGCAGTCTGTGGAACAAGGGGCAACAGGCAGACAGGTGAGATAGAAGAACAAAGTCTTAAACATCGCTAGAGTGATGGAGTAAAGAAGAGGACAATTAATGGATGCTTCGCAAGCAGAGGTCGTTGAGCATTTTAATGCTATGCGGCGGGGAACCGCCCTTGAGATGCTGGGTATTACAATTACAGAGGCCAATAAAGAACGAGTTGTTGCCACCATGCCGATTGGCCCTCAGCACTTGCAACTGGTAGGCTATCTCCATGGGGGCATCTCCGTCGTATTGGCGGAGACGATTGCCTCGCTCGCAAGTGTGATGCATATTGATACGGCACGCCAGATGGCTTTTGGGCTGGAGATAAATGCCAATCATCTACGCCCCAAACGCGATGGGATGCTAACGGGCACTGCAACGCCAATCCACCTTGGGCGCAGCACGCATGTGTGGGATATCAAGATTGTAGATGAGCGAGATAAGCTAGTCTGTATCTCGCGTTGCACTGTGGCTATTGTAGATCATATACCTGAAGGCGGCGATCCACTGCTGAATGGCAGGAAAGAAGCGGAACAGGGCTAACCGTCTCTTGTCTAGAGTGTGGCTAGCTCTTGCATCACGGCGGCAAGGTCCGCATAAATGTAATCTGGCCGCAGCGACGATTTTGCCAGGCTTTCAGGAGTATCTTTACCCGAAAAGACGAGCATTGTATGAGTTCCGGCGGCGATGCCCGCTTTGATATCTACGCCCAGATTGTCTCCAATCATCACCGTTTCCGCAGCGGAGCTTTGTAAGCGCAGCAGAGCCTCTTGCAACAGAGCAGGCTCTGGTTTGCCGATAACCTCAGGGCTCACTTCGCTGCTGGCCTCAATTGCGGCCACCATCGCGCCACAGCCTGCGACGAGGCTGCCCGCAATTGGCAGGAGGGGATCGCGGTTGATCGCGATAAAGATCGCACCCTTTTTCAGTGCCTGTACTGCGTCGTTGAGCTTCTTATAGTCAAAAGAGCGATCGAGGCCAACGAGGACAGCATTGACACCCTGCCAATCCGGGTTAGCGACCTTTAAATCATGGTTGCGTACCATCTCAAAGAGGGGAGCTTCACCAATGATATAGACCATTGCGCCGGGCAGGCGATGTGCTATATGTTGTACGGCTGCCCGAGCGGCTCCAAGCACGTGGGTTGGATCGGTAACAATGCCCAGGCGTGCGAGCTTATCTACGACTTGTTGTTCGCTGGCAAAAGAATTGTTGGTGAGGAAAAGATACTTTTTGTGTCTGGCATCGAGCCAATCAACAAACTCTTTTGCGCCTGGAACGAGCGTCTCGCCACGATAGATCACGCCATCCAGATCGATCAGGTAGGTCGTAAGTTGTTGTAGTGGTGGGAACATATATCTCCAATTTTCATAGCCAGATTGTTTAGCTTCTATCCTTATATGCCTCTACTCGCGCATAAGCTGCTCACGGATCGCAATGATCTCGCGGCGCAACGTCTGGTTGACGTTGACAGAGCGATCAATTTTCTCGCAGGCGTGCAGGACCGTACTATGGTCGCGGCCACCGAAGAGCTGACCAATCTCCAACAAAGATGTCTGCGTCTCCTGGCGGATCAGATACATAGCAATCTGGCGTGGCGTCACGATATATTTGTCGCGCTGCTTCCCGCACATCGCTTCCAGTGAAATGTGATAGTAGTCTGCAACTATCTGTGCAATCTGCTGGCCGCTCAGATGTGATTCGCGGTTATCGCTAACCAGAGAGGACATTGCGGCGCGCGCCACATCGAGAGTGAGATCGGTGCGATGGAGCTGCTGAAAGGCCATGAGCCGGTTGAGGCAGCCTTCGAGTTCACGGATATTGGTCTGCACACGACCTGCGATATAAGCAATAATCTCATCGGGCACGCGATAGCGTAACGCATCAGCCTTCACGCGCAGAATAGCCATCCTGGTCTCCAGATCAGGCGGTTGAATATCTGCAATCAGGCCCCATTCGAAGCGTGAGCGCAGACGCTCTTCCAGGCTAACGATGGCCTTTGGTGGGCGATCGCTACAGATCACAATCTGCTTGCTCATTTCATAGAGACTATTAAACGTGTGGAAAAACTCTTCTTCGGTTGACTCTTTGCCAGCGATAAACTGAATATCGTCCACGAGCAAGATATCGACCGAGCGATACTTCGCCCGGAACTCTTCAGTTGTACGGTAGCGGATCGCATTGATGATCTCATTTGTAAACTGTTCGGAAGAGACATAGAGCACGGCCAGGCCAGTCTGGACGCCCTGGTGCCCAATCGCATGCAGCAAGTGAGTCTTACCCAGTCCCACACCTCCATAGAGGAAGAGAGGATTGTACGATTCGCCTGGTGCCTCGGCTACCGCAAGCGAAGCCGCATGCGCCAGACGATTGCTATTGCCGACGATAAAAGCCTCGAACGTATAACGTGGGTTGAGGCGATTATGTGCCAGCATATTAGCACGCTGCTCGTTCTCCCATTCCTCTAATGTATCGGGTGAAGCATAGGCAAACTCGCTCTGGGTAGCAGGCTTTGGAGAGATATCATAATAGCTGTGTTGAGCGGCTTGTGCCTGCTGTTGTGCCAGCACCGAATTTGCGCGTGACGACTGCTCGCGGCCATTGTTATGTGCTGCGTGCTCTGTCATTGGTGCTTTATTCTGTATGTTAACCACGGTTAGTGTCACAAGCAGGCCCGTCACTTCTTTAAGGATATCTTCAAGCAAGCGCCGCCAGCGTGTCGTGATAACATCACAAGCCAGATCGTTAGGTACATAGAGCTTAAACTGGAGATCCTGCACACTTGCATCAAGATCATCAGCGCCGGCAATGGCTATTTCATCTATGTGCGCATCTTGCAACCATGTTTTCGTAAGGGCATCGATGGGAGTACCTTCGAGCTTTTTAAGAGTGGCGTGCCAAATAGTCGCGGTATTCACCCGTGTTCCCCCATGCTTACTCTTCGACAAGCGCTACACACTCAATCTCAACCAGAGCCTGTCGTGGGAGTTCCGCCACTGCTACAGTTGAACGAGCGGGAGCCACGCTTCCAAAATAGCTGGTGTAGACCTCATTCATGGCCTGAAAATCGCTCATATGGATGAGAAAAACAGTTGTCTTCACGACACTTTTTAGAGAAGCGCCTGCACCTTCTAGTACAGCTTGAAGATTCTGTAAGACACGATGTGTTTGTGACTGGACATCTGCACCAACGATCTCGCCAGTCGCCGGGTCGAGAGGAATCTGGCCAGACGTATAGATAAACCGACCAGTGCGGATAGCCTGGCTATAAGGTCCAATAGCTGCTGGAGCATGGGCGGTGCTAATTTGCGTGTATTCCATATAATAATATTTCCCATTGTCGGGCAAGGAGACGCCAACGCGATCTTGCACCATTTCTAAGTATAAAAATCTCTCTTGTACAGGGCTCAAACGGAAAAGTAATTAGATGCGCTTTACTTAGTATTGACCATGCCCTGATGGTGGGTAGTGCCCGGGGCCATCATTGCTCATTGAGTAGTGCGCAGAGTGAGTGGGTTGAGCTGCTGGCTGTTTACTACGTACAATTTCCTTTGCGCAAATTCGGAGCGCCTGCTGCATCTCTAATGCAGAATTAAAGCGATCATCTGGTTCTTTTTGCAATGTCCGATTCACCAGTTGCTCCAGCACTGGTGGAACAAGAGGGCTAAATTGGTGCAATGGGGGAGGGGTTGCTGAAGCATGTTGCATTGCAATCGAAACCGCAGTTGGACCGACAAAAGGGGGGCGACCAGCTAGCATCTCAAACATCACGACCCCTAGTGAATAGAGATCGGAAGAAGCGGTCAACGTCTCACCTCTTGCCTGTTCGGGGGAAAGATAGTCGGCGGTACCAAGTACGATACCGCTGTTTGTCAGCCCCGCATCCTCAGCAACGCGTACAATACCGAAATCTGTAAGCTTCACCCATGCCCCTCCATCGCTCAACCCTCCGGTAGCGCCACTCCAGGCTAACATAATATTCTGCGGCTTAATATCGCGGTGAATGAAACCACGTGCATGTGCTACCTGTAGCACTGCGCAAACCTGTGCTGCAATCTCTATTGCCTCGCGTGGTTGCAACTGCCGGCGTTGCCCAATAAGTTGTTTTAATGTAGGCCCATGGATATACTCCATGACAAGAAAATATTGGCCTGCCTCTTCAACAAAATCATAAATAGTAACGGCATTCGGATGTGCAAGCGCAGCGGCAGCACGCGCTTCGCGGCGGAATCGCTCTACTGCGCGCAGGTCATTCTTATCCAGGGATCGTAAAACTTTGATCGCAACTATGCGTTCTACGCGATGATCCCACGTTTTGAAGACGCTCGCCATACCACCTGTGGCGATATGCTCACGAATCTCGTACCGTCCAGCGATTAGTGTGCCTTCAAATTGGTTCAACGTTTCACCTCAAACGACCTGGGCGAATACTTTAAAGAAAGAAACTTTTGCTTCAGAGGCTAGTATACCATCAATGGGATGTGGAGTCCAGGATAAACGAATGACTCAGCCAAGATACCCATAGCAGCGCCAACGCCTCGCGCAATCTCTAGAATCTTCCGATCTACTTGTGCGTAACGGTTATTATCCTGTTTTTTTGTCTCTGATCCCTTGAGCACTTAAATTTGAAGATCGCATACGTCTATTTAATTGAACATGAATTCACTATTATCTGCGTATTATAATAGGAGAAGTGCCCAGTAAAGATTTCTTCTGTGCATTTAACGCCTTTTTATTCTTTGCTTTACACAACTGTAATAGCGTCTTAACTATCCACTAAATACCACGTGATACCTTTAAGATTGGGTACATGAATCGATTGCTCATATGGTAAGACATAGCAAACTGCCATTGATGAGATAACGCTATTCTGTAAAGGCTAGGTGTAGAACCATGCGCGTTGCGATTATTACAGAGAACTTTTTACCGAAGCTAGACGGAGTGACAAGAACATTAGCACGTCTCTTGGAGCATTTGCAAGCCAACGGGCACCAGACGCTCCTGCTAGGTCCAGAATCTGGTATGGAGGAATATGCGGGGGCTGAGGTCATCGGCACAGCCGGACTGCCGTTTCCCTTTTATCCTGAGCTTAAATTCAATTTCTTTCGTCCCCTTTTTATTCGTCGGTTGCATGAGTTCCGTCCTGAGATTCTGCATATTGTCGACCCGGTGATTCTAGGGGCAACCGGCCTGGCCGCTGCCCGTCTTTTTAATATTCCAATCATCTCGTCCTATCATACTAACCTTGCTGCCTATTGTGAACATTTTGGTTTCTCATTATTAACAAGACCCATGTGGCTATATAATCGTTTCGTCCATAATCAATGCTCCTTAACATTCTGTCCATCTCCTTCTACGGCGACGATGTTACAAAAACAAGGCTTCGAACACCTGCGTATCTGGCCGCGTGGTGTCGATATGGAACTGTTTAATCCAACGCGCAGGAACGCTGAGGTGCGTGCATCCTGGTTACAAGGACATGAGAAGCAGAAAACAGTTCTGCTCTATGTTGGGCGTGTCTCCTGGGAGAAAAATCTACGCCTGCTGGTGCGCGCCTATCGCGAGATGGATCATGAGAGCTGTCATCTTGTAATTGTAGGCCATGGACCCGCTTATGCAGAGATACAGCAGGATCTGAACGATGTGCCTGTAACCTTCACTGGATACTTAAGCGGAGAAGCACTGGCAACGGCTTATGCTTCAGCTGATGTATTCGCCTTCCCATCCTATACAGAGACCTTTGGTCAGGTTGTATTGGAGGCGATGGCCTCGGGCTTGCCTGTGGTAGGGGTGCGTTCTGAAGGTGTATGTGATCTGGTACAGAGTGGTTATACTGGCTTGCTGCTCGATGCAGAAACTATGAGCGAAGATGAGCAGATAGCAGCGTATCGTGCAGATCTGGAGCGGCTGGTGTCGAATGAGCAAATGCGTACACAAATGCGTCAGGCTGCACACCGCGAGGCGCTTGGCCGCAGCTGGCACGAGGCAATGGAATGCCTCGTGCGTGGATACTACGAAGTCGTCGAACAGATGCAGCTACAGGAAGTGGCTTAATCCATATATATGTGCGTCATGTATGTTCAGCATTGCTGATCGAACCCCATCACAGTGGACATTAGAGCAATAGAGTCAAGCTTTTCAATGTTTATTGTCAGGCGGGTAGACCTTCCCTGACAGCCCAGGCTTTGCCATCAGGCCCGGCTGTCAGGACCTGCAAGCCAGATTTTGTAATAGCAATAGTGTGCTCAAAGTGTGCGCAAGGTTTGCCATCCTGAGCGACGATAGTCCAGTGATCGGGTAAGGTGCGTATACGGTTAGAGCTCATTGTGACCATTGGCTCTATGGCAATGACCACACCAGGCTGTAATGCGAAATCGCCAAGAGCCTCGTATTGGCGTGTAAGGTAATTGGGCACCTGAGGCGTCTCCCACATCTCGCGACCAATACTATGTCCAACAAGACCCTCGACCACGGCGAAGCCTGAATTTTTAACAAAGGCTTCTATCTCCCGTGCCACCTCGCTCCACATCTTGCGCTTTGGGATGAGCTCAATTGCCAGCCGCAGCGTATTCTCCGTAACATCTAGCAGGTGTTGTACTTTAGAATTGATCTGGCCGACTGGGCGTGTGACTGCTGCATCTCCACACCAGCCATTATATTTGATCCCTAGATCAATGCTAACAATGTCGCCTTCTTGCAACTTGCGTGGCCCTGGTAGCCCATGTACCAGTTGCTCATTGACAGAAATACAGGCGGCAGCGGGAAATGGCACGTTGCCAGTGCTACTTGGTACGCCTTTGAAGAGAGCAACTGCGTGTTGCTCCTGGATAAATGCCTCAACTGCCGCATTAATTTCTGCCGTCGTTATGCCTGGTTGTACAAGCTCGGCGGCTACCTGGTGCGCCTGCCAGGTGAGGAGACCGGCTTGTCGCATCTTCGCGATCTCTTTCTCTGATTTCAGGTTCTGATTTGGCATAATCTGCTTTCCTTGTTTGTCTCTTCCTCGTCAAATGTTGTGTTTCCGTCTGGACTGGATATTGGCGCTAATCAAGCGAATCGGTCATATCAGTGAAGGGTGATTAGCAATTTCAATATAGTAGTAGTACGTCGAAGTATCTGTATTGTTTGATTTTACCGACTAAAATAACCATATAGCCACTATTGAAGCAATGTTGTGAGGAGAGGAATAGCGCAGAGAAAATTGATCAAACGAGCAATTTTGCGGCCGCGCGTTGATAAGTAGTATAGGTTGCGCTATCAAAGAGCACGAATATGACTTGTTGTAAGCTTGTGGGTTGCTTGATATGTTCGATAATGGTCGTGAGAGCAAGAGGAGCGGCCAGCGTAGCCGGATAGCTATAAGCGCCAGTGCTGAGCGAAGGAAAAGCGATACTGTGGATCTGATATTGCCCCGCCAGAGCCAGACAACTCTGATATGCACTTGTAAGTAAGCGAGCCTCATCGCCATGCTGATTGTAGATCGGACCGACCGCATGAAAGATGTAGTGTGCTTTAAGGTCACCTGCGGAGGTTGCCACCGCTGTTCCTGTGGGGCAGCCGCCAATTTTGCGGCATTCCTGCATGATAGTTGGGCCACCAGCGCGGTGGATAGCGCCATCGACCCCGCCGCCGCCAGCCAGGGCGGCATTGGCAGCATTCACAATTGCATCTACGTGCACATCGACGATATTGCCTTGCATCAGTATCAGGGTTACGCCGTTGACGTTATATGTAGACATGACGTACCAATCTCCATCTCAAAAATCATTGACTATGGAAAAAACTGGCCTGTTTGCGTTCTCTTATACAAGCCCTTATAAACATCGTAGGGGGCAAGCATGCTCCGTCCCTTGCAAGCGGCAGTTGCTCCTTGGAGGACACCTTTTGTGCGGGTGTCCAGGTCCATCCTATTTACGATGTTTATAGGGGCTATTCTTGGGTTGGCAGTGAATACTAACTACATCACGACTTCCTACTTTTTGACAACGGCCTCCGAAAGTTCTTTGCCGGGGAAAAAGCGTACACGCTCTTTTGCTGGCACCTCGATAGGTTTGCGGTCGCGTGGGTTGACCCCTTTCCGTGCAGCGCTCTGACGCACTTTAAATGAGCCGAAGCCGACTAGACGGACCTCATCACCATCTTGAAGTGCTTCACGGATCGCCGTGAGGGTGGCTTCCAGCACTTCAGCCGCCTGTTTCTGCGATAGTTTTGCTTGCTTGGCAATACGCTTGGAAAGCTCCTGCCGACCAATGGTTTGAGATGTAGCTGCCTGTTCAGTTTTTTCTTCTGCCATAGGTTCAATTTCCTCCTTGCAACTATCAACGAACGTCGCTTGTTTGACCCAAAGGCACTTTGCCGGGCTTGTAGAGCGGCGTTACAACCTCACTGCCGATTAGGAGTATAGCACGCGATTTTGAGAAATACAAGCGTCTCACTACCACTTAAAAATCGATACATATAGTGAAGCCGCTCCAGGGCTGGATTTACATCAAGCATGCAAGTGCAAAAATGGCTGTAGCAGCCAACTCTACATAGAATGGTTCTTTTCTAGAGTATGCAATACGTACGAGTCTTAGGAAGATAGTTTAGTCGTATTCTAGTATAGCTTCTACGCGTATTTTACACTTTTCTTTAAACGTATGTGATAGCCGTGTAAAGTAGAATTTTATCGATATTATGCTCTCGTTTCACTTTGTCATGCAGACGCAGATATTCAAGATGGGCAATTACTTCGGCTGTGGCCATGCGGCGCATCTCGTCGTTCTTGAGCCGTGCTCCGAAAAGTTGCTCTGTCAGTTGATAGGCATGTTGAGGCTTGCCTTTGAGTAAAGATAGAATCTGCGCGAGGCGCTGCTCATGGTGCTCGATAATCTCTGTGATGCGTATCGCCAGAGTATCAAATGGCTCTCCGTGTCCTGGTAAGACCGTGGTAGCGGGCAAATCTTTCACTTTTGCCAGCGAGTTGAGGTAGTCTCCCAATGGATCAGGCCGATCCGTCTCTGAGTAAAGGCCAATATTAGGAGTAATACGCGGTAATACATGGTCGGATGCCAAAAAGACCCCGTCGCGCTCACGAAAAAGGTTAATTAAGCCATCACTATGGCCGGGTACCCATAGGACACGATAGCGCTCAGCCGCAAGCTCTATCTCCTGCCCGTCCTCTACAAAAGTAAATGCGCTATGTGGTGGCACACGTATAATATTCCTCATGTCGCCGCGCCTGGCATGCCAATTTGTTGATGTGGTGAAGCCATGCTGAATAAAGAACTGAGAGATCGTATCTGCGTTTTGCGGTATCGCATCTGACCACATCCTTTGTAGCCATGGTTCGTCGAGTGGATGGATGTAGACTGCGGCCCCGCTCTGTTCCTGTAGCTCACCCGAGAGGCCAATGTGATCAGGATGATTATGGGTAAGGACAATGGCCTGCAAATGCTCTATCTGTAAACCTATCTGCTGCAAACTAGCGCTAAAAGCTGTACGTGCTGCAGGGATGCCTATGCCTGCGTCGATTAAGGCCCAGCCATCTGGTCCAACGAGAGCATACATATTCACATCGCGCAATGGAAATGGGATAGGGATCGTCAGTTTCCAGATGTTCTGGCCTGTTTCGCGTGCATTCTCTGGTGTTTGATCCAGAGATTGGGAAGACCCGGGAGATTTTGCATGCATAGTAGAGGTGATCCTTTGGTAGACGGACGAATGGTTGCTCTTGCATTACTTGCATCTTGATTGTATGGCCTCTTCTATAACAGTGTCAAATAGACCATAAATCGATAGATATCTTATTAATAGAGACATAATAAATACATTTTTACATTGTGTGTTTCACAATATAAAACCGGGTGAATGGCAATAGCAAATGCTGTTAAAACTCCTCCTACAAATCATTTTTTTAACATAAAAGAGTTATCCACAAGTTATCCACTTAGACAAGGAAAATTGGTGGGTAAGACTCTTTTCCCACATAGCCAAGAAGTGTTACAATGAGGTGGGGGAAAGTGGGGAGTTTTGGTGAACAAATGTGATTTGGGGGGGAAGATCGGTGAAGGATGTCGGATTGTGGGAAAAGCCCCACGGTTTTTGGGCACTGATTTCACTATAAATTGTATAAAACAGGATGAAGAAAGTATAACGCTTGCCATGTTTTTGGGTGAATATGAACACACAATAGATGCAAAAGGGCGTATGGCGGTACCCGCAAAGTTCCGTGCACAGATGGATCGAGGTGCTGTTATCAGTAAAGGTATGGGCACTTGTCTATCGATCTATACACTTGAGCGCTGGGAGCAGCGCTCGAATGACCTTGTTGCGGGCATGGCGAGCGATGAGCTACGGGATTTTGAGCGGCGTATCTATCCAAGTGCGAGTGAAATAGAGCTAGACGCACAAGGTCGTATGGTCATACCTGCGAAGTTACGGATGTATGCCAAATTAGGTAATGAAGTTACTGTGGCAGGTGTGCGCGATCATTTTGAAATCTGGGATCGAACCACCTGGCAGGAATATCAGGAACGATTGGACGAAGAAGGTAGCCAGATACCGTTCTAGTCTACTATGAACATGTTAAATAGAGAAAAACAGCTTTTTTTAAGAAGAACTCAATGGAAATAGAGCAGACGCAGCATGTGTCGGTGATGTTAGAAGAAGTTTTGGAATTCCTACAACCAAGGGCTGGAGGTCTCTACATCGATGGCACATTAGGTGGAGGGGGGCATACCGCTGCAATCCTGGAGCGTTCTGCTCCAGATGGGAGAGTGCTGGGTATTGATGCAGATAGTCAAGCGCTAGCTCGTGTAGGGGCGCGGCTAGCAGAGTATAGAGAGAACGGGCGTCTGATTCTCGTACATGGGAACTTCGCGGAGATCGCCCGGATTGCAGAGCAAGCAGGGTTTAATTCTGTACAGGGGGTTTTGCTCGACCTGGGATTTTCATCGGATCAAATGGATAACGCAGGACGCGGATTTGCTTTTAGTGCCGATGGTCCTCTGGATATGCGTCTCGATCAATCTCTGACCCTCACTGCTGCTGATCTGGTGAACGAGGAAAGCGAGCAGGAGCTCGCTGATATCATCTGGCGCTATGGTGAAGAGACGCGCTCACGGCAGATTGCCCGCCGTATTGTGCAGGAACGTGCGAAGGGTGCAATCATCCGTACATCGCAGTTAGCCCGGATTGCGGCGAGCGGAGTACCGCATAAGCCAGGGGCGATCCATCCGGCGACGCGAACGTTTCAGGCATTGCGAATCTCTGTCAACAAGGAGCTAGAGCATCTGGAAACGGCCCTGCCTCAGGTTGTGGATGTTCTCAGTACACAGGGTGTTGGTACGCAAGGGGCAGGGGGAAAAATGGCAATTATCGCATTTCATTCTTTAGAAGACCGCATTGTCAAAGAGTATTTACGCCGTGAGGCAACAGATTGTATCTGTCCACCGCGTCTTCCTATATGTGTTTGTGGCCATAAAGCACGTTTGCGCTTGCTGACAACGAAACCAGTGGTGCCAAGTGCGCAAGAAATTGCACGCAACCCGCGTTCTCGCAGCGCCAAATTGCGTGCAGCCGAAGTACTTATTCGTTCATAGTGTGTCATATGTAATGGTGTAAGGATGTAGTTCCTCGGACCTGGACGCGCATCCATTTGTAGGCGATGGCTGAACATCTCGGAATATCTCGTCGGAATATCTCGAAGGAACGCAAGGTATGTATAGCCGAAACAGTCAGAGTAATAATGAGCGTGTTTCTCTCTTAACTGCATCAACTGTTATGGCCAGACGGCGGCAGCGGCTACGCCCGTTTCACTTTCATATGGGCCCGGTTGCATTAAGTATTACCAGCGTGTTGCTCATGGGGCTGATGGCAGTGCTTTATCTGAGCCAGCAAGGGCAAGCTGTGGCGGCCAATCAGAATCTGCAAAATATGCTCAATCAGCAGGCTCAATTGCAGCGCCAGAAGCAAGATTTACTGGATACTATCGCTCGTGAACAGTCACCAGCCTATATTACGGAACATGCTAAAGCATTAGGGTTGGTGCCGGTTGATCCCAAGAAGTTACGAGTCATTAAAATTCAGGATCTACAGCCGCTAGCCACGAGCGACCAGGATAATCAACCGTAAAGACTGAACGCTGTATCAACCAGGAGGAGAGCACAATGAGTACAGAGCTTAGCAGGGCACGTAATCGGCAAACGGTAATCTTTTTGCTGGTATGTGGTGGCATGCTGCTTTTGCTCGGTAAGCTCTACTACTGGCAGGTTATCGCGGGCCCCACACTTGCACGTTGGGCAAATGCTGAACATGTGCAGAATCAGACCGTCAATGCACCACGAGGGCGTATCTACGATGCTCAGGGGCTTCTGCTGGCCACGAATATTGTGCGTGATGATGTCTACATAGAGCCTGCGCAGATTGTGTTAGATTATCCTGATACATTTGCCCATGAACGTGAAAAGTTAGCGCAGCAGCTCCACTCGGTGTTACCTGGTGTTACAGAGGAGAAACTGAAGAAGGCACTAAGCTCTGAAGCGCAAACCTATCGGATTGCCGTCTCAATTGATCCTGAGCAGAGCAAAGCGTTGCGTGGTCTGCGCTTGCCATATACATTCTTGGAGCCGCGCACCTGGCGCAATTATCCTGCTGGCGAGATGGCTGCGCAGATTCTTGGCTACGTGCGTGCTCCTCAGGATAATGGAGCGCCACAGGGTGTTTATGGCCTGGAGAAAAAGTATAATACATCGTTGTCTGGTCAGGCGGGCAGCTTGACTGCAGAGACCGATCTGAATGGCAACCCTTTGACCGTAGGTATCAATAAGGCGCAGGATGAGGTGAATGGAGCGGATCTATCGCTTACGATCGATAGCATCATTCAGTATCAGGCACAGACTCAGTTAGAGGCACTCGTCAAGCAATCGGGCGCACAAAGTGGAACAATTGTTGTGCTCAATGCACGCACTGGTGCAGTCGTCGCCCTTGCCGGTGCTCCTACGTTCGATCCTAACCACTATGGTAGTTATGCGAACGATAAGGGTTGTCTGGGGCAACTTGAGGTTTATAGCAATCCTGCATTGTATTGTGCTTATGAGCCGGGCTCAACGATGAAATCGGTCACTATGGCTATAGGGATTGATCAGCATGTAATCACGCCAGACACATCCATTCAAGATCCTGGCTACCACTATTTCTCGGATGGTACGCCAAAGGTAACGAACTGGGATTATCCCGCCGGTCATGGTA
>Ga0302321_100002739_pt1 | contig 15152 bp, 15 predicted proteins | sample Fen_T0_1_FD_202505 | JGI IMG/M metagenome (GOLD analysis project Ga0302321, IMG submission 202505) | Peat permafrost microbial communities from Stordalen Mire near Abisko, Sweden - Fen_T0_1 | ecosystem: Environmental > Terrestrial > Soil > Wetlands > Permafrost | place: Sweden: Abisko...
ACGGTGAACGACTCACCATGAAGAACCTGCGCCGGGGACTGCTCGTGGCCTTGATGGCGATCCTGGCTGGGATCGTGGTCCGGCTGCGGGGGCGGTCTCCGGTCAACGCCACCAGCGGAGGCTGGCGCGAGCTCGAGGGCTCGGACCTCCGGTGACGACCGTGCTCCTCGTGGGCACGGGCGAGGTCGGGGTGCGAGCTGCTCGCCAGCTCGTCGACACGCCCGGCCTCGACCGGCTGCGCATCGCCTCGCGTGATCCGCAACGGGCGGTCGACCTGGTCGAAGCCATGGGGGAGCGGGCCGAGCCGTTCGGCGAGGGCGCTGACCGGCCGCCGGTGGTGCCGGGCGACGTCGCCGCGGTGGCCGTGGCCACGGTCATGCCCAACGCCCGGGGCTGGGTGCGGGCCGCGGTGGAGGCCGGAGTCCCGGTCGCGGTCGTGGGCGACGACGGGTTCGGCGAGCTCGAGGCGGTTGCGGTGTCGCATGCGGCGTCGGTGGTCACCGGGTGTGGGCTCGCGCCGGGCCTCACCGAGGTGCTCGCCCGGCACGCCGCCGACGCGTTCGACGTCGTCGACGAGGTGCACGTCGCCCGGGTGGGGGCCGCCGGCGACGCGTGCATCGAGGCGGTGCGCGAGGCCCGGCGGGGAACCCCGGGGGAGTGGCGCGACAACACCTGGCAGACCGATCGGGCCTTCGGCCCGGAGCTGCTCTGGTTCCCCGAGCCGATCGGGGTCCGGGAGTGCCAGCTCGTGCGGAGCGGGGTGGGGGCGTGTGTCGCGACCGTCCCGTCGGCGGGGCACGTCACTTCCCGACTCGGAGTCCAGCCCAACACCGGCCGGTTCCGGCGCGGTCTCGGCCGAGACCCCAAGGATCAGGGGTGGGGCGCGGCGCGCGTCGAGGTGGTCGGCCGGCGCAACGGGACGGCCGGCTCGATCGTCTACGGCGTCGTCGACCGGACGGCGGTGGTGACCGGGGTGGTCCTGGCCGTGGTGGTGGCCGGGATGGCGGGTGCGGTCGATGCCGGCGTCGCGGCGCCGGCGGGTGTGCGCACCCTCGGTGAGGTGGTCATGCCCGTCCCCTATCTGACCGAGCTGGCTCGGCGCGGGGTGAAGGCAGCAGTGTTCGAGGGCGTCGTCCCGCACTGATCCGGCGGCGATGCGGTCCCCGATCCCGGGATTTCGGCGCGGAAACAGCCAGAAGTCGGTCAAGGTGGGCGGCGCCGCTGCCGACCCCACAGCCATGGCACAGATCGGCAGCCCGTCCGCCGGGTGGTACACGGACCCGTCCGGCCAGCACCGCGCCCGCTACTGGGACGGCGCGACCTGGACCGAGCAGGTGCGTGACGACCTGACCGAGCCGGCCGCGGCCGCCGCGACAGCCGGGCCCTCAGCCGGCTCCGGGAACCCCGTGGCCGACACCGTGGCCGGGGTGGCCGAGGCCGTCGCCGCAGTGGCCGCGACCGACGTTCCCCAGGCTGTTTCCGAACCGCCGTTGATCGTCGACTACGGCACCGACTTCCCCGCCTTCGCCATGCAACCGGGCGGCAACGGCCACGGTTCGACGGCGGTCACCGACCCGTTCGCCGCGGTCGCACCGGTGCCGAACCCAGCGCCTGTCGCCGCGCCCGCCGCGTTCGTGATCGACCCGACGCCGACGCTCCAGCCCACCGCGGCTCCGACCCCCACCGGCCCCGCGCCGGGTTGGTACCCCGATCCCGCCGCGCGGCGCCAGGCCCGCCTGTGGGACGGCACCCGGTGGACCGAGCGCGTGGCCGACAACGGCGTGGAAGGTTGGGACCCACTGCCCGGCGTGTCGGCATCTGGGGCCGGCGCGGGAGCGATGGTGACGGCCGGTGCAACTGTCGACCCGACGGTCGGGGCCTGGTCCGCCGAACTGCTCGACGCGGCAGGCGCGGTCGGTCCCGACGGTCAGTGGCTCAGCGCCGGGCAAGCCTCGCTCGCGTCACTGCCCGCGATCGACGAGTCCGAGACCGGGCGGTCACGTGCCCGAGTGCGTCCGACCGCGAAGGTGCGGATCGCCGGGGGCCTGGTGCTCGGCGGCGCGGTCGCGCTCCTGGCCGGCTCGGCGCTGTCGTGGATGCAGGTCACCGGCCCGAAGGTGGGCGACGAGTGGACGGCCACCGGCCTGGACCTGGGCGATGGGCGGATCACGGTCGTGCTCGCCGTGGTGCTCGCGGTGCTGGGCGCCGCGATCATCACCGGCCGGATGACCCGGTTCGGCGGCACCAAGGTGGCCGCGATGGGGGCGCTCGTCGCCGGTGCCGCGGCACTTGCGGTGACGGCGGTCGACACCGCCGACGTGGCCGACCGGGCCGCGCGCCTCGGTGTGCCCGTGGGTGCGGTCACCAACGTGGGCAACGGCCTGTGGCTCGCGTTCCTCGGCGCGCTCTTCGCCGTGGGTGGGGGTCTCATGGCCTTCGCCAACCGGCAGTAGCACGCCACGTCCCGTTTCCACTGAGCCTGCGCCGTGTTCGCGAGGCAGAATGGTGGCCCGCGGGGACGTAGCTCAGCTGGCTAGAGCACCTGCTTTGCAAGCAGGGGGTCGTGGGTTCGAGTCCCATCGTCTCCACCGCGATTGCTCTGGGATCGTCGACTCCGGGCGGAGCGGGGATGCGGCCGCACCGTCCCGAGCCCATGACAGCACTTTGACTCTGGTGGTCCGTGCTCTGGTGGCGGACACTGGAATCCGCCGAACGAACGGGAGGTGGCCGATGAAAGCCGTCGTCGTCTACGAGTCCATCTACGGAAACACGCACCTGATCGCGGAAGCGGTCGGCCTTGGCCTGGTCGATCTTGGTGACGTGGAGGTGGTGCCCGTCGGTGCCGCCACGCCCGAGGTGATGGCCGCCGCGGACCTCGTGGTGGTAGGTGGCCCGACCCACGTGCACGGGATGAGTTCGGCGATGTCGCGCAAGGGCGCGATCGAAGACGCGGCGAAGCCCGAGAAGGACCTCGAGCTCGACCCCGACGCCGAGGGACCGGGGTTGCGCGACTGGTTCGACGACGCGGGCACGCTGCCCGCGATGGCGGCCGCGTTCGACACCCGCATGCCGGGATCGCCCGCGCTCACCGGCCGGGCGTCGAAGGGGATCGCCAAGCGGCTCCACCGCCACGGCTGCCGGCTGGTAGCCGAGCCGATGAGCTTCTTGGTCTCGAAGGACAACCACCTGGCCGAGGACGAGGAGACTCACGCACGGTTGTGGGGCGCCGACCTCGCGGCGCGATGCGCGCCCGTTGCTCCGGAGTAGGGTCCGGGTCCCCGATCGAGAGGATCCGTGATGAGTGACGAGACGCCGACCGTGCCCGAGCCTCACAGCGAGGTGGAAGTGGTCGAGGACATGGACGTCGACGTCGACGGTGACGGCATTGCCGACGGGCACATCACGATCGAGGTCGAGCGGATCGACGTCGATGGTGACGGCGTCACCGACATCGTCGTGGTCACGGAGACGACGACGGTCGACATGACCGGCGATGGCACCATCGACGGCGCCGAGATCACCGAGGCCGTGATGATGGACCTCGACGGCGACGGCACGGCCGACTCCGTCACCATCACCCGCACCACGGTGGTCGACGTCGATGGTGACGGCATCCCCGACATCGCCGAGGTCGAGGAGCTCGACTTCAGCGAGATCCCCGAGCCCGACGACAAGTAGCCGGGCGGCCGGCTACGCGGCAGTCGACGCGTCGATCGCCGCGGTCAGCTCGTCGACGACGCGCCGGAGCTCACGGACCGTGGGTCCGTCGTGCGCAGCGGAGAGCACGCGCACGAGCTCGGCGTAGTACCAGCGCTGGTCCTCGACCGGCGCGTTGAACTTCTCCCACATCGTCGGGCCGTGGTCGCGCAGGTCTGAGAGGATCGAGCGCGCGTTGTGGAGCTTGTCGGCCGCCGTCACGCGCAGCGCGGACTCCGATACGCCCGACGCGAGGTGGTCGAGGTAGTGCTGCTTGCGCTCCCGCCAGGCGGTGGCGGTGTGGTCGAGGCCGACCGGCTCGCTGCACGCCACCACGATGTCGGCGATCGGCTGGCCGAAGCGGGCTCGGATCTCGGCTTCCGGCGTTCCCCGGTCCTCGATCGTGTCGTGCAGCATCGCGGCGATCGCCTCTTCCTCGGTGCCGCCGTCCTCGAGCACGAGCGACGCCACCGCGAGCAGGTGCGAGACGTACGCGATGCGCGTGCCCTTGCGTACGTCGTCGGCGTGGAGCATCGCTGCCCAGCGCACCGCTTCGGAGAACCGCGCACCCAGCACCGCGGTGGGCAGCATCACCTCGGAGGGGCTCATTCGGTCTCCTTCCGGCGGAGGATGAACGTCGCTGTCGCCCGCGAGACGACGTCACCGGCGGTGGTGGTCACCTCGGACGCCGCGTAGGCGACCTGCTTCGACGCGCGCACAACCGATCCGCGCACACGCAGCGCGTCGCCGGCCGTCGCGGTCCGGATGGTCTGGTACTGCACGTCGAGCGTGGCGCACCGGTCGCCCCGGACGAGCGCGCTGTTGGTGGCGAAGTTCATCGCGGCGTCGTGGACCACGGCGTACACGCCGCCCTGCACGATGCCGCCCGGGTTGCACGCGAGCGCCGTCGGCACCCACGCGGCCTCGGCCCAACCGGTGCCGTAGCCGTGGAACGCGACGCCCAGCTCCCCGAGCAGCGGCATGCCGCCGTCGCCGAGCGAGCGGTCCATGTCGCGCGTGGGCGGGGTGTCCGGGGTCATGGGCCGGTGAGCGTACGGCACCGCGCCGGGTTCGGGGGGTACGCGGCGGTACGATTCGCCCATCGGGGAGATGCGGGAAGCAACGGCCGCGCCGCAATGGCGCAGAGGGGCCGCGGTGGCGGCGACGGTGTTCACCCTGATCCCCGTGCTCGTGGTCGTGTTCGGGCGCGCCGGGCGCGCGTACCTGCCCACCCAGGACTTCGCCGTCCTCGACCTGCGGGTCCGCGACGTGTGGAGTGGCGACCTCCCTTTGGTGGGCGTCTACAGCCGGTTCGGCTGGAACCACCCCGGCCCGCTGCTGTTCTGGCTGCTCGCCCCGCTCAACTGGCTGTTCGGCGGTGCGCCGTGGACCACCCTGGTGGGTCACGCCGCGCTCCAGGGCATCGCCATCGTGGGCGCCGCGTGGACGGCCTGGCGCCGTGGCGGCCTCGCGGTCGTGCTCGGCGCGATGGCGGTGATCCTGCTGACCTACGCCGCGATCGGCGACTACCTGCTCTTCCAGCCGTGGAACCCGCACGTCGCGCTCATCGCGTTCCCGTGGTTCGTGCTCGCCGCCTGGGGCGTGGCCGTGGGCGACACGCGCGACGTGATCGTGGCCGCGGTGCTGGCGACGTTCCTCGTGCAAGCGCACGTGGGGTACGCGCCCCTCGTGCTCGCGTGTGCGCTTGTCGCGCTCGTGTTCGTGGTGCTCGACGCGCGTGCTGCGCGCGCGACGCGGGCGGCCGATCAGCCGGGCGCGTGGGCGCGGTGGCGCCGACCGGTGATCGTGGCCGCGGGGGTGACGGTGGTGCTGTGGATCCCCGTCGTGGTCGACCAGCTCACGCAGTCGCCCGGGAACCTGCGGGCGATGGCCAGGTACTTCCTGAAGGGCGACCAGCCCGCGGCCGGACTGGCGAAGGGCATGGGCTGGCTGGCCGCCGAGTACCGCGGGCGGCCGCCCTGGCTCGGCGGCGGCGACCTCTTCGATCCGTTCACGTTCGAGGCCTGGCCGCGGTCGCGGGCGTGGTTGCTGATCCCGCTGGTGCTGCTCGTGGTCGCGGGTGTGGTGAGCCGACGGCGCCGCGACACCCGCGCGTTCCGACTGGTGGTGATGACGGCCGCCCTCAACGTGGTCGGCATCGTGACACTCGCGGGTGTCACCGGCATCGGCTACCCGTACCTCTTCTACTGGCGGATCCCGCTCGCCCCGTTCACGCTGTTCGCCACGGGCTACGCGCTGGTGCGCGCGATCGACCCGGCGCGCGTCCCGGTCGTGCGCATCGTGGGCTACGCGATGCTCACGGTGACCGTGGGAGCAGCGGGCGTCGGGTTCACGAAGGACGTGGTGGACCATCCCGGTCTGGTGAACCCGCTGGAACCGACGGTCCGCGCGATGACCACGCGTCTCGAGCGCGAAGCGGGGGATCGGACGGTGCTCGTGCGGGTCGCCGACGTCGCGGCCCGCGGCCTCCAGGGCGGGATCTTCGACGCGCTCGACCGCAAGGGCGTCGACGTGCGGGTCGACACCGACAACGAGTTCCAGTACGGCCGGTCGCGGGGCGCGACCCTCGACGAGGCCGCGTCGGTCTGGTATGTGGTCGAGGAGTCCGCGCTCGTGTCCACCCTCAGCGCGCAGCCCGAGGCGAAGGTCATCGCCCGGTCCACGCCGCTCACCCGCGCGGAGGACGCCGAGCTCACGCAGCTGCACCGTGAGCTCGCGGACGCCGCGCGCGCTGCCGGGCGCGACGACCTCGTGAATCGTGTGGGCTCGTCCGCGGTCGGCTACCTGTTCGCCGGCGTGCCCGGGGTCGACCCGGCCACGGTGGCGCGGGCCCAGGCCCTGAACCGGAAGGTCGACCGCTCGGGCGGCTGCCGGTGCGCGGTGATCGCGTTCCCGCCCACGGCCGTCCCCGAGTTCCAGCCCGTCACCCTGCCTTGACCGGGCCGGCCGTATGCCGCCGCCGGGGAGGCGCCGGGCGCGCGAGCGGTACCGTCGCGCGCCGCACGAGAGGAGCCCGCGATGCCCACCGCCGTGATCGTCGATGCCGTGCGCACCCCGCTCGGGAAGCGCAACGGCTCACTGAAGGACTGGCACCCGGTCGACCTGTCGGCCCTGACCCTCGAGGCGCTGATCACGCGCACCGGCCTCGACCCCGCCCTCGTCGACGATGTGATCATGGGTTGCGTGCAGCAGGTGGGCGAGCAGGCCGGCAACGTCGCCCGCAACGCCGTGCTCGCGGCCGGCTTCCCCGAGAGCGTGCCCGGCACCTCGGTGGACCGGCAGTGCGGCTCGTCGCAGCAGGCCATCCACTTCGCCGCGCAGGGCGTGATGGCCGGCGCGTATGACGTGGTGATCGCGGCCGGGGTCGAGCACATGACCCGCGTGCCGATGGGTGCCAGCTTCACGGGCGGCCTGCCGTTCGGGCCAAAGGTGATGGCCCGCTACGACCTCGTGCCCCAGGGCATCTCGGCCGAGATGATCGCCGAGCGCTGGGGGATCACCCGAGAGCAGAACGACGCGTTCTCGGTGCAGTCGCACCAGCGGGCGGCCCGGGCCCGCGAGGAAGGTCGGTTCGACGACCAGATCGTGCCGGTCGAGGTCATGCTCGACGGCGAGACCCGGACATTCGCGCAGGACGAAGGCATCCGGCCCGACTCCACCGTCGAGAAGCTCGGCCGGCTCAAGCCCGCGTTCAAGGCCGAAGGGGGCGTGATCACGGCGGCCAACTCGTCGCAGATCACCGACGGCGCGTCCGCCGTCCTGATCATGAGCGAGGAGAAGGCCAACGCCCTCGGGCTCGCGCCCCGGGCCCGGTTCCACGCGTTCGCCCTGGCCGGCGACGACCCCGTCCTCATGCTCACCGCGCCGATCCCCGCGACCACGAAGGTGCTCGAGCGCGCGGGTCTCACCCTCGACGATGTCGACCTCGTCGAGATCAACGAGGCCTTCGCCCCGGTGGTGCTGGCCTGGGAGCAGGAGCACCACCCCGACATGAGCAAGGTCAACGTCAACGGCGGCGCCATCGCCCTCGGCCACCCGCTCGGTGCGTCGGGCGCCCGCTTGATGACCACGCTGCTGAACGAGCTCGAGCGCACCGGCGGGCGCTACGGACTGCAGACGATGTGCGAAGGCGGCGGGCTCGCCAACGCGACCATCATCGAACGGTGCTGATCGCCGTCTCGCTCCTCGGGTGGGTCGTCCGCATCGCGATCGCGGTGGTCGCGGTGGTGCTGATCTACGTGATCGGCGCGGGGATGCTCGCCAAGTTCAAGATCGCGCCGCCCGCTGAGCCAGACCCCGACCTGGTCATCCCCGTCGACCTGAAGTTCCGCTGCATCGTGTGCGGGGCCGAGGTCGTGATGACCTCGGCCCAGGCCGACCAGATCGAAGCCCCCCGCCACTGCCGAGAGGACATGGTCCCCGTCTGAGCGGATCCCGTTCTCCGGCCGGATGAACCCGCGGCCGGTTCGTCCTGATTCGGCGGAATCCCCGTCATCCACAGACTGTGGACAAGTCTGTGCAGAGTTACATGACTGGGATTCTGACGCCGTTGTGGGAGAAGGGACTGCGAGTGTGTCAGCGGTACTGGGTCGACAGCGCGAAACCGCCGACCATGAGCGCCAGGCCGAGGATCAGGTCGGAGTTCTGGGCTTCGCCGCCGGGCAGCAGCCCGAGGTAGTTGGCCACGATCACGATGATCCCGGCGCCGAGCAGGCTGAACATGGCCACGGGGACCCACAGCGGGCTGCGCTTCTTCGTCTTGGGCTGGGGCGGCGTGTACCGCGCCGATCCCGGTGCGGGACGCGGCTTGCCGCCGCCCTTCCCACCCTTGACCGGGGCCTGGGTGCCCTTGGTCGTGGTGCGACCGACCTGCTTCTGGCGTGCCACGGGGACGACTGTAGCGAAACCCCTGCGGGGAGCCGCCGTCGTGGGCGATACCGTGCAGGCGTGGCCGCCCGCGTGCTCGTGATCGACAACTACGACTCGTTCGTCTACAACCTCGTCCAGTACCTGGGTGAGCTGGGCGCGGAGCCGGTGGTCCACCGCCACGACGACCTCAGCCTCGCCGAGCTCGTCGCGCTCGAGCCCGATGCCGTCCTGATCTCGCCGGGGCCGGGCCGGCCGGAAGACGCGGGTGTGTCCAACGGCGCGATCCGCCACTTCGGCGAGGCCGGGGTGCCGGTTCTCGGTGTCTGCCTCGGGCACCAGGCCATCGGCGCTCTCTACGGCGGGGACGTCGTGCGAGCCCCGCACGTGATGCACGGCAAGACGTCGACCATCACCCACGACGGCCGCGGCGTGTTCACCGGGCTGCCCAACCCGTTCACCGCCACTCGCTACCACTCGCTCGTGGTGGAGCGCGACACCGTGCCCGACGTCCTCGAGATCACCGCCGAGAGCGAGGACGGTCTCGTGATGGGCCTGCGTCACCGCGAATTCCCGATCGAAGGGGTGCAGTTCCACCCCGAGTCGATCCTCACCGAGTCGGGTCACGACCTGCTCGGCAACTTCCTCTCGCTCGTCCGCGCGTAGCGCCGCCGCGACACCTCAGGGCAGACGTGCCTTCCCGTGGCTGATGCGGGCGAGGCCGTCGGCGACGAGCGACGCGAGCGCCTCGGCGTCGAGGTCGGCCAGCGGGACCGGTCCGGCGCGCAGCGCGGCCATCACCCGGCCGCGCCGCTCGCGGAACGAGCCCTTGAACGGCGCGGCACGCGTCCGCACCTCGCCGGCGAGCGGAGCGCGGGTCGTGCACCGGGGGAACAGCGGGCACTGGTCGCAGCGCGGGTCGCGCGGTCGGCACAGCGCCGCGCCCACGTCCATCAGCGCGAGGAGACGGTCGCGGCCCCGCAGTGGCGTGCCCACCTGCACCATCGCCGCCTCGGCTTCCCGGTCGGTGCAGAGCTGCCCCGTCACACGTTGCACGACGCGGCGGACGTTGACGTCGACCGCGGGCACGTCCCAGCCGTCGGCCTGCGCGCGCACCGCCGCCGCGGTGTAGCGGCCGACCCCGGGCAGGTTCCGCAGGTCCTCGGGCCAGCCGTCGGCTGCGATCGCGACCGCGGCGTCGTACAGGTGCCGGGCGCGGCGCGGGTACCCGAGGCGGCCCCATGCCCGGATCACCTCGGCCGGGCCCGCGGCCGCGGTCGCCTCGGGGGTCGGGAACCGGGAGACGAACTCGGGCCAGGCCACCTCGGCTCGCGCCACCTGTGTCTGGTGGAGCATCACCTCCGAGGTCAGCACCAGCCAGCGGTCGCGGGTGTGGCGCCAGACGAGGTCGTGGCGGCCGTGGCGCGCGTACCAGGAGCGCAGCGAGGGCGACCGGGCCACGGCCGATGGTCAGACGCCGACGAAGATCAGGACGTTGTTGCCCCTGGGGAGCTTGCCGCCGGTCGGGATCTGGTTGAACACGATCCCCGGCGTCTGCCCGGCGACCTGCTGGACGGCGACGTTGAACCCGAGGTTGAGGAGCGTCGCGGTCGCCGCGGCCTGGGTCTGACCGATCACGATGGGCACGTCGACCTCGGCGGGGCCGTTCGAGATCACGAGCCGGATCGACGTGCCCTTCGGCACGCGCGTGCCCGCCACCGGGTCGGTGCCGATCGCGGATCCCGAGGGGATGGTGTCGCTCGGGAAGGCGATGACCGCAGGCTGGAGGCCCACGCTGTTGATGAGCGCGGTGGCGTCGGCCTGCGACTTGCCCTTCACGTCGGGGACGTCGACCCCCGGCTCGGCCGTGACCTTGAGCGTGACAGTGGAGCCTTTCGGCACCTTCGTCCTGGCCGCGGGGTTCACCTCGAGCACGGTGCCGGGAGCCTTGTCGGAGTCGACGTTCTGGCGCGCGACCACCAGGCTCAGTCGTTGGAGCGAGGCCGACGCAGCGTCGACCTGCTGGCCGACCACATCGGGAACGGTCACCTCCGCGCTGCTGACGGTGAGCGTCACGGTCGAGCCCGTCTCGGCCTTTCGCCCGTCGGTCGGGTCCTGGGCGAGGACAGTCCCGGGGGTCTGCGGGCTGAGCTCGTCATCGAGGCGGGCGACCTTCAGTCCAGCGGTGGTAAGCGTCGCCGACGCGGCGTCGAACGGTTGGCCGACGACGAGGGGCACATCGACCGTGGGATTGTTCGGCTTCGCGGTGAATGCGTCCGTGCCGAACAGTGCGTAGACGACAGCCACGCCGAGCAGGCCGAGGCCGAGCACCGCGGCGACGATCCCGGCCCAGTTGCGGCGTCGGGCCACGGGCGGCGCGGGGATCACCTGCTGGGCCACCGCGGCGGCCACCGTCGGCGGAGGCGCGGCGGCGGGGAGCTCGCCCGCACCGGGCTCGTAGGCGAACGTGAGCGGCCGACCGCGGCCGAAGTCGACGAGGTCGACCCGCATCTCCTCGGCCGACTGGTACCGGACCTCGACCTCCTTGGTCAGTGCCGCGTTGACGATCGACTGGAGCTGCGAGGGGACGTCGGGCACGCGGGTGGTCATGGGCGGCGGCACTTCGCGCACGTGCTTCATCGCGACCGCCACCGGGCTCTCGCCCGAGAACGGCGGCACGCCGGTCAGCATCTCGTAGAGCACCACGCCGAGCGCGTAGACGTCGGACCGCCCGTCGACCGCGTGTCCCTGGGCCTGCTCGGGCGAGAAGTAGGTGGCGGTGCCCATCACCGAGCCGGTCTGGGTCAGGCCCTGGTTGGCGTCGAACTGGTTCGCGGCGATGCCGAAGTCGGTCAGCTTCACCTGGCCGGTCGCGGTGAGCAGCACGTTGCCGGGCTTCACGTCGCGATGGATCACGCCACGGCGGTGGGCGAAGGCCAGGGCGTCGGCCAGCTCGGCCGCGATCCGGGCGGAGGCGACCGCCGGTATCTGGCCCTCGGCCCGGATGATGTCGCGGAGGGACCGGCCCTCCACGTACTCCATCACGATGTAATAGGTGCCGTGCTCCTGGCCCCAGTCGTACACCGCGGCGATGTTGGGGTGGTTGAGGCTGGCCGCGTTCTGGGCCTCACGCCGGAAGCGCTCGACGAAGCTCGGGTCGCGCGCGAACTCGGGGAAGAGGACCTTGACCGCGACCTTGCGCTTCAGCTGACGATCGGTGGCGAGATAGACGTCGGCCATCCCGCCCCGCGCCAGCTCGCGCTCGATCTCGTATCGACTGGCGAATACGTCGCCCACCTGCGCCATTCGCGGCCCAACGCTACCGGCGCCTTCCCCTCACTCCGTGGCACTCCGGCTGGGCCAATCGAGCGGTTCTCCCGAGGCCGACCCGGCGGGGATCAGGGGGTGAGCGCGGCCTGGAGCATCCGGGCGCCGATCGGAGCGGCGACGACGCCTCCGGTCGCGTTGTCGCCGGACGATGTGCCTCCGTTCTCGACGATCACCGCCACCGCGTACTGCGGCGCTTCGGCCGGGGCGAAGCCCACGAACCAGGCGTGCGGGTTCCCGGTCGAGTTCTGCGCAGTGCCGGTCTTGCCGGCCACGGCGACGCCCGCGATCTGGGCGCGGGTACCGGTGCCGCGCTCCACCACCGTCCGCATCATTGCGTTGAGCGCCTGCGCGGTGGCCGGGGTCATCGCCGTCTTCCAGGGCGACGGTCCGAAGCGCTGGACCACCGCCCCGTCCTGGTCGCGGATCTCCGTCGCGGCCCGGGGCTCGAGCATCACGCCGCCGTTGGCCACCGATGCTGCGACCATCGCCATCGCCAGCGGCGACGTCGCGACCGTGCCCTGACCGATCCCGGCGAAGGCGAATTGCGGGGCGTCGGTCTGGAAGTCGGCACCCTCGAGGCCGGTGTTGCGCACCGCTCCCGGGTACACGTCGAGCGGGGGCGCTTCGCCCTCCACCCCGAACCGCTCGAGCCCGGGCGGGAACTTGTCGCCGAGGTCGAGGCCCACCTTGGCGAACGTCGTGTTGCACGACGCGACGAAGCTCTCGAACACGGTGCCACCGCACGTGGCCCCGCCGAAGTTCTTCAGCACGTTGGTGGTCAGCGGTAGGTCGAGGGAGTTGGTCGTGGGGTACACGGTCTGCGGGGTGGCCGTGCCGGTGTCGAACGCGACCGCGCTGGTGACGATCTTGAACGTGGACCCCGGCGGGTAGATCTCCTGATAGGCACGGGCCAGGTTGGGCTTGGCCGGGTCGTTCGACAGCGCCGTGAAGTAGTCGTTCACCGCCTGCGTGTTGTGGCCCGCGAGCGGCTGGGGGTCGTACGTGGGGTTGGAGTACATGGCGACGATCCCGCCGGTCTTCACGTCGAGCACCACCACGCTGCCGCGCTGGTCGCCGAGCGCATCGGCCGCCGCGCGCTGCACAGCCGTGCGCAGCGCGAGGACCACGGTGCCGGTGGTCTCCTTGCCCCGCAGCACGTCGCCCAGGCTCCGCAGCTCGGCGGCGCGACCGGCCAGCGCGCTGTTGTACGAGCGTTCGATGCCCATGTTGCCGATGACGAACGACTGGTAGCCCACCACCTGCGCGGTGAGGCCGCCGAGCGGGTACTCACGCTGGTAATCGAACTGGGAGCCGTCGGTCGACGCGACGGAGCGGGCGAGCACCTCGCCGTCGGTAGAGACGATGTCGCCGCGTGCACGGTTGATGTCACGCAGCACGGACCGCAGGTTGCGCGGGTCGTTGTCGAGCTTGTCTGCGTGGATGATCTGCAGGTACGTGAGTTGGGCGACGAGCACGAGCAGCAGCACCGTGACTGCGCCGCCGACCTTGCGGATGCCGCGGTTCATCGTCGGCGCACCGGTGGCGCGGCGTCGGACCGCGCGCCTGTCGGCTCGAGGTTCGCCGCGACGGCGGTGCTGGTGGCGTTGTCGTTCGAGATGCGGATGAGCAACGCGATGATGATGAAGTTGGCCACGAGGGACGACCCGCCGTACGACACGAACGGCAGCGTCACCCCGGTGAGCGGGATGACGCGAGTCACGCCACCGATGATCACGAACGTCTGCAGGCCGATGATCGTGGTGAGTCCGGCGGCGAAGAGCTTGGAGAACGGGCGCTCGGACTGCACGGCGATGCGGTAGCCGCTGCCGCACATGAGCATCACCGCGACGATGATCGCGACGCCGCCGATGAGCCCGAGCTCCTCACCCACGGCGGAGAACACGAAGTCGGTCGCGACGTTGGGGATCGTCGTCGGGTTGCCCAGTCCCAGTCCTGATCCGGCGAAGCCACCGCTGCCGAACGCGAACAACGACTGCACGAGCTGGAAGCCCTCGTTCTGCGCGACCGGCCACGGGTTGTGCCACGTGGACACGCGCTCCTGCACATGGGTGAACAGGTGGTATGCGATCGTCGCGCCACCGAGGAACAGCACGAGCCCGACGAGCAGGTACGACACGCGTTCGGTGGTGATGTAGAGCATCGCGGTGAACACCGCGAAGAACAAGAGCGACGAGCCGAGGTCCTTCTGGCGGACCATGATGAGCACCGACGCGCCCCAGGCGAGCAGGAGGGGACCGAGGTACTTCGGGTCGGGCAACGACATGCGGCCGATGCGGCGCGTGCCTTCCTTGAGCAGCTCGCGCTTGTCGACGAGATACGCAGCGAAGAAGATCACGAGCAGGACCTTGGCGGCCTCGCCGGGTTGGAAGTTGAGTGGTCCGAACCGCACCCACAGGCGCGCGCCGTTGATCTCCTCGCCCACGCCGGGGAACAGCGGCAGGATCAGCGCGAGCACGCCGAGCAGCAGGAACGTGTAGCGGTAGCGCTCGAGCGTGCGGATGCGCTTCACCACCGCGAGCGTGACGACGAACGCGAGCACGCCCACCAGCGCCCACACCGCCTGGACGCGCGCGAGGTCGCGGTCGAGACGCGAGATCAGCATGAACCCGAAGCCGGTGAGGAACGCGACGAGGGGCAGGAGCGTGGGGTCGGCCTCGGGCGCGAACTTCCGCACCGCGAGGTGCGCCAACACGAACAGGCCGATCACCCCGGCGAGGATCAACCAGAGATCGGGCGGGATGTCGCTCGAGTTGGCGAGCTGCACGAGCACGTAGCCGAACGTGGTGATCCCGAGCGCCATGAGCCCGAGCACCAGCTCGAGCATGCGCCGGCGGGCGGCGGTGGGGCTGGTCACGGGCGGCGCCGGCGCTGCCACCAACGCCGGCGGGGGGCGGCGCCAGCCGCGGGTTAGTCGTCCCCTTCGTTCCCGGGCACGCCGGCGTCGGGGTCCTCCTCGCCGCCGCCCGCGGCAGTGGGCGCTGCGGCATCGGCCGCGGCCAGGGCCGCGTCGTCGACCATCGGAACGGGCTCGGTGATCTCCGTCGGATCGGGCCGCGTCACGGGGGCGGACGCGACCAGGAGCTCGGGCGGGGTGGCGTCGGCGTCGTCCTCGGCGATCACGTCGGCGACCACCACGGTGATGTTGTCGGCGCCCCCGGCCGCGTTGGCCGCGGCAACGAGCGCGTCGGCGACGGCGGCGCGGTCGTCCTCGGCGACGA
>Ga0302321_100002740_pt1 | contig 15148 bp, 12 predicted proteins | sample Fen_T0_1_FD_202505 | JGI IMG/M metagenome (GOLD analysis project Ga0302321, IMG submission 202505) | Peat permafrost microbial communities from Stordalen Mire near Abisko, Sweden - Fen_T0_1 | ecosystem: Environmental > Terrestrial > Soil > Wetlands > Permafrost | place: Sweden: Abisko...
CCGCGATCTCCGAAACCAGCCCAAGCGTCGCCAACGACGCTTCCATGTAGAGGCGAGAAATCGGGTCGTTTTCGATGAGCAAAACCTTCATAATCTGAGCGTAGAAACCGTGCGGACGTCCGCCGCACAATATCCGTTAACCGCATATTGCAAGTAATATGCCACGCGCCGAATGAATAGCATTTCTAGCTGTCCGCGAGGTTTTAGCTTCCAGTCAGAATTTCAATAAGCCAGCGAACTGCCCACTACAAGTTCGGCTAATTCCCCTTGAGCACGTGGTAGTTGGCCATCGAAATCCCGCTTAACATCGCGCCGATGATGCCAAGAAAGCCTTGGTCCGTGCCGCAAAGATAGACGTTGGCCAGCTCGGTCCGGCCCTGCCGGTTCTTAAACGGTGACCCGTAAATCGCGCCCGCCAGATGTCCGGTGAACGTCGTGATCGTACGCGGGGTAAACATATCCGTCACCACCGTCGAAGCCACCAACGCACTCGCCTCCGGCAGCGCCGGCAGGAACCGTTGCGCGCCTGCCGTGATCGCATCGTACCAGAGCTTCTTGTCAGTTTGGTAAACCTCCTCAGGCAGCTGCGCCCAACGATCATAATTCGCCAAACACGTACAACGGAAAAGCCCCTCCGGCAGATGCTGGCCTTCTGGATACGCAAAGTTGTTCGGCAAACAGATCACGCCGCTGCGCAGATCGACCTGCTTTTCCGGCCGTTCGTAGGCGAAGCGCGGCGAGTCGTTGAAAAAAATAATCGTGTCGTCGCCCCAACCGAGTTCCGCTGGTTGGCGGTTAAGTACAGTTATGGTTTCAACGTAGGAAAGCCGCCCCGCTTTCGCCGCGATTTCCGGCGGCACTTCTTCCTTAACTCCTCGACCACTCATCAACAGCTCCGTCTCCGGTCCACCGACCGAGCTGATGACATGATCTGCCGTCACTTCGGAACCATCGTCAAGCACCAGCGCCACCGCCCTGCCCTCCAGCGCGACGATGCGTTTTACGCCGCACTTCATCCGACGTTCACCGCCCGCCGCACGATACTTTTCCACGAGCACGCGCAGGATCACGCGCACACCGTCAAGCGGACGCGCAAAGCCTTCCAGAAAGAGCGCCTTGAACATGATCACGAACTGCCCGAACTCCATGTCGTGCTCCTGCGCACTTCCGTAGTACATCAGCGGACAGAACAACATATCCTCCAACAACGAGTCGCTGATGTATTGCCGAACCACCTCGCGCGCCGAAACCGGTTGTGCGTCGAGCGAGACTTCGTCGAACGTCTTCACCGCCGCGAGGAGCCGACGGAACCCATCGATCTGCGCGGGAAACTTCGCCGCGATCTCGCTCTCGAACACCGCGAAATCATTCGTGAAGCTCAGCGACGTTTCACCGCGCGGGCCGAACGCGATGCGGGAACGTTTCTGTTCGCAGAGCGCAAACTCATCGCGGTCAATGCGGAGTTGCCGAAGCAACTTTCCGAGCGGCGTGCCTTTCACGCCAGGCCGTACAAAATTCGTCATCGCATGCAGGCCCACGTCGTATTTGCGCCCGGCGATACTGTAGAACCCATTGAGACCGCCAACCGCATTGTGCCGCTCGAAAATGCACACACGCTTGCCGAAATGCGCCAGCCGGATGCCCGCCGCAAGGCCAGACATGCCCGCGCCGATGATGGCAACGTCGTAGTGCGATTGGGTGTTCAAAGGTGAGAGGATGCGGTTAATCTGGAACTCAGGAACTCTGAAACAAGCCTTTGTTTTCTGAGGTATTTCCCAGCGTTCCAGTGTTCCAGATTACAAAACAAAAAAGCCGGGAACGTGTCCCGGCTTCGAAAATCATTCCACGCTCCTCGCGCTTCGTATTCGTCGCGCGTTTCGCTTATTTTCCCAGCGCCTTGAACTTCGGCTCGAGGTATTCCGCGCAGCTGTCGAGCGTCGCGAGTTTGATGTACTCAGCCTCTGGCACTTCGATGCCGTAGCGCTTGCGGAGCTCCATGACGATATCGAGGAAGTCCATCGAATCCAGTTGCATCTGTTCGCGCAAACGCACGTCAGGCTTCAGATTGCTGGTGTCTTCGTCGGGCGCGATGTCCGAGATGATGTCGATAACGACCTTTTTGATTTCGTCTTTGGTCATGCTAAAAAGTGAGTCGAGGATGGAGCTTTAGGCAACAAAGCGCTTAACGATCAGCGCTGAATTGATGCCGAGCATACCGAAGGAGTTGTTCAAGATGGCGTCAACCCGTTTTGCCTTCTTCGGGTGATTCAGCACCAGTCCGGGCAGCGCGCAGAGCGGATCGAGGTCGTCGACGTTGATCGTCGGGTGAACAATCAGATCGTCAAAGCTCGGCAGATTTCCCGCCAACTCCAACGCACCCGCCGCACCCATCGCATGGCCGATAAAACTCTTCGTGTTATTCACCAGCGTGTCCGGGCTTTCCGCGAAAACCGTGCGAATCCCCTGCGTCTCCTGAATGTCGCCGAGCGGTGTCGCCGTGGCGTGCGTGTTCACGAGATCGATGTCGCGCGGCGTCATCCCGGCGCGTGCAATGGCTTTTTGGATACACTCGCTCTGGCGTTCCGGATTCGGGAGAACGTAATCGCTCGCATCCGAGTTAACGTGATAGCCGGCGATCTCACCGTAGATTTTCGCGCCACGTGCGACCGCGTCTTCGAGCCGCTCCAACGTATAGAGACAACCGCCTTCGGAGATCACGATACCGTTGCGCGCCTTGTCGAACGGACGGCTGGCCTTCTTCGGATCTTCGTGCGTCGCGAGCGCGTTCTGACTTTTGAAGCCGGCGAAAATTCCGAACGTATGAATGCTTTCGCTGACACCGCCGCAGATCGCGAGATCGACTTCGCCGAGACGCAACATCTGCGTCGCGTGGATCAGCCCCATATTTCCCGCCGCACACGCCGCGCCGATCGTGTAAGCCGGACCGGTGATGCCGAGAGTGAGTGAGGTTTCGCCCGCTGGGTTATTGGCGACGCTGCGTGGGTTATGGTAGTGCGACCAATACTTCGTCTCGTAGTTAAATTTGGAGATATTGTAGATCTCGTTCTCGGTCTCGACGTTTCCGTGCTCCGTGCAACCGATGTAGATGCCCACACGATCCTTCGCCTGCGCCTCGAAGTTGATCTTACTGTCTGCCAGTGCCTCACGCGCGCAGTAGATCGCGATCGAACCCGCCCGCGTGCCCACGCGAACCTCCTTCTTCTTCTGGTATTTCAACGCATCATAATGGCAAACACCTGCGAGCTGGCTGCCCATGTAGCGGACATCGATGCGCTCGATGCCGGCAACGCCGTTGAGCAGATTGTGCCGGAACTCGGTCAACGAATTGCCGTTCGGGGCGGTGAGACCTACACCAGTGATGACGACGCGCGATAGCTTCATGAAAAAGAAAGGAAAAGGGCTAGCCATGCCCCGGTCAAAGGCAATAAAAGCCTCGCCGCATGAACGTACTCGTTGTTGGAGGCGCCGGTTACATCGGCAGCCATTGTGTTCGCCAACTCGCCGCCGCGGGCCATCGCCCCGTGGTGCTCGATAATCTCGTCTTCGGACACCGCTCGGCCGTCCCGCCCAGCGTGCCCTTTTACGACGCCAATCTCGGCGACGAGACCGCTGTAGGCAAAATCCTCGTCGACGAAAAAATCGACGTCGTCATGCACTTCGCCGCCTACGCCTACGTCGGCGAATCGGTCAACGACCCGCTCAAATACTATTTCAACAACGTCGTCGCCCCGCTGCATCTCCTCAAAACGATGCTCGCGAAGAAGGTCACGAAGTTCGTCTTCTCCTCGACCTGCGCGACCTACGGCATTCCCGAAAAGATGCCGATGACCGAGAACCTCCCGCAATCGCCAATAAACCCCTACGGTCAAACCAAACTCGACGTTGAGAACATCCTCAAGTCTCTCGCCCACGCCCACGGCCTGAGCTTCGCCGCCTTCCGCTACTTCAACGCCGCCGGCGCCGCCGAAGACGGAACCATCGGCGAGGACCACAACCCCGAGACTCATCTTATCCCGCTCGCGATTGACGCCGCCACCGGCAAACGCCCCGCGCTCCAAGTCTTCGGCACCGATTATCCCACCCCCGACGGCACCTGCCTCCGCGACTACGTGCACGTTGACGACCTCAGCCGCGCCCACATCGCCGTCTTCGATAAACTCACGAAACCCGGCGCCGCCTATTTCTATAACCTCGGCACAGGTACACCGACCTCCGTGCTCGAAGTCATCCGCGCCGTCGAGAAAGTCACCGGCAAGAAAGTCCCGCACACCCTCGCGCCCCGCCGCGCTGGCGATCCACCCGCGCTCTACGCCGACTCGACCAAGGCCAAGTCCGAACTCAACTGGCAGATCAAGTTCCCCAGCATCGAACCCATCGTCGCCACCGCCTGGAAATGGCACTCGGCCAATCCGAACGGGTTTGGGAAGAAGTAAGTTGGCAGTCTGACCATTCTCCCGAACAACTCTCCGTCTCTTTCAAGGGCGCGATGCACTCGCGCCCTTCTTCGTTTTATACCGACGACCAGATCATCTAGACGAACAGATCGAACCTTGGGCCACGCCTTGAATCTCTTCCCGTAGGGCTCGACCTCGCGTCGACGCCTTACGTTGCTCGATCCGGCCTGACGCGAGGTCAGGCCCTACAAAGTCCAGTTCTCAAAGGAGATTGGTATTATTATACCCACGATCTGTAACCGATCACACCCCAATAGGCCATATACGCGGCAACGATGGTGAGAAACAGGGACGTCACCAAGGAGTGCCACCAAACCAATCGCCGTATATCGGCATTGCGACGCCTGAGCGCATCGACCAGCCCTAGCACGGCGAAGAGCGCAAAGGCCGCGGTCGAGAACGTGAAGGTGAGTGACCACGGTGTGATGCGTCCCAGTTTCACTATTACGTCCTCCCCGATGAACACGATGGGGACCTCCGCCACCGCAAATGACAGGATCGCGAGCAACGGCAGCGCGCGAACGCTCAGGTGCTTCACGTTCTTCAGCCTGCCGAAGAGTTTGCGCGGTAGCCAGACCAGTGCGAACACGACCGAACTCAACGCCAGCAGTAGCGTCACCATCGGAATCAAGAGTTCCGCCCGAACCAGCCACAGCGATACGCGGTTGAGCGTCGTTCTATCAAGTTGGACCGTGGTTCCTTCGGCCCGAGACGAAATGAGTGCGAGACGCGCAACCGGTTCTTTTTCTTGACGGAAGAGCCGGTCGTTGACCGGCACGTAAACTTGGTCCTTCCCGAGCAACGTCCTGATAAGGAAGCCAGTAGGCGTGGCCTTTATTCGCGTGAGCCCCAGGAGTCGCTCCTGACAGCGTTGGATTTCCATTCGCGGGTTAATCGGTTCATACCAACCGGCGTATTGCCGAACCAATGGATTCACGCTTTTTTCCGGCGGCGCAAGCTCCGGAGGCGGCAGGGAGCGCGTAAGGTAAGCCTGAAGGAGTCCGCCAATCTGCCCCAGAGCTTTGCCGTTCCCGGAATTAATCATGAAGACGTAGCCGACGCCGGTCTCCGGCTGGTAACACAGCTCGGTCAAACCGCCATTCACGCCGCCGTTGTGTCCGTGCCAAACCCGACCGCCTTTGATCGTCGTGTAGTTGTTTAGGCCATACCCGAACTCCATGCCCTCGCGGGCGCCGTAGGTCGTGGTGGGACGCTCCATCCGGTCAATCGCCTCCGGTAGCAACAACTCAACGCCATCGAAGGTTCCGCGGTTTAGAAAGAATTGGACCAGATTCACCATTTCCTTGGGGGTCGCATTGATCGAACCCGCGGGCCGGAGCAGGATGAGCCAATAAGGGAATGGTGTCTTGCCGTCTTTATGATAGTTCGTCGTCAGGCGACTTTGCACCGCCGGGGAATTGAAATAATCCGCGGTCCCCATCCGGAGCGGCTTAAACCAGTTTTGCGCGACGTAATCCTCGTAGCGTTGGTTCGTTATTTTCTCGATGACGTAGGCCGCCACCGATGGCCCGGTGTTCGAGTAGGCCATGCGCGTGCCGGGCCGCCAGCGGGAAGTTCTCGCCGAAGGATTGACAGCCAGCCCTTGCGCCAGCGGGAGTTGATCGTCGAGTTCGCAAGCGTATTCCCGCAAGGACATGTCAAACCAGCCCGTCGTGTGCTCGAGCAGGTGAACGATACGGACAGGATCGGTTTCCTCCCACGGATTCACAAACGTCAGCTCCGGGACTCTCGCTTTGAGCGTATCCTGAAGGTCGAGCTTGCCCTCGTGTTGCAGCTTCAAAGCCGAAAGCGCGACAAACATCTTCGAGACCGAACCAATGCGAAACAGCGTGTCTTCGGTCACGGGTTTGTTGGCCGCCACATCGGCGAGCCCCAGCGCGCCGATCCACTCCGTCCCGTCCTTCCGCACCAGCGCAATCCCCACGCCCGGCGTCTTCGTGTCGTGAAGCACCTTTTCGATCCGCGACTTTAGCTCTTCGATATTGGTCGGCGGCGCTGGCGGCGCCTTGATAGCTGGCTTGGGATCAGCCATGGCGGTAACGGCAAGAAAGGCGCAGGCCGCGCCACAGAAGGCGGCCACTCGACTTCGCCTCATCAGCCCCTTCGTCGCGAAGCATCGAGCAATAGTAAGAAAATGGGTAATACCGCCAATTGATACCGATTTCATGGGGATTGTGAGTTGATCGACCCGGTCCGGAAAACGTTCGAACTACAACCCGCGTCTCAACAAGGATCAAGGTTACAATTTGTCGCGCGCCACGCTGACTCGACCAAAACCAAAACCGAACTCAACTGGCAGGTGAAGCTCCCCTGCATCGAGCCCATTGTCGCCACCGCCTGAAAATGGCGCTCCGCCAAGCCGAACGGGGTTGGGAAGAAGTAAGCCGTCAAAGCTACTCCCCTCTTCTCCAAGGGCGCAATTCACTCGCGGCCTTTTTTATTTCTTACACCCAAAACGCCAATTACTTTACCTCTCAACCATTATACTTGACGTCTCAACCTTTTCAGTCCTGTCTTTCAACCATGAACGTCATTCTCCGTATCTTCCAAACGGCCCAGGTCCTCGACAAAGCCGCCCAGCGCGTCTTCTCCCCGCACGACCTCACCGCCGCCCAGTTCAACGTCCTTAACCTCCTCGCCGATCAGGAAGCCGGCCTGCCCGCTTCAGCCCTCGCCGCCAGCCTGATCGTCGATCCCTCCAACGTCACCGGACTCCTCAAGCGCATGTCCCGCGACGGTCTCGTCACCGACCTCGCAAACACCGCCGACCGCCGCCAACGCATCGTCGCCCTCACACCGAAGGGCAAAAAACTTTGGGCCAAAGCCTCCCGCGACTACGAAGCCTGCCTCAAGATCCTCGACGGTCTCCTGAGCGAAAAGGAAAAGACCGCCACCGAAACCGTGCTTCTCCGTCTCCTGGATAAGGCCAATCAACTGCCCAATTAACTCCGTCCCCATCGACCACGACTTTCGTTAGCGCCGTCATAAACGCAAAACCAGTTTCACCGCCCCAAAATTCTCATGCTCACCTCACGACGCTTCCTTCCCCTGTTCATCACCCAGTTCATCGGGGCATTTTGCGACAACGTTTTTAAGACCGCGTTCGTCATGCTCTGTACGTTCGGCCTCGCCCAGGCCCACGGTTGGAACCCCGCCAATACCGTTCAGCTGATCGGCGGGCTCTTCATCCTGCCGTTTGTGCTCTTCTCCGGTTGGGCCGGCTATGTATCCGATATCTGGGCACGACACCTCTTCATCCGCCGCCTGAAAATCTTCGAAGCCTTCGTCATGCTCGGCGCCGCCGCCGCCCTTCACTACAACAGCTTCTATGGCATGTGGGCGGTGATCGTCGCGCTAGGTTTTATCTCCGCTCTCTTTGGTCCGCTCAAGTACGGCTTGTTGCCGGTTTATCTGGAGGAAAAAGAACTGGTTGCCGGCAATGCCTGGTTCGAAGGTGGTTCCTTCATCGCCATCGTCACCGGCATGTTGGTCGGTGGTCTGGCCGCCAAGTCCGGCCATAACCTGAACATGACCGCACTCGTTTTGTTGGGGCTCGGTTTAGCCGGCTGCGCGTCGTCCTTCCTTTTGCCAGCGGCTCCGGCAGCTGCGGCACAAACGATTTCGCCTTGGGGCATCGGCACGCTCGGCCGGTGTACAATCGATGCCCTGCGCACGGTTTATCGTTTGCCCGTCCTATGGCGCAGCATTCTCGGTATCTCTTGGTTCTGGAGCTTCGGTGCTGTGTTGCTGAATTTCCTGCCCACCTACGCCAAAGAGGTGCTGCACTACGATGAGACGGGCGTAACGAATCTTTTGTTATGTTTCGCCCTCGGCGTCGGCACAGGTTCCTTCCTCGGCCTCATCCTGACCCACGGAAAAATCCGTGCGACTTACGTGCCGTTGGCTGGCTTGGCTCTAAGCGTCTTCGTTTTTCTCTGGATCATCGCCGATCGTTTCGCCGGAGCTCATCTCAATACGGCACTCTATATTATCACCTCGGGAATTGGCATCGCCGGCGGCATCTACTCCGTCCCGCTGTACGCCATGATGCAGCACCGCAGTCCCGTCGACCAGCGGGGCCGAGTGATCTCTGCCAACAATGTCATGAATGCCCTCTTTATGGTGGCCGGTGCAGTTGTGGCAATCGGTGTCACCGCACTTGATCCACGCCCGATGGCTCTCCTCTGGGTGCTTGGACTGGGTAATCTCGCCGCCGCGATCTACATGATCTGGCTCGTTCCTGAATCGGTCTTGCACACTGTACTGCGCACGCTGCTCCGTTTCGTTTTTCGCGTAGAAGTTCGCGGACTCGAAAACTTCCCGTTCGAGGGCCGACGCCTGATCATCGCTAACCATACCTCGTGGCTCGACGCCGCGCTCCTCTCGGCGTTCCTCCCGGAGCGACCAATCTTCGCCGTGCACACGCAGATCGCCCGGTTGCCTTGGATTAAACCGTTCACCAAATGGGTCACCTCCTACCCGCTCAACCCACTGGAGCCCCTCGCGCTCAAAACCCTCTGCGCCTGCGTCGAACGTAACGAACCGGTCGTTATCTTTCCCGAAGGTCGCCTGAGCATGACGGGCGGTCTGATGAAAATCTACGACGGCGCCGGTTTCATCGCGCAAAGAACCGGCGCGCAGATCATCACCGTCAACATCGACGGCGCACACCTTTCGCTCTTCACCCGACTCGGCCAGAAATACCGCAAGCGTTGGTTCCCCCGCATCACGATCACCCTCAGCCCGCCCTGCAAACTTCCGGAAAACCTCAGCCGCGATCAAGCCACACCCCACATCTACAAACTCCTCACCGAAAGCGCCTGCACCGCACAACTCCCCGATCACACGTTGTTCCGCGAACTTGTCGCCGCCTCGCGTCGCCATGGCGGTAACCGACGCATGTGGGAAAACCACGAAGGCAAAAACCTAACCTACGCCCAAATCCTCGGCCGGGCCGGTTACCTTGGCACACGCTTCGCCTCTCTCACCGAACCAGGCGCCAACGTTGGCCTCATGATGCCAACCAGCATGGAAGGCGCATTGACCTTTCTCGGTCTACAATTCTGCCACCGCGTTCCCGCCTGGCTCAATTTCACGATGGGCAGCGCCGCGTTCATTTCGACTGTTCGCACCGCGAAAGTCCGCACGGTGATCACGTCGCGAAAATTCATCGAGTCAGCCAAACTCGAGAACTGCATCACTGCGCTTGAATCCGACGGCATCGCGCTCATCTACCTCGAAAACCTAAAACCAACGTTCGCCTGGAGACTCCGCGCCGCCTGTATCCAATTCTGGCTTACAGCCGCCCATGGCCATCACGAGGCCGCGTGGCGCGCACGCGGCGCCGATCCGCGTTGCGCGATCTTCTTCACCTCCGGCTCATCCGGCCTGCCCAAAGCCGTCGTGCTCTCGCACCGCAACCTGCTCGGCAACGTCGCCCAACTCCGCGCCCGCATCGATTTCAGCCACAACGACGCCGTGTTCAACGCGCTCCCGCTCTTCCACGCCTTCGGCTTTTGCGGCGGCATGCTCCTGCCGCTCCTCACCGGCGTGCGCACCGTGCTCTACCCCACACCGCTGCACTACGGCGTCATTCCCGAATTTATCTACAGCACCAACGCCACGATCTTCTTCGCAACGAATTCGTTCCTCAACGGCTACGCCCGCAAAGCCCACAACTACGACTTCTACGCTCTCCGCTACGTTTTCGCGGGCGCCGAAAAACTCCAGCCCGCCACGCAAAAACTGTGGAACGAACGGTTCGGCATCCGCATCTTCGAAGCCTACGGCACCACCGAAGCCGCACCCGGACTCGCCATGAACACGCCGCTCAGCAACAAAGCGGGCACCGTCGGAACTTTCCTCCCCGGCATCGAACACCGCCTCGAACCCATTCCCGGCACCGGTGGCGGCCGGATCTTCTTCCGTGGCCCGAACCGCATGCTAGGCTACTACCTTCCCGACCAACCCGGCGTTCTCGTTGACACCGACGAATGGTACGACACCGGCGACATCGTCACCGTGGACGACGAAGGCTTCGTAACGATTCTTGGACGGGCCAAACGGTTCGCCAAGATCGCCGGCGAGATGGTTTCCCTCACCGCGGTCGAAGAAGCGATTTCAACGACCAGCTCCAGCCTCGTCGCCGTGATGAGCCGCCCGCATCCCACCAAAGGTGAAGAACTCGTCGTCTGCACCGCCGACGCCGCCCTAACGATGGAACAAATCCGCACCGCCATCCGCGCCAAAGGTCTCTCCGACCTCAGCGTTCCCAAACAAATAAAAATCTGCACGCCCTTCCCGCTCCTCGGCACCGGCAAGCCGGACCTCGTCACGCTGCAACAGCTCGTAACCGAACCACTCTCCAGCGTGTCCTAATCCACATGAAAAACATACTCCGCATTTCGCTGAGTGTTGTCGCCATCGTTGGCGCCTTCATCTCCCTTTTCGGCTGCGCCTCCGTACAGCGAAAACTTCTCTACTTCCCGTCGCACCTCGATCTGTCGAACCAACTTACCCCGTGGTTTCACCAACATGAAATCATCGGCTATGCCCGCGAAGTTCCTGCACCGAAAAACATCTGGCTCATGCTCCACGGCAACGGTGGTCAAGCCGCGCACCGCGCATCGGCGATCCCCTGCTTCTCTCGCGAAGACTCCGTCTATATCCTCGAATACCCCGGTTACGGCCTGCGCAACGGCACGCCGTCGATGATGTCAATCAACGCCGCAGCTCGGGCAGCCTATGATCTCCTGCGGGAAAAATACCCGAACACACCCCTCTGCGTTGTCGGCGAATCGCTCGGCTCTGGACCCGCTTCTCTGTTAGCCACTCATCCGCGTCCACCCGAAAAGCTCGTTCTCATCGTCCCCTACGACGAACTCGCCAAGGTCGCGTCCGAACATTATCCGTTTCTACCGGTTCGGCTCATGCTCCACGACAACTGGAATAACGTCGCCGCGCTCGCCAGTTACCAAGGCCCGATCGAGATCTACGCCGAAAAGTTCGACGCTGTGATTCCCATTTCCCACGCCCGGTCACTCGCTGCAACAAAACCCCAAACCGTCTTTCACGAACTCATCGGCGGCCACAACGACTGGACCCTCGATTCCACGATCAAAATTCACCACCCCTAACCCTATTTCGTCTCTCCGACATGAGCATCTATTAGCGCTCATTAACGGTTAAACAAATCCGTCGATCCATTTTAACGCAAAGGACACCAAGAAAAAACCGGACGCAAAAATCACAAAGCCAAATCTTCGCGCTCTTTGCGATCTTGGTGTTTAAAATCCAGTTCCGCATCAGTGTCACTAAGTGATAATCAGTGGTTAAACTTCCGTTCCGTATCCGTGTATATCCGGTATTATCCGTGGTTAAAAACTTCGTCATCCTCACCCCAACCGCCCGATCCACAAATCCAGCACCGGCGCGATCTGTTGCGCAACCACCTCACACGCCCACGCCGCAAACACCGCCGCAAAAACATCCATCGTGTAGTGCGCACGCAAGATGATCACCGTAATCGCCTCCACCGCCGCGATCACGATGGCACCCACTGCCAGCCAGACCGGCGCCGCGTGAGCCAGCTCCAAAGCGCCCAGCACCGCGATCGAGGTGTGCCCTGAAAAAAAGAAATCATTGCTCGTTCCGTACGTCACCAGCAGCGACGGGCAACCCGGATCACGCCAGATCGTGCCCTTCGGAAACGGCAGCGTGCAAATCCCCTGGCAAATCTGCCTCAACCCAAACACCAGCAGCAATGCCACAAACGGCCGAAACGTGCTGCCAAAAATCGCCGCACCGATCAAATAGAGACCGAACAGATCGATACCCGCCGACGTAGCGATCAACGTCGCATTCGCAGCCCGTGGATTCGCCTCCAACCACGCGTGCACGGGCGCCGACCAATCATGCAACTTATCAGTAATTTTATTCCCCGTGGGCGCCTTTCGCCCAATGAGCTTTTGCGTCCAAAACCAGCCCACAAGAGCAAGGCCGACACAGCCAACACGCACAATAACCGTCATGGATTGATTCATTGTAGAACCGCGCCAGCGTGACGCTCTACCAGCGATGACGCGAGCATCGCTTCCAAACTCGCCTGAATCCCGAGCATCAACGGATCGCCATCGCCGCCGCGCACCCGTTCCGGGCTGACTTCGATCGCCTCGCCCACCTCTACGATCGCCCGGATCGGTGAAACCGTTCGCACCACATCCGTCATGTCCTCCTCAAAACGTTCCACCGTCTCAAGAATACGCTCCGGCGTCGCCTCAGGAAGAAAATATCCGGCCGGATAAAACGCGAGTTGCTGCGCGAGATAAAGCCGCGCCAACAAATCCCAGCGTTTCTCCGTCTCTGCTTCGTTCAACGAACCAGCCACTAGATCTGGCAACAACGCACTGCGTAGCGCCTTCACCCGCGCGACCACACCCGTTTCCCGACGGCCCTTCAGCCATTGTTCCTCGATCGGCCTCAGCAAATGGTCAATCAACCGCTCAATTCTCCCGTCAAAATCTCCTGTCTGCGGCGCGCCAAGAAACTCCGACTCCTTCAACGCCAGCAGCGCGCCACCGATTTTGATAATGCGCTCAACCATCGGCAGCTCATTCTGCGTCTTCCACGTGAGACGACGCTCAATATCCGCCAGCATTGGCCCAACCGTCGTCCCGAGATCTCCCTCGAACACGTAGCGAACCGCAACCGGATGAACCACCACACGTCCGCCACCCGCTGCGGCTCGTTGTTTCGCCGCACTGCGCGCAATCATCGCCGTGCCCTCCATCAACGGATTGAGCCGGTCGTTGTGACGCGAGATCACGCCTTCCGGGAAAAGCACCAGCGGCCGCTTCGCCTCCGCCGTGATCTGAATCGCGCACTTCAGCGCCTCACGATCCATTCCCTCCCGATAAATACTGAACGCACCCGCTCGGCGCAGCAGCCACCGCTGCATACGTCCCTGCATGAAAAGATGCGCGCTCGCCATGATGTGCACGTGGCGCCCCACCTCGTAACCCAACCCCGCCACCACATAAGGATCGCACGGACGACAATGGTTCGGCGCCAGCATGATGCCATGCCCGGCCGCGACCGAGGCTTTCAACCGCTCAACGCCACGACACTCCACCTTCGCCACACCGTGCCCGCGCAACAGCCGCGCATGCAACGGCCGGAGTAAAGTCGGCCAGAAAGAACCACGAAATGGTGCAACGAATTTATACGGTTTGGCGACAACGATGGATTGCATGATCGGGATCCTGCATCGTTTAGTTGATACGTCAAGCAGTTACTTGATGCATAAACCTTACTCCGGTTTACGTTGCAGCCTGCGCTCCTTCACCTCATCCGCGATGGATTGCTTCTTGCGGTAGGCCAACCCCTGGAAAATCGCCACGACCGCCCCGCCTTCATCGGTGACGTCAACCGTGTAGCTGCCCAGTTTCGGGTTGATCGAGACTTCGCGAGCCGTCGCCGTAAGCGTGCCACTCGTCGTCGCTTTCACGTACGTAATGCTCACGTTGATACCGACCGCCGCCGTGCCGTGCCCATTCGAAGCGACGCCAAACGCATAATCCGCCAGCGTGAAAATCGCGCCACCCTGCACGATGCCGAGCGCATTGAGATGCAGCGGCTTCACCGCCATCCGCGCCACGGCCTGTCCGGGTTGATGCGAAACCAACTCGATGCCGCAATGGTTCACAAACTGGTCGCTGCGAAAAAATTCTTCGATCGTCTTCATGCGTGACGAAAACGTACCGCAACCAAACCTTCTGCGCAAGCCCGTGCCATCACGCCGCCACGCCCTCACAATGATGCAACAACGTCCGCTCGGTCAGCGTCGGCGTATGCTGCAAAAACCAAAGTGTCTCGGGTTCCCACAGTGAACTACGAATCGGCTCCAACAACCGCCGCGCGAGATCCGGCTCTGAGATCTTCTGAAGCACCGTGAGCGTCTGACGCGACGCCGGCAGTCCGAGCCATTCGAGCAACGCGTAAACTCCACCGCGATTGTGCACCGCCGCGATTTCCTCCCAACGCGGTTCCTCGACCCCACGCAAGCGCGTGTGCTCGGCGATAAACGGTGCGAGCGCCGGCGTTGCCAACAAATCCGCCACCATCCCCGGGCAAAACGCCACCACCGCCAACACGCTGGCCCGACCCACGTCAAACAACTCCAACAAGCGCCGCTCCGGCACCGGCACGAATTCCAAAAACGCCATCCAACGCGTCTCCGAAATCGCATCCGCCGCTGACGAGAAAATCGCCGACGCCGGATCGGGCTGCCAGGATGACCAGCCGCCATCTGTCTCACGGTAGAAGTTCAGATCGTTATCGACGCGGTAGCGTTCGCCATAGTGAGACCAGACAAGTTCAACGGAGCGCGAGAGCAGTTTTTTGGGTGCGGTATTCATTTTCATGCGCAGAGAATAGCACCTAGGGTGGGTCAATAGTTGTCCCACCCTAAAAAATCTGAAATTATTTTTGCATGCTCGCTCCCCGACTCTCCCGCCCGCCACTTGAACGCATGTTGCGCATCCACGAACAGCTCCGCAGCGGTGCGCTGATCAACTGCACACGCCTCTTACACGACTTCGAGGTTTCCCGCAAAACGATCGTCCGCGACATAACCTACATGCGAGAGCAACTCG